>Ga0187827_10000240_pt1 | contig 87448 bp, 79 predicted proteins | sample ETNtaG_39_FD_167969 | JGI IMG/M metagenome (GOLD analysis project Ga0187827, IMG submission 167969) | Marine microbial and viral communities from oxygen minimum zone, Eastern Pacific Ocean - ETNP2014_SV_150_PacBio MetaG (Illumina Assembly) | ecosystem: Environmental > Aquatic > Marine > Hypoxic... | reverse complement strand
TTTTCTTTTTGACGCTAATGCCGACTCCCAGAAAAGTGCGCGCGGGTTCAAAGGTTGACCCGTATCGGCATGGATTAAGCCCCATCTAGGAAATTCCGGTTTCTAATCTGATCCCTAGGTTTGAGGGTCGTTCTTAGAGCCGGGGTTATTGGACATGCCGGGAATGTCTTCTATCAAGTCGATAAACATGGGGTCGTCCGGGCCGGGTAGGGAGTTGCCGCCCTTGGCTATGTCATCTGGTGTGATGCCCGGTATGTAGCCACTTGTTTTAAAGGGGTTGGGCGCGAGAGGCGGCGGCATTGCCACAGAGGTGCCAAGCATATTGGGCACAGAGGCGGCGGCATTGCGGCTAATTTTTCCGATCGATGTCGAGAGTGTACGTGAAATTTTAGGCATCATCGAATCTGGATTTATAACGCGTACCGCTCCGGGGGCTATCGGGGCCGCGGCAATACGTGCGTTCTGGGCCGCGGCTGGCTGCACGGTACCGAAGGCGAGGCTGAGGGCAGCGGCAATGGCGAAACTGCTCGTGGTGGTAATACGCACGGTACTCTCCTATCTGTCTTCTGGCACCGCCCTGTGCGGGGCCGTGTTGTCTTGAACAATCAGAAGCTATGCTGGAAGGCGTGATGGAGAAGTGACGCCTGTCACAAAGTAATCTTACTAGGGCGCTGAGCGCCGATTTTTCCGAGAGCCGTGGCCGCGGCCGCGATAGCGGCACCGCGAGGCAGTTAGGGCAGTAAAGAGAGGAAGGCGGAGGCGGGCGCACGAAATGGTAGGTATCGAGCCGCCGCATCAACGTTTTGGCCAAGTTCGGTATAGGTCGCATCGAATCTCCTCGACCAACCTTTTCACGATAAAGCAATGAGTTAGCCGCCCTTTGGGGCGGCTTTTTTTGTGTCCGGTTGCAAAACGGTTGCACGCGTTTTTTTGGCGCTGTCCGTGTCAGTTCGGTGTTCTCAATCGCACGTGTCCTTTCATCCTTTACTTTCAGAAATCTGAGTTATTTTCATTCCAAGGCGTCAGCGTCTTGTAGAAAATAGCCTGCTTAATGTTGGTGCCTTTTAAGTTAGTTGTGGAGATGTATACCTCACTCAAGTCAGTTCCACTCAAGTCTACCCCACACAAGGTAACCTCATTCAAGTTGGCCTTATACAACTTGGTGCCAATAAAGTCGGCACCAATAAAGTCGGCATATGGCTTGTTCGCTAAGCGTTTTTGTTCTGTTAATTGTTTGGTTCGTCGCAGCTTCAGGGCGACGGTCAGAGGGTGTTGGTGAGGTGGTGAAGAAACGACCACGTATTTCAACTATCTTTTGGTTTTTCGCCAGAGCGTGTTACGCTGCTGTGATGAACGTGCGATTTACGCTAACGCTCACGGCGCTCGCCGCGTTGGTGCTGGCCGCCTGCAACGGCCAGAGATTGCCGGCCAGCACGGCGCCAATGACCGCCCAAGGGGACACCGGCGCCGCCTTTCAGCCGGTTACCGATGTGCCGATCCCAGACGGTGCGCGACTCGACAGCGAGCGCAGCCTGGTGCTCGGCGGGCAGGACAATTGGACCGGGCGGCTGGTGTTCAATGTCGGCGAATCCCCCTCCGAAGCGTTCGCCCTCTACCATCAGGAAATGCGGCGTTTTGGCTGGCGCCTAATCACCAGTGCGCAGTCTGAATCAAGCGTGCTGGCATTCTCTCAAGGAGAGCGCATTGCCACCATCCGGATCGAAGGCCGCAACCTTTCTGGCACCACCGTCACCATTATAATGTCGCCCCGCCATGCGGGCGGCGATAACTAGGTACAGGTGACGCCGCTCGGAGAACGAGGCGGGTGGTTTGAGCCGGGAGGCAGAGATGGAAAGTATTTTTATTTCTCCAACGGGCGTAAGAATCTTATCGCCCGCGACGCCGTGGTGCCATGGCCATGTGCCGGTGAACTTTCCCAAGCGCGGCCATTCTATGTCGCTACGAGCCACTTAGGCCGGCAAAGAGAGAAACGCGGAGACGGGCGTACGGAATGGTAGGTGTCGAACCCCTTCAGCAAATTGTATCAATGACTTAACCGCTCTTTGGGGCGGCTTTTTCGTGTCTGCTTACAGAATGCTTGCACGCGTTTTTGGAAAGTGCAGGCAAAAGGGCATCGAACCTGACGGTTAGGGGTTGATGTTAACTCCATGTTTGATGCAGGCCTAATCACCCTGGCCGACGATTATTCAGCGATCGTTAGCGATCGCGTCTTGGATATGTCCAGGGGTTACGGGCGGTTGTAGGGAAAACGCTAAGGCTCCCGGGGGGAACGAACGTCATATCCGTCGAAGGCTGCGATCGCCTATCACCGCGAAGACATATTCGTCGCTTAAATAGTTGACCGATTTCGGTTCGTGTCAGTTCGGTTTTCTCAATCACACGTGCCCTTTCGTCCCTTACTTTCAGCAACCTGAGTTATCTTCACCCCAAGGCGTCAGCGTCTTGCAGAAAATAGCGTGCTCAATGTTGGTATCATGCAAGTTAGTGGTGGAGAGGTCTACCTCACTCAAGTCTACCTCACTCAAGTCGGCCTCACTCAAGTTGGCACTACTCAAGTTGGCAAAACGCAAGTCGGCAAAACTCAAGTTGGCCTTACTCAAGTTGGCAAAACGCAAGTTGGCATTCTCCAAGTCGGCACCAATCAAGTCGGCGGAACTCAAGTTGGCACCAATCAAGTCGGCACCAATCAAGTAGGCAGAACTTAAGTTGGCATTCTCCAAGTCGGCACCAACCAACTTGGCAGAACCCAAGTCGGCATCACGCAAGTGGGCCTCTTTCAAGTCGGCACTCCTCAAGTCGGCAAAACGCAAGTTAGCACCAATTAAGTTGGCACCACTCAAGTTGGCACTCCACAAGTCTGCATAACTCAAGTTGGCACCACTCAAGTTGGTACCACCCAACTTGGCACTCCTCAAGTTGGCACTACTCAAGTTGGCATTCTCCAAGTCGGCACCACTCAACTTGGCCAAAAACAAGTCGGCGCCACTCAAGTCGGCACCACCCAAGTCGGCACTACTCAAGTTGGCATTCTCCAAGTCGGCCTCACGTAAGTTAGCCTCACTCAAGTTGGCCTTCTCCAAGTTGGCAAAACTCAAGTAGGCAGAACTCAAGTTGGCCTTCTCCAAGTTGGCACTCCACAAGTAGGCAGAACTCAAGTTGGCCTTCTCCAAGTCGGCACCACCCAACTTGGCCAAAAACAAGTTGGCATTCTCCAAGTCGGCTTCACGCAAGTCAGCTTCACTCAAGTTGGCCTTCTCCAAGTCGGCACCACCCAACTTGGCCAAAAACAAGTTGGCATTCTCCAAGTTGGCAAAACTCAAGTAGGCAGAACTCAAGTTGGCATTCTCCAAGTCGGCACCACCCAACTTGGCCAAAAACAAGTCGGCACCACCCAAGTCGGCACTACTCAAGTGGGCCTCACTCAAGTCGGCACTACTCAAGTTGGCCCCACTCAAGTTGGCCCCACTCAAATCACACTCTGCACAGCCATTGAGCGCTTGAAGTTTCAGGAGGTCAGTTTCATCAAATGCGGTGGCAGCTCCGCTGCCACAGAGGGCCATCGCCGAAACCAAGAGAGCAGTCAGTTTTTGGAAGTTCCACATTATTTACTGCCTCCCCCCTATTCTTCGTCATATCACGCGTTTAGCAGATCTACCACTTACCCTTGGATCAAGGAGCGTGATCCATGGTGCAGCACTACAACACGGTCAGGCTATCGCGCTCGACTACGACAATGTGCGCGCCAGAATCGACGACGGCTATCTCGGCTGACCCGGTGATTCGCACCCAGGTGCACGCTAAAACATCAAGCTCTAGTCCTGTTCGTGATAGACTCGCGTAAGGGCGATCCTGCTGCGACGGAGGCTGCGCAGAAATGCGTTCAGGGCATCAAGGATGGGGCGGCATGGATTGTTCCGAGCGCGCCGCCTATAATCTTCAATATCAGCCGGTTCGGCTTCGGAATCGATGAATGGGCCAAACAACCTTAGGAATGGGCAAGGAATTTTCGTGACATGGTTGGTACTGTGAGATTTTCCATCCGGGATGGACTGCGTGGTGTGGCGGGGCTTTGGCTCGCTATGGTGGTGGTCGCTTCGGCTGAGGCCGATCAGGCCAGGACCCTCCAGTGGGAGGATTTGCTGCCGGAGGCCCTGTACGATGTGGAAGTCAGGGCTGTGGCCCTGCAGGAAAAGATGAACCAGCTCACACCCCAAGCGGTGGAAGCGTACCGGCGTGTGGCCGACGAGCGTCTGGTGCGTGACAAACTGGCTTCTGGCCTGATCACGGAAGAGGAGTTGAGCGACTGGGACCGCCAATTGCTCGCTGACAAGCCAGGTGAGGTGAATCCGGACGCGGTGGCGTTCTGGGACGAGGTAGATAGCACGCGCGATGCGATGGAGGGGCTCGACGGCGTGGTCGATGACCGGAACAACGGCCATCTCGTGCGTATTCCGGGATATGCCTTACCACTCGAGTTCGATGGTACCGCGGTCAGTGAGTTTTTGCTCGTGCCCTATGTCGGGGCCTGTATTCACTCGCCGCCACCGCCGCCCAATCAAATCGTGTTCATCAAGGTATCGGAGCCGTTCTCCAGCAAAGGGTTGTTCACACCGGTGTGGGTCGAAGGAGTTCTGAATACAACTCTTGACTCGCACGAACTCTCCCTAGTAGATGGTAGAGCACCTATCGATGTCGGATACAGGATAGAGGGAGCGGTGGTGGCCCCGTACGAAGAAGAGTTTTGAGTAGAGTTCCATGGGACTGACGGCAGAACGTGATAACCCTCGTCTAGAATCGGAATCGTATGGCGAGGGTGAAAAAGCCCTCCCGATCGTTGCGGTTCAGGACCTGAGCTTTCGTTGGAGTGTCCGGGCGCCCTATGTTCTGGGCATTGGCGAGCTCTCGATCCAACGCGGTGAGCGCATTTTTATTGAAGGCCCGAGCGGCAGCGGCAAAACCACGCTCTTAAATCTGCTCGCAGGCGTGGTGACGCCTGATTCCGGCCATATCGTTATTCTTGGCACGGATATCGCCAGCTTGAGTGGCCCCGAGCGCGACGCCTTTCGGAGCGCCCATATAGGCTTGGTCTTTCAGATGTTCAATCTGATTCCCTACCTGTCAGCGATTGAGAACGTGTTGCTGCCGTGCCGTTTTTCACATGCGCGTCGCGCTGCGCTGGCGGAAGCAGGCACCACGCCGCAGGAAGAGGCGCATCGCCTGTTTTCTCATTTACAGCTCGATTCCGAGCACCTCTTGCGCGGCTCCGTCACGCGCCTCAGTGCCGGCCAGCAGCAACGGGTTGCAGTGGCCCGTGCCTTGATCGGCAAGCCTGAACTCATGATATGTGATGAGCCGACCTCTGCGCTCGATGCCGACGCGGCGCGCGCCTTTCTCCAGCTGATTTCTGCCGAGGCGGCCGCCTCTGGGGCGACATTGGTGTTTGTCTCCCATGACCGGAGCCTTGCCGGTATGTTCGATCGCACGGTCGAACTGCCCAAGATCAACCAACCTGCCGGAGCATTGGGGTCATGACCGCGCCGCTGTTTGGTCTGGCACGGCGAAGCCTGTTCAACCGGCGGGTTACGGCCGGCCTGACCGTGCTCACCATTGGCCTCAGCGTCGCCCTGCTGCTGGGTGTCGAGACGGTCCGTTCCGGGGCACGGCTGAGCTTCACCAACACGATCTCGAGCACGGATCTAATCGTGGGCGCCCGTACGGGACCGACTCAACTGTTGCTCTACTCCGTGTTCCGCATTGGCAATGCGACCAATGGCATATCCTATGAAAGCTACGAGGAGGTCGCGAGCTGGCCCAACGTGGCTTGGGCCGTGCCGCTCTCCCTTGGCGATTCCCATCGCGGTTTCCGCGTCCTCGGAACCACAGATGAATATTTTTCATACTATCGATATGGAAGAAAACAACCCCTGGCTTTTGCCGAAGGCGCGCCTTTCGCCGACGCGCATGACGCCGTGATTGGCGCCGATGTGGCGGACGCGCTAGGTTATAGCATCGGCAGCTCACTCGTGGTCGCGCACGGGCTTGATTCCCTGGGCCAAACCGATCATGACGACGAGCCATTTCATGTCACCGGCGTGCTGGCCCGCACAGGCACCCCGATTGACCGCACCGTCCATGTCAGCCTGCAGGCGATCGAGCAGATTCATGACGGCTGGGAGGACGGCATGCCGTCTCGGCCGGGGCATGACATCGAGAGGGAACACGAGCACGACATGGAAGCCGAGCCGCCGGCGATCGAGGACGGCATGCCGCCTCGGCCGGGGCACGATATCGAGAGGGAACACGAGCACGACATGGAAGCCGAGCCGCTGGCGATCACGGCTATCCTTCTCGGCGTAACGTCGAAGCTTGCGACGCTCGATATCCAGCGCAAGGTGAATACATACGAAGTCGAGCCCCTGCTCGCGATCCTGCCGGGCGCCACGCTGCAGGAACTATGGGACAGTATCGGCACACTGGAATCCGCCCTGCTGGCAATTTCGGTCATGGTCGTCGGCACGGGCCTGCTAGGCATGATGACGGTCAGCCTTGCCGCCTTGAACGAGCGTCGGCGCGAGATGGCGATCCTGCGATCGGTTGGCGCGCGCCCGGCCCATATATTCGGCCTGCTTGTGCTCGAATCCGGCATACTGGCGCTGGCCGGAGCACTGGCTGGCCTGGCTATGCTTTACGCTCTCTTGGGAGTCCTTCAGCCTTTCATCCAGGCAAGCTTCGGCTTGCATCTAACCATTGATGCGCCTTCGCTCTGGCAGTGGACCGTGCTTGGCCTAGTCGTTCTGGCAGGTTGCCTCGCCGGTATCATTCCAGCGACCCGCGCCTATCGCAACACTTTGGCCGACGGCCTGATCGTTCAGACCTAAAAGGTCACGGGCTCTGCGGCTCGCATGAATCCGCTTCGGGCTTGACGACGGCGATAGCCGGGGTGCGCTGAAGCTCGTCGACATCACCTCGACCTCGGAGTGGCAGGTCGGCACCGTAAGCCCCTACTTCGGCAGCCACGAGCTCAGCTATCTGCCATTTCCCGGAGAGATGATTACCGAGCGGACCAACCTCGCCTTCATTTACGTCTCTATGGACAGCAAAAAAACTGTCGATCTCCGCGAATTTCTGAAGTCGCGGCTGGCGGAAGGTTAGCCGGAGGCCGCCTTGACTTAGAAAATATTTGGCCGCAACGTGGACACATATGCGGTGGTGTGCCGGCCGCCGACAAACGGCAGCGTGCCGCACGCCCAGGCCCTGAATGTCAAGAAATCAGCTTCATTCAAGGCGAGCGCGGATGAGGTCTGGCACGTTATCAACGAATTCGGTAGTTTGCAAAAATGGCATCCGTGGTTCGCGGACTCCACATTGTACACTGAGAATGGTGCTCTGCATCGCTTGGTCGTGGCCAGTGACGGCGCCTGGGTCGTCGAGAGCTTGGAGGCTTATTCGTGGGCCGGCAAGTCGTACACCTACAGCATCGTCGACGGCGTATTCCCGATCGCGAACTACACCGCGACCATCGCGGTGAGTGAGTCCGGCACTGGCTCGACCATAACCTGGTCGTCGTCCTTTGACGCTGCGGGCATGGCGGACGAGGAAGTTGTGAAGCTCGTCATCGACGCCTATCAGACCGGCTTCAAGGGCATCGCCACAATCACCGGCGAATAGCGCCAGGAACCACAGGTGACTAGCCTGATTCAGGTGGTCCAGCCTTTATGAGAGAGTTAGACCGGCAAAGAGAGGACGGCGGGGACGGGCGTACGGAATGCTAGGTATCGATCCCCCCAACGTTTTGCCCAAGCTCTGTAAAGGTCGCATAGAGCCCCCGCAACTACCCCAATATTGCGCTAGCGATTTAGTGCTGTGGCTATAAATTACGAATCTGGTTCAGACAGAAAGTAGTTTGCTACAAAAGCAAGACCAGACGACTTGGTTTAGAATCATCGGCTCCACCCCCAGGTTCGAACTTGAATCTGGTCACCGCTAGATGCCCGTGATGCTGTGTGTCAGTTTGTCGAGGCGGCACCACGTCGGCAGTTGTTCGCAGGCATCATTGCGCTGATTAACGGACTGTGTGGGTCGCCCTTTGAGGACGCTTCCGCATGGCTCGGCAGTGTCGGCCTCAAGCCGTCCAACTATGGCATTCTCGATGGCAGAACATTGACCAAATACATTGAGGTGGGCCATATTCAAGAGCCATTAGCCGAATGGATCGGTCCGGATCCAATCGATTGTTTCGCGCAACAAGGTTGGGATACCACGCACCTTTACGCCTAGGCTATCGCGCCGGGTGAAATCGAACCCAGTGGAAGTGACCGGTTTCTCGGTCAGCGGCGCGGGCATCTTCATGTCGGGGAGAATTATTTGAATCTCGGCATAAATATCTTGCCAATGCCAACTGTCATACACGCCGAAATAGCGCCCTGATGCACCTGGATTTTCGTAGGCCGCCATAAACAGCGCCGCCAGATCATGCAAGTGGATCATTGAGGTCGAAGTGTTGGGCACTGTCTCATGACGGCCCTCCCGCCCTTCGATCAGAGCCTTAAGCCAGACATGAGGATTGCCATTCATCTGCGCTGGCAAAATCACGGGCCCGAACATGCCGGTCGGCAAGAGAATCGATAGTCGAATATTGTTCTCTTCCGCAAATTTGATTGCAGCCTTCTCCATCACGGTTTTGGTGGCTGAGGTATACTTCTTGGATCGACATTGCACCTTTTCATCGGACCAATGGTCGACCTCGTTCTTAACCGGGATCGGGGGCAAGGGATTGGTGCTGCTGGTGCTGCTGCAGATCACCACGTTTTTGATGCCTTGGCGCGCACCGGCGCGCATAATATTCATACAGCCATTGACCGTAGGCATGATGATTTCGGCACAACCCTGTTCGTCATCCATTTCCCGCGCCGGTATGCCCGAGGGACCGGCATATGTCGGAATAAGACAGGCTATGAACACACAGTCGACGCCATCGAGTGCGTCATCAAAATCCCCAATATTGGCCATGTCGGCACTCGCTAAGGTCAAACGCTTTGATGCGCCGGGCAGCGCCATTAAATAGGGCGCCTTGCTTGGCGCGTCCTTGTCGCGCATGGTACCGCGAATCCGATAGCCTCGATCGAGCGCGGCTTTGACGATATTTGAGCCCACTAGGCCACTGGCCCCTACGACACAGAGGGTTGATTCTGATGGAGTCATCACCGACAGCCTGTTGAATCGTTAAAATGAATCGTGACCAGCCCCTAACGACCGGGCCAGTTTGATTGTTAGTTCATGACCAGCCTCTGGTCCATCGGGACGATAGTTACCTTATCCAGGGTCGAATTCGGTAGCTGCCTGATTTTCTCCTGCCTTCTTGGCCAATCAGGCCGGCAAAGAGAGGAATGCCGAGACCGGCGTACGGAATGGTAGGTATCGAGTCACCAGCCCTACATGGAAGATCTATAAACAGTCCCGTCTTGCTTTCGAGAGTTAGCCCTATCTTAACCGAAGGAGATGTGTGGTTTGAGTGCCTTATGCTACCATCAGTGAGTACCGGGAAAGACTAATCAGGGGAATGCCGTCATGGTCGGCGTGGAATATCTGAAGCCTACCCTCAACATCACCGCCGAGCGTTTGACCTGCCGGGCATCATCGAATCTGGATTTACTACAGAGGTGCCAGGCGTATTGGCCACAGAGGTGGCGGTATTGCGGCTGATTTCTCCGATTGGCGTCGAAAGTCCACGCGAGATTGTAGGCATCCTCGGCACGGCCGTGACAATGGGAATCCTCATTCTAGTAACGCTTATCGCCCCGGCCGGGTTGGGCATAGTAATCGAGCGCGGGCTGAAAGTCTTCTGGGCTGCGGCTGTCTGCACGGCACCGAAGGTCAGACTGAGGGCAGCGGCAATGGCAAAACTGCTCGTGGTGGTGATACGCATGGTATTCTCCTCTCTACGTCCTGGCACCGCCCCGTGCGCTGCCGTGTTGTCTTGAACAACCAGAAGCTATGCTGGAAAGCGTGATGGAGAAGTGACGCCTGTCACAAAGCAGTTTTATTAGGGTTCTGAGACGCTAATTTTCCCGAGAGCCATGGCCACGGTCGCGATAGCGGTGCCGGACCGTGGTGCCAGGGCCGTGGGACGGTGAACTTTCCCAAGACCGACCATTCTATGTCGCGACGAGCGAGTTGGGGCGGTAAAGAGAGGAAGGCGAGGGCGTCCCGGAGAACGCCGCCGGGGCGGTCAAGTAGTATACCAAGGCCGCCTCGAATGTCGCCGTCAACCCGGCCAATACCGCTCGCCTCCAGTCAATTGGCGCGCCACCTCAAATAATGCAGGCTGAATCGTTTGGCATGTACCTTGGGGTAGAGTTATCATTCTCTCATGCGATTGTTGGGTGCATACTTGTTCTTCAGTGTTGCGCTTCTTGTTGATCCGCTAGTCCACGCGTTCGCGACGGTCTTGAAGAGCGAGAACGTTGCACCAATGCCGACGATCAACTGACGCGCTTACCTCCGTTTGGTGTTTCCCACTGGCAGGGTGCACCTGAATGAGACCAAATAGAGAGGAATATATGACTAGCCAATTGTTTTCAGCCTTGAAGATAAAAGATGTCGAACTGGTAAACCGAATTGTCATTGCACCCATGTGCCAATATAGCGCCAAGAAAGGCGTGCCCAACGATTGGCACCTGATGCACTTGGGCCAGTTTTCCGTATCCGGAGCTGGGTTAGTAATTGCCGAGGCAACGGCGGTTGAGGCCATCGGCCGTATATCCCCAGGCTGCCCGATCCTCGAAACCGATGAGCAGGAAGAGGCCTTCGCTCGCATCGTGAAGTTTTTTGATGATTTTGGTGTTGCCCAAGCGGGTATCCAGCTTGCTCACGCCGGGCGCAAGGCTTCGACCGATATGCCGTGGAACGGTGGCAAGCCGTTGAGCCCAGATCAAGGCGGCTGGAATACAGTTGGCCCGTCTGCCGAGCCGTTTGAAGACGGTTGGCATACGCCGGCAAAAATGACTCGCGAGGACATGGACCGCATTCGCGATTGTTTCGTCGCATCTGCCAAACGTGCCGACCGGATCGGTTTTAAGGTAGTCGAACTGCATGGTGCGCACGGCTATTTGATGAGCCAGTTCCTTTCGCCAATCGCCAATCACCGCACAGACGAGTACGGTGGCAGCCTCGAAAACCGCATGCGCTATCCTCTTGAGATATTTAATGCAGTCCGCGCCGTGTGGCCGGAAGGCAAGGTCTTGGGAGTGCGCTTGTCCGCTACCGATTACGACGAGCCGGGCATCACCATAGAAGAGTCCGTCGAGGTCTCGAAGGCGCTGAAGGAGCTTGGATGTGATTTCATTGATTGTTCGTCCGGCGGCAACTTGGCGACCCGTCCGCCGGTAGGAACTACCGGACCGGGTTACCAGGTGCCCTTCGCCGAAGCCATCAAGAAGGGCAGCGGTATCATGACCATGGCGGTCGGCATGATCCGTGACCCCCATTTGGCTGAGGATGTGGTGGCATCGGGTAAGGCCGATCTGGTGGCGTTGGCGCGCGGCATGCTCTACGACCCACACTGGCCAATGCATGCGGCTGACGTACTTGGTGTCGAGGCGTCCTATCCGCCACAATACATGCGTTCGCGCCCAAGCCTGTGGCCAAAAGCATTTCCTGAGTTTCAGCAAGCAGCGGCTGACTAATCCAGACTATTGGGAGGTCGGCTCGGTAAGGTCATCAATGGGGTTCATGGTATCAACCGGGTAATTTACAGAGCATGAACTCTATTTTTTAGCAACGAAACTTGTTGTTATACAAAACAAAGTGCATGTACCAAATATAGGAAAACACAAATCATGAAGAAACTCACAGTAATCTTTATAATAACATGTTTGGTCACGGTGGTTTGTGGAGTAAATATAACTGTGGCGGACGAGGCCAAGCCAGAATGGCAATTCATGCAGACGGCAGAGAAGGCAGAAGTCACTTCCGAAACAACTTTGGTGATGCTGTCAGGCCGCGACATCTTTGCCTTCACCGACCGTCCTTATCGTAAGCACGCATACATCACGACTGAAACGTTTGCTTCACTGTGGGGCGAAGGTGGGACGTTTAGGGAAAACCCACCTAATGCAGTGCTGACATGGGTCTCAGGAGAGAATATGAAGGAAAGCGAGATTATAATAAATGGTGGGGAGTGGCATGGCGACGGTAGAGTGACGTATTCTTATACTTTAGAGGCCGGGGACGTGCCGGAGCTCAGCATCACCACGCCATCTCTTTTTATTGATGGGTATGAGTGCCTGTGCACGTTTTTATACATAGTATGCTTACGTGGAATCACAGGGATTAACATGTGTTCGTGATTCAATGAAAGCGCAACAGGGCCTATCGGCAACCCCGTCACGAGCTTCGATCATCGACCGGATCCTGGGCTGAGATTGCAAGCCTCAGCGGTTAACCATTCGTTGCCAGAGTGTTGCCAAACGCTCGATCCAGAAAGGATCAAGGAGTTATGATCTCTCGCAACCCCTTGATTTATCTGGTGGAGCCAGGCGGAATCGAACCGCCGACCTCTTGAATGCCATTCAAGCGCTCTCCCAACTGAGCTATGGCCCCGTATGTTTGGTGGGCGTTCGGGCGCCTCTACAGCCGCCAAACTAGAACATTTGCCGCGCCTTTGGAACTAGTTTGATGGTGTGCCGGATCAGTTCTTTCGGTCCTTATCGCCGACCAACACGTTGGCGTCGTCCTTGTCGTCCTTGGTGGTCAGGGGGGCGTCATCCACGTCGTTCTCGGTGTCGTTCTCAGCGTCGTCATCCACCACTTTCTTCGGTTTCTTCGAGGGCGCGGGTTCGGCGGGTTTTGGCGCTGCGCGCGTCGGCTTTGGCTTGATTACGGCCTCGACCACGGTCTCACACTTCGGACATGTGGGTGGCAAATTTCCCATGTCATAAAACTTGGCGCCACAGCTTGTGCAGAGATGCTTGTTACCCAAGTCTTTCGTAGCCATCGTGCTATCCTTTCTCAACGCGTCTCACCACAGCGTGGTCGGAGGTCGCCTTTGCCATGATCGCCAACCGCCTGTCAAAGCAAAATTGCCCCGGCGCCAGCTCTCGCATATGCGCGCCATCCATGCTAGGGCTCGCGCAAAGAAGCAATTCAATCGAGCGACAGTAGAAACAGCGTGCAACCCTTGCAATCAACAGCAACCGGCACACTTGGGGGCGACATTGTCGCGCCCGGCGATAAATCTATTTCCCACCGCGCGCTCCTGCTTAGCGCCCTGACAGTGGGGCAAACCGAGATCGACGGCCTGCTCACGGCCGAGGATACGCTAGCTACGGCGGCGGCGATCTCTGCGCTGGGTGCGCCGGCCAGTTACGATGAGGCTGGACGTTGGCACGTCACCGGTGTCGGTGTCGGCGGCCTCAGTGCGCCCGAAGGGGTGCTTGATCTTGGCAATAGTGGTACCGGCGCGCGCCTCCTGCTCGGCGTCTTGGTTGGGCATCCGCTGAGCGCGGTGTTGACGGGCGACGACTCCTTACGCTCGCGCCCCATGGCTCGCGTTACGGAGCCGCTCTCGCGCATGGGCGCGCATTTCGTCTGCGCTGACGGAGGGCGGCTGCCCATCACCGTGACCGGTACGGCTGATCCGCTGGCGCTGGACTATCGCTTGCCCGTGCCCTCAGCGCAGGTCAAATCCGCGTTGTTGTTGGCGGGTCTTTCGGCCGCAGGCCAGACAACCATCATCGAATCCAAGCCAACGCGCGACCACTCAGAGCGCATGCTGCGCTTGTTCGGTGCCAACGTGAGCAGCGATACCGAGGCGGATGGTGGCAAGCGAATTACGCTGGAGGGCCAGCCCGAGCTTGTCTCGCCTGGATCGTTGACGGTGCCGGGGGATCCCTCGTCGGCTGCCTTTCCCCTGGTCGCGGCATTGCTGGTGCCGGGCTCGCGCGTGACCGTTGGCGGTGTCTGCATCAACGCGTTGCGCACCGGCCTATACGAAAGTCTGAGCGAGATGGGGGCCACATTGGAGTTCGCCGAGACAGGCGAAGCCTGCGGCGATAGCGTAGCGGACCTCCACGCCAGTGCTAGCGCGCTTCGCGGTGTGACGGTCCCCGCCGAGCGAGCTCCACGCATGATCGACGAGTACCCCATCCTGGCTATCGCCGCCGCCTGCGCTAGTGGCACTAGCCGCTTTGAGGGTCTGGGTGAACTCAGGGTCAAGGAAAGCGACCGGCTGGCGGCGATCACCGACGGCCTGGCCGCCAACGGTGTCACGGTTGAAGGTGATGCGGATAGCCTGACCATAATGGGCGCCGGCGGCCCGCCACCTGGTGGCGGTACGGTCGTAACCCATGGCGATCACCGCATTGCCATGGCCTTCCTAATCTTGGGCCTGGTCACACGGCGGCCGGTGACCATCGACGACGGCAGCATGATCGCCACCAGCTTTCCCGGCTTTGCCGAACTGATGGGCGGTCTAGGCGCCTGCATCACCCAGCCATGATTATCGCCATTGACGGCCCGGCGGCGTCCGGTAAAGGCTCGCTCGCGCGGCGTTTGGCCGAGCGTTTCGATCTCGCCCATCTCGATACCGGTGGGCTCTATCGCGCCACGGCCTTGAGAGTGCTCGATGCTGGCGCCGATCCCGCTGACCCCGCCACAGCCGAAGCCGCCGCCAAAGCCTTGGACGTGACGGGCCTCGACAGTCCGCGTTTGCGCGATTCTGATGTTAGTGAAGCAGCGTCCCTCGTGGCCGGGGTGCCAGGTGTGCGCGCGGCCCTTCTCGCCTTTCAGAGGGATTTTGCACATAGCCCGCCGTGTGGTGCTGCCGGTGCTGTGCTTGATGGCCGCGATATTGGCAGCGTGGTGTTACCGGAGGCGGATGTGAAGTTCTTCCTCACCGCCAGCGCTGAGGCCCGCGCGGACCGGCGCCATAAGGAGTTGCGGCAGCGGGGCACGGAGAGTATAAGAGCCGCCGTTCTGCGGGAGCTCGCGGAACGGGATTTGCGAGACGAATCGCGTGATACGGCTCCGATGGTGCAGACGCCCGACGCGCTGCTGTTGGATACGACGAATTTGGATGCCGATGCCGCTTTTGCGGCAGCGGTGAAACTTGTTTTGGCGCGGCAGCAGCGAGCTGTACCGGAACACCGAGCCGAGTAAGAGAACCGGCCGGCTAACCGAACTTGAGGCGCAACATTATGAGCGATGTCGGCAGCACTGAGGGTGATGTCCCGGCGACGGGCGAGAATTTTGCGGCACTTCTGCAGGGCTATTACGACAATGCCGAAAAAATCGAGGGCACTGTGGTCACAGGGACCGTGATTGCTATCGATAACGAGATGGCGGTCATCGATGTCGGTCTCAAGGCCGAGGGCCGGGTGGCCCTGAAGGAATTCTCCTCGCCCACCGACGATGCTCAGATCAAGGTTGGCGACACGGTGGAGGTCTTTCTCGACCGCATGGAAAACCGCCGTGGCGAGGCCGTATTGAGCCGCGAGCGCGCCCGCCGCGAGGAAGCCTGGGTGGTGCTCGAAAAGGCTTTCAATAACAACGAGCGCACCGATGGCGTGATCTTCGGCCGTGTCAAGGGCGGCTTTATGGTTGATCTCGCTGGCGCTGTTGCCTTCCTGCCGGGCAGTCAGGTCGACGTGCGTCCGGTGCGCGATATCACGCCGCTGCTGAATACCAAGCAGCCCTTCCAAATTCTCAAGATGGATCGCCGCCGCGGCAATATTGTGGTCTCTCGCCGTGCTGTGATGGAGGAGACCCGGGCCGAGGCCCGCGCCGAGCTCGTCGCCAGCCTCAGCGAAGGCCAGGTGCTCGAAGGCGTGGTCAAGAACATCACCGATTACGGCGCCTTCGTCGATCTTGGTGAGGTAGACGGTCTGCTGCATGTTACCGACATCGCCTGGCGGCGCATCAACCACCCGAGCGAGGTTCTCAGCATCGGCCAGACCCTCAAGGTGCAGGTCATTCGCTTCAACGTCGAGACCCAGCGTATCAGCCTCGGTATGAAGCAGCTCGAGGCAGACCCCTGGGAGGGTGTCGACCTCAAATACCCGTTGGGCACCAAGTTCAAGGGCCGCGTCACCAATATTACAGACTATGGCGCGTTCGTGGAGCTGGAGCCGGGCGTTGAGGGCTTAGTGCATGTCTCCGAGATGAGTTGGACCAAAAAGAACGTGCACCCCGGTAAAATCATCTCGACCAGTCAGGAAGTCGAGGTGATGGTGCTGGACGTGGATCCTAACAAGCGCCGCATCAGCCTTGGCCTGAAGCAGTGCGTGGGCAATCCCTGGGAGGCCTTGGCCGACCTGCATCCGACCGACTCTCTGGTTGAGGGCGAGATCAAGAACATCACCGAGTTCGGTCTGTTCGTCGGTCTGCCGGGCGAAATAGACGGCTTGGTTCACCTTTCCGATCTTGACTGGAGCCTGTCCGGCGAGGAAGTGCTCAATAACTACAAGAAGGGCGATACGATCAAAGCCAAGGTTCTTGATATCAATGTCGAAAAGGAGCGTATCAGCCTTGGTATCAAGCAACTCGAAGCGGATCCGTTTGCTTCGGCAATGGCCGAGCTGAAGAGGGGCTCCGTGGTCACTGGCGTGATCTCGGCCGTGCTCGATGCGGGCCTCGAAGTGACCGTGAACGACGGCGCCGTCGGCTTCATTCGCAAGGCGGACCTGGCGCGCGATCGCGGCGACCAGCGCCCCGAGCGATTCGCAGTTGGCGATAAGATAGACGCCAGGATCACCCAGATGGACAGCGCCAACCGGCGCATCACCTTGTCGGTGAAGGCTCTGGAGATCGCCGAGGAGAAGGCGCAGATGGCCGAATATGGTTCGTCGGACAGCGGCGCCAGCCTGGGTGACATCCTCGGTGCCGCGATCAAGGCCAAGGCCGAAGCCGTGGATGGCGAGGCCGACGAGGTCGACGAGGCTGATGAGGCTGATGAGGCTCCCAAGGTGGCGGCTGAAGCGGAAGCGGAAGCGGAAGCGGAAGCGGAGACCCCTGCCGAGGCTGCGGCAGAGGAGACTGTCGATGATGGCGCTGAGAAGGAAGCCGGCGCCTAAGTCGCCGCAGCTCTCGCTCGCGCCTGCCGCGAGGCACTCAGGATGGCGTTCGATAGCGATGTGCTGATAGACCGACGGCGCCTCAAGCGCCGGTTGGCTACGTGGCGCCTGTTGGCGCTAATCTCTCTGCTTGCCGTTGTCGCGGTGGCCTTCTTGCGCGTGCCGAGTCTGCCTGGCAGCCAACATATCGCCGTGTTGTGGGTCGAGGATATCATTTTTACCGATCCCTACCGCGACGCCGCCATCGAGGCGCTGGTCGACGACCCCTCAGTCGCCGCCGTGATGGTCCATATTGACAGTCCCGGCGGCACCACGTTTGGCTCCGAGGCCCTGTATCGCGGCTTGCTGAAAGTCGGGGAGGTCAAGCCGGTGGTTGCGGTGATGAACCAGCTGGCGGCCTCGGGCGGTTACATGACCGCATTGGCCGCTGACTACATTGTGGCCCGAGAGTCGACCATCACGGGCTCGATCGGTGTGGTCCTCGAAGCGACTAACTTCGTCGGACTGATGGAGAAGCTGGGTATTGAGAACGATACCATCACCAGCGGGCCGTTGAAGGCACAACCCAACCCGTTGAGCCGGCTCAGTCCGGAGGCCCGTGCGGCCACGCGTCAGGTCGTTGATGATATCCACGTCATGTTCGTCAGCATGGTTGTCGAGCGCCGTGGCATGAGCGAATCCGAGGCGCAACGCCTCGCAGACGGGCGCATCTACACCGGGGCGATGGCTAAGGAGAACGGGCTCATCGACGCCATCGGCGGCGAGGAAGTGGCCATTGCCTGGCTGGAAGTGGCGCGCGATGTTGAGCCCGAGCTGCCGCTGCTCGACGTGCAAATCGACTATCCGGAAGAATTGCTCGATAAACTTCTTTCGGAATCGATTGGAAAATCCCAGTTACTTGAAAGACTTAGACTTGACGGGCTGGTCTCGCTTTGGCAACCTCGCGGTATCGAATAGAAATTTTTGGGGGACTCTAGCCGCCTGTCGCAGCACCTGTTTGTCGAGACCTGGGGTTGAAGCGATGGACGCGCATCTGATGAGTGGGCACGTGTCATGACCAAATCCGAATTGATTCAGGCTATGACCCAGGACAATCCGCACCTCTATCATCGCGATGTAGAGCGCATTGTCTCGACCGTGTTTGGTGAGATTTCAGACGCTCTGGCGCGCGGTGATCGTGTCGAGTTGAGAGGCTTCGGTGCCTTTTCAGTTAAGGCGCGAGCCGCCCGTGTGGGCCGCAATCCGCGTACCGGCGCGGCGGTGGCGGTACCCGAGAAATTTGCGCCGTTCTTCAAGTCTGGCAAGGAGTTGCGTCAGCGGGTTAACGAGGCGTGAGCGCTCGGGCCTGGACGTGAAGCTGCTGTGGCGTGCGGCGGCGCTGATTTTCGCGGCCATTGCGGTAGCCTTCGCCGTCGCCAATCGCCAGTCCGTCACTATCTCCCTGTCGCCGATCCCCGCTAGTGTCGAATTGCCGCTTTACCTTCTCGTGCTGGGCGTACTGGCGCTCGGTGCAGCGTTCGGCGGTCTCAGCAACTGGCTTGCGACCGGTGGTAGACGCCGAGCAGCGCGCGCCAGCCAACGCCAAGCTGCGGCCTTGGAGCGCGAGGTTGTGGAATTGCGTGAGGGCCGCGCACTTGCCAAGCCGCGGCGCGACGCGTTGTGATGTCTTGATATTGCCGCCACGGGATCGGATGTGTTACGCCCGCCGGGGTTCGAGGAACACTGTCATGGAGGATAGCCCATGACCGCAGCCGACCGCGCCGGGCAGATCATTTGTGCCGTCGATACCAGCGACGCCGACGAAGCCAGCATGCTGGCTGGTGCACTCGCCGGTCGTGTCGGCGCGCTCAAGCTGGGTCTAGAGTTCTTTTCCGCCAATGGTCCGGACGGCGTGCGCCAGGTCGCCGCGGGTAGCTTGCCGATCTTCCTTGACCTCAAGCTCTACGATATTCCCAATACGGTCGCCCGCGCGCTTCACGCTGCAGCACCGTGTGATCCCATGATGATCACGCTTCATGCCAGTGGCGGCGCGGCGATGATGCGGGCGGCCGCAGCCGCGGCCATGCGGATCGCCGATGGTGCGGACGGGCGGTGTCCGTTGCTGCTGGCCGTGACCGTGCTGACGAGTTTTAATGAAGACGACATCGCTACCGTTGGTATGCACGGACCCATTGCCGACCAGGTCAGGCGGCTCGCCGAATTGGCCCAGGATTGCGGCATGGACGGTGTTGTGGCCTCGGCTCACGAGATCACCACGATCCGTCAGCTCTGTGGTGACGAGTTCAAGGTAGTGGTACCCGGCATCCGTCCGGCCTGGTCGACTGCGGATGACCAAAAGCGCATCGTCACGCCGGCGGACTCGGTGCGCAACGGCGCCGACTATCTGGTCATCGGCCGACCCATTACGAGTTCGGACGATCCGGCTGCTGCCGCTGAGCGTATTGCCGACGAGATGGCGACGATATCCGGTTGACCGATGATCAGCGTAGTCAGCGCAAAGATTTGCGGCCTGAGCGACGAGGCGTCTTTGGCGGCAGCGCTCGCCGGTGGCGCGCGGCGTGTCGGGTTTATCTTCTTTCCTCGCTCACCTCGGTATCTCGAAGTGGAGCGAGCGGCGGCCTTGGCGGCGCGCGTGCCAGAGGGCGTCGACCGGGTCGGTGTTATGGTCGATCCTGGCGACGATCAGCTAGCGCGCCTGCTGGCCAAGGTGCCCCTTGAAATGGTCCAGCTGCATGGCAGCGAGAGCCCCAGTCGCGTCGCCGATGTGAAGCAGCGCTACGCCTGGCAGGTGATCAAGGCCATCCCCTTGGCTACCGCTGCCGACCTCGCTGCCGCCGAAGCCTATGAGCGTGTAGCCGATTGGCTGTTGTTCGATGCCAAGGCACCGCCCGGTGCGGCCCTGCCAGGCGGGCGCGGCGTAGCTTTCGACTGGCGGCTGTTGAGTGATCGCCGGTGGCGGCTGCCGTGGCTGCTCTCGGGTGGGCTCGATGTCGATAACGTCGCCCACGCGGTGGCTCTCACCGGCACCGAGCATGTCGATGTCTGCTCCGGTGTCGAGGTGCGGCCAGGGCAAAAGGACGCGGTTAAGATAGGCGCCTTTCTGGCCGCGGTGGCGGCCCTGACGCGAACCAAAGAGTGAGCGTAAATGACGGCAATCAACAGCTATCGCGAGGGTCCCGACGAGCAGGGCCATTTCGGCAATTTCGGCGGCCGCTTCGTAGCCGAAACCCTGATGCCGCTGATCCTCGACCTCGAGCGCGCCTATGGCGAGGCCAAGGTCGATCCTGCCTTCGCGGCGGAGTTCGACGACCTGATGGCCCATTACGTGGGTCGGCCGAGCCCGCTTTACCTTGCTCAGCATCTTAGCGAGCAGCTTGGCGGTGCGCGTATCTATTTCAAGCGCGATGAACTCAATCACACCGGTGCCCACAAGATCAATAACTGCATCGGTCAGATTTTGCTGGCGCGGCGCATGGGAAAAACGCGGATCATCGCCGAAACTGGCGCTGGCCAGCATGGCGTTGCCACAGCAACCGTCTGTGCGCTGTTCGGGTTGCCGTGCACGGTCTATATGGGCGAGACAGATATCGTTCGTCAGCAACCCAATGTCTTTCGCATGAAGCTCTTGGGCGCGGAGGTGTGCTCGGTGACCTCGGGCACGGCAACCCTGAAGGACGCAATGAATGAGGCACTGCGCGACTGGGTAACTAATGTTGAAAATACCTATTACATCATCGGCACTGTGGCCGGTCCGCACCCATACCCTGAGCTGGTGCGCGACTTCCAGTCGGTGATTGGGCGCGAGGCGCGCGAGCAGATTCAGGCTGCCGAGGGCCGTCTTCCGGATACCCTGGTGGCCTGTATCGGCGGCGGCTCGAATGCTATCGGCCTGTTCCACCCCTTCCTCGACGATCGCGACGTGCGCATCATCGGCGTTGAGGCGGGCGGTGAGGGCGTCGAGACCGGACGCCACGCGGCCTCGCTCAGCAGCGGTACGCCTGGCGTGCTGCACGGCAACCGCACCTATCTGCTGCAGGATGATGATGGCCAGATCGCCGACGCCCATTCCATCTCGGCTGGGCTCGATTATCCTGGCATCGGTCCGGAGCATGCCTGGCTGTACGAGCAGGGCCGCGTGGATTACGTCTCGGTTACGGACAGCGAAGCGCTAGACGCCTTCCAGCTCTGTTCGCGCCTCGAAGGCATCATCCCGGCGTTGGAGCCGGCGCATGCGCTTGCCCATGTGATCAAGATTGCACCCGACCTGCCGAACGACCATCTCTTGGTAATGAACATGTGCGGCAGAGGCGACAAGGATATCTTCGCCGTGGCGGAGAAGCTGGGTGTGAGGCTGTGAGTCGGATCGAGAAGCGCTTTGCGGCCCTGGCGGACGATGGTCGTGCGGGCCTTGTGGTTTTCGTCATGGCGGGCGATCCGGATGCCAAGCGCGGGCTGGCACTGGTCAAGCGCCTGCCGGCCGCTGGTGCCGATGTCATCGAGCTCGGCATGCCGTTCACCGATCCCATGGCCGACGGACCGGCCATCCAGCTGGCCGGGCAGCGCGCCCTCGCAGCGGGCCAGACTCTGGCCAAGACGCTTGCGATGGTGCGGGAGTTTCGTGATGGTGACGACGACACGCCGATTATCCTCATGGGGTACTACAATCCTGTCTATGTCTACGGTGTTGAGCGCTTTCTCGATGACGCCCTGGTCGCCGGCGTGGATGGCCTGATCGTCGTCGATCTGCCGCCGGAGGAGGATGAGGAGCTTTGTCTTCCCGCCCTCGAGAAGGGCGTCGCCTTCGTCCGTCTGGCGACGCCGACCACGGACGATGAGCGCCTACCGGTAGTGCTGCGTAACACCAGCGGTTTCCTGTATTATGTTTCGATCACCGGCATCACCGGTGCCGGGGCGGCTGACCAAGACGCGATGGCCGCGGCGGTGGCGCGGCTAAAGCATCGTACAGACTTGCCGGTGGTGGTCGGCTTTGGCATCAAGACGCCGGAGCAGGCGGCGGCGGTAGCGCGCCATGCCGATGCGGCAGTGGTGGGCTCGGCCTTCGTCGACCGTATTGCTATGGCCGAGCGTGACGGTGGCGATCCCATTGCGTCGGTGGTCGAGCTGGTCGAGTCGTTGGCTGCTGGCGTGCGTGGCGCGCGAACATAAGGAAAAAGTAGAGCGAAGCATGAGTTGGCTCAATAATTACGTCAGGCCAAAGATCAGGGCGCTGGTGACACGTCGTAATGTGCCAGATAATCTGTGGGACCAGTGCCCATCCTGCGACCAGATGATCTTCCACCGCGACCTAAAATCGAAACTCTATGTCTGCCCCCATTGCGATTACCACATGGCGATCGGCAGTGAGGACCGTTTCGCGGTGCTCTTCGATGATGCCAGCTACACCGCGATCGCGCTGCCCGAAGTGCCTGTCGATCCTCTGCGTTTTCGTGACACCAAGCGCTATGTGGACCGGCTCAAGGATGCTCAGACCAAGAGCGGATGCCAGGATGCGGTGAGTGTTGTGCATGGCGCCATTGGCGGGTGTCAGGTGGTGGCCTGCGCCTTCAATTTCAGCTTTATGGGGGGCTCCATGGGTATGGCTGTAGGCGAGGGTCTAGTGGCGGCATCCAAGTTGGCTATTCTGCAGAAGGCACCGTTGATGGTATTCCCGTCCTCTGGCGGCGCCCGCATGCAGGAGGGTATTTTGTCGTTGATGCAGATGCCGCGCACCACCATCGCCGTCAATGAGGTACGTGAGAAAGGCCTGCCGTATATTGTTGTACTAACTAACCCAACTACTGGCGGCGTTACCGCCTCCTTCGCCATGTTGGGTGACATCACCCTTGCTGAACCCGATGCGCTGATCGGCTTTGCTGGCCCGCGGGTCATCGAGAGCACGCTGCATCAGACCCTGCCCGAGGGCTTTCAGAAATCCGAGTATCTGCTCGAGCACGGTATGGTCGATGCCGTAGTGCACAGACACGAGATACGGCCGACCTTGATTCGCCTGATCTCGTTGCTTACGTCGCCGCTGCCCGACGCCGATGTGGTCGACCTAGTCGAGCGCAGCGTGGCCATTCCGGAGCTGGGCGAGGTCGTGCCGAAAGCGGAAATGCTGCCGCCAGAGCCTCACGACGATGACGCCCCCCTTGCCGAGAAGTGAAGCGGTCCTCGACCGCCTTCTGCGCCTGCACCCCAAGCGAATCGACCTGTCGCTCGGCCGCATCGAGCGGCTTCTGACGGCGCTCGGTAATCCGGAGCAGACCCTGCCGCCGACGGTGCATGTCGCCGGCACCAACGGCAAGGGCTCGCTGATTGCCTTCCTGCGCGCAGCGCTGGAGGCGGAGGGCCACAAGGTGCATGTCTACACCTCGCCCCACCTAGTCGCCTTCGCCGAACGCATCCGTCTTGCCGGGCGCCTAATCGATGACGATGCGCTTGCGGCCTTGCTCGATGAGTGCGAAGCGGCTAATGCCGGCGCGGCCATCACTTTCTTTGAGATCACCACTGCAGCGGCAATGCTCGCCTTCTCCCGTAGCCCAGCCGATATGTTGCTGCTCGAGACCGGGCTTGGTGGGCGCCTCGATGCCACCAACGTTCTTGATGCGCCGCGGCTGACGGCAATCACACCGATAGGCCTCGACCATCAGCAATTCCTTGGCGATAGCCTGGCCGAGATCGCGGCGGAAAAGGCGGCGATCACGCGTCCGGGCGTGCCTTGCGTGGTCGCCATGCAGCAACCAGAAGCCTGGGACGCCATCGCGAAACGGGACGCGCCGACGATCTTGGAAGGGCGTGACTGGTCGATCGCAGGCGATGTTGATGGCATGACCTATCGTGCCGGCCCGCGCGAGTTGCGTCTGCCCCTGCCGCCACTTCCCGGACCCCATCAGATCGCCACGGCGGGCCAGGCGGTAGCTTGTCTTGAATTGCTGGGCATAGATGCGCCGCGTTTTGCTAGTACAGTCTGGCCAGGCAGGCTGCAGCGGCTCGACTCCGGTGCCCTGATTGAGTGCCTGCCGCCGGGTTGCGAGCTATGGCTCGACGGCGGCCACAATGCCGATGCCGGGGTGGCGCTTACGGCTCACGCTAAGGCGGCCTGGGCTGACCGGCCGCTGGCACTCGTTGTCGGCATGCTCGATAGCAAGTCGTCCGAGGCCTTTCTCGAGTCGCTTGCTGCTCTTGCCGACCACGCCGTGGCGCTGGCCATTCCAGGCCATGCGCAAAGCCTGTCAGCGGCCGAGATTGCCACTGCGCTGCCAGCCTGCGAACAAGCCAACGACCTACAAGAGGCGTTGACAGCCTGTCCGGCTGACGCTCGCATCCTTGTCTGCGGCTCGCTTTATCTGGTGGGGCAGGCACTTGCCGAGAACGGCACGCCACCCCAATAAACCAAGGCGTTAGATATTCGACTCGACCCAGGCGTCGAGCGTGCTCTTGGGCATGGAGCCCACTTTCATGGCTGCCACTTCACCACTCTTGAACAGTAGCAGGGTTGGGATGCCCTGAACCCGGTATTTGTTGGGGGTTTTAGGATTCTCGTCGATATTGAGTTTGGCGATAGTCAACCGCTCGCCATATTCGTCCGAAATCTCCTTGAGCAGTGGCGCGATCTGCTTGCACGGGCCGCACCATTCCGCCCAGAAATCCACGAGAACGGGGGTTTCAGCGTTGAGAACGTCCTGCTCGAAGGTAGCGTCCGAGACGATCGTGGTTGCCATAAATTGCTCCTGAACTCAGCTTTTGAAGGAAAAATGTAGGTACCGATCGGCGGCGCGTCAAGCTGGAGCATGCGCGTCAAGCAGCGCATTGGGTAGCGCCATCAGGGCCGGTTGCTCGGTCCACAACAAGCCGCAATGTATGCGATGGCCGGGATAAATGAGGCGCAGCCCAGCCCTATAGGCGGCCATTTGACGCAAATAGGGCGCGGGTGCGTCAGCTGGTGTGGCGGGCGCACCGCGCCCTGTCTTGTAATCGACCGCCAGCACGGCATCGTCGGTCACGACGAGACGGTCGATCTGGCCTGACAGTACGGCACCGCTCACGGGCAGGGCGCCGGCAATGGGCACCTCGGCCCGGCTACCGGGGCCGAATACTGGGCCGAAATCCGCACTATCCATGACGGCGAGGGTGGCTGCGGTGATCTCCTCACATGCCTCTGGGGACAGTGTCAGAGCTGGACGGGCAAGAAAGCGTCGGCAGGCCTCCGCCCGCTCGGTTAGTGCCAGGTTGGGCAGGCTTTGCAGCAAGCGGTGAATCAGGCGACCGCGCTCCGCCGCAGTTCCCACCTCCGGCGCCAGCGGCGATCGTGTTGGGGGCTCCTCCGCCAGCATGGCCGACGGCACCAGCGGTACCGGTGGTGTTGGCTCGGGCGGTGGCAGATAACGCGTCCAATCCGGAGCCTTGGCGCTGCGCGATACGTCGCTCGGCTGCGAGACCGAATCGGGTTCTGCCGCTTGGTTGACCTGGTGGCGCAGGATAGGTGTGCCCGGTGTGCCGTCGCCGACCGGCTTGCCTAGCTCTTCCAGTCCGGTGCGCACCAGATGATACCAGCAGTCCACAGGCTCTTTACGACGGTCGCGCCAACCGCAGACGTAGAGCCGGTCGGCCGCGCGGGTCATCGCCACATAGAGTAGGCGGCGGTACTCCTCACGGTCGCGGCCCTTGGCTTCCTCGATCCAGGCCTCCGACAATCCGTTGCGCATGGCCGCTGACGGCGGCCAAAGCACGCCCTCATTCTCCGGGTCCCAGGCCAGCATCGGCGAGTGGGCAGGAGCTTGCAGGCTGTCGGGTAGGAATACGATAGGCGCTTCCAGGCCTTTTGCACCATGCACCGTCATTACCCTGACGGCGCCGCCGCCCCCCCCGACATCAAGGTCGCGCTTGACCACCACGTCGCCACTGTCGAGCCAATGCAGGAAGCCCTGCAAGCTGGGCAAGTGTGCCCGCTCGAAGGCCAAGGCCTGAGCCAGCAGTTCGTCAAGTGGGTCGATGGCCTCCGTGCCGAGGCGGGCGAGAATGGCCTGTCTGCCGTGAGGTCGGCTCAAGGCTTCGGCAAACAGCTCATAAGGTGTCATCCGGTCGGCACGCGCGAGCAGGTCCGACAGCGTACGCGCCGCAACACCCCAGCTCGCCTTGAGATGTTGGCGTCCCAGCAGAACCTGCCACAGGTTGCGCTCTCCACGGCCATAAGCCAGTGAGAAAAGATCGTCGTCGTCGAGGCCGAACATCGGGCTCTTCAGTGTCTCGGCCAGGCTGAGATCGTCGTCGGGCAGCAGTAGGAAGCGGCCGAGCGAGAGCAGGTCCATAACGGCAATGTGATTGGTCAACACCAGCCGGTCGATACCGGCGACCGGCACATCGCGTTCCTTGAGGCGGCGTACCAACTCGTCCATGAAGGTGTTGCGGCGGCGCACCAACACCATGATGTCACCGGGCTGGATGGTGCGGTCGTGGGACTCGAGCCGGTCGCTGCCGTTGCACATTGCGGCGATGCGTCCGGCCAGGATATCGGCGAAACGGCTTTGTGAGCTCTCGCCCTCTCCGCGCTCGACGGGCGGCTTCCAGGGAGCGGGCATATCCTCAGCCTCCGGCTCGACGGGTGCCCAGAGCTCTACTAGTCCGGCCTGGCCGATGCGCGCGGATTCGTGTGCGACGTCGCTTTCACCGAAGAGCAAGCCGTCGCGCGCTGCGGCATCGGCGAAGACTCTATCGACTGTATCCAGAACGGCGGTGGTTGAGCGAAACGAAACGTCCAGCGGCACCTGCTCCCAGCGACGTTCGGCGGCCTGAACGCGGGCGCGGAACTGCTCGCGGGTACCGGCGAAGATACGCGGGTCGGCGCGTTGGAAGCCGTAGATTGACTGCTTGGCATCGCCGACACCGAATATGGTGCGCGGGATATCGCGTGCTCCGGCTCCGGCGAAAAACTCATTCGCCAAGGCCTCAACCACGGCCCACTGGTCTGGGTTGGTATCCTGTGCCTCGTCGACAAGAATATGGTCAAGGCCGCCGTCGAGCTTATAGAGCACCCAAGCGGCGCGGCCAGAGCCCGCCGCTAGGAGGGCCTGTGTGTGTAGGATTAGATCATCATAATCAAGCCAGTTGCGGGCGCGCTTTTTCGCATCATAAGCGTCGAGCAAGGCGGTAGCGAAGATCAGGATTGCTTCCGTCGCTTCGGCGATCGTGGCGTTTCGCAGCCGCTGATCAAGCGCCAGAAGACGCTTAGCCTCCGCGATTAGGGGCTCCTCGGCAGAAGTATCGACCTTCTTGGTCAAAAGTTTGGCACGAAGCTTTCCATCCTTGGTAAAGAAGGCGAGTCGATAGGTTGCGAAGTTATCGTGTCGTGCGTCGGCATCATCAAGAGCAAGCCAGTCGGCGATGACGCGGCCGTGTTCGGCGTCTCTGGCGGAGCCTTCGGTTAGCGCGGCGGCGGCAGCCCGCAAGGGGTCGCGTGCGAAAGTGCCATCGGCGCAGGCCTCACGTAGCACGCTGTCTGACGTTTCGCCGGCTGCCAACTCGAGACGGTCACGCAGGCTCGTTAGCAGCCCCACCACCCCGCCGTGCCTGAGGCGCAGGCGCGCTAGACGACCGCGTTCGCGGGTTAGTTCCGCGAGCAGGTCGGCAAGCCGCGTCTCATGCACATTGCGAGTGATTACGTCGAGTGCGCGGGCCAGTGCATCACCGCTGTCCGGGTCGATGTGCGCGATCAGTTCCTCACGTGCTGTGCCCAGGAGGTCTTCCGCCGAGCGCTCGTCGACCACCTCGAAGTGAGGTGAAACGCCGGCCTCGAGCGGGAAGCGTGCGAGCAACGTCTGACAGAAGGCGTGGATGGTTTGGATGCGCATGCCGCCCGGCGTCTCCAGCACCGCGGCGAGCAGGCGGCGGGCGCGCTCGACCAGCTCGGGTGACGGTGCGGCGCCCGACAGATGCTGAAGTTCCGACTTGAGTTCGTCAGCCGGCATGACTGCCCAGCGGCCGAGTCTGTGCGCGAGCCGGTTGGCCATCTCGGCCGCCGCGGCCTTGGTGAAGGTGAGGCAAAGGATGCGGTTGGGCAGCGTCGGCGTTTCGTCGCCGCCGAGCATTAGGCGCAGTACGCGATCGGTCAGCACCTTGGTCTTGCCGGTGCCGGCTGAGGCCGCGACCCAGATCGAGACTGTGGGATCGGACGCGCTGCGCTGGGCGGCATCGGCGCGGGAGATGCTTTCGCTCATCACCTACCCTCCCGCTCGGTCGCTGACCACTCGCCGACACGGGCCAGATGTTGGTAGTCGCTATAGCTCGGTGCGGCGGCTGGGGTTGGGCGGGCGATATAAGGGGTCTGGTCTTGGTCAAAGGCGGTAACAAGCTTATTCAGCCCGGCCACCGCTTCTGCCGCTAACTCCGAGGCATCGTGCTTCAGGGCACGGATTGTGCCTACTTCGCGTCCCCCGCCAATGTGCCAGTAGGCGAGCGGCCCGAGGCCGTGCACGGAAAGACCGGGAAAGCCACTGGCAAGGGCGATCGCCGCTTCGAGTGGTAATTGAGGCGCAAAGCCGGCCGCGACCTCGGTCTCACTCGGCACGCCACCGGTTTTGTAGTCGATGATATACGCCTTGCCCTCCCCATCGAGATCGATGCGATCGGCGATAGCGCTAACACTGAAAGGCTCTGCCCCGGTGAGGTTCAGGCTGCCGACAATCTCTGTGTGGCTGACTAGGCCGGCGCCGCGACGTTCTCCTTCCCTTGCCAGGAACCATTTCGCAATGCGCTCGAAGCGGGGCCAGAGAAAGGCCCAAAGACCGGGATAGGCTTCGGCCTCCACCATGGCCTGTCGTCCTATTTCGAGCAGCCTGTCTTCAGCGTCATCGGGGAATGGCTCGCTCGTCCGGCTGATAAATTCGTGCAAAGCGTGGTGGATGTATCGACCGAACTGGGTCGGGCCGAGCGTGGCATCGATCGGATCTAGTGCCTCTAGACCCAATATGTGCTGGGCGAATATATCATAAGGGTCGCGCATCCAGCGCTCGATGTGGGTGACAGAAAGGCGGCGCGGGCGGGCGGCGACCGGTGGCCGCGGCTCGGGCGGTGGCAGGGGCTGTGGCGGTCCCTCGGGCGCGTCGAGCGCATTGTACCACTGCTGCCAAAGGGGGTCGCGGATGATTCCGGCGCCGCTCACGCCTTCGAGTACGGTATCGAGGCGCACCAGCCAGCGCGAGGGAACCGTCGGTGTGCCGTCCACCTTCTCGGCGCGGGTCAACACCACCTCGGGTGCACAAAACAGTTGCGCGAAGTCGTGCGCGGCGAGGCCCACCGCGCGCTCTGACAAGGGCAGGCCAAAGGAATGACGCATGGGCCGGCTCAACCAGGGATTGGCTGTCACCTCGCCTGGCCAGCTCGCTTCGACTAACCCGCCCAGAATGATGCGGTCAGCGTGTTGTAGGCGCGCTTCCAACGGTCCCCATATGGCCAGACGCGGATGAACACCTGCGTGTGGCCGCACCACCGCACGTGCCAGCAAGGCCTCAATCAGTGCCGGATATTCGGCTGCCGAAATGGCATGCAGGTCTTCAGCCGTCGCTAGCAACTGCTCGAAAAGCGCTGCCGCGACGCTGCCGGCCTCGCCCTGCCACAGGGCACCGGCGCCGTCTTGCTCGTCATCGCTGGCGAGCCATTCAGCAAATACCAAGTGGTCGTGCACCAGATCGGTGAGGGCTACCGGGCGTGTGCGCTTGAGCCGGCGCAGCAGGGGTGTTGCTGCCTCTTCGAGTGGTCTTAGCCAGGCGCGCAGACTCTTGTAGTCGCCGAGTGCCCGGTGCAAGCCGGCGAAGCCCGGGCCCGGCCGCGGTCCGCGTAGGCAGGCACGCTCCAGTTCTCGCGCCCGGGCACGGAAGGCGGCTCGTTTCTCGGCGCCCGCTGCCAGGGGATGCTTCAGCAGTGACAGTAGTGGCACCGGTGCCAGCTCTTCCCGTAAAGCGTCGAGCGTTAGGCGCAGGAAGGTGCCGGGTATGGTTTTGGCCAGGGGCCGCCCGGCGGAGTCGTCAACGGTGATGTTCCAGCGGCCAAGTTCGGCGCGAACGCGACGTGCGAGATCGCGGTCGGGCGTGACTAGGGCGGCGGTGCGACCCGGCTGCTCCATAGTCTCCCGCATGAGAAGGGCAACAACACCGGCCTCGGCGCGCGAATCGGAACAATCGATGCGGCTGAGTCCGCTGGTCGCCGCTACAGCGTCTAGGTAAGCGAGGTCAGCCCAGGCGTGGGCTGTGGCCTCAGGCCGCATGACCTCACGCGCGAGCGCGGCGCGGTCGTCATCGCCACCGCCGCCCCAGGGCCAGGCCTGCACGTCTTCGCGCTCGATGCCGAGGCGCTCGAGCAGTTGAGCCATACCGAATTGTGGGTGAGTTTCGCCGAGCGCGCGCCAGCTCTCGTCGTCGAGCCCACGGTCGAGTCCGGGTAGGACTATGGATCCTTGCGGTAGCGTGGCCACGACGGCAAGCAGATCGGCTGTAGCCGGCACGCTGCCAGTGGAGCCGGCGGCGATCACCGGTATCTCCGGCGGATGTTCCTGCCAATGTGAGGCAAGCGCCGCCAGCATACGGTTGCGGCGTTCGGCTGGGTCGATGCCGTGGCGGCTGGCGAGCAGGCTCGGCCAGGCCTCCGTTACGATGCGCAGGAAGTGAAGCGTCTGCTGCCAATGCTCGGCGAGATCGCCCTCGACTAGCGTTTTCAGGCCGGCGAAGTCGAGGCGCGCGGTCTGTACCTGGTCGATCAACCGCGCCAGCTCGCCGGCCAGGCGCACGGCCTGGCCTTGGTTGGAGCGTGCGCCGGCACGCCCAGATTCCCATTGCCGTATCAGTTGTGCCAGCAGCAATTGTCGTTCGAGCTCGCCGATCGCGGGTGGACAGTCGAGTGCTATTTCACCCGTATCGTTATCCTCACTGAGTGCTAACTCGTCCTCATCGACATCGCCGATGGCGCTCATCGTCGGCAGCAGCATCGGCCCGCTGCTCAAGCGCAGAAATGCCTCGCGCAGGCTGCGCACCGCCCGCCGCGTCGGCAGTAGCAGCGTAACGCCGCTCAAGGATAGCGGTGTATCGCCATGCTCGGCAAGCACGCCCTCCGCCAGGGCATTGACGAAGGAGACGCCGGCGGGAATTGTGAAGAGCTTTCCCGCTCGGGCCATTCTCAGCGGATCTCCGCGAGCGTCTGTTCGACGTGCTCCAGGGCCGTAGGCGTGCCCACATGAAGCCATTCGCCGTCATGCACGATGGCATACAGGCGGCCCGCTTCGGCAGCCTTATCGTAGACCCAGTTGAGCGAGAAGGCGCCGTCGGGGCAATTCGCGAACAGTCGCGGGTGAAAAATTTGCACGCCTGTAAACAGATAGGGTGCGATCTCCCTTTCGCGCCGCCGGCGTACCGCGCCGTCGGGAGACAGCACGAAATCGCCACGGCCGCTGTAGCCGTGGGCCCGGACGGTGGCATTGGTGAGCAAGAGCGCGTCCATACGCGCATCGCACCAGGTCTCGGCGAGCCGCAGCAGTGCGGATTTAGGCCCGTCGAGCATGACCACGTCGCTATTGAGTACGAAGAACGGTGCCCCGCCGAGATGGGGAAGAGCGTTAGCGACCCCGCCACCGGTATCGAGCAACTCGGTTTCGTGGCTAATGACGATCTCTGGTGCCGTGCGGCCCTCGAGATGCTTGTGCACGCGCTCGGCCAGGTGATGGGTGTTGACTACCACGCGCGCGATTCCCGCAGCGGCGAGCCTGTCGATGGCCTGGTCGAGCATGGTGGCGCCGTCGACTACCACCAAGGGCTTGGGCAGGGTATCCGTGATTGGGCTCAAGCGCTGGCCGCGCCCGGCCGCCAGTACCATCGCAGTCGTCGGCATGGCACTCATGGATGCGGTATCCCACGCAGCGGCGGCGGCAGGTAGCGATCGAACCAGGCCCGGACATCCGACAGCACAGGATGGGCAAGGTCGCCTTCGAGAAGACGCCAGACATAGGGGATCATACTGAGATAGGAGGGCTTACCATCGCGTCGACAAAGGCGGGTGAAGATCCCGATGATCTTGATATTGCGCTGGCCGCCAAGAATCGCGAACGCGGCGCGAAAGGCTTTTGGGTCGAGCTGCGGGCTGGCGGCGAGGTAGCGCGTGATCATTGCCTCGACGAGATCAGCCGGAACCTGACGACGCGCGTCCTCCAGCAGCGAGACCAGGTCATAGGCGGGCGAGCCGGCCAGAGCATCCTGAAAATCGAGCAGGCCGACCCGTGCCAGGCCTTCACGCCCCGATAGCCACATCAGATTGTCGGCGTGGTAGTCTCGCAGGACTGTGACCGGCGCACCAAGAACGGACATGGGCAAGACCCCGTCCCAGGCTTCGTGAAAGGCCTCGCGCGCAGCTGAGTTGGGTGTGGCGTCCATGGCCGGCATGTACCAGTCGAGCAATAGGTCGGCCTCGGCGAAGTAGGTGGCTTTATCGTAGGGTGCGAGCCAGTCTGCCGGTGCATGAGTTTGCAATTCGACGAGCAAATCGATGGCGGCTGTGTAAAGTGGCGCTGCGTTGGCGCCATCGTTGAGCACGCGGGTATAAGTATTGTCGCCCAAGTCCTCGAGAAGGGCGAGGCCCGAGCCGGTTTCCACTGCCATGACCTTTGGCGCGCTGCAGCCGACGTCGCGCAAATAGCTGGCAACGGCGACAAACGAGGTGATGTCTTCCGGCGGCGGTGCATCCATTAGCACGGCAGTCCCACCGTTGTGGTGTAGGCGCTCGTAACGCCGGAACGAAGCATCTCCCGCCAGCGGTGCGCGCGCCGCTGCACTCCAGCCAATGGTGTCGAGGAAGCGGATGATCTCGGCTTTGCGCCCTGTCACGCGGCCGCTCCCATGCGGCAAAGGCTCACGCGGCGACCGCCGTTGGCAAAGGCCATCTCGATATCGAGACGCGTCGGCGGCAATAGCGCTTCTGCGCGCTCGGGCCATTCCATCAGGACAATACCCTCGGCCAGGGCATCTTCGATGCCGAGCTCCCAAAGCTCTTCCGCATTCTCCAGCCGATAGAGGTCGAAATGCGCGACGGGAGAGGGCGCAAGCGCATAGGTCTGCACCAGGGTAAAAGTCGGACTCGGCACGTCCTCGTCACCGCCCAGCGCACGAATAAACGCCCGCGCGAAGGTCGTCTTACCGACGCCGAGTGGTCCGCGCAGAGCAATCAGATCACCCGCACGCGCTTCCGCCGCAACCTCCGCCGCCAAGGCAGCAAGGGCAGTCTCGTCCGCTATTTCGCGCGTCGCGCACATCGGTACGGTTGTAGCGTGGTGCCGCCACCGGCGGCAATGAACTAATAGCGGTAGTGGTCTGCCTTGAACGGGCCCTGTTGGGCTAATCCGAGATAACTTGCCTGCTTCTCGGTCAGCGTCGAGAGCTTGGCACCGACTTTCTTCAAATGCAGTGCTGCCACCTTCTCGTCGAGGTGCTTGGGCAGAGTGTAAACCTTGCGCTCATACCTGTCGTGATGGTTCCAGAGCTCGATCTGGGCCAGGACTTGGTTGGTGAACGATGCGCTCATGACGAAACTCGGATGGCCGGTGGCGCAGCCTAGATTGACTAGGCGACCCTTGGCCAGGACGATCAGCTTCTTGCCGTCTGGGAACTCGACCTGATCGACTTGGGGCTTGATCTCGTCCCAGGTCATGTTTGACAGTGCCTCGATCTGAATCTCGGAATCGAAGTGGCCGATGTTGCAGACGATGGCGCGGTCACGCATCGCGCGCATGTGGTCGAGGGTGATTACGTCGACATTGCCTGTGGCGGTAACGAAGATATCGCCGAGGGGCGCCGCGCCGTCCATCGGTACTACCTCGTAACCTTCCATCGCCGCCTGCAAGGCGCAGATGGGATCAATCTCAGTGACGAGTACGCGGGCGCCGGCATTGCGCAACGAAGCTGCCGAGCCCTTGCCGACATCGCCATAGCCGGCGACCACGGCGACCTTGCCCGATAACATAACGTCGGTGGCGCGGCGAATGCCGTCTACCAGGCTCTCACGGCAGCCGTAGAGATTGTCGAACTTCGACTTGGTGACAGAGTCGTTCACGTTGATGGCCGGTACGGCAAGGCTGCCGTTCTTCTCCATGTCGTAGAGCCGATGCACGCCCGTGGTGGTCTCCTCCGACAGTCCGCGAATATCAGCCAAGGCTTCGCGGTGATCATCGTGCATGACCTTGGTCAGGTCGCCGCCGTCGTCGAGGATCATATTGGGCTTCCAGCCGTCTGGGCCCTCGATCGTCCGATCGACGCACCACCAGAACTGCTCGTCCGTCTCGCCCTTCCAGGCAAAGATCGGCATGCCGGCAGCGGCCACGGCCGCGGCGGCATGGTCTTGAGTCGAGAAAATGTTGCAGCTCGACCAGCGCAGGGTAGCGCCGAGCGCGACAAGGGTCTCCATCAGCACGGCGGTCTGAATGGTCATGTGTAGACAGCCGGCGATACGCGCGCCGTCGAGAGGCTTCTTGCCGGCATATTCCTCGCGCAGCGCCATCAGGCCCGGCATCTCGGTCTCAGCGATCGCGATCTCTTTGCGGCCCCAGTCCGCAAGTTCGATGTCGGCAACTTTGTAGTCGGTGCTCATACCGGTCCTCTCCTGGGATGCTCGCCGAAATTGGCAATTTGTGTGGTCTTGCTGCGAGGCCCGTTAGGTAGCAGCGGCTGCCTCTTGCGGCAAGCTCACAGGGCGTCGTTGAAGCGATCGATATGGTCGGCGATGTGCCGCGGGTCGGTCTCGCGCATCACCCGCCGTGCAAGTTCCTGAGCGGCGGCGGCGTCGACGGCACGGATGCGGCGCTTCACAGCGGGCAGGTTGCCGGGCACCATTGACAGGTCCGTGAGGCCCAGGCCCACCAGTAGCGGCGCGAGGCGCGGCTCGCCGGCGATCTCGCCGCACAGGGTCAGTGGCCGACCGGCGCGCCTAGCCGCCTCGGCAGTGAATTGTACGAGCTTGAGCACGGCTGGGTGTAGCGGGTCGTAAAGGTGCGCCACATGTTCGTCGCCGCGGTCGACTGCCAGGGTGTACATGGTCAGGTCGTTGGTACCGATGGAGAGAAAGTCGCATTCGGTGCAGAGCCGGTCGGCCGACAGAGCCGCGGCGGGTGTCTCGATCATGGCACCGAGCGCGGGCAGGGGGTTGGCGATGGCGATACCGTCGCGCTGTAGTCTCCGCGCCACACGCCGCATGGCGGCGCGGGTGCGGCGCACTTCCTGCGGGGCTGTGATCATCGGTAGAAGTATCTGCAAAGAGCCGTAGCGGCCGGCGCGCAGCATCGCTTCGAGCTGCGTCTCCAGGAGCTGTCGGTCGCTCAACGAGAGGCGGATCGCTCGCAGACCGAGGGCCGGATTGGTTCCGACCTGTGCTGCAACATTTTCTTCAAGGGCATATGCGAGCTTGTCTGTGCCGATATCGAGCGTGCGCGCAACCACCGGGCTGCCACCCATGCCCTCGACCATGTCGCGCAGGACCGCGAATTGGGCGTCGGCATCGGGTGGGTCGTCGCGATTCATGTAAAGGAACTCGGTGCGCAGCAGGCCAATGCCCTGGGCCCCGCTTTCGAGCGCTGCCCCAAGCTCGCCAGGTAGCTCGAGATTGGCGCGTAAGCACACCGAAACCCCGTCGCGGGTCACGGCCGGCATGTCCCGCAGCTTCGTCAAGGCGCGGCGCTCGCGTCGCAGCGTGGTGCGCCGACGCTTTGCCGTCGCCACGGTTTCGGCCTTCGGCGCTACGGTCAGGCTGCCGCTAGCGCCATCGACGATAACGCTGTCGCCCTCTTTCACGCGCGTGCTAAGCTCCGCGATGCCAACGACTGCTGGCAGACCCAGCGAGCGAGCCATGATCGCGGTGTGTCCCTGCGGTCCGCCGAACTCAGTGGCGAAACCGCCGATGCGATTGGGATCGAGGAGGGCTATATCGGCGGGCGACAGCTCCTGGGCGATCAGTACGGTACCGGCAGCAAGGCCTGAAAAGGCATCCACCGGTGCCTCTGTGAGGTGACGGATCAGCCGCCCGGCCACGTCGCGCACGTCCTGGGCGCGCTGCGCCAGATAGGTATCGTCCATCGCTGCGAAGGCATCGGCGATGGCACTGAGTTCGGCTTTGACTGCGGCTTCGGCGTTGATTCGCGTATCGTCGATGCGGCGGTAGACGCCGCGCACCAAGCGCGAGCCAGTCAGCATCTGCAAATGGGCATCGAGTAGAAAAGTCATCTCGTCGCGTGCTGCGCCAGGTAGCCGTTCCGCTTTTGCAATAAGTGTCGTCAACTCATCGCGGGCCGCCTCTACAGCGCCGCCGAAGCGCGTCTGTTCGTCGGCTACGGCGCGTGCCGGTAGGTGGCGCTCGGGCACGTCCATGCCGCCGCCGGCTACCACATGTGCCGGCCCCAGCGCGATGCCGCCGGATACTCCGATGCCCGAGAGGCACCGCTCGCCCCGGCGGTGGCGCTCAATCTTCATCGAATCGGGACTCGACGAAGCGGCAAAGCGCCACCACTGCCGCTTCTGCCTCGGCGCCGCTCGCCAGCACCTCGATCTCGCAACCCGGTGCAGCCGCCAGCATCATCAGGCCCATGATAGAGAGGCCGGACACGGTCTGGCTGTCGCGGCGCACGCTGATTTCCGCGTCGTAATCTTTGGCCAGCTTGACGAAGTGCGCGGCCGCGCGCGCGTGCAGGCCGCGCTTGTTGACGATGGTTACATTGCTGCTATGAACGCCGTTCGCATCCGGACTCATCGCCTCTCCCCCTCTGCCTCGCCGCGGAATGGACGGGACAAAACTGCCCCGATCGTGCTTTCCAGATCCGCGCCTTCGTGCAACAATGCGTGGGTCGCCGTCGCGATCGGCATATCAACCCTCAAGCGCGCTGCGAGCTGCGTCACGGCACGCGCTGTGGCAACGCCCTCAGCAACGGTAATACAGCCGCGCATCAGCGATTCTAATGTCTCACCGCTGCCGAGCGCCAGTCCGAGCGCATAATTCCGTGACCGGGTGCTGGTGCAGGTGAGGCTGACGTCGCCGACGCCCGACAGGCCCATGACCGTCTCACCGCGTCCGCCCAGCGCCACCGCCAGACGCGAAATTTCAACCAGGCCGCGGGTGATGAGTGCGGCGCGGGCACTGTCGCCAAAGCCGCGGCCCATCGTGATGCCGCAGGCGATGGCGAGCACGTTCTTGAGCGCGCCACCGATTTGTGCGCCGACCACGTCGTCGCTGACATATGGTCGAAAAGTTGGCCCGCCAAGCACCGCCACTACCGCCTCGCCAAGCTCGGGCGTGCTCGCGGCCACGGTCGCCGCTGCGGGCAGATCGCGCGCCACCTCGGCGGCAAAGGTGGGTCCCGTGAGCACGGCTACGGGCCGTTCTGGCAGGGTGTCGCCGACCACGTCGCTCATCAGGGCGCCACTCCCAATCTCGATGCCCTTGGCACAGATCACCGGCGCGCCGGGAATATCGCGAAGATGCATGCACAGCGTGCGGATATGCTGTGCCGGCACCGCCAATAACATCACCTCGCCACTCGCTTCCAGTAGGCTCGCCGTGGGCGCGATCGCCGGCCCAAGGCTGACGCCCGGCAGGTATGCGGTATTCTCTCGCTGTATCGCCAGGGTTTCTGCAAGCTCTGCCTTGCGCGTCCACAACGCGACCTGGTGGCCGCGGCGGGCGGCAAGCACTGCCAGCGCGGTGCCCCAGGCGCCGGCGCCGAATACACCGACCTTCATGCTTTCACTCCTGCACCAAGGACGGCCGGCGCGGCATCGTCGAGCGGCCAGCGTGCCCTAGCCGGCGACGCCAAGTCGTCGGCCAGGCCCATGCGCAAACGCTCGATCCCGGCCCAGGCAACCATTGCGCCATTATCCGTACAAAGCGCTGCCGGTGGCGCCACCAGATGCAGGCCGAAGGTCTTGGCCACCTCGCCGAGGCGGGTACGCAAATACCGGTTTGCAGCGACGCCGCCGGCCACGACTAGCGTGTCGCCAGAACCCCGAAAGTGGGCTGCGGCATTGCGCAGACGGTCTTCCAGCACCACTGCCACAGTCTCCTGGAAGGCGGCAGCCAGATCCGCAATCTCAGTCGTATCTGGCTCGTGGCCGAAGCTGTCGACTTGCCGTGCCAACGCCGTCTTGAGTCCGGAAAACGAAAAATCACAGCCCGGCCGGCCGAGCATGGGTCGGGGCAGGGGGTAGCTTCCGGCGGTGCCGTTCAGTGCCACGCGTTCCAACGCCGGGCCGCCAGGATAGCCGAGCCCGAGGCAACGTGCCGCCTTGTCGAAAGCCTCGCCAAGCGCATCGTCGAGAGTGGTGCCGAGACGCCGGTAGTGGTCAACGCCTTCGACGATCAGCAGTTGGCAATGGCCGCCGGAGATCAACAGCAGAAGATAGGGAAACGGTACCGGCTCAACGAGGCGCGCTGAGAGTGCGTGCGCTTCGAGATGGTTGACCGCGGCGAAGGCGAGCCCGTGTACCGCGGCGATGGCTTTGGCGGTCATCAACCCCACCATGACGCCGCCGATCAGGCCGGGACCGGCAGTTGCCGCGACACCGTCGAGAGCGGCAAAATCCACGTCAGCTTCGGCGAGGGCGCGACGCACCAGACCGTCGAGATGGTTGATATGGCTGCGCGCCGCAATCTCCGGCACCACGCCGCCATAGGGTGCATGGTCGGCGAGTTGCGACAGTACCAGATTGGCGCAAATCTCCCCCTCGCTGTCCACAATGGCGGCGGCGGTCTCGTCGCAACTCGTTTCAATTCCCAGTACCAGCATTAGCTCTCGCGCTAGTATAAGCTACGCAGGAACGTTCTTGTGGGAACCAATAGACCGGCATGCGCCCATGACCAAGCCTTCCTTGCGTATCGGCACGCGCGGCAGCCCTCTCGCGCTGGCTCAGAGCGAAGAGGTGCGCGACCGCCTCAGCGCAGTCGATGCCGCTTTGGTGCTTGAGGTCGAGGTTATCCGGACTACGGGCGATGCTATCCTCGATCGGTCCCTTGCGGAGATCGGCGGCAAGGGCTTGTTCACCAAGGAGATTGACATGGCTCTGCTCGACGGTCGCATCGATCTCGCGGTGCACTCAATGAAGGACGTGCCGACGGAGGTCGCATCCGGCACGGTAATTTCTTGTGTGCTCGAGCGCGAGGATCCGCGCGACGCCTGGATCTCGCGCCATGGCGGCGGCCTCGAAGGCCTTCCCTCAGGCGCTGTGGTCGGCACCGCTTCGCTGCGTCGCGGTGCCCAGGTGCTGCATCGTCGCCCCGACGTGATGGTGGTGCCCCTGCGTGGCAATATCGGCACGCGCCTCGACAAGGTCGGCCGCGGCGAGATAGATGCGACATTGCTGGCGCTGGCCGGGCTCAGGCGTCTCGGGCGTGCCGACGCGGCAAGCACAGTTCTGGCCACTGAGGACATGCTGCCGGCAGTGGCCCAGGGTGCCATCGGCATCGCTTGCCGCGCGGACGACGATGCCATGCTAGCGCGTCTCACCGATCTTGATCACGCGCCGAGCCACCACGCCGTTGTTGCCGAGCGCGCCATGCTGGCGCGCCTTGAGGGCTCCTGCCGCACGCCGGTCGCTGCCTTGGCGGAAGTCGAAGGCGAGATCCTCATTATGCGTGGCCTGGTGGCCACACCGGACGGTACGGCTGTGCACGAGGCGCGCGACAGCGCGGTCGTCACCGATGCCGTGCTGCTTGGTGAGCGCGTCGCCGAGACCCTGCTCGATCAGGCCGGCCCTGGCTTCGTGATTGGAGCCGGCTGATGCGTCTTTTACTCACCCGCCCACGCCGGGATTCTGAGGCCCTGGCCGCGCGCCTTTCTAAGATGGGTATCGAGACCCTGATAGCGCCGGTGTTACAGATTGCGCCGCTGTCCGCTGACCTGCCCGAGCTCGGCGAGAACGAGACCGTACTGCTGACCAGCGCCAACGGTGCTCGCTCGCTGGCTCGTGCCAGCGAGCGCCGCGATTTTCGCTTGCTTGCAGTCGGCGACGTCACGGCTGAAACGGCGCGTGCCGCGGGCTTTAGCGACGTGACCTCCGCGGCAAGGGATTCGGATGCTCTGATCCGCCTGGCTGTCGATCGAGCCGGTAGCGAGAACGGCGGCGTGCTGCACATCACCGGCGGTCATGTGGCCGGCGATATGGAAGGAAAACTCACTGCTGCCGGGCTCTCCTACCGCAGCGTGACACTCTACGAGGCGCGCTCGGCGGAGACCTTGTCGAAGGTTGCGAGAACGGCGTTGTCGGAAGGCGCGCTCGACGGTGTGATACTCTATTCACCGCGTAGCGCGCGCGTACTGCGCGAACTCCTTGCGGCCGCGGAACTCGGCGAGGCACCGAGGCGTATGACGGCTTATTGCCTGAGCGATGCCGTTGCCAAGGCGGCCGGTGAAGGCTGGCGCCGGGTCGCCGTTGCCATGGCGCCGGACACCGAGTCGTTTCTGGCTCTGCTCGATGCAGTGCCTGCGAAGCATGCCCGCACGTCGGCTTTGATGCGCTACGGTGCCTGGGGCTTGGTCGGCGTCCTGGTTCTGGCGGTCGCCTATGCTGGCGCGCGGGTTTCGCAAGAGCTGCCCTTGCTCTCGCCTTCCATCGTCGCGCCGCAGCTGGAGGCGGAGCCGGCGCCGGCGCGGCTAATGCCCCCGGCGGTCTATACGAGAGACCCGCGCGTCGATGCCATGGAATCTCGTGTGGGCATGCTGGAAACCCTTCTTGCACGTGCCCCCGAGGCGGTGACCGCCGATGCCCTGGCTGCTCTGGCAACAAGCTTCACCGTCGAAAGCGACACGCTGCGCCACGAGAACCACGCTTTTGCGACCCAGCTTTCGGCGCTCGGCGAGCGCCTTGCAAGGCTAGAAAATCAGATTGCCAGAACCGACGAGGGCGCCTTCCGCAGCGGTGCGCTGTTGCTCGCGGTTGGCCAGCTTCGTGCGGTCATGGCGCGCGGCGTGCCGTTCGTCGAGCCTCTTGCGACGCTTGCCGTCCTGGCGGACGACGACGACGATATTGCCAATTTTCTGCCGTCGCTTGAGGCCGCGTCGGAGGCTGGCCTGGTCGACGAGGCCGCTTTGTTGGCGCGCTTTCCGGCGCTGGCGCAGGCGGTCTTGCAGAGCCTGACCACGCTCGAGGATCCAGACTGGCTGGACGAGACCCTGGCCGAGGTCAAAGACTTAATCTCGGTACGCCGAATCGGTGAAATTCCGGGCGACGAAGCCGAGGCGGTGTTGGCGCGTACCGAGGTGCGTCTTGGCGCCGGCAAGCTGGTGGAGGCAGTGTCCCTGGTCGAAAGCCTGGGCGAGAGCGAGGCGACCGAGGACTGGCTTGGCGACGCGCGGGCGACGCTGGCGGCGCGTGCCGCCCTCGATGCGGTCAGCAGCGTCGTGTTGGCGCGGGTCGGCGAGGGCGGCTGAGGCGGGCATGGTCCGCGTCCTCGCTTATTTCGCGTTTCTCGCCGCGCTCAGCGCGGTAGGCGCATGGATCGCTGAGCGGCCGGGCAGTGTGACGCTTGTCTGGCAGGGCTGGCAAATCGATAGCTCGGTGGCTGTGTTTGCCGCCATGCTGGCTATTGTGGCAGTAACCCTTACCGGATTTATCCTACTCTATCGCTGGCTGATCGTAAGTCCACGACGCTTTCTCCGAGTCAGAGAGGAGCGTCGCCACCGGCGTGGCTGGCGGGCGCTGACGCGAGGGCTCGTCGCCGTCGCGGGCGGCGATTCTCCCGGTGCCAGAAAAGCCGCAGAAGAGGCGGAGGTCCTGCTTGGCGAGCCACCGATAACACTGCTGTTGACCGCCCAGGCGGCGCAACTCGATGGCGACCAACAGGCCGCGGCGACCGCGTTCCGGCGCATGCTAGAGCACGAGGAGACGGAGTTTCTGGGCTTGCGTGGCCTGTTGGTGCGGGCGGTGCGTAAGGGCGACAGCGAAACCGCGTTAGCGCTAGTGCGGCGTGCCTTCGAGATCAATCCGGACGCTGGCTGGGTGCTCGATAATCTCGTTGAACTTGAGGTTGCCGGCGGCAATTGGCGGGGTGCGGAGCTGGCGCTCAACAAGGTCGTACGCGCACAACGGTTGAGCCGCGCCGAAGGTAAACGCAAGCGGGCACTGTTCGCATACCAGCGCGCCAAGGTTGCTGCCAATGAGGGCCGCTTTAAGGAAGCGCTGAGTGAAGCCCGCGCCGCGCTCGACAAGGCGCCTAATTTCGTGCCAGCGGCGGTATTGGCAATTGGGCTGTTGAAGGACAGCGATCGCACGCGCGAAGCTCGCCGCCTGGCCGAACGGACTTGGGCGCTGTCGCCCCACCCCGATCTAGCCGACGCCTACGCGAAGATGGCTGACGGTGAAGCTTTGGCCCGGGTCAAGGCGCTTGAAACACTGGTGGCGGCCCGTGACGATTCGTCGGCCGGGCACCTAGCGCTCGCAGAAGCCGCACTTGCCGCTAGGTTATGGGGGTCGGCGCGGTCGCATCTAAACCGCGTCATCGAATCGCTGCCAACGACCACGGCTTTGCGCCTGATGGCCCTAGTCGAGGAAGGTGAGAACGGACCGAGTGATGCTTCACGGGATTGGTGGCGCCGTGCCAGTGCGGCGCCGCCTGATACGACCTGGATCTGCGGCCGTTGCTATGGCAGCCATGCTGAGTGGTCGTTGCAATGTCCTGCGTGTGGTGCCGTCGACAGCCTGCGCTGGGAGAGCCCTGGACAGGCTAGACCTGCACCCGCGCCGGCACCGCTGCTGCTGGGGACATGAGATAAGCGCTGTTCGGGACAGGCTCGATGCCATTGGACCGACCCGCTACGCCGGGGTCTGCGAGCGCGAGAAGATCAAGCCAGAGGATCTAGCCAGCCTCGATGGCAGGGAGTTTACCGCCCTCGACCTGCCGCTCTGCCTACGCGAGCGTATCCTCAAGGCCAGTGCCTATAATGAAACCTGAGATGAGCTAGAGCCTCCGTCAGAAAACTGGCTCCCATGTCCCAAATATACTGATGACGCACATGGCTGGTTCACCGCAGACTTCGAGACACCGCATCTGAAAAACGACAAGGCGTTGCTTGGCGCACTTGGCTGAGGTCCGCAGGTGGCGTACAAACCGTTTGCGATAAGCATGAGCACAACGGGAGGATTCTATGGCGAATAAGCTTCTTCCGACCTCCGGCGTTGGCTCCTACGCTCAGCCGGACTGGTTGATCGATCGTGAGGCGCTTGCCGCTGGCTCGCCGCCGCGCGTGCGGCGCAAGGGGCTTTGGCGTGTCGAGCCGAAATTCCTGGAAGAGGCACAGGACGACGCCACGATCATTGCCATCCGCGACCAGGAGCGCGCCGGCATCGATATCATCACGGATGGCGAGACGCGCCGCGAGAGTTATTCTAACCGCTTCTCGACGGCGCTCGACGGCATCGATACCGAGCGTGTCGGCACAGCCACCTCGCGCAAAGGTACTCCCAACGACGTGCCGTTGGTGAGCGGGCCCATCAAGCGCTGCAAGCCTATCGGCGTGCGCGACGTCGAGTTTCTGCGCGCCAACACCGACCGTCAGATCAAGGCGACGCTGCCCGGTCCCTTCACCATGTCCGAGCAGGCCGAGGACGCCTATTACAAGGATCCGGAAGCGCTCGCCATGGCCTATGCGGAGGCGGTGAATGCGGAAATGCGCGACCTCTTTGCCGCTGGTGCCGACGTGGTGCAGATAGACGAGCCTTTCGTGCAGGCGCGCCCCGACAATGCCAGGGCCTATGCCATCCCCGCCATCGACAAGGCGCTGGAAGGTATCAAGGGCACGACGGCGCTACATCTCTGCATGGGCTACGCGGCGATGATCAAGCAGCGCTACGACGCATATCACTTCTTGACGGAGTTGGCCGAGTGCACGGTTGATCAGATTTCGCTGGAGACGGCGCAGCCCGACCTTGATCTCTCCGTGCTTGCTGAGCTGTCGGGCAAGAACATCATCCTCGGCGTTATCAACATGAATGACATGGCGATCGAAGCACCTGAGACCGTGGCGGAGCGAATCGAGCGCGCTTATCCCCACGTGCCGCCCGAGCGCATCATCCCGGCGCCGGACTGCGGCTTCAAATATATCGCCCGCGAAATCTCTTTTGCCAAGCTGCAGGCGCTTGTTGCAGGAACCGATCTGGCGCGCTCACGCCTCTCCTAAAAGAGCGAATAGGCACCGTCGATCAGGAAGGTATCTCCGGTGTGATACTGGCTAGCGTCGGCCGTGAGGTAGACGGCGATGGCGCTAAAATCTTCGGGTTGGCCCCAGCGGCGCGTTGGTACGCGTTTAAGCACCCGATCCTGCACCACCTCCTGGGCCATCCAGTCGCGCGTCATGGCAGTCTTGATCCAGCCGGGCAGGATGGCGTTCGCGCGAATCTTGTAGCGGCCGAGTTCGACGGCGAGCGCACGAATCATCGATATCATCGCCCCTTTCGAGGCGCCGTAGTGCTGGCCGCGGGCCTGGCCATGGATCGCAGCCAGGCTGGCGGTTCCCACCAGAGAGCCGCCCTCGCCGCGCTCGACCATATGCCGTGCGGCTGCGCGCAGGGTATAGAAGGCACCGTCGAGATTGACCGACAGCACGCGGTGCCATTCCTCGGTGGTCATCTCGATGAATGGCCCGCCTCGGCCGCTCACGCCGGCATTGGCAAAACAGGCGTCGATACCGCCGAATTCGGCCACCGCGGTGGCGAAGGCGTCCTCACTGGCGGCTTCGTCGGTGACGTCACAGATTTGGGCCAAGACCTGCCCACCGTGCACTTTCAGCTTTTCAGCCGCGGCTCCGGTCTTGTTTGGATTGCTGCCCCAGATCGCCACTGAGGCGCCGGCTTCCGCCAAGGCCTCTGCCATGGCGAGGCCGATGCCAGAATTGCCGCCGGTAATCAACGCCGCCTTGCCGTTGAGGTCGAAACTGCCGCTCATGCTTTACTCCTCTCGTGAATGCAATCCGCCATAATCCGCCCTGGTTATCATGGTGACCAGGGTGCCAAATCCAATCGCCTCGTCAAGAATGGCCCTTTAGGCTGCCGCGCGTCGCGTGGCTGTAGGTCCTTGACGAGGCGGCTGGATTTGGCGAAGACGCTGCCACGACAGTCTGATGGGAGATCACAGAATGAGCGACGAAGGCCGCATCCACAGCGTTCACGAGGGCGCCATATTCGAGATTGGCATCGATCGGCCGACTAAGCGCAACGGTTTTACGCCACACATGATGCGCGCTCTGGCCGAGGCTTACACTGCCTTCGAGGCCGACGATGAAGCGCGGGTGGGCCTGCTCTGGGCCGAGGGTGAGCATTTCACTGGCGGCCTCGATCTGCCAAAAATGGCACCGATCATGCAGCGTGGAGAGAGGTTGGTGCCGGAAAGTCTCATCGATCCCTTTGGCTTGCGCGAACCGCGCCTGACTAAGCCCATGGTGGTGGCGGTGCAGGGCTGGTGCCTGACCCTCGGAATCGAGGTTATGCTGGCGGCCGATATCGTGATTGCCGAAGAGACTGCTCGCTTCACCCAGATTGAGGTGCAGCGCGGGTTGATGGCTTCGGGTGGCGCCACCATCCGCATGGCCGAGCGGGCGGGTTGGGGCAATGCCATGCGCTGGCTACTCACGGGCGATGTGTTCGAGGCCGACGAGGCGCTGCGCCTTGGTTTTGTGCAGGAGTTGACACCTACTGGTCAGGCCCGCGTCCGCGCCCGTGAGGTCGCCGAGCGCATTGCCGCCCAGGCGCCGCTGGCGGTGCGCGCCTCGCTTCTCAATGCGCGTCTCGCTTTCGAGCAGGGGCCGGCCGCCGCTATCGCTAAAATCTACGATGTGCAGACCCGCCTTGCCGCCACCGAGGATTTGCAGGAAGGTGTCAGGGCTTTCATCGAGCGCCGGCCGGGAAATTTCACAGGACGGTAGGCAGGTAATGAAATCCATCCTCTCCCTCACGGTCAACGGCGTTGCGCGCGATGACGCGGCAGCGGACAATCTGCTGCTGGTCGATTATTTGCGGGAGGTCGTCGGGCTGACTGGCACCAAGATGGGCTGCGACGGCGGCGAGTGCGGGGCCTGTACCGTGCTGATCGACGGCCAGCCGCGGCTTTCATGCATCACACTGGCCCAGGCTTGCACCGGCAGTGAGGTCGAGACGGTCGAGGGCCTGGCCGACGGCAGCAGGCTGTCGCCCCTGCAAAGCGCATTCAACGAGGCGCTGGGCGCGCAGTGCGGCTATTGCACACCGGGCATGATCATGGCGGCGGAGGGCCTTCTGCGGAGGAACGCGGAGCCGGCTGATAGCGAGATCCGCTTGGCGCTGGCTGGAAACATTTGTCGCTGTACGGGCTATGTGAAGATCCTCAAGGCGGTGCATCTGGCTGTGGACGAGCGCAAGCCATGAGCCGCATCGGACGCATCGGCGCACCGCTACCGCTGGTCGACGGGCCGGAGAAGGTCTCGGGCAAGGCGCTGTTTACGGCCGACATGGCGCCCGCCGGCGCGCTGGTCGGCAAGATTCTACGCAGCTCCTGGAGCCATGCGGGCCTCCTCGGCGTCGATGTCGAAAAAGCACGGGCACTGCCCGGTGTCGCGGCGGTGATTACAGGCGAGGCCTGCGACGTGCCCTTTGGTGTGCTGCCCATCGCCGAGACCGAGTACCCGCTGGCGCGCGACCGAGTACGCTATCGCGGCGAGCCCATTGCCGCCCTCGCCGCGGTGGACGAGAAGACGGCGCTCGCAGCGCTCGATCTGATCAAAGTGCGCGCCGAGCCGCTACCGGGCTATCACGACGTGCAGGCTGCGCTCGCCGAAGGCGCCGTGCAACTGCACGAAAAGCGTCCCGGTAATGTCGAGCGCGAGGTGACGTTCGAACTCGGTGACACGGTCGCCGGGTTCGCTGACGCGAATCTCGTGCGCGAGGAGACCTTCCATTGTGCCGAGATCAACCATGTGCACATGGAGCCCAATGCCTCGCTGGCGAGCTGGGACGAAACTGATGGCCGGTTGACGCTGCACACCTGCACCCAGGTGCCTTATTACGTGCACCGCACCGTGGCCAGATGCTTGGGCCTCGACGAAGGTAGGGTGCGCGTGGTCAAGCCGCACATAGGCGGTGGCTTCGGTGCGCGCACGGAAGCGCTCGGCTTCGAAGTGATCGCTGGACTGCTGGCTCGTGCTGCGGGCGGTACCGTGTCGCTGGTGTTGAGCCGCGAGGAGACTTTTCTCTGCCATCGCGGCCGGCCGGAGACTGAGACGCGCATGAAGATTGGCCTCAAGAAGGACGGTAGCATAACGGCGGTGGAATGCGAGACCATCCAGCGCGGCGGTGCCTATAGCGGCTACGGCATCGTCACCATCCTTTACGCGGGCTCGCTGCTCTACGGGCTCTACGAGCTGCCGACGGTGAAGTATCACGGCGTCCGCGTGCTCACCAACACGCCACCTTGCGGCGCCATGCGCGGTCACGGCACGGTCAATGTGCGCTTTGCCTTCGAGAATCTACTCGATGCCATGGCGGACGAGTTGGGGCTCGACCCTTTTGCTGTGCGTCGTGCCAACCTGCTGCGGAAGCTCGGTTTTACGGTCAACGATTTGATGGTCAACAGCTACGGCGTGCCAGAATGTCTCGATAAGGTCGAGCGCGCGTCTGGCTGGGCCGACAAGCACGGCAAGCTGCCACCGGGCCGCGGCATCGGCATGGCGTGTTCGCATTATGTCAGCGGAGCCGCTAAGCCCGTGCACTGGACCGGCGAGCCCCACGCCACCGTGGTGCTCAAGCTCGATTGGGACGGCGTGGTCACCGTGCTCACTGGCGCTGCCGAGATCGGCCAGGGCTCCTCGACCATGGTCGCACAATGCGTCGGCGAGGTGCTGGGCTTGGGCATCGAGCGCCTGCGCGTTATCGCCGGCGACAGTGCCGTGACGCCCAAGGATAACGGGTCGTATTCCTCGCGCGTCACCTTCATGGTTGGCAACGCGGCGATCCAGGCGGCCGAATCGTTGAAGACGGTTCTGGTCAAGGTGGCGGCTGACAAGCTTGAAGCGGCGCCGGACGAAATCGAAGTGCTGGGCGAGGTCTATCGCGTGGCAGGCTCGCAGGACAAAGGTCTGGAATACAGCGAGATTGTCACGGCCGCCCTGGCGGAGAACGGTACGCTTACTGTGAGCGGCCATTTCTCGACACCGAAGGAGGCGCAGGGCGGGCACGCATATCGTGGTGCCGCCGTGGGCTCGACCATGGCCTTCAGCTATGCGGCGCAGGCGGTGGAGGTTTTAGTAGATCCCGTTACCGCGCAGGTCACCGTTGAGAAGGTCTGGGTGGCGCATGATTGCGGTAAGGCTCTCAACCCGCTCGCCGTTGAAGGCCAGGTGCAGGGCTCGGTGTGGATGGGCTTGGGCCAGGCCTTGTGCGAGGAGAACCGCTATCACGACGGCTTACCCGTGCACGCTAACCTGATTGACTACCGCGTGCCGACCTTTGTCGATTCTCCCGACATTGCCGTCGAGATTGTCGAGAGCAACGACCCCAATGGCCCCTTCGGTGCCAAAGAGGCGGGCGAGGGCTCGCTCTCGGGCTTTTTGCCGGCGCTCGCTGGCGCCATCGCCGACGCTACGGGCTATCGCCCGCTAGACTGCCCTATGACGCCGGATATGCTATTCAAGGCGTTGGCGAAAAGGAAGGCGGGCTGATGGAGCATCTGTCCGACTTCACGCTGCTGCGCCCAACGAGTGTCGAGGAGGCGGTGGCGGCGCGTGGTGCTCATCTTGGTGCGCGTATTCTTGCCGGTGGCACTGATCTTCTGCCCAATATGCGTCGCGGCCTGGTCGAGACCGGTACGGTAATTGATCTGAGTGGTTGCGATGAGTTGCGCACCCTCGACGGCGGGCATATAGGTGCCATGGTGACGCTAGAGACGCTCGCTACGAACTGCGAAAATTATCCTGCCCTGGCTCAAGCCGCCGCGGCGGTTGCGGGGCCGACCCATCGTGGAGTTGCGACAGTCGGCGGCAATCTTTGTCTCGATACTCGTTGTATCTTTTATAACCAGAGTGAATGGTGGCGTAAGAGTAACGATTATTGTCTCAAATATGGTGGCGAAATTTGCCATGTGGTGCCTACGAGCAAGCGCTGCTACGCCGTCTATAGCGGCGATCTCGCGGCGGCGCTGATACTCTACGGCGCCGATGTTGAGATCGCTGGCGCCGAGGGTCGGCGCAGCATTCCGCTCGACGCGCTGCTGCGTGACGACGGTATGGACTACCTGGCACTCCAAGATGGCGAATTGGTTGTCGCCGTGCATCTGCCGCCACAGTCCGAGTCCTTTTGCAGCGCCTATCGCGAGCTGCGCGTGCGCGGCTCGATTGACTTCTCGCTGGCCGGCGTCGCCGTCGGCCTTGTCGCGGAGGGAGATACTGTCAATACCGTTCGCGCTGGTATAACCGGCACGAACTCTGCCCCCCTCCTCGTCGAACTCCCCGGCGGAGACACCGGGAGCTCTGCCACGGATCTAGAAATACAAATCCAAAAAGTCGTTAGCCCCGTCCGTACCAGCCTCATCCAACCCCAATACCGCCGCCGCGCGGTTTCGGCGCTGGCAGCGCAGATGGTGCGGGACTTGGCAAATTCACCCCGAGTGCAAGATAATATTTAGCAATAGTTACTTATTTTTCAAAAAGTTCTTTCATGATTCCGATAATACAAGAAGTCGACAGGAAATGGTCGATAGAAACATCTTCCATAAATACCGTAATTGTTAGATAACTATTACTATTTTATCGCGTTCCTGAGTGGTAAATTACGAAACGAACTCCACATCAGACTTCTTTGTTGTTTCAACTGGTTGTCACGGTTTATAGGGTACGGGAATGTCACGCTTTCTCCGCGGTTCCGCAGTTTTGTATGAGATTACTCTATGTCTTCGCCAGCGCCTCAGTGGTCAGCTCATACGCGCTCTGCAGTAGCCGGGTCGCGGCTTCGCGGGTCATAAAGCCAGCGTGGCTGGTTAGAGTAACGTTGTTGAGTTTTGTCAACGGGTGGTCAGGAGTCAGCGGCTCTTCGGCGAAGGTATCTAGGGCGGCGTGGGCGATGCGGCCCTCTTGTAATGTTGACACCAGGGCGGCTTCGTCGACGAGGCCGCCGCGAGCAGTGTTGACGAGGATGGTGCTGGGCTTGAGGAGGGCCAAACGGCGGGCGTCGAGGATGCCTGCGGTCTCGTTGGTCAGCGAGACGTGCAGTGAGACAACGTCAGCCTCGGCCAGCAAGTCGTGGAGTTTGCGCGCCGTACATGGCAAGTCACTGGGCACGCCGCTGCGGTTCCAGGCGATCACGGACATCCCTAGCCCTGCGCCGAGCCGCACCATGGCGCGGCCGATGCCGCCGGTGCCGACGACACCTAATGTCTTGCCTGAAAGCTCGATGCTATCGAGGGTTGACCATTGGCCGGCGCGCAAGGACCTGTCCATGGCGGCGAGCTTGCGCGCGGCGGCGAACATCAGGGCGACGGCATGTTCGGCTACGCTTTGGTTGCCATAGCCGCTGATGGTCTTGACAGCGATGCCGTGGCGTTCAGCTGCTTCCAAGTCGATATAGGACGAGGCGCCGGTGCCCATGAAGACGATAGTGTGCAGGTCGGGGCAGGCGGCGAGCAGGCTCTCGCCCATCCAAGTGTGATCGTTCACCACCACCCGACAGCCTACCACCATAGTGCGGACCTCGTCTTCGCTGGGGTCGGTGACCACTACGTTGAGGTCGGGCACGAGCGCGCGCATCTCCGGCGTGATAAGTTCGGCGAGAAACGCTGGGCAGTCGATGAAGCACGCCTCAGGCATCGCTTTCGATAACGCCCGCTTCTGGATCGGCAAAGGTGGTCTCGTTGAAGGCCTTCTCGCTCTTGGCGATGAGCAATGTCACCATGGCGTCGCCCGTGACGTTGACGGCCGTGCGCATCATGTCGAGCAAGCGGTCGACACCGATAATCAGGCCGATGGCCTCAACCGGAAGGCCAACCTGGATCAGCACCATCGAGAGCATGATCAACCCGACGCCAGGAACGCCGGCGGTACCGATCGAGGCCAGGGTGGCGGTGAGGATCACCGTCAGGTATTCGGTCATGCCAAGGTCGACGGCGTAGACGTGGCTGATGAACACTGTTGCCACGCCCTGCATGATCGCCGTGCCGTCCATGTTGATGGTGGCTCCCAGCGGCACGGTGAACGAGGCAACCGCGTTCTTCACGCCCATGCGGTGCTCGACCGTGTCCAGCGTTACGGGAATGGTCGCGTTGCTGCTGGCGGTCGAGAAGGCAAAGACCAGCGCTGCGCGCATCTTGCGAAAGAACATTAGCGGATTGGTGCGGCCGAGGAAGACCAGCAAAAAGGTGAAGACGCCGCACGCATGCAGCAGTAGCGCCACGACGACGCAAAGGAAATAGCTGGCGAGCGGCAGAATCACGTCGAACCCCTGCGTTGCGAAGGTCTTGCCGATGAGGCAGAAGACACCGATTGGCGCCAGACGCATGACAATACCGACCATCTTCATGATGACCTCGTTGAGGTCCGTGAACAGCGAGCGCACGTGTTCACCGCGCTCGCCGGCAAGGGTCGCGGCGATGCCCAGTAGGATGGCGAAGACGATGATCTGCAGCATGTTGCCATCAGCAAGCGCCGCTACTGGGTTGCTCGGAACGAGGTTGGCGATGACCTCGCTGAGCGGTGGTGCCTCGCGGCCCGTGAACGCCACGTCACCCTCGACGATGAAGTCCTCGCCGGGCGAGACGACGACGGCGACGGTCAATGCGATGGTGATTGCGGTAGCCGTGGTGAAGAGGTAGAGCAGAATCGCTTTCAGCCCGATGCGCCCCAGTGCTGCAATATCGCCAAGCGCGGTGACGCCGCAGAACAGCGAGACGAAGACCAGCGGCACCACCAGCATTTTGAGGCCCGAGACGAACAGCTTGCCGATGGTGGCAAAGAAGCCACCGACCACGATATCGCCAACGAAAGCGGTCTCTGGGAAAAGTTGGTTGAGCAGCACTCCCAGGATGGCACCCGCCACCATGGCGATAAGGATCTCCTGCGTCAGGCTGAATTTGTGCGTTTTGGCCATGTTTTCCCCTCCGTCTCGTGCGGAGACGGTAGCACTAGCGGAGAAGCGCAGCCAGTTCTGTGTCGTTCAACGAGTAGGGGAGTGCTACCAGGTGCGCCGAGCAGGAGCGGCAGTCGCTGCTGCCGAAGCCGGGTACGGGCACTGTCGCGCCATGGGCAAGCAGCGTCGCCGTCAGCGCACATTCGTCGCCTTCCGGTACAGGTAAAGCCGCGACATGGCCCGCCACGGTCAGCCGATCTACGTGCCAGCGCAACGCCTTATCCTTGCGCAAATGCCTGGCGCAGCGGGCGCGGATGCCTCCTGGCCCGCGGGCGCTGCCGAGATAGGCGTAGCGGCCAGGTGCGAACTCTGCTGTTTCTCGCACGAGCATGATGAGTAGGGCATAGGCGCCGGGCTTTCGCGGCAGGCTGTCGGCTGTGCGTGACCAGTCTCCGAGCATGGCGTGAGTCTACCAACTCGGTGGACAGGTTTGGCAATGCGTTTCATGGTTCGCGCCGAAATCTTATCGAGCGAAAGGGATCAGCAATATGAGCACTGGCTTTGGGAGTGATGACAATTGCGTTGGCTGGCGTGGCGATAGCGGCACCGGTGGACGATAGCCGCTTAGTCGGCGATGCGGCCAAGCACAACGACTGGGTTACTTACGGTAATGGCTATGACAACCAGCGCTTTTCGGGGCTCGACCAGGTCAACCGCGAGAGTGTTGCCACGCTTGTGCAGCGTTGGACCTACCAGACTGGGATCAGCGCTAGCTTCCAGACAAGTCCGTTGATCGCCGACAGTGGGCGTATGGACCGGCGGCAGCGGCTCTTCGGTGTAGCCGACCAAAGTGCGGTAGAACAGGCTCTCATTGCATCTCCGTAGCCCCTTAAGTTTGATGTATTGCTCTATATCCGAGAACTTGCGCTGCAGATTGGCCATGATGCGGTCGAACTGCACCGGCTCCGGCAGGGTTGCCATTGGCAGCAGTTCGCGCAGGTGAAGCCTGTCGACTCTCCTCTTCGGTGAAGGCAGTAGGCTTATTGAGTTTCCTGGCGTCGTTCAGGATGTCGACGCCGCGTAGCTGGTGTTTTCGAGCCATAGTCTCCTCTAAGTCTTAGAGCCTAATCGGGTTTGTCGACTTGCCAAGGCGGAATGCGCTTGGAAAGATGGCGCCATGAAGAGTTTCGACAGCTATCGCAAGCGCGCGCTGGCCAATTGCGGCTCCGAAGAGGCGCTGGTCGAGAGGATGCCCGAAGTCAAATCGGCACGGGCGCTCTGCGCCATCAAGGATGACCGGTATCTCTCGCGCATGAGCCAGCGCGTGTTCTCGGCCGGGCTCAAGCACGATATGGTGGCCAAGAAATGGCCCGCCTTCGAGGAAGCTTTTCTCGCGTTTGTGCCGGCGCGTGTTGCCAATATGCCCGAGGAAGACGTCGAGGCGTTAATGCAGGACCGTCGTCTGATCCGTCATTGGCCGAAGATCAAGAGCGTGCCGGCAAATGCGCGGGCCATGATCGAGGTGACGGCCGATACCGGCTCCTTTGGCAAGTGGGTCACCGCCTGGCCTGTTGACGATACGGTGGGGCTGTGGGCGGATATCGGCAAGCGCTTCACCCAGATGGGCGGTGCCTCGTCACCCTATTTCCTGCGCTGGGTCGGCAAAGACACCTTCATGATCACGCCTGACGTCACCATGGCCCTGATTGAGGCCGAAGTCGTCACCCGCAAGCCCACTGCCAAGAAAGAGCTAGCGGCCGTACAGGAGGCCTTCAACGCCTGGGCGGCAGAATCCGGCCGGTCCTTGAGTGAGATCAGCCGCACGCTGGCGCTGGCGATGGGGTGAAAATATCTTCTGATCTTTAAATACCTCGATTTATGGCATGGGCCGCATGCACGGACACGTTCCGCTTGCGAGGTCGACACTTTACGTGGACAAATAGCGCTAACTGACTCGGGAGGGACAACGAATCGTGCGATCAAGGGCCGCGGTAGCGCATCAGGCGGGGGCACCGCTTAGCATCGAGACAGTCGAAGTTGAGGGGCCACGGGCGGGCGAGTGCCTGGTTGAGATTAAGGCGACGGGTGTCTGCCATACCGATGAGTTCACGCTGTCCGGCAAGGACCCAGAGGGTGCCTTCCCAGCCATCCTTGGCCATGAGGGCGCGGGTGTGGTGGTGGATGCTGGGGCTGGCGTGCAGTCTCTTAAGACAGGCGATCATGTGATCCCGCTCTACACGCCGGAATGTCGCGAGTGCGAATATTGCACATCTGGCAAGACCAATCTCTGCCAAGCTATCCGCGAGACACAGGGCCAGGGCGTGATGCCCGACGGCTCCAGTCGCTTTGCTCTCGGTGGGAAGAAGGTGCTGCACTACATGGGCACTTCGACCTTCTCTAATTTCACTGTGGTACCGGAGATTGCGTTGGCGAAAATCCGTGAGGATGCGCCCTTTGACAAGGTCTGCTATATCGGCTGCGGTGTGACCACGGGCATCGGCGCGGTGATGAATACGGCCAAGGTCGAGGCGGGCGCCAACTGTGTCGTATTTGGCCTCGGCGGCATCGGGCTCAACGTTATTCAAGGGCTGCGGCTGGTGGGCGCAGACAAGATCGTCGGCGTCGATACCAACCCCGCCAAGAAGTCACTGGCCGAGTGCTTTGGCATGACACACTTTGTCAATCCGACCGAAGTCAGGGGCGACCTGGTGCCCTATCTCGTCGCTCTGACGGGTGGCGGCGCGGACTACTCCTTTGAGTGTATTGGCAATGTGGACGTCATGCGCCAAGCCCTCGAATGTGCCCACAAAGGCTGGGGCGAATCGGTTATCATCGGCGTCGCCGGTGCCGGCCAGGAGGTCAAGACACGTCCTTTTCAACTCGTCACCGGCCGCGTCTGGCGCGGCACCGCGTTCGGCGGCGCCAAGGGTCGCACCCAGGTGCCGCGCATCGTCGATTGGTATATGGACGGTAAGATCAAGATCGATCCCCTGATCACCCACACCATGCCGCTCGACGACATCAACACTGCCTTCGACCTAATGCAAGCTGGTGAGAGCATCCGGAGCGTGATCACGTATTAGCGGCGTTAATCTGGGGGTGGTTGTGGTTTGTAACCCGTGCAATAGCCCCTATTTCTGCCCCGTTCGGGGATCGGCATGGTTGCTGACGAGGAAAAGAGACGTGGCGGGCTCCAGCTATCTGATGGTGGATGTCGAGCGCGCCACGGTATGAGTGCTTACCGAGTACCGTCAGGTTTTTGCCAAGCGCATCGCAGCCTGTAACGGCTGCGTAGTGGCTATCACGGGCGACAGCGTGCTCGCTATTTTCGTTATCGTTGTCGAGGTGGTGGAGGCTGCGGTCGAGATTTAGGCTATCTTAGCTGGACGTAACGACGCGCTGCCCGAGAATCGGCAAATGTATTTCTGTATTGGCGTGAATTTTAGTGACATCGTCTGTTCGTCGGACAACGACCCAGAAATCGGTTGCGACCGGCTCATCCCGGGGGTCTCCGTCAACGAGTATGCAGCCGAGTTTGCCATGTAGTTTGGGCTCAACACGACGTTACGCTTGAGGGCATCCTGCCGAATATCTGAAATTTCTATGTCTCTCCCGAGCGGACGTCGCTGATGGACATGCCTTTATAAGGTAAAGAAAAGGGGGGGGCGCGGCTGCCTCTCCGCGCCCCTCAGTCTACAGGAGGAGTTGTCCCACCGAGGTGGGCGGTTTAGGCCTCCGGGGCCCTTGCGTCACCCGTCGCGGGCTTCGCCATGGCGTGCTCGGACCGTCACGAGCAGCCGCTGGTGCCGCCACAAGTATCGCATTTGAGGCATGTACCGTTGCGGACCAGAGTAAAGTTTCCACATTCCGAACAGGGATCTCCTTCATAGCCTTTGATGCGGGCCTCCACGACCTGGGCCCGGCGGCCGTCTTCGGCGCTGAGCGCCACACCAACCGAGACCCCGGCCTGTCCCGCTCCGCTCGCGGCCGGCAGCGCCATGTCGGCTTCCGGTATCGCTTCAGCAGTGACTGTCGCCGTCGCCGCTGCGGCACCGCCGTCGAGCACTCTCAGGCGGCCACGCACGAAACCGGGGCTGACCAGCGCCTGTAGGCCTGCAGCGCGCTCTGCGTCAGGTGTCGCAGCGGCCATGATCTCGCTTTGGCGTTCGCCCTTGCCGACGGAGTCGGGGCGCAGGTCTTCCGGCTTGACGTGGGCCAGATCGTTGCGATCAAGATAGGAGATTGCCAGCTCGCGAAAGACGTAATCGAGGATCGATGTTGACATGCGAATGGTGTCGTTACCTTCGACCAGACCACTCGGCTCGAAGCGAGTGAAGGTGAATGCCTCGACAAACTCTTCCAGTGGCACGCCGTATTGCAAGCCAATGGAGACCGCGATGGCAAAGTTGTTCATCAGGCTGCGGAAGGCTGCGCCCTCCTTGTGCATGTCGATAAACATTTCGCCGAGGCGGCCGTCATCGTACTCGCCTGTGCGCAGATAGACCTTGTGGCCGCCAACCACGGCTTTCTGAGTGTAGCCTTTGCGTCGATGGGGTAGGCGTTCGCGCTCATGCGCCTCGCGGGCCACGGCCTCGACCACACGCTCGGCAATAGCGCTTGCTGGCACCGCCGCTTCTTCGACTTGCTTTTCCTCGACCTCGTCTTCACTGACCAGTGCGCTAAGTGGCTGGCTTAGCTTCGAGCTGTCGCGGTAAAGAGCTGTCGCTTTGAGACCTAGTTGCCATGACAGCTGATAGGCTTCTTGACAGTCTGTGATTGTGGCCGCGTTCGGCATGTTTATGGTTTTGGAGATAGCTCCCGAGATGAAAGGCTGGGCTGCTGCCATCATGTGGATATGGCTGGTCCAGGAGAGCGCGCGGGTGCCCGTGCGCCCGCAGGGATTAGCGCAGTCGAATACGGACAGATGTGTCGGGTCCAACTCCGGCGCGCCCTCGACAGTCATGGCGCCGCAGCAATAGGTGTTGGCAGCCTCGATCTGCCCCTTGGTGAAGCCGAGCGCGGCAAGAATGTCGAAGGCGGGGTCGGCCAGCGAGGCCTCGTCGAGTTCGAGCGCATTGCGGCAGTAGTCCTCGCCGAGCGTCCACTTGTTGAAGACGAAGCGGATATCGAAAGCATCTGTGAGTGCGCCTTCGATACGCTCGATCGCGGCGCCGTCGAAGCCCTTAGTGGCGAGCGTCTGGTGATTGATGTGGGGCGCGCCGTCGAGCGTGCCCTTGCCTACCACGTAGTCAGTGATAGTCCCGATCTGGCCCTCGTCGTAGCCCAGTGCATCCAGCGCCTTTGGCACTACGCGGTTAATAATCTTGAAATAGCCGCCTCCGGCAAGCTTCTTGAACTTGACCAGGGCGAAATCGGGCTCGATACCGGTGGTATCACAATCCATGACCAGGCCGATGGTGCCGGTGGGCGCGATCACGGTCGCTTGGGCATTGCGGTAGCCGTGCTGGGTACCGAGCTCGACAGCCTCGTCCCAGGCGTGCGCTGCTGCTGCGGCCAGTGCCGCCTGCGGGCAGTTGGCAACATCGAGCGGCACTGGCACGACGCTCAGGCCCTCGTAGCCCTGCGCTTGGCCCTGGGCGGCGAGACGGTGGTTATGCATCACCTGCAGCATGGCACGGCGGTTGTCGGTATAGTTCGGAAAGGCGCCGAGCTCGCGCGCCATCTCGGCCGAGGTGCGATAGGCGGTGCCCGTCATCAGCGCCGTGATGGCGGCGCACAGCGCTCGGCCCTCGTCGCTGTCATAGCTGAGGCCTGAGGCCATGATTAGGCCGCCGATATTGGCGTAGCCCAAGCCGAGGGTGCGGAAGGCGTAGGAGCGCTCAGCGATGGCGTGCGATGGGAACTGTGCCATCAGCACCGAGATTTCCAGAACCACCGTCCACAGCCGAACCGCGTGGTTGAAGCCGGCAATATCGAACTCGCCGTTGCTGTGGCGAAAGGCCATGAGATTGAGAGAGGCGAGATTGCACGCCGTGTCGTCGAGGAACATGTACTCTGAGCACGGGTTCGAGGCGCGGATGCGTCCGGATGCGGGGCAAGTGTGCCATTCGTTGATAGTACTGTCGAACTGGATACCAGGATCGGCAGACTGCCAGGCGGCGACCGCCATGCTGTTCCACAGGCCGCGGGCAGAGACGGTTTCCGCCACCTTGCCGTCGGTGCGCCGGATCAGTTGCCAGTCGGCATCCGCCTGCACCGCTTCTATGAATTCATTGGTGACACGCACGGTGTTGTTGGCGTTCTGGCCCGAGACAGTGAGATAGGCCTCCGAATCCCAGTCGGTGTCATAGGTGCGCAGTTCAAGCTCCGTGTAACCCTGGCGCGCAAAGTCGATGGCGCGACGGATCGAGTTCTCCGGGATCATCGCTGCGCGGGCGCCGGCAATGGCCTTCTTCAGGGTCGGGTTGTCGGCGGGGCTGAAGCGGCTCTCGTCACCCATCTGGCAGGCGGTCATGATGGCGTTGAGGTGGCTAGACAGCAGCTTAGATCCGACCACTAGCGCCGCCACCTTCTGCTCTTCCACTGCCTTCCAGTCAATGAATTGGGCGATGTCTGGATGGTCGACGTCGACCACCACCATCTTTGCTGCGCGCCGTGTAGTGCCGCCCGACTTAATGGCGCCGGCGGCGCGGTCGCCTACCTTGAGAAAGCTCATCAGCCCCGATGAGCGCCCGCCTCCCGAGAGCGGCTCGTTCTCGCCGCGTAGGCCGGAGAAGTTGGAGCCTGTGCCTGAGCCGTACTTGAACAGGCGCGCCTCGCGTACCCAGAGGTCCATGATGCCGCCTTCGTTAACCAGGTCGTCGCTCACGCTCTGGATGAAGCAGGCGTGCGGCTGGGGGTGCTCGTAAGATGACTCGGAAGCCACGGTCTCGCCGGATTCGAAATCGACGTAGGTATGGCCTTGGGCCGGGCCGTCGATGCCGTAGGCCCAGTGCAGCCCGGTATTGAACCATTGCGGGCTGTTGGGTGCGGCCATCTGTGCCGCCAACATGTGGGAAAGCTCGTCGTGGAAAGCGCGGGCATCCTCCTCGCCATCGAAATAGCCGCCCTTCCAGCCCCAATAGGTCCAGGTGCCGGCCATGCGGTCGAAGACCTGGGTGGCGCGGGATTCGCTTCCCATCTCCGTATCCGTCACCGGGCGTTTGCGCCAGAGCCATTCCGGCACGTCTGACTCGCGCACGGACTCGAGATCCTCTGGCACGCTGGCCTTGCGGAAATATTTCTGGGCCAAGATATCGATCGCCATCTGCGACCATGCCGCGGGGGCTTCTATCTCGTCATTCGAGAAGACGAGAGAGCCGTCGGGATTGCGAATTTCGCTCACCGCAGCACGGAAAGCCATGCCCTCGTAGGGCGATTCGCCGACAGTCGTGAAGTGTCGCGTGATGCGCATTTTTAGCCCTTCTGTAGCGTGGCCGTCTTAATCGCGGCCGTGAATCGCGCGAGGGCTACTAGATTTCGTGTCCCCTCAAGCGGAGACCACTACATATAGTCGGATTATCAAAAAATGACAATAACACCATACCGTATCTGGTAGGTAGGCGTGTCAATTAGGCAACAGATATCGGGGGTCAGCCTCCGTTTTGGTGTAGGAAGTCCAATGCTAGATTGCTCAGCGTGCGCACACCGAGGCGCAGATAGGCCTCGTCGACGACGAAGTGGGGCGAGTGATTGGGCGCGGCGTCGGCGGGTGCGACATTGGGCAGGCGAGCGCCCATGAAGACGAACATGCCGGGCACCTGTTGCTGATAGAAGGAAAAATCCTCATAGCCCATCACGGCCTGCGTCCGCTGTACCATAGTCTGGCCGGCAACGCGCTCTAGCGTCGGTAGCATGGTGCGCACTAGATCCGGCTCGTTATAGGCGACCGGCACGCCGTGGCCCCAGGAGACTTCCGCCGTGGCGCCTGCGCTCTCGGCGATGCCCTTTGCCGTGCGTGCGATACGCTCGTGAATGTCCCGGCGGACCTCGGACTTGTGGGTGCGCACTGTGCCGACCAACTCGACCCGGTCGGGAATGATGTTGTGGCGCACGCCGCCATGGATGCTGCCGATCGAGATGACCGCCGTCTCGTGGGTGTCGATCTGGCGTGAGTGGATGGTCTGCAATCCTAAGATGATCTGTGAGGAGACGACGATGGGGTCGATGCCGCGATGGGGCGCGGCGCCATGGGTCTGACGGCCGAACACCGAGATCTTGAGCACGTCGGCGCTGGCCAGCATTGGCCCTTCGGTGAAGAACAGCACGCCGGGGTCGCGGGCACCGATATGCAAGCCGAAGATGGCGTCGGGTCGCGGGTTGTCCAGCGCACCTTCTGCTACCATCAGTGAGGCGCCGCCTTCTTCGCCCTCGGGAGGGCCTTCTTCTGCTGGCTGAAAGATGAAAGTCACAGTGCCGGGAATGTGCTCACGCATGCCGGCAAGCACCTCGGCCGCACCCATTAGCATGGCGACGTGAGTATCGTGGCCGCAGGCGTGCATCACACCGACCTCCTGGCCGTTATAGGTAGTGCGCACGACAGACGCGAAGTCGAGCCCGGTCTGCTCGACCACGGGCAGCGCATCCATGTCGGCGCGCAGCGCCACGACCGGCCCCGGCAGCCCACCCACGAGTACGCCTACGACGCCGGTATGAGCTATGTCGGTGCGCACTTCGTCGAGGCCCAGGCTGCGCAGATGCTCGGCCACCAGCGCCGCGGTTCGGAACTCGCGATTGCTGAGTTCCGGATTAGCATGAATGTCGCGCCGCCAAGCGATAACCCGGTCTTCCAACGCTGCCGCCCGTTCGTCGACATCTGCCCAGCGCGGTGACTGGGCGCTTGCCTGAAAGCTGGTGCCAAACAGTGCAAAACCGATCATAAAACTTGATAGCGCGCGCGCGCCAACCATCCTCAAACCCTCCATTATGATGCCTCTATGTAACATGGCGCGGCGCTAGACGGGACCCGGGGACGATGCCATATTTCCTACGTCGCTGGATACACGAGAGGACACACGGTCGATGGGCGCGACGTTTGGTACCAAGCTCTTCACTCGCATGCATGGCCAGCGTGTCGGCGAGGACGCGGCTGGCAATGTTTATTACCGTGAGCGCAAGTCGAAGGCTGGCCAGCGCGAGCGGCGCTGGGTGATCTATGCCGAGGTGCCGGAGGCCTCGTCTGTGCCGCCGGTGTGGCAGGGCTGGCTGACACATACGTTGGCAGAGAGCCCGATCGAAGAGCCGCCCGTGGCGCGTCCCTGGCAGAGCCCGCGTGGGGCCAGCGTGACAGGCACGGCGGCGGTCTACTATCCGCTGGCTGGCGGCAAGCGCGACCGCACCACCGGCGACTACGAGGCCTGGACCCCCGAATAGGCAAGTTTTGCTGCCGGTGCTCCAGGATCACGCATCGACGTCTTGCAGGCGCTGGCGCGCTGGTCAGCTTGAATTCGTATACGCCTTCGCCGATAGTAACGGCGACCGATTCGCTGCTGGAGGTGGCATGAAGTGCAATATCGTCGAGACCATCATTTCGCTGGAGCCCGGCGGTGACACCGAGATACTCGGTAATGGCGACATGGTCCTTTTTACCGAAACGGCACTCGATCCCGCCAGCGTGGTCTACCACGTTCTGATGAACCCGAAGGACGACCCATGATGTCGCCGCGCGACGGTCTGTTGCCGACCTGGCATGACGAGGACGGTGCGCCCGTTGCCTGTACAGAGAAGATCAAGGTCCTTAACGAGAACATCATGGAGATTCGTGAGATGTGCCGCGAAGCACTCGAGGACGCGGCTCTGATGGGCTGCGACGAAGCGCAAATGCGTGCCGTGCTATTGACCCTGGTTCGCACCCTTGAGGAACCTTTCAAAGATTAGACGGATCGGGTTGGCTCTCGTCGTCTGCGCCAGCGCCGCGTCGGCGCAGGGCGATCCTTTCGCGAATCAATGGGAGCCGGTCGGCGGCGCTCGGCTGGAGGCACTCGACAAGGTCACCGGGCGTATCTCGGTGGTCGAGGTGGCTACCGGCGAGCCGGTTGCTTTCGGCACGCTCGGCATCACTGTGGAATCCTGCTTTCGCCGTCCGCCCGAGTTGGCGCCGGACAGCGCCGCGCTTGTCAATGTCAGCGAAAGCCGTGAAGAGACTGCGCTGCCGAGACCGTTGTTCCGCGGCTGGATGTTTGCATCGAGCCCGGGCTTGTCGGGTCTGGAGCACCCAGTTTACGACGTCATCGTGCTCGACTGCATCGTGCCGGCGCCTCCCGATGACGAGGCAGAGGACGAATAACCTACTCAGGCGGTATCGCTGGTCGTAAAATCGGCCGGCAGCTTGATGGCGCGGGCGAGCAGGCTGAGATATTTGGCGCGGGGAACCTCGCGGGCGCCAAAGCGCTGTAAATGCTCAGTCACGAACTGCGTGTCGAGCAGGGCAAAACCACCGGCACGCAGCCGCTCGACGAGATGGACGAGCGCGACTTTGCTGGCGTCACGTCTGTGGCTGAACATGCTCTCACCAAAGAACGCCCCGCCAATGGCAACGCCGTATAGCCCGCCAACAAGCTCGTCATTGGCCCAACATTCTACCGAGTGCGCATGCCCCATGGAAAAAAGGTCTCGATAAAGGTTTTCGATGGTGCAGTTGATCCAGGTGCTTTGACGTCTCGGTGCGGGCTTGGAGCAAGCGGCTATCGTACCGGCAAAGGCTGTGTCCACTGCAACACGATAAGGCGCGCGCCGGATCACCTTTTGCAGCGAGCGCGGCACGTGGAACTCGTCGATCGGCAGGACCCCACGCTTGTCTGGATCGACCCAGTAGATGGTTGGGTCGTCGCGGCTCTCGCCCATGGGAAACAGGCCCCATTGATAGGCTCTGAGTAGCGTCTCAGCGGTTATCGGCGGTGGACGCTGAGTATCTATGGCCTGACCTAGCTATTCAGGAGTGGCTGTTGCCGCCTCTAAGCAATTTCTCGAGCCAGTGTATATCATATGCGCCGTTGGCAAAATCCTGCTCCATCATGATACGGCGATGCAGCGGCAGGGTGGTGGTGATGCCGTCAATGACGAACTCCTCCAGACTGCTACGAAGCCGCATGAGGCATTCGTTGCGATTGGGGGCATGAACGATCAGCTTGGCCACCATACTGTCGTAATGGGGCGGCACGCTGTAGCCGGCATAGAGCGCGGAATCGACGCGCACGCCGAGGCCTCCTGGTGGGTGGTAGTCGCTGACCCGGCCCGGGCTTGGCACCAGTGTCTCTGGATCCTCGGCCGTGATGCGGCATTCGATGGCGTGACCGTAGAAGGTGACCTCGTCTTGGGTGATACTGAGCGGTGCACCAGCGGCGATGCGAATCTGCTCACGTACCACGTCGATGCCGGTAATCATCTCGGTCACCGGGTGCTCCACCTGTAGGCGGGTGTTCATCTCGATGAAGTAGAAGGCCTCGTCCTGGTAGAGAAATTCTAGCGTGCCGGCCCCGAGATAGCCGATAGCCGTGACCGCCTCGACCACGCGCTGGCCGATCTCCATGCGCGTTTCAGCATTGAGCGCGGGCGAGGGTGCTTCCTCGACCAGCTTCTGGTGGCGGCGCTGTAGGGAGCAATCGCGCTCGCCGAAATGCAACACTGAGCCATGGCTGTCCGCCATCACCTGGATTTCGATATGGCGTGGGCCTAGCAGGTATTTCTCGATGAACACCTCGCCGTTGCCGAAGGCCTCGTGCGCCTCGCGCGCTGCCAAGTCGAGAGCTATCGGCAGACCGTCGGGGTCTTTGGCCACCTTCATACCGCGGCCGCCGCCGCCGGCAGAGGCTTTGACCAGCACCGGGTAGCCAATCTCATCGGCGACAGCCAGTGCCGCATCGATATCGGTCACCGGGCCGTCAGAGCCCGGCACCATGGGCATGCCGAGCCGCGACAGCGAGGTGCGCGCCGCCACCTTGTCGCCCATCAAGCGGATATGGTTTGGGTCGGGGCCGATGAAGGTGATGCCGTGTTCGCCGACGATCTCCGCAAAATGTGCGTTCTCGGATAGAAAGCCGTAGCCTGGGTGGATGGCGTCTGCGCCCGTCACCTCCACCGCAGCCATGATGGCGGGGATATTGAGGTAGCTCGCCTTGGCCTGTGGCGGGCCGATACAGACCGATTCGTCCGCCAACCGCACATGCATCGCGTCAGCGTCTGCGGTCGAGTGCACCGCCACAGTGCGGATGCCCATTTCGCGGCAGGCGCGGTGTATGCGCATCGCGATCTCGCCGCGATTGGCGATCAGCACCTTGTCGAACATTTGCGCCCTGGCCCCGCCGCTACTCGATAATTGCCAGCACTTCGCCAAACTCGACCGGGGTCTCGTTACTAGCGAGCACGCGTTTGACCGTGCCGGCGAGAGGTGCCCGGACTGGATTCATGGTTTTCATGGCTTCTATGATGAATAGCGTATCGCCTTCCGAGACCTGATCGCCAGGGACCACGAAGGGCGGTGAACCCGGGTCCGGTGCCAGGTAGAGAGTTCCTACCATGGGCGAGACAACATCTCCGGGGTGGGAGATATCACCCCCGCCGCTGCTTTCCTCCTCCGCTGCTACCGGCGCCATCTCCGGCGCCGGCACGGCGCTGGGCGAGGCGGGCACGGGCTTGCGCGCGATACGCACATGCTGCGCGCCCTCGCTGATCTCGATCTCGCTCAAGCCCGTCTCTTCCAGCAGCTTGGCGAGCTCGCGGATAAGACCGGCGTCGACTTTGAGGGCGTCGGTCATGCTTCGGGCTCTGTCGAGAGGAGTTGTGCGAGGGCGATAAGGCCAAGCCGGTAGCTGTCACCGCCGAAGCCGCAGATCATGCCCTTGGCGACGGGAGAAATCGTGGAGTGGCTACGGAACGGCTCACGGGCGTGGATATTGGACATATGGATTTCGACCGCAGGCAGTGAAATCGCAACCAGCGCATCAGCGATCGCCACCGAGGTATGGGTATAGCCGGCGGCATTGATCAACACGGCGTCATGCGTTTCCTGTGCCTCGTGAATCCAGCCGATCAACTCGCCCTCGCTATTGCTTTGTCGAAAATCAATGGCCAAGTCCAACTCTGCAGCCACAGTGCGGCACAGCGCCTCGACGTCGGCGAGGGTGTCGTGGCCGTAGATCTCCGGCTGGCGCGTGCCCAGCAGGTTGAGATTGGGGCCGTTGAGAACGAGAATGGAACGGGCCATGGGGGGTCGCGCCTGTTGGAGAACAAGTTTGGTAAACCACCGCTGCCGACGCTGGTCTCTGCCATTATATCATGGCCGCTGCCCGGATAGGCAATGGCTGTTGATGGGGTAAGGCTTGAAGCGTCGGGGTAGCCATCTCATACTCCTACTCCACCTGTGCAAGGCGAGCAGAACGCAAGAGGAGTTGATGCGAATTACCGTCAATGGCGAAGGTCGGGAACTGGAAACACCGCTTACGGTCAGCGGCCTGTTGGCCGAGCTTGGGCTGGATGCCGGCAAGATTGCCGTCGAGCGCAATCGTGAGCTGGTGCGGCGCTCGGTCTTCGATGACACTGTGCTTGACGACGGCGATGCGCTGGAGATCGTGCATTTCATAGGTGGCGGCTCCCCGGTGACCTCGACTGAGATGGGGGCGGACGACGACTCGTGGAGCGTCGCCACTCGACACATGCGTTCGCGCCTGATCGTGGGCACGGGAAAATACAAGGATCTGGAAGAGACTGCGGCAGCTGTTGAGGCCTCGGGCGCGGAGATGGTCACGGTGGCAGTGCGCCGTGTCAATGTGACCGACCCAAATGCGCCGATGCTGATGGATTACGTTGACCCCAAACGCTATATCTATCTGCCGAACACGGCCGGCTGCTTTTCTGCCGATGACGCTCTTCGCACCCTGCGACTGGCGCGCGAGGGCGGCGGCTGGGACCTAGTCAAGCTCGAGGTTCTCGGCGACCAGAAAACGCTTTATCCTAACATGCCAGAGACTCTGTCGGCGGCGGAGACGCTGATAGGTGACGGCTTCAAGGTAATGGTCTATTGCAGCGATGACCCGATCATGGCCAAGCGGCTTGAGGAGATCGGCTGCGTCGCTATCATGCCGCTGGCGGCGCCGATCGGCTCCGGCCTTGGCATTCAGAACCCGGTCAACATCCGCATTATCATCGAGAATGCAGACGTGCCGGTTGTGGTCGATGCGGGTGTCGGTACGGCGTCGGATGCGGCGGAAGCCATGGAACTCGGCTGCGAGGCGGTGTTGATGAACACGGCTATCGCGGGCGCTGACGATCCCATTCTCATGGCCCGCGCCATGAAGGCCGGCGTCGAAGCCGGCCGCCTCGCCTACCGCGCAGGACGTATCGCGAAGAGGATGTACGCCGACCCGTCTTCGCCGCTAGCCGGGCTCGTCTAGAGCCAAAAAAGGGAAGGTGAACGGGCTTCCCTTATTCATTAAATACTGTTCGCCCAGTAGGCCGGGATTGGGGGTGTCTGGCGCGCCGGTGCCGCCAACTAGCTTGATCGGAAGCCACGAGAACAGGAACTCGTGCGCGCCGGCCTCTGACATGCAGTCGAGGTTCAGGTTCTCGAAGTTGTAGGAGCAACGGCGGACGATCAGGTTGATGTGGCAATAGGCAAGGGACTCGAGCCCACTCTTGGCGAAGTCATAAGATTCCAACCCCGAGTGTCGGAGTCGACTATGGAGATCTTGCGCTTCACCAGGTAGTTGCACACTTCGGCCGAGATGCCAGGCTCGCCGGTGCCGAACTCGGCATTGTTGGCTGCGATCTCGGCAGCGCCCATGTTAACGGTACGACTGTTCTTCCAGAGGCTGTCCCAGCTAGTGCAGAAAAACACCATATCGCCTTGGCCGGCGTTGTCCATGTCGCAGCCCTTCTCGAGCATAGCGACGCCCTTCAGCACGACGATATCAGCCATAATATCACGGGTGAAGAATGAGCCAGTTTATTAGCGTTAGTCTTTCTATGACTAATCAATAGGTATATATTGAAATGATGATGCTCTTGACCTTGTGCCGACTGCCGACTGCCGACTGCCGACTGCCGACTGCCGACTGCCGACTGCCGACTGCCGACGGCGAAGGCCGTGTCAGAGTTTTGCCGAACTTGCTGGTAACCGAGCTCTGATATCATCAGTCTGCCCGGTCAGGCGAGGTCTTCCAGGCACACGGCCATATTGACGCCGTCGCCATAGACCGCGCTGGCGGCATGCTCGTGTATGTTGCCGAGATTGACATCGACGAGAAAATGCATGTGGGGGGAGTTCGGCAATTCCACATTGCGCCAGGCAAACGCTGTCTGAGCATAGGCTGCCGTCCGCGAGGTGCCACTGGCGTTACCGAAGACCCCAAGTACACTGTCGCCTGCCAAATCGGCGACGTCTTCGCCGTTGCTCTCGATATGCCCGCGGAAGACGGCATGAAATTCAGTGATGGTTGCGATGGCCGCCGGCCCGTCGTTGGCCATGTGGCGTGTGTAACTCGTGACATCCAACGCCAAAATGCTGGTCAGCGCCTGCTCCACCCGGTGGTTTTAGCCATCCGTTCCCCCGGGTGCGTGCTTGTTGCCCTGCAGCCTACGTCGTCTCCGGAGGCTCCTCAAGTGCTGTCTGGCGGGCGCTATTCTTGCAGTCGGCCAGCGAAGATGCGGCGGGACTCGAGGATGTCTAGGGCGCAAGTGAGGGTCGGGTCTTCCGCATCCTCCAGCAGGTTTGGGCAGACCTCGGCCATGTTGCGCTGGACTACCGCCGCGGTCTCTACACCGCCCTCCAGGGCGTTCTCCAGGTCCGCCTCACGGCGACGCGCGTCGTCCCCACTTTCCGCGCGAATGTCGGGGCGGATGCCGGTGCGCTGGATCGAACGGCCGTCGGGCGTGTAATAGCGCGCCGTGGTTAGACGCAGTGCTCCGCCACCGGAGACGGGAATGATGGTCTGCACGGATCCCTTTCCGAATGAGCGATTGCCCATAATCAAGGCGCGGTCGTGGTCTTGCAAGGCGCCGGCGACGATTTCCGAAGCTGATGCGGAGCCGCCGTTGATCAGCACCACCACGGGCTTACCCTCGCTAATATCACCGCGTTCGGCGGTAAAGCGCCGCACGCGGCTCACATCGCGGCTGCGCGTCGAGACGATCTCGCCTTCGCCGAGGAAGGCATCGGAGACGGCGAGCGCCTGGTCGAGCAGGCCGCCGGGATTGTTACGCAGGTCGAGCACTACGCCCAGCATGTCCTCGTTCAGCTCGTCCCTGAGGTCGTCCATGGCCTCGTAAAGGGCTTCTTCGGCGCGTTCGTTGAAAGTGGTGATGCGGACATAGCCCACATTGCCTTCAACGCGCGCCCGCACGGCCTGGATGCGCACGACGTCGCGGATGATGGTGACTTGAAAGGGCTCCTCCGAGGGCGGGCGGCGCATCTTCAGTACGACGCTTGAGCCGCGGCGCCCACGCATGCGCTTGACCGCCTCCGCCAATGTCAGGCCGAGCACGGGCTCGCCGTTGACATGGGTGATCAAGTCGCCTGTCTGCAGGCCGGCGCGGGCACCGGGCGTACCGTCGATGGGTGCGACCACCTTGACCAGGCCCTCTTCCATCGTCACCTCGATGCCGATACCGCCGAACTCGCCTCGGGTACGCACCTTCATTTCGCGGTAGAGGTCCGGCGGCATATAGTCCGAATGCGCATCGAGCTCGTTGAGAAATCGGCCAAGGGCCGAGGCCATCAGTTTCGGGGCGCTCAAGGCGTCCTTCGGCACCGGCGCACGTTCCTCCGAGGGTTTTTCGGCTTTTATCTCGGCGATTTCTCGTGCCGTCTCGTCAAAGCTGTCCACAGCCAGGGCCACGATACGATCGGTCGGCACGGGATCGACATAGTCTTGGGCGGTGATGTCAAAAACCTCCGCGAACAGGTCGAGCTGGCGCAGGCGCTCTCCGGGCGAGGGGACGGGAACCACGTTTCTGTCGAATGCGGCGGAGATCTGTCCCAGCTGGGGCATGTTCTCAACGGCGTCCTCGAAGCTGGCGTGGCCGAGGTTAAAGGTGCGCGAACGCAGCGGCGAGGAATCGCAGCTTGTCACCAGCAGGATCAAGAGCGCGGCGCTGCCGAGCCGCAATCCCAGGCGCCATTGTCTCTGACCGCCAGCCTCAGCACACGCCGTCATCGCATCCTCCGTCGCCGTAGGCTCTTTAGCCTGCGCGCGCTTCGGCTATCGCTTTGCGCATGGTAGCAGCGTCGATGGCGCCCCGAAAAATCTGGTCATCGACGATGAAAGTCGGCGTGCCGCCAATTCCGAGTGCGCCGGCGAGGGATTTATTGGTGTCGATCAAAGCCAGGATCTCAGGCGACTCCATGTCGGCCTTAAGTTGCTGAAGGTCGAGGCCGACCTCGCTGGCGATGTCGAAAATCTGCTTGTCGTCGAACTGCCCGCGCGACGCCATCATGGCGTAATGCAGATCGAGATAGCGTCCCTGACGTTGCGCCGCTAGCGCCGCCTGGGCGGCACGCACTGATTCCGGGCTAAGGATCGGCAGCTCTTTGAAGACGACACGGACGTCTGGGTCTTCGCGGATCAGATCCATGACCATTTCAAGCGAGGTCTTGCAGTAGCCGCAGCGGTAGTCGAAAAACTCGACGATGGTCACTGAGCCCTCTGAATTTCCTGCCACGGGCGCGGCCGGATCGAACTGAATTTCGCGCTTCAGGTCGCTGAGATTGGACTGTTGCTCGGCGGCGATGCGCGTTTCCTCGCGTTCCCGATACTGACGCACCGAATCGAGTATGTGCTCCGGATTCTCCTGGATATACCGCTCGATCAACGCTTCCACAGCGGCACGCTGGGTATCGCTCAGGGTCTCTTCTGCGGTCGCCGTGATCCCTGGAGCCAACGCCACAAGCGTTGCCAGACAAGACGCAATCAGGCCGCGCCGTACCGAGAATTCGTTCATGTCTTGCCTCGTCGTGTTGGGATCAGGCCTTGTTCACAGTGGCTAAGATGGGCGGAAAACGGGCGGCGAACAAGCCGTTCCGCCATTTTTTTCGGTTGAGCACGGGAAAGTGAAGTTAGCGCCTTTGCAGGGTAATGAGTTGCACCGCCTCCTGATGAATGTCCTGCGCACGCAACCAGCCAGGCGAGCCTTCAGCGTATTTTCGCTCGGCCCGTCCGGCGTGCAAGCGTGCATCTTCGGCCTGGCCGACGAGCAGCGAATATTCACCCGCCGCCAGCGAGGCCGCGCCGGAATCCCCCTGCCGGTGATAGCCGATCGAGAGCAGGCGCCAAGTGGCGGGGTTCTCGCTGTCGATGCGCCTCGCGGTTTCGAGGGTCTCGATGGCTACGCCAAGGGCGTTTTCTACTCCGCTTTCGAGCTGTGCTTGGGCCAGACCAGTCAGCAGCAGGGGATCCTCAGGCCGCAAGGCCACGGCTGCGGTATAGGCCGGCACGGCGTCTGCCGCATGCCCGTTCTCATAAAGCATCTGCCCCTTGAGCTCGTGAAAATAGGGGTCCCGGGGCAACTCGGCGATCAGCGTATTGATCTCGCTTAAAGCGCGTGACAGGTCAGGCTGGCGGTAATAGGCGATGGCCCTGGCATAGCGCGCGGGCAGGCTAGTATCGGTCTCTGGATAGAAGGTCCTTAAGACCTTCCGCGGCCGTTCGATGAAGGCGATCAGCTTGGAGCGCATGCGCTCGTGGCGCATCACATCGGCGGGGCTGTCGGTCTCGTTCGACCAGATCGAGTTCTGCACATGCTCGGCGATAAACTCGATGCGATCGCGGGTCAGCGGATGGCTGCGCACATAGGCGTCCTGGCGCGAGACAGCGAGCAGCTCCTGGTCGCCAAGCTTTTCGAGGAAGTCGAGCATGCCGCGCGAGGAGATGTGCTGGCGGTCGAGCAGGGTCACGGCCGACTGGTCGGCGGAGCGCTCCTGGGCCCGGCTATAGGCGAGAAACGTGCGCATCGCTGTGGTCTGCCCGCTGGCAGCCAGGGCGCCGCCGGCTGCGCCCGTATCAGCACCCGTTGCGGCGCCGACAGCCACTAGGCCTATCCCAAGGAGAGTGGCAAATAACCCCGTCGTCTGGGCATCACGCATGGCATCGGCCGTGCGTGCCAGATGTCCGCCCGAGATATGACCGGTCTCGTGGGCAAGGACGCCGATAACCTGGCCGGGCGTGTCGGCGGCGACCAGCAGACCGGTATTGATGAAGAGATTCTGGCCGCCAGCAACGAAAGCGTTAAGGGTGTCATCGTTGACGATCAGAATGCGTACAGCGCTGGGGTCAAGCCGTGAGGCGGTGAATAGTGGATCGGCCCAGGAGCGAATGGTATCTTCGATCTCGGAGTCGCGGATCAGGGGCAAGCCTTGTGCCCTCGCCTCGGCGGGAGCGAACTCCCACCATGTCAGGCTAGCGACGAGGAACAGCGGAAAAATGCGAGATGCCAAGGGCTTTCCTTCAGAAGCGACGCTCAAAACTAGTGCACGATCCCGTCAAAGAAAACTCTTGAATGGGACTATAGGTCGATTTCACTGGCCTGCCACGGTGCTTCTGATGATTTTGGTGGTGGCCGCCTGTGGTGGCTCGACCGATAACGGTTTAGGCGGCTTTCAGGGCGTGGGGTCGGAGGGTCTCATCTCTGTCGTCGATGCCCGTGCGGCCTTCGCTGCCCGCGATATTTTGGCGCTGGACGGCACCGCTGCTGATGCCGCTGTGGCCGCGGCTATGGTTCTAGCCGTGGTCGATCCGGCGGCGGCCGGACTCGGCGGTGGCGGTGCTTGCCTGGTGCACGATTCTTTCAACGAGGAGACACAATTACTCGATTTTCTGCCTGCCACGCCCGGGGGCGGGGCGGGGCGGGGCATCGCAATGGTGCCAGGGAGCGTGCGCGGGCTCTTCATGCTGTCGCACAAATATGGCCGACTGGAGTGGTGGCAGCTGATTGGTCCCGCGGCGCGCTTGGCACGCTTCGGCAGCTTGGTCGACGGCGGGCTCACTGGTGATCTGGCGGCGGCGGCAGAGCGCTTGCGCGGCGATCGCTCGGCACGGGCGATATTTTTCGACAAGGGCGCGCCCCTGGCCACGGGCAGCGATATCTCGCAGCTCGAGCTGTCGGCCACCATCGGCCGACTGGCTCGCAACGGCGCTGGGGATTTCTACGTGGGCGCCGTAGCGGGCGCCTTATCACGTGGGGCGGAGGCCATTGGCATGACACTCCAGCGGCGTGATCTTGCTGACTATCGATCGACCTGGCGCGCGGCGAAGAGCCGCCAGATACAGACCCTGACGGTCGAGTCCGCGGGCACCCTCGACCAGCCTGCAGCGCCGGCCAGTGTCGGTCTGACGGTGGCAGATCCCGAGGGGCTGTGGGTGGCCTGTGCCTTCGGCATGGGCACGCCCTTTGGCAGTGGGCGCATGGCCGAGACCACGGGCGTATTCCTGGCTGAGCCCAGCGCCGATCCGTGGCTGGGTGCCGCTGGCCCTATGCTGATACGCAACGACGATATCGTCGTTGGCATAGCCGCGGGGGGCGCCAAGGCGGCTTTGCCCGGCATGCTGGCGGCGGCCACGGATGGCGGTGCGCCGCTCGGCTATGGTGCAGCCATCTTGTGCCCGACTGGCGCCTTTTCGATGGCAGCCTGTACGACTGCCGGAGCCGTCCGATGACGGATTCGGGGACGCTATGGGCGCGCGCCGCGGATCGGGCTGGCATTGCGCCCTTCTACGCCATGGAAGTCCTGCGTGCCGCCAACCAGCGTGAGGCCGAGGGCGCGCATGTGTTGCACCTAGAGACCGGTGAGCCGAGCCGCGGCGCGCCGGAAATAGTGCTGGCAGCCGCACGACGCGCGCTCGACGAGGAGCGTATTGGCTATACCGAGGCGCTCGGCCTGCCGGCGCTCAGGGCGCGTATCGCGGCATTTTATGGCGAGCGCTATGGCTGCAAAGTGGCGCCTGACCAAGTGGTGACGACGGTTGGTGCCTCGGGCGCCTTCATCTTGGCCTTTCTCGCCGCTTTTGATGCTGGCCAGCGGGTCGCTTTGGCCGAGCCCTGCTATCCCGCCTATCGCAATATTCTCACCGCCCTCGGCATAGAGGTCGTGCCGCTTGCGAGTGATGCCGAGCATCGCTTTCAGCCTACCATCGAGTTGCTCGAAGCCGCCGGGCCTTTGCACGGGCTGGTAGTGGCAAGCCCGTCGAACCCCACCGGCACTATGCTGGCGCCCGGCGAGTTGGCGACCATCGCCGCCTGGTGCGAGGGCACCGGTGTGCGCCTGATCTCGGATGAGATCTATCACGGCATCACCTATGGCCGCGAGGCGGCCAGCGCGGTGACCTCGGCTGGGCATGCGGTGGTGGTGAACAGCTTCTCAAAATATTTTGCCATGACCGGCTGGCGGCTCGGCTGGATGGTGTTGCCCGAGGACCTGCTCAGTGCTGTTGACCGGCTGGCGCAGAACCTCTTCATCTCGCCCGCGGCTTTGCCACAATATGCGGGGTTAACGGCCTTCGACTGCTGCCAAGCGCTCGACGGCTATGTCGCAGAATATGCAGCCAATCGAGCGCTTCTGTTCGAGCGCCTCCCGGAAGCCGGCTTTGATCGCCTGGCGCCGGCCGACGGCGCTTTCTATATCTACGCTGATGTCTCGGGCTTCGGCGAGGATTCCCAGGTTTTCGCCGCGCGCATGCTGGAAGAGATTGCCGTGGCGACGACACCCGGCATCGACTTCGATACACAGCACGGCGGCGACTGGTTGCGCTTCTCCTTTGCCGGCTCCCCGAACGATATTGCCGAGGCCGCAGAGCGCCTCGTGGCCTGGCGGCGGTAACTCAATCGCCGCCAGTAACACGCCGCCACCAGCCGCGGCGGGGCTCGTCCATTACCGCGGCCGGACCCGGCGCCGGGGAATTGTCACCGTTCGACGTCACCTGATCGGCACTCGTGCCGGCGCTATCAGGCTTGACCGTCTTACGGCGACCCTGAAGTGGCTTGGGTTCGGCTGGCCCTTCCGCTTTCGTGTCAGCGTCGGTTTTAGCGGCGGCCTTGTCCTCGGCCGCCGCTTCTGGGGCCCGGGCTCTCCTCTTGCGTACGCGTCGGCGACGCGCGGGTTTGATAATTTCTGCCTCGCCTTTGGTCTCGGGCACAGCGGCTGGCTTTCCCGCGGCAGCATTAGCCGAGGCGGCCTCGACGCTATCTGCCACTTTAATCGCTGCTCCCTCGCCGCTGCGCCCGCGACCGCGGCGTCTGCCACCACGGCGACCGCGGCGACGCCGGTGGGTGCCTCCCTCGGCGCCGTCGGCTTCGGTCGTCGTCACACTCGCCTCCGCCATCGTCTCGCCGGTGGGCTCCTTTTCGGTGGCGGCCTTGGCGTGACGGCGCCGCTGCCCGCCGCGTTCCCTTTTGACGCCTTCGGCTGCGTGCCCCTCGTCCGTTCTGGACAATGGCTCGACCAGCGGTTTTGCCTCCGACTTGGCCTCCAGGGTCTGTACAGTACACTCCGGTGGCGCCGGGCTGTCGTCGGTATCGATGGTGATCGTCATGCCGTAACGCTCTTCGATCTGTGCCAAAGTGCTGCGCTTATTGTTAGCTAGATAGAGCGCGATCACAGACGGCATAGTTGCGGAAATCGCGCTAGCGTTCCCACGTACACCCTCCTCCTCAATCACCCGCAAGGCATGCAGCGCTGTGGATTCTACCGAGCGCACATGGCCGCTGCCGGCGCAGTGGGCGCAAACAGTCGAACTCGCTTCCTGCAGGCTTGGGCGCAGGCGCTGGCGCGATAATTCGAGCAGGCCGAAGCTCGAAATGCGGCCCATGCGGATGCGCGCGCGGTCAGACTGCACCGCTTCCTTTAGGCGCTTCTCAACTGCCCGGATATTGCGGTTCTCGTCCATGTCGATGAAGTCGATGACGATCAAGCCGGCTAGATCCCGCAGGCGCAGCTGGCGGGCGATATCGCCGGCGGCCTCGAGGTTAGTGACGGTGGCTGTCTCCTCAATACTGCGCTCGCGCGTGGCGCGGCCCGAGTTGACGTCGATGGCAACCAGTGCCTCGGTTGCGTCGATGACGATATAGCCGCCCGAGTGCAGCTGCACGGTGGCGGAGTGCATAGTGTCAAGTTGGCTATCGATCTGGTAACGCGTGAACAGTGGCAGGTTCTCGCGATAGGGTTGGACGCGCTTCGCGTGGCTCGGCATTAGCGTGCGCATGAAATTCTTGGCGATGCGATAGCCCTCGTCGCCCTCGACCAATACCTCCTCGATCTTGGCGCCGTAAAGATCACGGATCGAGCGACGGATCAGGTTTGCCTCCTCGTGGATCAGCGCTGGCGCCGTCGATTCCAGCGTTGTCGAGCGGATATGGTCCCAAAGCTTGTGCAGATAGTCGTAGTCACGGCGAATCTCCGCCTTGGTGCGCTCTTGCCCGGCGGTGCGTAGGATGACCGCCATGCCTTCGGGGAGGTCAAGCGAGACCACTACCGAGCGCAAGCGTTTGCGCGCCTCTCCCGACTGGATCTTGCGACTGATGCCGCCGCCGCGCGTCGTGTTGGGCATGAGCACGCAATAGCGCCCGGCGAGGGAGATATAGGTGGTCAGCGCTGCGCCCTTGTTGCCGCGCTCCTCTTTGGTCACCTGGACCAGTAGGATTTGGCGGCGCTTGATGACTTCCTGAATGCGATAGCGTTGCAGCGGCGATGGGCGGATCTGGATCTCGTCTTCCTCGGCGCCGCTGACGGTTTCTATATCATTGGGGCTTTCGTCGGTATCGGCCTCGCCGTTGCCGGCCGACTCGGCCTCCTGGCGCTGCTGCTTGATGAGCGCTTCGCGGTCGGAAACGGGAATCTGGTAGTAATCCGGATGGATCTCGCTGAAGGCCAGAAAGCCGTGGCGATTACCACCATAGTCGACGAACGCCGCTTGCAGCGACGGCTCGACCCGGGTGACTTTCGCAAGATAGATATTGCCTTTCAGCCGGTGCTTGGTGGTCGTCTCGAAATCAAATTCGTCAAGCTTGGTGCCATCCACCACAACCACCCGGGTCTCTTCCCGGTGGGTAGCGTCTATGAGCATGCGTTTGGTCATTAAGACTGGTTCCTCGTGGCGCGCGCGGGGCCTGGCCGGCAAGCCGGCAGAGGCGCTGTAAGCGCGCGCTGACAGTGTTTGGGTGTTGCTGAGGGTGGCGGCCGAAAATGGCCCGCGCTGGATCGCAGTGCAACGCTGCGCTTGGGAGGTTAGCCACAGCTTGGCTTTGCCTCTGGGCAGTTCACGGCTTTCCTGTTCGGGTTCTTTGACACCACTCCAAAACTCCTTAGACCGGGCACGCGCCCGATATCCCGCAGTGGGCACGGTCGCGACGCTCGGTCGATTCGTGAGCGGGGCTCGCCTGCCAAGTCGTGCTGCCAGAAAACGGTGGCACGTGGTGGGCAACCCCGACGCCCGGCGGCGAATATGCGGCACCGATGCGAAACGGATCATAGGCGATCCGACCCGGGTCGAACAATGGAAGAATGCGGGACGCCATCATTTTCTTATGTTCAACATTAATACACTTATCTTAAGGGTAAGAAAATCCACGACAAACATACTATCTATGATATCATGGCAACGTGACAGGTACCTTTGGAAAGATGGTCGAAAAACTTTCACGGCGCGCGCACATGCTGGCCATGGCTGCGCTGGCTTTAGCCAGCGCCGGTCTCGGCACGGCCGTTTCCGCGGCGCCCGATGTCACCATGGTGCGGGCCTGGGAGCACCCTGTCCACACTCGCCTGGTGATGGAGATGTCGGCCGAGGTTGATTTTTTGTTTTTTGCGCTTAGTCGGCCGCGACGCCTAGTCATTGATTTTCCCGAACTCAGTTTTTCCCTGACCCGCGATCCCATGGGTGGCAAGTCGGTCGGCCTGGTTCAGGCTATGCGCTTCGGCCTGTTCGCACCGGGCACCTCGCGGGTGGTGCTCGATCTTGCCGGCCCGGCACGTGTTAAGGCTGCGTTCGTCCTGCCGCCAGCCGACGGCAAGCCTTATCGCTTCGTGCTCGACCTCGAAGCTACAGATGTGGCGAGTTTCGCGCAAAACGTACGGCCGTTGCCCGCGCCGATAGCGCAGCCGGCCGAAATCGTTCCGCCCATCGCAGCGGTGCCGGAGCGGCACGGTGGTAAGCCGGTCATCATCATCGATGCCGGTCATGGCGGGGTTGATCCGGGCGCCATCGGCGCAACTGGCATCTACGAAAAGACGATCGCCCTGGCGGCGGCCCGCCAGCTCGCCGAGCGCTTGCGAGCGGGCGGACGGTATCACGTGGTGCTGACCCGCGACACCGACGTCTTTCTGCGTCTGCGCCGGCGCTTCGCCATGGCGCGACACGCGAGTGCTGATCTGTTTCTATCCTTGCATGCGGACTCGATAGCCAACGCGGCAGTGCGCGGTAGCCACGTCTACACCCTGTCGAAGAGGGCATCGGATTCCGAGGCGGAGGCTCTGGCGGCCAAGGAGAACAAGGCCGATATTATAGCCGGAGTCGACCTCGCCGAGTACTCGCCAGTGGTCAATACCATCCTGGTTGACCTGACCCAGCGCGAAACCAACAACCGCTCGCTGGAGATTGCCGATCGCATGGTTGAAGCCTTGCGTCGCGCCGGCCTGCCCTCGCTCAGCCGGCCCCATCGCCAGGCTGGTTTCGCGGTTCTCAAGGCGCCTGACGTGCCCTCGGTGTTGATCGAGCTGGGTTTTCTCTCGAATGCCGAGGACGAGGCCATGCTGGCCGATGCTGCGGCCCGCCTGCCGTTGATCGCGGCCATCGTCGGCGCTATCGATCGGCACTTCGCGACTCGCATCACAGCCAGGTAAGTAGACCCTTTCGCGGGCGCCTTGGTGCGGTCACAATCCGCATCTATCTTGTAGCGGCTGGAGGGAACCGATGTTGCGCACAATCGGTATTTTGTTTTGCCTCGGGCTGCTCGGCGTGGTTCTCGCGGGTGGCGTGGCGGGCTATGCCGTCTACCGTTATGGCTGGAATCTGCCGGCGCACGCCCAGCTCGCCGACTACTATCCGCCGACCCTGACGCGTGTACATGCGGGTGACGGCCGCCTGCTCGCGGAGTTCGCCGCTGAGAAGCGCGTCTTCGTCCCCATTGACGCTATGCCGGCGCTGCTGGTTGAGGCCTTCATCGCCGCCGAGGACCAAAACTTTTATAAGCATCCGGGCGTCGACGTCCTCGGTATCGCTCGTGCGGTTGTGCAGAACCTGCGCAACGTGGCCGAGAACAAGCGCCTGATCGGCGCTTCGACTATCACTCAGCAAGTGGCGAAGAACTTCCTACTGACCAACGAAGTGTCGATCGAGCGCAAGATTCGCGAGGCGCTGCTGGCGCTGCGCATCGAGCGTGTGCTGAGCAAACAGCGCATCCTCGAACTCTACCTCAACGAGATCTTCCTCGGTCGCCGTGCCTATGGCGTGGCGGCGGCAGCGATTGCCTATTTCGACAAATCGCTGGATGAACTGACGTTGGCCGAGATGGCCTATCTCGCCGCCTTGCCCAAGGCGCCCAACAACTACCATCCCGTCCGCAAGCCGGAAGCGGCGCGCATCCGCCGTAACTACGTGCTCGGGCGCATGTACGAAGAGGGCTATATCACAGCCGAGCAAGTTGAAGAGGCGAGCGCGGGACCGGTCGAGATATTCCCGCGCGATCCGGTACGCAGCGTCTATGCGCCTTATTTTGCTGAGGAGGTGCGCCGCGAGCTGGTTGAGCGCTATGGCGAGAACGTGCTCTACGAAGGTGGTTTCTCAGTACGCTCGACTATGGACCCGCGGCTGCAGGACATTGCCGAGCGATCCTTGCGCCAGGGCCTTGTCGACTACGATCGCCGCCACGGCTGGCGCGGGCCTATTGTTCGGCTCGAGATCGATGCTAAGTCGGGTTGGGCCGAGGCCCTGGCAACGGTTCCCCGGCCAGCTGGGTTGGCACCTTGGCGTCTGGCTCTGGTACGTGAGGTGAGCGCGACCGAGGTGGTCATCGGACTCGATAACGGAGCGGTAGGAGTTATCGCCTTCGCCGATATGAGCTGGGCCCGACCCTGGCAGGAGAAGCAACAAGTCGGCCCCGAGCCCAAGCGGCCGGAGGACGTGCTGGCGATCGGCGACGTCGTTGCCGTCGAAGCGCTGTGGGTTGAAGAACGGGAAGGAGCCGTAGAGCCCGAAGAGCTGGAAGTTGAGCAAGGGCCCGGGCCTGCGGACTATGCGTTGCGGCAGGTGCCTGACGTGGGCGGCGCCATCGTCGCCATTGATCCCCATTCCGGGCGCGTGTTGGCCATGGCCGGGGGTTGGAGCTTCGACAACAGTCAGTTTAACCGCGCCACTCAGGGGCAGCGCCAGCCGGGCTCGGCCTTCAAGCCCTTCGTTTACCTGGCGGCATTGGAGAACGGTTTCACGCCGGCCGATATCATCCTTGATGCGCCCATCGTCATTGACCAGGGACCCGGCCTGCCCAAGTGGAAGCCGAAGAACTACTCGAATGAGTTCTATGGCCCCTCGACGCTGCGTCTCGGCGTGGAGAATTCGCGCAACCTGATGACCGTGCGACTGGCCAATCAGGTCGGTATGGACAAAGTGGTGGAGATCGGCAAGCGTTTCGGCATTGGCAGTTTCCCACCAGTGCTATCAATGGCGCTGGGAGCCGGCGAGACCACATTGATGGATATCACCTCGGCCTATGCCATGCTGGTTAATGGCGGTAGGCGCATCCACCCGGCTATTATTGAGCGCATCCAAGACCGTTACGGCAGGACCGTCTTTCGCCGTGACAAGCGCGCCTGCGATGGTTGCATCGAGGCGCTCTCGGAAGACCGGCCGCCTTTCCTTCCGGATTTGCGCGAGCCTGTGACGGATCCTGCGACCGCCTTCCAGATAACCTGGATCCTCAAGGGTGTCGTTGACCGCGGCACGGGCCGGCGCATCGCCAGCCTCGGCCGTCCGCTCGCGGGCAAGACGGGCACTACCAACGAAAACTTCGACACTTGGTTCGTCGGCTTCTCCCCCGACCTTGCGGTGGGAACCTATGTCGGCTTCGACACGCCTCGGACCCTCGGCTCACGCCAAACTGGCTCCAATGTGGCGGCTCCGATTTTCAAATCCTTCCTAGCTGAGGCCGTGGAAGATAAGCCGCCGGTGCCATTCCGTATTCCGAGTGGCGTGCGCATGGTGCGCATCGACGCCGATACGGGCCTTTTGCCGAATCCGGACAGCAAGCGGGTGCTCATCGAGGCCTTTCGTCCGGGCAGCGAACCGACTACCGCTGTTGCGGCCGCCGCCGCGGGTGGTGTCATGGGTGGTGGCGGGCCCAGAGAGGCGTTCGACAGCGGCCTCTACTGAGGCTATCTTCCAACCTTGGACACGAGTGAGGAAAAGCCGATATGCGCGCGGAAATTCAAGCGATTGTCGACGACATAGCGAAGTCGTTGGCGCTGCTGAGGAGGCATCTTTGACCCTGAGGAATCGCAGCGTAAGCTGGAGGTGCTGAACGCACGCGCCGAAGACCCTTCGCTTTGGGACGATCCGCGCCAGGCTCAGGCCCTGATGCGCAACCGCAACCGCCTCGAGCGGGCGCTGGCCGGCTACGCGGAGATTCAGCAGGAGCTCGCCGACAACCGGGAGCTCGTCGAGCTGGCCGAAGCCGAAGACGACAAGGCCTTGGTCGAGGAGGCCGCATTAGCCCTCCAAAATCTGCGGGCACGCGCGGGTGAGATTGAGCTCGAGACCCTGCTCTCTGGCGAAGCTGACGGCAACGACGCCTTCCTCGAAATTCATGCCGGCGCCGGTGGCACAGAGAGTCAAGACTGGGCCGAGATGCTGCTGCGTATGTATGTGCGTTGGGCTGAGGCGCACGGCCGCAAGGTCGAGTTCATCGAGGAGGCGCCCGGCGAAGAGGCGGGCATTAAGCGTGCCTCAGTCAAGGTAAGTGGTGAGAACGCTTATGGTTGGCTACACACAGAAAGTGGTGTGCACCGTCTGGTGCGCATCTCACCTTTTGATGCTTCGTCGAGGCGCCACACCAGCTTTGCCAGTGTCTGGGTTTATCCGGTGGTCGACGAATCGATTGACATAGAGCTGGCAGATAAGGACTTGCGGGTTGATACTTATCGCGCTTCTGGCGCCGGCGGACAGCACGTCAATAAGACAGATTCGGCGATCCGTATCACACATATCCCAAGCGGTATTGTCGTGCAGTGCCAGAACCAGCGCTCCCAGCACAAGAACCGCTCGGCGGCGATGAACATGCTGCGGGCGAGGCTCTACGAGCGCGAGCTGCAAAAGCGTACCGAGGAGCAGCAGTCACAGGAGGCTGAGAAGTCGGAGATAGGCTTCGGCCATCAAATTCGGTCTTACGTGCTGCAGCCCTATCAGATGGTTAAGGACCTGCGCACCAACGTTGAGACGAGCAATACAGGTGCCGTGCTTGACGGTGATATCGACCAGTTCATCGGTGCGGCGCTGGCTGCCCAGGTCGGTAACCGCCGCGACTAGACTGAGCCCTGAGGGCTTAGTTGGCGGCGCGTACCGTGACCCGCAGGTCCTCGGTCGGCGGCGGCCTGGCCGCTGTCGTCCGAGAAGATCAGGGTGCCGGGTGGCGAGATATTCTCGATACGCACGGTGATTCCTGGACGCGCCTGTCGCGTGCTCATTACTTCCTGGTTCCCCATCTGTACGGCTGTGGCGGCGGGCACTCTCCCGCTACTGAGTTCGTTGTCGACGGTCGAGTCCCAGCGGCCCGCGGGGCTGGGGACCGGGCCGTGCCAGGTATGCAACTGGCGCGCGCCGATAACCGGCGCCGGGTCACACATCTACAACGACATTGCCTATAATGCCTTGGCTGCAAGCGCGAGGCCGGCAAGGAATACGCCTACAAGGTATAAAAATCCGGTCGCATACCGGCGCGGGCACGGGCTTCTGTGTTAAAGGGCGGCTTTACTTCGCCCATGAAGCGTTCTGCGACCAGGGTGCGCCAATGGGTTTCTGCATCTAGGCCGCGCGCGGCGCAGAAATGCCGGAACCAGCGGCTGCCCGCCGCGACGTGACCCACCTCTTCCTCGTAGATCAGACGTAGTACAGTCGCGCTCTCGCCGTCGCCTCCGTGATTGAGGTCATCGATCATCCCGGGGGTGACGTCGAGGCCGCGGGCCTCAAGGACCATCGGAACGATGGCAAGGCGGGCAAGCACATCATCGGCAGTGGCGCGTGCCACCTGCCACAGTCCGTCATGGGCCGGCAAGTCTCCGTAAGTGCCACCGAGCGCCAGAAGTCTCTCGCTCAGCAGACCGAAATGCTTCGCTTCTTCGGCGGTCACTCGCACCCAGTCGTCGCAGAAGGTGGGTGGGCCGAGCGGTGCAAAGCGGGCCAGCATATCCGCCGCTAGGTCGATGGCGTTGAGTTCGATATGGGCGATGGCGTGCAGCAGCACAAAACGCCCACGGCCGTGGCGGCGGCGCTTCTTCACCTGGCGAGGTGCCACCAGTTGTGGCCGGGTGGGCCGGGCCGGCTTGTCCGGCGGTTGGGCGCCGCCGATCTCGGCAATGTCGCCGTGTGCCCAGTCCTTCGCCAGAGCCGCGGCCAGCGCGCATTTCTCAGCCGGCGCCGCGGCTCGCAGAACGGCGCAGGCGGCAGCGGTGAGGCTCACAGATCCCGGACCGCTGCCAGTACCTCTTCGACATGCCCGGGCATCTTTACCTTGCGCCAGGCGGCGCGAATGATACCATTGCCATCGATGACGAAGGTGGAGCGTTCGATGCCCATATATTTCCGCCCGTACATGCTTTTCTGTACCCAGACACCATAGTCCTCGCAGAGTGTGCCGTCCTCGTCCGAGATGAGTCGCACGCCAAGATCGTGCTTGGCGATAAACTTGTCGTGATTGCTCACCGAATCCTTGGATGCGCCGATGACACTGACACCTGCGGCCTCGAACGCACCGACATGCTCGGTAAAGGCGATCGCCTCCTTAGTGCAGCCCGCAGTGTCGTCTTTCGGATAGAAGTAGAGCACCAGTGTCTTACCCTTAAAATAGGCCAGCGAGATGTCCTCGCTGCCGGATGCCGGCAGGGCGAATTCCGGCGCCTCGTCGCCCACAGAAACCTTGTCACTCATCGCATCTCCTCCTAGTTTTTTCTTTGCGTCGCTGCCGCGGCCTCGATAATCGCGGCTGGTTAGGGGCAGGTCGCGCTATCGTGTGACCCTACGACAAGCGGCCCGCCACAAAAAGTGTGCCGCCTCGGGTCATCAAAAGAGCCATTATCAAGGCACCTTAGTATAAACTGCTGAGACCGTGATCGGTCCTACCACACGATTGATCTACCACGTTTGCGGCATCGCCCTGGGCCTTGCAGCTGTGGCCTTTGGCTTCGGCGTTTGGCGTTTGTCGATCGGCCCCGTCTCGTTGGCTATTCTCGCCCCCTATGTCGAGGAATCGCTTAACGCCGACAACCCAAATTTTCGATTCTATTTCGAGGATCTGGTGCTGTCCTGGCAGGGGTGGGAGCGCATCCTTGACGTGCGCGCCACCGATGTCAGCGCCTATCGTACCGATGCGGCGGCGATGGTCGAGGTGCCTGAGATGGGCATCGGGATCAGTATTCCCGCCCTGTTTCGGGGTCTGATCGCCCCGACCAAATTGGAGCTGTTCGGGCTCAGTGTGCGCGTGGTGCGGGGCGCCGACGGTAAGATCGATCTGGGTTTCGCCAACCGTGCTAGCAAACCTGACAAGGCGGTGGGTAATGCCTTGTTCGAGAAATTGCTATTGCCTCTCGACCGCGATCTGGCCAGCGGCTATTTGCGCCATATCAGCATCGTCGAGGGTCATCTGTTAGTGCGTGACGAGGGGCTCAATATTGACTGGTCCGCGCCGGTCAGAGAGTTGCTTCTGGAGCGCCATGAAAACGGAGTGCGCTCCACCGCAACACTATCTTTCGCCGTTGGTGAGGAAGAGATCGAGCTCGATGTCGGAGCGCAGTATCGGCTCGGCGAATCGCGCTTTGACCTGAGTGTGAAATTCGATCGCCTTGTGCCGGCGGTACTCGCCGCGGTCCATCCCGACCTCGCCAATCTGGCTGAGATAGAACTACCGCTGTCTGGCCACGTGGATTTCGTCATAGGCGTGGATGGGGAACTTGGCGATATTGTCTTCGATTTTTCTGGTGGCCCGGGGCGTCTCGCTTTGCCTCTGCCAATTGCGCCCGCGGCTTTCCAGTCGATCGTCGGTTTGCGCACCCGCGGTCAGTTCGACGGTACGTTGAGCTCTCTGGCACTCGATAGGCTGCTGGTCGATTTTGGTGACTCGCATATTAGCATGAACGGGACATTCTCTGGCGATTGGTCGGCGCCCGACACCAAGGCAGAAATACGCTTCTCCAACATTCCGATCGATAGCATAGACCGCTATTGGCCCGCTTCTGTCGCGGCGAATAGACGCAGCTGGGTGATCGAGAGAATGAGTGTCGGCAGCGTCTCGGAGATGAGCATAAGTCTCGATCTCGACATGGTGGACTGGTCCGGTGAGAATTTGAGCCCCGATGCGGTTATCGGTCTGTTTCGTATCGTCGATACGGAGATTTCCTATATGCCGGACATGCCACCGGTCGCCGGTGTCGAAGGGGTCGGGCGGTTCGACTCGGCGGGTCTGGTGGCCGAGGTGCATGCCGGTTCGGCGGGACCGCTCGCGGTGCATAGTGCCGACGTTTCGATCGATGCCGAGGACGGCGGAGACAGTGCAGCGGAGATCGATGTCGTCTTTTCTGGTCGTCTGGACGATGCCCTGGCGGCCCTCGACCGACCGCTCTTCGGTTATATGCGTGAGATCGGCCTCAGCCCGACCGATATCTCCGGCTCTGTGCAGGGTGAGCTTTCGCTGGCTCTGCCTTTGTTGGCGGACACGCCGCTTTCCCGCATGACAATTGGTGTCAGCGCGGATCTGTTTGATCTGGCAATCTCGGGAGACGCCCTGGGTGGTTTTGTTGAGGGCGGCATGCGCGATGGCCAAGCTGCACTGCTGCTCGACAGTGGCGGATTTGACCTCAGTGGGGAGGGCTTGTTGGCCGGCACTCCAGCACAATTCTACTGGCGTGAAAATTTCTCACCGCCTCCTGATTCGCTCAAGCGACGCCTCGATGTAGGCGGCAGAATCGATGATGCGGGTCGGGTCCGCGCTGGGCTCGATAGTGCGGCCATCCACGGTCCGCTTGATGTCGAATTGCGCTTGACCCAGACAGCCGCGGGAGTTTTGGCAGGCGAGCTCGATATAGATGGCGAGGCGGCCGCGCTGTCCCTGCCCGAGGTGGACTGGCATAAGCCTGCTGGAGCCCAGGCGGAGGCGCGCCTCGCTCTGGAGTGGGAGGAAGGCACCTTGCGCCGTCTGACCCAGTTCGGCCTGCTTGCCGAGGGACTGTCCGTTGCCGGCAGTGCTGAGCGCGACGCTGCCGGTGTGTGGATTGTGGGCTTCGATCGGGTGGTCACCGGCTTGACCGATATTCGCGGATCGGTGCGGCTCGGGAATGACGGTCACCTGGTAGTTGGTGTCAGCGGCTCCAGCCTCGATCTGCGTTCGCTTCTGGCTCACCTCCAAGAGGCGCCTGATGCGGCGGGCGTGTTGCCGATTGATTTGAATGCTGCGGTGGACCTGGTGGTGATCGGGGACGAGACTTTCCTGCATCAGGTCACTGCACAGGCCGATTACGACGGCCGGCGGGTAACCCGGGCCAGCCTCGATTTTACTTTCGGCGAGGCCCGCGATCTGAGCCTGCGGCTGGCCAGTGCGGCTTCCAACCAGCGCATGGCGGTGATGACTTCGGCTAATGCTGGGGCCGTGATTGCGGCTCTGGGTCTGACCAGCAATATGGTTGGCGGTGCCATGCAGGTTGAGGCAGTAATCGATGGCTCTTATGGCGATGCGCCAATCACCGGCACGTTCGAAATCGACGATTTCTACATCGTCGAGGCGCCGGTCCTGGCGCGTATCCTAAGTGCGGTCTCCATCACCGGGGCGCTAGAAATGCTTGGCGGTGATGGCATGCCCTTCGACCGGCTCAATGCGCCATTTTCCCACGACGGCTCAGTAGTGCACTTCGACGAGGCTCGCGCCTACGGTCTCTCCTTTGGCATCACCATGGAAGGCGATATCGATCTCGACCAGGACAGCGCGGACCTGAAGGGCACTATTGTGCCAGCCTATATGCTCAACACGGTGCTGGGCAATATCCCCGTGATCGGCGATTTGCTGACCGGAGGTGAGGGTAAGGGGGTGTTTGCCGCGACTTACAAGGTCAAAGGCCCATTGGAAAGCCCGCAGGTGACGGTAAATCCGCTTGCCGCGTTGGCTCCGGGGATCTTGCGCGAATTGTTCGGCGGCTTCGTGCCTAACGAGACCGGCGACACCGGCCCAACCGACAGTAGGACACGCTAACCGAAGTTTAAGTGTTGACCGAGACGCTGAAAGGCTTAGGGAGCTAGCTTGGCCTGACGAGTGCGTGGCGCTTGCGTCCCGCCGAGAGCTTTATGGCGCCGTCGGCATCGAGGGCCTCGCGCCCGATGTTCTGATCTTCCACTTCTACGCGCTGGCCGTTGATGCGCCCGCCGCCGCCGCGTAGCAAGCGTCTGGCCTCGCCGTTGGAGGCGCAAAGTCCGGCCAGAGTGAAAAGGCGGAAGGCCGCGATACCTTCGTCAAGATCCACACCAGGGACGGTGACTTCTGGCAGGTCCTGGCCGACGCCGCCGCGCTCGAACGTTTGCGCCGCAGTCGCTGCCGCCGTCTCGGCCGCCGCGCGGCCGTGGCAGAGCCCGGTCGTCTCGTTGGCGAGCACCTTCTTGGCGGCATTGATCTCGGCACCTTCAAGCGCTTCGAGGTGGGCGATCTCGTCGAGCGGTAAGTCGGTGAAAAGGCGCAGGAAGCGACCAACATCGGCATCCTCGGTATTGCGCCAAAATTGCCAGTAGTCGTAGGGTGAGAGTTTGTCGGCATTGAGCCACACCGCGCCCGTTGCGGTCTTGCCCATCTTAGCGCCTGCCGCTGTGGTGATCAGCGGCGCCGTAAGGCCGTAGAGTGTTTCGCCATCTACGCGTCGGCAGAGTTCAACACCGCCGATGATATTGCCCCACTGGTCCGAGCCACCCATCTGCAAGCGGCAGTCGTAGCGCCGAAACAACTCGACAAAATCGTAGGCCTGCAACACCATATAGTTGAACTCAAGGAAGCTCAGTGGCTGCGCGCGCTCGAGCCTTAACTTGATAGATTCATAGCCGAGCATGCGGTTGACCGAAAAGTGGC
>Ga0187827_10000237_pt1 | contig 88198 bp, 81 predicted proteins | sample ETNtaG_39_FD_167969 | JGI IMG/M metagenome (GOLD analysis project Ga0187827, IMG submission 167969) | Marine microbial and viral communities from oxygen minimum zone, Eastern Pacific Ocean - ETNP2014_SV_150_PacBio MetaG (Illumina Assembly) | ecosystem: Environmental > Aquatic > Marine > Hypoxic... | reverse complement strand
ATGTCCCAATACGCCGTCTGCGCATCAACAATCTGAATCACCAACGGAGCAAACGGACCAGACAAATCAGCAATCGCACCAATCCGCACCACATCCTCAGTCACACCAAAGTCATAAGCAACCGGCGTGTCACACTCACTCCAGACGCAGGCATCCACCGCACCGGACTCCAGGTCGGCCTTGAGGGCCACCAGCATGTCCTGTACGTCTCCTGGCACTGAACCAGCATGATCGTGGAACCCTGCAAGGCCCACGTTGCCGACGTAGTTGCCACCGGGCATCGACCCACCGAACGACTGGCTGATTAGGTCAACCACGCCGTCGGTGATCAGCTTCATAGCTGATGAGACAAGACATGGATGGGCCTCCGGGACGGTGTCCCACTGGTCGGTGTCGACACCGATGCAGAACGCACCCGCTTCACCGGCGACCTCGATAAGTGCACCGTTACCGGTCTTGCCACCTGCACCGAACACAACGTCCGCGCCTTGATCAAGGGCCTGGCGGGCTGTTGTTGCACCCCACTCAGGGTCTGTGAATGCCACATCAAGACCACCGGGGTGGTATGTCTTGATGACCTGGACACCCGGGTTGATGTGCTTGGCACCGTTGACGAAGCCTTCACCAAATGCCACAACCGGCGGAACCAGGTCGGTACCCAGCACTTCAGCAATCACGCCCGATGTGGAAATTGATGCCGCCAGAGCACCAGCCAGGAAGCCTGCCTGATCCTCGGGAAAAATCAATCCAGCCACGTTGTCAACGACTGCACCCTGGAACTGGTCGACTCCGATGAAGTCCACGTCGGGATACTCGCCGGCGGCAATGGCGGTCGCTTCACCGAGGGCGAATCCAACCGTCACGATGACGTCACAACCGGAATCAGCAAATAGGCCGATATTGGTCTCGTAGTCCTTTGCTGCCTGGGTCTCGATGTAATCGACATCTACACCAAGTGATGAACCAGCTGCCTGGACGCCATCCCACGCTGACTGGTTGAACGACTTGTCATCAACTTGTCCCACATCGGTGACTAGGCCCACGCATCCTCCGTCTGCAGCCTCGGCCGCTGCGGCCGTTGTGGCTGGTGCAGCCGTGGCTGGTGCAGCCGTGGCTGGTGCAGCCGTGGCTGGTGCAGCCGTGGCTGGTGCAGCCGTAACGGCTTCCTCAGCATCATCGCTGCCACATGCGGCTGCGACCATTGAGAATGCCAGCATGAAGGCCAGTACCTTGTGCCCGTGTCTCATATTGTTATCCCTCTCATTTCGGTACACGGTCCCTTTTGGGATCCGCGATCTCACAGATCGGCTCCTTAATAACTAAACGGCCAACCCTTCCAGTAGTTACGTGTCTTCACCCAGATTCCATAGAGCCCCTGAGGCTCAAATAACAGAAAGACCACAATAAGCAGGCCGTAGACGAGTTCGTCAAGTGCGCTGGCTGGAAGCGGATACCCAAGTGCAGTTTCTGAGATGGCCAGGAGACCACCGTCTTTGTCGCCGGTACTGATCAGGGCATCAAAAATACCACTCAGTAGCCCACCAGAATCGACCTGGTGCTTCATCCAGTCGATGACCTCTTCAATGAATCGGGGTGAGAGAACCACGAAAAAAGTTCCCATTAGTGCTCCCGAAATACGACCGATTCCTCCGATGAGCAGGATGGCTATGAACTGGATCGAGAGGAGTAGGCCCCACGACTCGGGCGGCACCTGGCCTGCCAGAACCGCAAGTAACGCTCCAGCTATTCCCGCGTAGAACGATGAGATAGCAAAAGCCATCGTCTTGTAGCGGAACTCAGGCACACCCATGATCTCGGCAGCCACGTCCCTTTCCCTTATTGCTGAAAAGGCACGGCCCGTCCTGGTTCGGGCGATGTTGGCAGCGACTAGGGCCGCCACAATGGTCAACGAAAGCAAGAGCAAATAGGTCTTCTGATTCTTGGTGACCTCAAACCAGAACCAGTCCCCATCGCGTGAGAAGTCGACGAGGGGGTCCTCCTCCTTCCAGAGGCGAAACTGCATCCTGGGCCACTTGCGACCCAACGCCCCGGGGCCTGCGATTTCGGGAAATACACGCGATAGGTGCAGGCCGATGAAGATCAGGCCCAACGTGGCTATACCTAAGTAGAGGCCTCGTACACGGACTGCTGCAGGTGCAACCGCGATGCCTACAAAGGCGGCAACGATCCCCGACGCAGGCAGCCAGATCCAGATTGGAAGGCCCCAACCCCAGAGGTTCGCCGACCCCTTTCCGCCCAACAGAACCGCCGTGTAGGCACCACTTCCCATAAAGAAGGCATGGCCTAAAGAAACCTGGCCTGCTAAGCCGGAAAGGATATTCAATCCCAGTGCAGCGATGGTGAAGATAAGCATCCGGTTCACAACACGCAACCACACGTTGTCACCCAGGAACCTCACTATGGGAATTTGGCTAATTACTGGCAGATCAAACGGCATCAGCACCAAAATGACAACTGCTACGACAACCAGCACCTTTTGGGTGCGGGTGGGGAACAGCTGTGACTCGGCTAGGTAGGACGTGTAGAGCTTCGGGCGACTCTTCATCGGTTCGCCTCTACTGCGAGGGTGCGGGTTCTCATACCCGCCTCACCTCCTCTGTGCCGAACAGGCCATACGGCCTGACTAGGAGCCCGATCAGCATTACAACGTAGGGAACCACCTGTTGGTAGCCCACGCCAAGAACTCCCGTATGTCCAGCAAGGTATTGTCCGGCAAAAATTTCTGCGAAACCGATCAGCAGTCCCCCTACGAGCGCACCTACCGCAGAGTCGAGGCCACCCAAAATCACTGCCGGCAGAGCACGAAAGGCAAAGAATGCCCCGTCGCGGCTAGCCATTCCAGCCGGCCCCCAAGGTGGCATGGAAGAAAACACACCTGATATTGCAGCCAGCATGGCACCAGCCGCCCAGGCAATGGCAAAGATGCGACCCACGTTGATGCCCTGGGCAAGGGCGGCTTCTTGGTCAAAGGCCGTTGCCCGCATCGCCACACCGGTCCGGGTCTTGAAGAACAGCCACACTCCGATGAAGGCCACACCGGCCATGGCGATTGCCGCCACGTACGACCATGCGATCATGGCCCCTCCGATCATGAAGGTGTCCGTTCCCCAAGGAACTGCCAGAGCTCTCGGTGTCACGTTTACTGCATCGAATGCGATAGTCCTGATCATCACTTCAAGACCCAGCGTGATAACAGCCATGGAAAAAATGGGCTCACCGATCATGGGTCGGATCGCCAAGCGCTCGATTACGAGGCCCACTCCGGCGGTTAGTACGGATGCCAGTAGAAGAGCGACAAACCAGTGGAGCCAAGTGGGCCCACCGAGCCAGCGGCCTGGCACGTTCCAGTCGATAAAGATCATCGATAGAAACCATGTTCCCGCCAGTGCAAGCGCTCCCTGGGAGAAGTTGACGGTCTGTGTGGCTTTGAAGATGAGCACAAATCCAAGGGCCAAGAGTGCGTAGAGCGACCCGAGAGCAAGGGACTTGATTACCGCGTGAACGAAGGTGTCGAGGCCAGTGGTGGCCAAAATCATCGTTGCACCGATCATGAATACATCGACTCCACCAGATCTCCGAACATGTCCTCAAGCGCTGAACGCTTGATCTTCTGGGTGGCAGTCAATTCCCCGTCCTCGTGGTCCAGTTCCTTGGGGATCATCTTGAACTTGCGGATGGTTTCAACCCTGGCGAACTTCTCGTTGGTTTCGTTAACCACCTTCTGGACCAACTCGAGCACCTCGGGCTTCTCTGAGAGATCACGGTAGGTCGTGTACGGGATGTTCTTGCGCAACGCCCAGTCACCGACAGTTTCCAGTTCGATTCCGATCAGCGCTGACAGGAACTTCCTACCGTCACCGATGACCATCGCCTCCTTGACATAAGGCGAGGTCTTGAGACTGTTCTCGATCTCTGATGGCGAAATGTTCTTACCACCCGACGTGATGATGATGTGCTTGATCCGGTCGACTATCCGCACATGGGTGCCCTCCACCCATTCGCCGACGTCACCGGTCATCAGCCAACCATCATCGGTAAAAGTCTCGGATGTTTGTTCGGGCTTGTTCCAGTAGCCGGCGAACACACCAGCGTGCTTGGTCTGGATCTCACCGGTTTCCTCGTCGATGCGGAATCCGATCTGCGGATAAGGCTCTCCGACCGTACCTAGGATCATCTTTCCCGGCCAGTTACCGGTGGCTATGGCCGAGTTCTCTGTCATCCCGTAGAGCTCGTACACGGGGACCCCGAGACCAATGAAGAATTCGAGTACTTCAGGGGCGATTGGAGCAGCACCAGAAGCGGCGTGCCTACAGCGACGGAGGCCAATCTTCTCTTTTATTGCCCGAAAGATCAGCGGAAACCCAACCAAGTTCAACAACCAACTCTTGAGCGTGTGGTTACCGCCGTTGGCCACTTTCTCTCTACCGATCTTTCGAGCCAAGCTCATACCGAACCGCAACCACAACATTTTGAAGAACGAAGAGTCACCACTCTTGATCATCACCGTGGCATGCATACGCTCCCAGATTCGGGGTACTGCGAAAAACAGGGTGGGTTGGACTTCTCGTAGATTTTCGATCACCGTGTCAATGGACTCCGCAAAGTTCAACTGGCAGCCAGCTACCACCAAATGCCAGGTGGAGAAGATGCGTTCGGCCACGTGACACAGTGGCAAATAGGTGACCACTAGATCGTCAGAGTTAGGGATTTGACTGCCCCGAAGCCCCTCGTCACCCATGATGAGTACATCCATGCAGAACTCTGTGTTTGCGTTAGTGAGCATGGCGCCCTTGGGGGGACCGGTAGTACCCGAGGTGTAGACCAGCGTCATCACGTCTTCGGGAAGTGCCTCGGCCATTCGCCGTTCGACTTCGCCTGGAGAGTTCCGGCGGTGGCTCCGTCCCAGTTCCAAGAAGTCATCCCAGTACATGAGCCGGGGGTCATCGTATGAACTCAGGCCTCTGGGTTCTGTGTAGAGGATCTGCTTCAGACCGGGAAGCCGGTCCGCGTCTATCTCGAGTGCCCGGTCTACTTGTTCCTGATCCTCAGCGAAGTGGACTACTGCGGTTGAATCGGTTAGGAGATACTCAACTTCTGACGCAGGGTTGGTCGGATAGAGGCCGACTGTGATGCCACGGACCGCTACGGTCGCCACGTCCAAGATCACCCATTCGGGGCGGTCCTCAGATTGGATTGAAACCCTCTCTCCGGGTTCCACACCCAAGGCCAATAGACCGTTGGCGGCATCCATGATCAAGTCCCAGGTTCTTCCCCAGGTGAATTCCTGCCAGATGCCAAAGTCCTTTTCACGCATCGCCACCTGTCGGGGTGCAAGCTGGGCCCAGTCGCGGGCACGGGTGGCAATCGTCGTATAGCAATCACCAGTTTCGGTTGGCGGTAATTCAGCCACCGTCAACGACATGTTCGTCTATCTCCCCTCTGCTTGCATCCGGCGGATCATAGGAAGATCCATCAAGATGATCAACGTTTAGATCACACCTCCGGATTGCACTTCTGGCCCTGCCCTTTGGATTAGCCGTCGAAGGTAACAGCAGTTCCGGCCCATCACCCTATCGGCACCAATCTTCTGCTTCAGAGTGAACTGCTAGTTGTTGTGGACTGGTCCAAACTGGGACTCCGCAGTAGCAGTGGGGTGCGTTTCAGAACTCAGGTTCGATACTCGACACCCGGCAGCACGCACAACATCTCGTAGACGAGATTGGCACCAGTTAGTGCTGTCGAACGGTGCCGCCATGGTCGCCATGTTGTAGGAACGCAACAACACCGGTTCCGAGCGTATACCTCGTGGCCCATAGCGGGCACTGGGTCGGTTCGATGCCCCGAGGTCGAATGGGGCGCCGATGATGGCGACATCGAGGGCATCGAGAACCGAATAACTTGGGAGCCGCATGAACGTCGCGATGCCACCAAAGCGCTGCATTGCATTGCCACCGATCGGCTGAGGGCTCGAAGGATCAAGCGTACGCCGACCCTATTGCCCACTCGGTTGATGGCGTGTCGGTAGGGTTCGAATTTGAACGAAGGGATCAGCTGAAGTCATGTTCATCAGAAAACTTGAATCGGTCAACGCATTCGTGGCTGTGGACTTTGCTGAAGTACCAGGGACTGGCGTCGCGCGCCTAGCACCTAAGGTCCTTCAGAACGGAGCCAAGGACCTGGCCAGGTCCATGACCTACGCTCTTGCCTTACTCGAAAGACAGGAAACAGGTATTTCTGCCGGCATTAACGCCCAGCCCGAGGAACGCTCTAGTGCCGTGGCGGCTTTTGCAAAAGAGGTAGCCAGTTGGGATATTGACTTCAACCTGACTCCGGGAATGGGAATTGAGACCGGAGAGTTAGCCGCCCTTGGTATCCCGTTACAAAATGACCTGGTTGCCGTTAGTGCCGTCGCAGCCGCCATGGCAGCCATGCCGAGAGCAGCCACTGCAGCCGTGATGGGCAGTGGCATCGCCCTTGATGTCGAATTGGCTTCCGCTGACTTGACCATCGTCAAATCGAGTGACCCGGCATCAGCCACTTGTGACTTGTTGTTTTGCAGTTCAAAAGTGGGCGCAATAGACCACCTTGCCGCAGCCCGTCTGGGATGTTCTGTACTCGTGCCGACCGGGCCACTACCACTCACAGCGAGGGCAGTTGCCGTATGTCGGCAGCGCGGCATCACAGCACTTCCAGACTTCATCACCACCGCGGGCCCACTCATCGCCGACCGCCAGCAGGCAATTACCACAGCAGCCTCATTTGTGACCGAATTCCTGAACCACCCGGATGGCCCCTTCCTAGGAGCTTGCGAGAAGGCTGAATCCTTCTTGGCCGAATGGCAAGAACACCTGCCGTTCGGACGACCGATGGCTCCTTGATGAGCTGGCAACACCCCGCCACAGCAATGGCCTACGGGTGGCTGCGGTCACCAATGCCGTACGCTGGTCGCTCCTTACGGGGCTGTAGCTCAGTTGGCTAGAGCACCTGCTTTGCAAGCAGGGGGTCGTGGGTTCGATTCCCATCAGCTCCACCAGACCGTCGTGCCAAGAATTGCATTTCGCCAATTAGGGTGATCCTTCGTGGGAACTTTCCAGATTCTCATCGCCATCGCAGCCAGCATCATCATGTTGCGCCTAGGACTAGGTTTCTTGCGAGCGCTAGCGGCTCCTCGCCCTGAGCCACCTGATCCCGGTGAACTCCGCGCGGTCAAGTTCCACTACAAGTGCACTACCTGTGGCACCGAGGTGCGGATGACCGTGGCAAACGAACAAGAACCTGAGCCTCCACGTCACTGCATGGACGAGATGGAGGCCTTGTCTAACGAAGACTGAACCAGACCTCGCTTGTGACCAAGAGCGTTTGGGTTCATTGTTATCCACAGGCTGTGGGCAACTCTGTGGGAAATGACATCCCTGGAATTACAGCAGTGGCTTACCTGCCAGTGGGCCCACGGTGAAAATGATCAGCGGTATTGGGTTGCAGTAATGATGCCGCCCAGAATCGATCCCAGTCCCAGCAGCAGGATTCCGTTGCTGGTACCACCGGGCATCCAACCCACGTAGTTGAAGAAGATGATCAAGATACCCAGGCCGAGCAGGCCGAACATGAGTACTGGCACCCAAGTCGGCGAAGAACCCCCCGCACCGGTACCAGAAACACCCTGTTGAGAATCCCCGCCCTTGGGTGTCACTCGACCACTCTGGTACCTGGACTTCTGAACAGGTCGTCTATTGGGTTGACCGCCTTGCTCAGGTATTCCCGAATCGTGATGTTCAGACGCGACCATGCCGGGGAGGATACGGGTAACTCCGCCTGCTCCGGCGTTCCATCTGGCTACCGTTGCTCTTGTGAGCCCCCGCGTCTTGGTAATCGACAACTACGACTCGTTTGTCTACAACCTGGTTCAGTATCTCGGGGAGCTAGGTGCAGAGCCACTTGTCCGCCGCCACGACGCCATCACCGTCGATGAAGCAGCCGACCTGCAACCTGATGCTTTGCTTGTCAGTCCCGGGCCCGGTCGACCCGAACAGGCCGGTGTCTCGATGGCAGCGATCCGATGGGCTGCCGGCCGGATCCCAGTGCTGGGAGTTTGCTTGGGGCACCAGTGCATCGGAGCCGCCTGGGGTGGAAATGTGGTGAGGGCACCCAAAGTCATGCACGGGAAGACCTCCCAAATCAACCACAACGGTGACGGCATCTTTGTCGGCCTACCCAATCCACTCGAGGCAACCCGCTACCACTCTCTGCTCGTCGACAGACCCTCCCTTCCAAACGACCTAGTCATAACGGCAACAAGTGACGACGACCTGATCATGGGCTTGCGACACCGAAAGCTTGATGTCGAAGGGGTGCAGTTCCACCCCGAGTCGATCCTTACCGAATCAGGCCACGACTTGTTGACGAACTTCCTGGCTCGAATTGACTGACTAGCCAGGAATACTGTCCGTAGGGGCTCCATCGCCAACACCGGTATCAGCCTCCACCTCGCCGCTGACGCTGTCCGCTGTTTCTGCAGCTCCGACGACGATTGTGACAAAGCTCCCGGAGTCGATTTCTACATCAGCCAGTGGGCTCTGACTGATAACCCTTCCATCATTTGGACTGTTCGTCGGCAGTGACTCATAAACCACGTTCACCCCGAAACCCGCTGCCTCCAGTTCAGAGACTGCAGTCGTCTCAAGCAGGCTCACGACCGGCGGTACACCCACCATTGGTAGGCCGGTGGAGACCACAATCTCGACGTTGCTCCCCGGTGACAACGAACTGCGGGCAGGTGGTTCGGTCCTGATCACCTGACCAGGCGGAACGACGAGGCTGCTCTCCTCAAACGTGCTGGCCCGCCAACCCAGTTGGGAAATGATGTTCATTGCATCAAGCACAGGGCGGTTCGTGAGATCCGGTACTTCTTCGACGGCTGGTCCTGATGACACGAACAGGATCACTCTGGAACCTGGCACAATCTCGGAACCCGCAACTGGCGACTGGTCTATTACTTGGCCAGTTGGAACAACCGGATCCTCAGTATCAACTGGTGAGACTGTCAGACCCATCGCCTCAAGGTCACGAATGGCATCGGCCACGGCATCTCCAACAACCGCCAAGAGGATCATCGGGCCAGTTCCCTGGCTGACCAAGAGACGTACGGTCTCGGCCGGCTCAATCCGAGTACCTGCAGATGGATCCTGGTCAAACACCGTATTCTCAGGGAAATCGGCATTCACCTCGTAGTCCATCTGGACACTCAACCGGGAGTCACGTAGGGCCGCGCGCGCTTCATCCAATGGAGTTCCGATTAGGGCTGGAACTTCAACCAGACCAATCTGGGCTGGAGGCAATTCGTCACCGGGACTACCGAGTGTGTCCACAAACTCAACAACCAAGTAGCCGAGCACAACTACCAAGATTGCCAGAACGACTGTAAACAACAGGGTGCGACGTAGCCCGTCGTCACGTCGGGTGCGCGTACTTCGACCATGGTTCGGATGCTGGGCCGGAACGGCAATCTCAGGCCTGCCGGGCGCTCCCTGTGGGGCAGAGGACCGCAGGTCATGGGCTCCCTCGCGGTAACGTCGAAGGTCGCTACGGAGGTCCTCTGCCGTTGGGTACCGGTTAACAGGGTTCTTGGCCATGAGTTTGAGGGTCACAGCCTCGAGCGACTCAGCCACGGCGGCCCCCGACTGGCGAAGTGATGGGGGACTATTCTGGACATGCTGATAAGCGACTGCCACAGGGGTCTCACCTGTAAACGGCGGACGACCTAGAAGCATTTCGTAGAGGACAACGCCCAGCGAATAGAGATCGCTCCGAGGATCTACCTGTCGGCCCTGGGCCTGCTCAGGTGAAAAGTAGGTGGCTGTACCCATGACTTTTCCGTCCCGAGTGAGATCATGTTGTGCACCGGCGATGGCCGTTGCAATGCCGAAGTCAGCCACCTTTACTTGTCCGCTTGGAGTTACTAGGACGTTGCCAGGCTTGACGTCGCGATGAACCAGACCGTTGCGATGGGCAAACCCAAGAGCCGCTGCAACGTCCGTGGCTATGTCAGCAGCCCGATCCGGGTGGAGGGGGCCCTCGGTGCGAATCATCTCAGCGAGACTTCGCCCCTCAACATATTCCATGACAATGAAGTACGTTCCCTGTTCCTCACCCCAGTCGTAGACGCTGACGATGTTGGGATGATTCAGGTTGGCAGCTGCCTGAGCCTCCCGGCGGAACCTTTCGACAAAATCCGGTTCATCGGCAAATTCGTTGAATAGCACCTTGACAGCTACGGGCCTATCTAGAAGCAGGTCACGTGCAAGGTACACATCGGCCATTCCGCCACGTGCAGTCTGACGGTGGAGTTCATACCGGCCGTTGAATACGGTCGGACCTTCGCTTGACATGGAGGCAGATTCTACCTGCGGACCTTCGGTCGCTGATGTTGATCAGCGGAGTGTTCGACGAGTTGTTCAATCACGCGGTTGGCATCCTCTAGTGAGGCCACCTTGATGGAATCGATCACGAGTGCTCTGTCGTCCTCGGTGAGGTCCATTATCTGGAGTTTCTTCACCTCTGTGAGGGTCGGGTCAAACCAGAGGATCCCAGAGGGCCTACCTCGAAACACTGCCACATTGTCGTCGTGGAAGCCGACGAACCAGCCGCTCCGGGCATAGATGCCAATCACACCTACTACCGACCCCAAGAGAACACTAAGAGCCAGCGCAATGCCACCAAGGCGTATTGCGAAAGCTGACACTGTTCTCTTTCCATCAGAGAGACCAAGCGTTGAAGCGCTCTCGGGCCTTACAGGAATTCTTGTGAGATCAACCCCGCTTGAAACCCTTGGAGCAGCAATTACATCAACAACTATGACAGTCACGTTGTCATGACCCCCTACATCTACGGCAGAGCGAACCAGTTCCACCGCGGCTGCCTCGGAGTCAGCTTTATCTCGGAGAATCCGCGCGATCCCAGAATCATCCAACTCGTTAACAAGGCCATCACTGCATAGGAGGTAGCGATCTCCCTCGATTGGCACCAACTCCCAGGTGTCGACGGACACGTCAGCCTCGATGCCGAGTGCCCTCGTGAGGATGTTCCGCTGCGGGTGTCTCGCAGCCTCATCGAGACTCAGGTCACCTGCCCGCACCAGATCTGCAACGAGACTGTGGTCGTCGCTGACCTGTTCCAACCTATTGTTCGAAAACCGGTAGACACGGCTGTCGCCCACGTTGGCAACGGCTAGGGCTTCCTCTCCATCGTCACCCTCCACCTGGGCCAGGGCACAGATGGTCGTACCCATGCCTGTCAAATGTGGATCACCTGCAGCATGGACGATTACCGCCCGGTTGGCACGCAGCACTGCTCCTGCAAGGCCCTTTCTCGTATGAATATTGAACCCATCAAGGGTGGCCGAAACTGCCACGGTGGATGCCACTTCACCTCCGCGGTGACCTCCCATTCCGTCGGCAAGGACATACAGGCCCTCAACCGACCCGAAGCTGTCCTGATTTGCTTCACGAATGCGTCCCACGTCGGTCACTCCGGCATAGACAATCCGCACTGAACTACGCGTTCGATAGCGCCGCCCCGCAGGCCCCATCAACGGGTACCCAGGAACTGTGATGACAACGAGTGTCGAGACCGTGGCATTAGGCAACCTCGAGGATCGTGTCTCCAACCTGGAGACGATCCCCCGCTCCGATGACAGTCGGAACGGTCACCCTGTCGCGGTTCATATAGGTCCCATTGACCGAACCGAGGTCCTCAACCACGAGCTGGCCACTTCTGTGAAAGATCCTTGCGTGCAACTGTGACACATGATCGTCGTCAATTGTCACCGAGCAGCCCGCTGCCCTACCCAGGATCAGGTCATCGCAGAGATTAATTACCCGCCCGTTCATCGATTCGGGCTCAACCACGAACAGGTGTGACACACCCCACCCGCGCACCGCACGGGACGATCGGGATGCCAGCCAAGCTGATCGCACTACCCGGAGGAACGCGTAGTAGACGAGGGCGAGGACGCCCAGCCCGACAAGAGTCAGGACCTGATCGTTCACTGTGCGCTTGATGCTACCGGTTGACCGTGGGTGGGCTGGTTCACCACAACGGGCTGATCGGTGAGACACGCGGTACCCTTCCCGACGCTGCTCGCGCGAGTGGCGGAATTGGCAGACGCGCAGGATTCAGGTTCCTGTGTCCGCAAGGACGTGAGGGTTCAAGTCCCTCCTCGCGCACTCACCTGTCGTTGCCGGTTAGACGGATCATTGGTGACTCCTCAGACAGTATTCACATCGACGACGACACGACCCCTGACTCGACCTGCCAGGATTTCCACTGCGACTCCCGAAATTTCATCCAGACCAATCGTCTCGGTCATTGACGCCAACAAACCAATATCGAGGTCGGTCGCTAGGCGCTCCCATGCGAGTATCCGTCTAGGCCTAGGGACTGTCACAGAATTGACTCCCCTCAGCGTCACACCTCGCAATATGAATGGTGCAACCGTCGTGGCCATGTCCATGCCCTGCGCCAGGCCACAGGCTGCCACACAGCCCTCGGGCGAAATGGCTGTGAGCACGTTGGCGAGAGTGTGACTTCCAACCACGTCCACAGCTCCCGCCCAACGAGCCTTAGTCAACGGTCGTTTTGACGGTTCGGACAACTCAGTTCGATCGATGACGGTCTTCGCCCCTAGTGACTCCAGGTACTCGGTCTCCCCAGATCGTCCAGTTGAGGCGTGAACCTCGTATCCGAGAGTTGCCAACAGAGCTACGGCGATGCTTCCCACACCCCCGACAGCACCGGTAACGAGAATGGGTCCAGACCTGGGGGTGATGTCATGGTCCTCAAGGGCCATAACACACAGCATCGCCGTGAAGCCGGCGGTACCAATGGCCATTGTCTGAGCGGTGGTGAAAGCATCTGGGACAGGCACCGTCCAGTCGCCATCGACCCGAGCTCGCTGAGAGAAACCACCCCAAGTGCCCTCTCCGAGGCCCCACCCGTTGATGACGATCCTCTCTCCTACAGCCACTTCCGAATTGGTCGACGCTGATACCGTGCCCGCAAGGTCGATCCCCGGCACCATCGGCCATGAGGTGACGATCGGAGATGTGTCCGTGACGGCGAGGCCGTCCTTGTAGTTGACGGTTGAGTACTCAATGTCAACGACGACGTCACCGTCGGGTAGATCGTCATCGGTCAGGTCCACCAACGCGGAACTGAACTCACCGTCAACCTTGTCGACCATCAGGGCTCGAAACATTGAAGACCTCTCAACTCTGGTTGTGGGGAAGGTAGCCAGATTCAATCATCATCAGCCGAACATGGCGAGCCACTGCTGTTCGGACCTGGGCATGAACACGAAGTTGTCACGGCGGGTATCACCCATCGGCGCTGAAGGTTCTTTTGAGTAGAGGTGGCCGGGAAACAGCACCGCATCGTCAGGGACCCGAGCCAACCGATTGTGGAGGCTGTCGTACAGGGCGGCAGCGTCACCACCGGGCAGGTCAGTCCTTCCACAACCCTCTAAGAACAGCGTGTCACCCGCGACCAGGCGGCCATCTACGAGAAAGCATTGGCTGCCCGGAGTGTGGCCGGGTGTATGGATCAGCTCAATGCCTATCCCACCCACATTGACGACGTCACCGCTCTCGTGTTCGATCAGATCTTCTCGACCGATCCCGGTCACCTTGGAGATGAACTCGACCTCGTCACGCTGGGCATGCAACGGAACCGACACATGTTCCAGCAATTCCTTAGCGCCGATGATGTCCAACCCCATCATGGAACCACCGACGTGGTCTGGGTGGTAGTGGGTTGCCAGCACTCCAGTGCACTTCATCTCGTCGGCTTCAAGTGCTTCCAATATCGAAGTGATGTCGTATGCCGGATCCACGACTACGGCTTCTCCACTGATGCGGTCGCCGATCAGGTAGACAAAATTGGCCATCTGTCTGGCAACGGTGTCCTCAGTGGCGAAGTCTCGCCCTGAAAGAAGTTGCCTGAAGTAGAGCGGATAGTCGGGCTGGGTCCCAAAGTCGCTTTTCGACATGGCGGACATCGTAGGTACCTGATCAGGCCAGTCCGTCGTCGGGTGACAGCAAGCGGCGTCCTGCCAACAAGTCGGCGATCAGTCAACATCTCCATATTTTCTCAGCCAGCAACTCTTCGACAATCATGTCGATGTCTTTCACTGGCTTGCCCACCTGTAGTCCACTTCTGGCATTGTCTGACAACATATTGGTGATCAATTTGGATGACACCCAAATCAATGGGTGGACGTTTCCACAACTACCTTGGCCTCGTATCAACATCTACCTAGTCGCCCATTGATTAACTAGCACAGGTCCTTTGCACCCACCTCACTATCCTCCTCCTTCGTGACCGACAAAGCACACCCAAACCGCATGGTTCTCGCCTACCTGGGACCAAATGGAACCTTCACAGAGCAGGCCCTATTCACCCAGGATGACCTCACTGAACTCGACCTACGCATTGCCTCCTCGATCCCAGAAGTCTTGAGCATGGTCAATGAGGGTTCGGCCGGCCTTGGATTTGCTGCAATTGAGAACTCAATCGAAGGCAGCGTCAACGTCACCCAGGACACCCTCACATTCGGCGCAGACCTCCTCATTCAACGGGAGGTGATCATCACAGTCGAGTTGAACCTCATGGCACCGGCCGGCACAGACCTGGGGTCTATTCAGAACGTCATTTCATTCCCACACGCAACGGCTCAGTGCCGTGACTGGCTGAATGAGAATCTGCCTTCAGCAGAGACCACAGCAGCAAACTCCACTGCCGAAGCCGCACGGCAGACCGCTAACGAAGACGATGGTCGAACCGCTGCCATTGCGCCGGCAAGAGCAGCCGAGGTTTACGGCCTTGACACAATTGCACAGGGGATTGAAGATCACTCATCCAATCAAACACGGTTCGTTCTCGTTGCCCGCGATGGCATCCCAACACCCACAGGACATGACAAGACGTCACTGGTCGTCTTCCAACGAGCTGACAGGCCCGGCACTCTGCTCGGCATGCTCCAGGAGTTTGCAGCTAGATCCATCAATCTGACCCGCTTGGAATCGAGGCCCACAAAACAGGGTCTGGGCGATTACTGCTTTCTCATGGACTGTGAAGGCCACATCTCAGATGAGTTGGTGGCCGACTGCCTGCGAAACCTCCACATGAAGCACGGCTACGTAAAGTTTCTGGGCTCCTACCCGGCCGACAGCGACAACGGCGACGAGATCCGGGACGAGGCCTCCACGGCAACTCTTGAGGCTGATACCTGGCTAGCTGACCTTCGAAAGCAGATAGGAGATTAGAGTCCAACATCTCTTATTCTTAAGACTGTGCTGGCGGAGGGAGGGGGATTCGAACCCCCGGAGCCGTGAGGCTCAACGGTTTTCAAGACCGTCGCAATCGTCCGCTCTGCCATCCCTCCGCCGAGCAGCGTACCGGCGGAGTTACCACGCTCCCGGAACGCCGGTAGCATCCCTGCGCTGAGGAGAGGTGGCCGAGCCAGGTTGAAGGCGCTCCCCTGCTAAGGGAGTAAGGGCCGAAAGGCTCTTCGTGGGTTCGAATCCCACCCTCTCCGCCACGATCACCGGGTTGGCCATCCACGGGCCACTCATACACTCGGGAATCTGCGCTTGTAGCTCAATTGGATAGAGCATCTGATTACGGATCAGAAGGTTGGGGGTTCGAGTCCCTCCAAGCGCGCCAACCACTTACCCAGGTCAGAATCACGGCTGTGAGGGTGTCTTCAACCGCGGCGACCACTCTGGGTGGTCGAAACCTGCCGAGCCGATTTCAATAACCTGCCGAGACCCCTGGTTGGGCGATGGGTCTGAGCAAGAGGGTCTGAGCGGCCATTCCAACTGGCCCACCTGTGTCAAAGAGGACTGCAGAGGCGAGGCCGACACCGTTGGCCTCCCAACGGCTGGTGACGTCTAGGCCGATCCACTCTCCGACCGGGTCACGGTGAAGGTGAACGGTCAGATCCGGGTTGACGAACGAGACCTCAGATGATTCGGCGTGGCGTCCGAACCAGTTGCAGCAGTCAGCTGCGATGACGGAGCGCTGCCACGGTGTCGTGTACTCGCCTTCTATCAGGTCGGGGATCCGGAGCCAGACGGTGGCCCTTCCGCATCCGGGCTCCCCACCGACCGGGGCGCGGGTCATGATGAAACGACCCACATCGTCGAACCCGTGGCTGTTCAAACTGCCGTCGGTCATCGGCTTCTCATCAAGGCCATCGGGTCCTGGCGGGACGGAGAAGTCCGGTGTTGTCGTCGCACTCACGGGCGCAGGTACCTGATGCAGCGCAGTGGCACGAGCGACCACCCGTCCCGACTGGTCGACGGCGCTCCCCACCGTGGTCGTGACTGAACGACCGCCTCGGACGACCTCTACCTCCACTTCAAAGCCGGCCATGGGGTAGGGGCGAAGGAGGTCAATCGTGAGCCGGCTGAGGCGTTGATCAGGAAGAAGGTGCTCGAGTGAGCGGGCGAACGTGGCACTTCCTACGCCTCCGTGAAGGGCCTCGACAGCCCAGGGGCCGCGAGACATTGCCGTTGGGAGAAACAGCGATGGCTTGTCGGGGTCAACGGTGAGCAGGGAAACGGGTTGTTCGGTCATCTACCTGTGCCGTCCGCCCTAGTCGCGACTGGCCAACGCTCAGGCGTGTCCTTAACTAACCGGATGTCAGAACCACACGCAATGACCGTCATGGCCACTAAAGCCGACACCATCCAGATTCGCATGTCTCGAAGTTAGAGCACGCACGCGTGGTACACCCAGATGTGGGGACATCGAAGCCTGCTGTCACCCCTCCCTTGGGGAGACCATGGCCAATCTGGCAGTCCTTCTGGTCGGGCCGTAGCGTGGTTGTCGTGGAGGTCAACGACTACACGATCGAATCAAGGGCGAACCTTGAAGGGACGAACCTCTCCGGTAATGCCACCCGGTGGCATCAGGACGGACCATAGGCTTCTCGTCCGTGACTCCAGCACTGCCACCGGTAAGCCAGGATCTCGTTGACTTCGCCGTCTCGGTAGCACGCGAAGCAGGTGAACTGACCCTGGAACTCTTCCGCTCTCCAGGCATGGATGTCGAAGGGAAGGACGATGGAAGTCCTGTAACCATCGCGGACCGACGAGCTGAGAGGCTATTACGAGAACGAATTTCGAGTGCTTACCCCAATGATTCGATAGTTGGCGAAGAGGAAGGTGACCAGATAGGTGACTCTGGGCGGACCTGGATAGTGGACCCGATCGATGGAACGGTCTCGTTCATCCAGGGGGTTCCCCTATATGGCAACCTTGTCGCCCTTGAAGACGTCCACGGCCCTGCTGTTGGAGTCATCAACATCCCAGCCCTCGATGAGTGCATCTGGGCCGGTCGAGGACTCGGCTGCTATGCAAACGGAGTTCCCACCCGGGTGAGAGACAGGGAAGACCTGAATGGTGCTTTCATTGTCACCAGCGGGGTCGACTACTGGGGATCTGCCGCACGCATGGACCCTTTGATAAAGGGTGGGGCACTCATACGGACCTGGGGTGATTCGTACGGATACGTTCTCGTCGCCACCGGCAGGGCCGACGCCATGGTCGACCCCATAGTCAATCGGTGGGATGTGGCTCCGATGTTGACGATTCTGCCAGAGGCTGGTGGCATCTTCACCGACATGGCTGGCAACATCACCGCCGAGGGCGGCGATGCGATCGCCACAAACCTCGCCCTCCACAATGGGCTCCTAGCAATGGTGGGCCGTTAGAAACAATCTTGAACTCTCAGACGACCACTCCGTCGCCTTCAAATATTTCGACGACTAGGCCCCTCTTAGCCAACTCACCCAAGAACCCGACAGGGTCGTCCACTTCGGCTAATCCTGACATGCCGCGACCGGCTACTTTGCCACTGAGAACCCACTCGGTGGCTATTGCCACTACAGCCGCTGCACCAACGGCCGGCCGCTCTGTAGCACCCAGAACCAGGGTCTCCTGGGTGGTTCCCCGTCGACCCCTCAACTCCACCCTGACCGCACCTGAACCTCCTTCGGCGTGGGCAGGGGCAAGCATTGGCATGGTCGCTGTCAGCCGATCCCGTCGGGTTGCCGCCATCCTGGAGGTAATCCGATCGATACCGGGAAAGGCATGGTGGAGCAGTACCGGATCCGCCAAAGCCGCCCGGTAGCAGTCACGGGGGCCGACCGGTTCGGGAAACCAACACAACTCCCTACCAGAGCCACCTGGCCTCCTAATCCAGTCACCATCGCGCCAGTCATACGAGAAGCGACTGAGAGCCCGATGGTGGACTAAGGCACACGCCGGTCCACCAGCACCCATCTTGTAGATGTGGATTTCGTCCACCTCGTCGAACCATGACATTCCATGTGCTACGAGCACACAGGTGAGGCCCGGTGCAAAACCAGCACCTACAACCACCGGAATGCCAGCGTCACGTGCAGCCCGATCTAGCTTGAGTATCGCGATGGTTTCTGCCAATCCATCACACGCGAGAACAGCGGGGCGACCGGTTGATATCGCCTCTTTGACCGCAGCCAACTGGGTACCACGAGGACTGGTCACCACCACGGCGTCCGCATCAAGTGCCGTCGGAAAGGGGTGATGTTCGATGATGACACGGTCACCAATTGTCCTCGCCGCCCAAGCCAATCTCTCTGCCGAGGTGTCACGTAGAACCAACTGATCGACACTGTCGGCGACAAGAAGTTGCCGTGCAACCCTGGCACCTACTGCGCCAGCACCCAACACTGCCACGCGCATCAGCGAAGATCCGGTCCGTTTAGCTTCCGCCATCCGCCTGACTGTCTGGGAACTGTCACCCTTCCACGGAGTCGCAGGGCCGTAACCACCGCAGCTGCCACCGACACAGCGGCCGTCGCTTGCCTGATGGCCCTCAAGATGGCCCTCATATGCGCCTGACCTCCCTGGGTAGCCCAGTCAACCTGTCATGACAGCCAAAGTAATCGTCAACAACTTTCGACAGGGTTGACGTGGGGCTAGCTGGAATCGAACCAGCGACCTCACCCTTATCAGGGGTGCGCTCTAACCGACTGAGCTATAGCCCCGCGGACCGGGAACGGTATCGCCCAGCGCCAATCCCTGACTACCCAATCTGTAGTCAGTCGGGTTGGCCGCTGTCAGAATGGGAACCAGCCGACATCGGTTCGTTGAGTTCCTGGTCTCCGTGTCTGAGGCGACGTTGTCGAACCGCTGTCTCCTCTTCGATCATCGTGAAGCGAACCCCTCCCATTAGATCGCTGATCAGGTTAAAGAGCACCACTAAGAGCACTGTCACGCCGGTGCCACCAATGACCAAAACAAGGCCACCTAGCGTGAAAACCCGCAATATCTGATCTGAGTCAAACTCAAAGGTCTCGAGGGTGAACAACTCCTCCACAAAGTTTTCAATCTTGGCGATAGTGCCAGCGTCCTCTGCTGCACTCCAGAGCATTCGGGTAGAAATGGCTACCAAGCCCCATACACAAAAATAGAACACCAGCGTGACCTTAAGTACTGACCATGGCTCAACATGTCTTAGTAAACGACGCACCCGACGCACCCTGTACCCGCCGCTCCGAGTGCTGCCAACTGGTTGTCGCGTAGCGGTACGTGGAAGCCAATCCTTGATCGGCACCCGTGCACCGGACATGGTCATTCGTCTTCCATCCGGGTTCCGCCCCACCCTGCGACCTCTCCTGAACACCTGACCACTAGGTCCATCTACTGATCCGATGTCTCCAATCGACTGAACTACCGGATCTGGAGAACCCGTTCCTTTGGCCGCGGCTACACGGGCCAGCAGGTCTGCTGACGACTGTGGCGGTGAAGTATCCGCTGACACCCCAGCTGATTCACCCTCCACGGTCGCGTCGTCGGTCTCCTGGTCGGCCACAGCAGGGAAGTCTACGACTCAGTAAAGCAGCCACGGGGTTCGCCCCGGTTGCAGGCCCGAGTGATCGGGAGCTGGTGAGGACTCGAACACGATGCCGTCAATAGGCGGAGTTGCCTCACTGCCTCTTAGACATCTGGTGGAGACGGTTGGGTAAATGACCTCAGTCGTGGTCTTCGTCTTGATATGGAACTGGCGAAACAGCTGCCACCTCGTTTCCCTCACCGGGTGACATGACGGCTACACCTGTTGCATCACGCCCCTGGACAGAGATCTCCGATACCGGCATCCGGACGATCATCCCACTGGTCGTAACAGCAAACACGTCGTCGGCTTCATCGACTACAAGCGCCCCGGCTACCTGACCTCGATCCTCAGTGGTCTTGATGCCTCTCACTCCCAGCCCACCACGACCCCTGCGGGTGAACTCCTCGGCAGCGGTACGTTTGCCATAACCCCGTGTCGTGAGATGAAAAACTGACGCATCAGGATTCACGACGGCACAAGACACCAATTCATCGTCACCACGAAACCCCATTCCCTTGACACCGGCTGCATCACGACCCATCGCCCGGACTTCATCTTCGCCGATGCGCAGCGTCTGACCGGTCCTCGACACCAACAAGATGTCGTCATCGCCACTTGTGGGCACGACTGCCACCAACTCATCACCGTCGTTCAACTTCACCGCTATGAGACCAGCCTTCAGGGACGAGTCGTAAGCGGTGAATAGGGTCTTCTTGACGCGTCCCGACCTAGTTGCAAAAAAGAGGTACCTGTGGGTCTCATAGTCACGGGTATCTACGACCGCGTGGATCCGTTCATCGGAATGGAGGGGTAGGAGGTTCACAATCGAGGTGCCTCTGGCGGTCCGCCCGGCCATGGGAACTTCATGTGCCTTCAAGCGATAAACCCTGCCTCGGGTGGAGAAGAACAGGAGGTATGCGTGTGCCGTCGTGTGGATTAGATGCGACACGGCGTCCTCATCCTTGAGCCGCGCCCCTGTAACACCTTTGCCGCCACGACCCTGGGTGCGGAACTCAGTAGCTGACATGGTCTTGACATAGCCCGAAGAACTCATGGCAAACACCATCTCCTCGTCATCGATCAGGTCCTCAATGTCGAGTTCTCCAGGATCATGGACGATTTGACTACGCCGCGGTTCTGCATACCTCTCACGAACTTCGGTTAGCTCATCTTTGATCACACCAAGGAGACGACCTTTGTCCGCCAGCACCTCTTCCAAGTCGGCAATGATGGCAGCAAGTTCACGGAGGCGGTCTTCTAGGCTTGAACGACCTAGCCGCGTAAGCCGAACTAGTTGCATGTCGAGAATGTGGTTGGCTTGGACTTCTGAGAACCCAAAGGTGTCGTCCATAAGGCCTTCGCGGGCAGCAGAACGATCAGCTGATCCCCGGATAAGGACGATGACGTCATCAATCTGCTCCAAGGCCTTGATCAAACCTTCGGTGATATGGGCTTCTGCACGAGCCTTGTTGAGTCGGTACTGGGAGCGACGACGGACCACCATGATTTGATGGTCCACGTAGGCTTGCAACATCTGGCGCAGATTGAGGGTCCGTGGCACGCCGTCTACAAGAGCCACTGAGTTCACCGAAAAAGTTGTCTGCAGTGGAGTCCGCTTGAACAGGTTATTCAGGGTTACGAGTGGTGCGGCATCCCTTTTTAGCCTAATGACAATCCGTGTCTGACCTTGTGCGGACTCATCGTTGACGTCGGCAATACCGTCGATCTCACCTGCATCGACGAGGTCTCTGATCTTGGACATGATCTGGTTTGGGCTGGCCTGGTACGGAAGTTCACTGACCACGATTTGAGTTGACCGGGAACCTTCCTCAATCTCAGTACAGGCGCGGAGGCGAATCGTGCCACGACCAGTCTGATAAGCCTCACGAGCACCAGTACGTCCCAAGATCAAGGCACCGGTTGGGAAGTCGGGTGCCGGCAGGAACTCCATCAGATCGTCGGGGGTTGCGTCAGGATTGTCGATCAGACATACCGTTGCATCAATCACTTCAGCCAGGTTGTGGGACGGAATGTTGGTGGCCATTCCAACGGCAATGCCCTGGCTGCCATTAACCAAGAGGTTCGGGAATCGGGCCGGCATCACGGTTGGCTCGGTGAACTCCCCCGAGTAGTTCTCGGTGAAGTCGACCGTGTCCTCGTCAATTCCGTCTAGGACTGAGAGGGCGATTGGCTTGAGCCGGCATTCGGTGTAGCGGGGGGCCGCAGGTGAATCGTCAGGTGAGTACCCGAAGTTGCCCTTCGGATGAACTAGGAGGTGGCGGACGCTGAAGTTCTGACCCATCCGGACAAGCGCGTCGTAGATGGCCTGGTCACCATGGGGGTGATACTTGCCCATAACTTCGCCAGTCACCCGGGCGCATTTCATCGTGGGACGGTCGGGCCTCGCACCCAAGTCATACATACCCCAGAGAATTCGTCGGTGAACGGGCTTGAGGCCATCCCGGGCGTCGGGTAGTGCCCTCGCCACGATCACCGACATGGCGTAGTCCAGAAAGGACCTTTCCATCTCCTCTTGGATCTCGATGGGTTGGATAGAACCGGTGATGGTGTCGCCGTCAGTTGAGGTGGCTATCGCTTCTACTTCGTCCGGTGTCGTGTCGTCCATCAGATGTCCAAAAACCGAACGTCGCGGGCATTCATCTGGATGAATTTCTTCCGGCTTTCTACGTCTTCGCCCATCAGGACTGAAAACGCCTCATCGGCGATTGATCCCATCTCCACTGACACCTGGAGGAGGCTCCGACTGGAGGTTTCCATTGTGGTCTCATGAAGTTCATCGAAGTCCATTTCACCGAGTCCCTTCAAACGCTGGAACTCGCGTTTGTGATCCGGGTTGTCAAGTAAAAATGCTGTTTTTGCGTGATCGTCCTTTAGGTAGACCTTCTCCCTGCCAATGACCGTTGAGAACAACGGTGGTTGAGCAATAAAAACGTGCCCTGCATCAACGAGGGGTCTCATCTGTCTGAAGAAGAATGTGAGCAGCAGGGTCCGAATGTGGCTTCCGTCGACATCGGCATCACAAAGCAGGATTACCTTGTGGTAGCGGATCTTGTCGAGGTCGAAGTCGTCTCCAAAACCGGCTCCTATGGCCTGAATTAGTGTCTGGATCTCGTTGTTCTTGAGCATCCGATCTGGGCGAGCCCGCTCAACGTTGAGGATCTTGCCCCGAATGGGAAGGATCGCCATGATGCGGGGATCACGGGCCTGGACTGCTGAGCCGCCAGCAGAGTCACCCTCCACAATGAATAGTTCCGATTCGCGCGGGTCCCGCGACGAACAATCCTTGAGCTTGTCCGGCATACCGGCACCGTCGAGAGCCGACTTTCGCCGAGCCGACTGGCGAGCCTCCTGGGCTGCGATTCGGGCGCGCTGAGCACTAACGGCCTTCTGAGTGATCCGTCTCGCTTCAGAAGGGTTCTCCTCTAACCAGTCACTCAACTTTTCATTCGTTGCCCTTTGGACGAGAGAACGAATATCCACGTTGCCCAACTTCGACTTTGTCTGGCCCTCGAACTGTGGATCGGGTAGGCGGACACTGATGATCGCAGTAAGTCCTTCGCGAATGTCCTCACCCTTGAGGTTGTCGTCCTTCTCTTTTAAGAAGCCACGATTCTTGGCATAACGGTTCAGCACGCCTGTAAGGGCACTTCGGAAGCCTTCTTCGTGCATGCCTCCCTCAATGGTGTTGATCCCGTTGGCGAACGAGTGGAGGCCGTCAGTGTTGAACCCGGTATTCCACTGGAAAGCTAGCTCGACTTCATTGCCCTCATCCTGCTGCTCGAAGTACCCAACCAAAGAAAAGAGTGACTCCTTTGAAGCGTTGAGGTGTTCTACGAAATCCCTGATGCCGCCCTCATAGCAGAAGGTTGTGGCCTCAACTTGATCGCCTTCATCGGGTCTCTGGTCGTCAAGAGTTATCTTGAGGCCACTATTCAAGAATGCCATCATCTGCAAGCGTTCAAGAAGGGTCTGGACCCTGAAGTTCACTTCATCGAACACAGCCGGGTCAGGCCAGAAGCGGACAGTGGTACCAGTGTGATCATCTGGTGAAGGACCAGTCTCTGTCAGGCTCGTTGCTAGACACCCACCGTTGGCAAAATCCATGTAATGGCGACGCCCGCTACGGTCAATCTCCACCTCTAGGCGACTGGACAGAGCGTTCACGACAGAGATGCCCACGCCATGGAGGCCACCCGAGACCTTGTACCCCTCACCTCCAAACTTGCCTCCAGCATGAAGAATCGTAAGGACGACTTCGGCAGCTGTCAGGTCGGGATATTGGTGGTGCTGATCAACGGGGATTCCACGACCGTCATCAGCTACTTGACATCCGCCATCGGGAAGGAGGGTCACAACTATCCGTGAACAATGGCCCGCCATAGCCTCATCCACAGCGTTGTCAACAACCTCCCAGACGAGGTGGTGCAGACCCGTTGGTCCCGTAGAACCTATGTACATGCCGGGGCGTTTACGGACAGCCTCAAGGCCTTCGAGAACGGTAATGTCAGCAGCGCTGTAGGTAGCCTCTGCACTTGTCATTTGGCACCCTCCGAGTACGGTTCTTTGGGGGAGGGAAGTGACACCTGACCACACCCACTGGAAACATAAAATCGCAGGTCAGATGGCCTTATCACGACCTGAATAGCCTATCACCCTTGGGACCGTGACCGGTGCGAACACATTGGTGTGACCGGTTGTTTTTGAACGCTATTCAAAGCCCAGGTCTTCGTGCCATCCTGGCTCTTACAGATGTGACCTTTCCAGGGCCAACAAGGTCATTAATCCGATCCAACAACTGAGCCTCCAACCATGCAATCTGACTGGCCCACGCCGGGTCATCAACCCTCACGAGTAACTCTTGACCGCGCACGGCTACTGCTACAACCCCTTCAGCCAACTCGGGACCGACAATCTCCGGCCACTGTTCAACAATGGTGACAGTGGCATCAATTTCGGGAACTCCCAGGCTTGTCATCAGTTGATCAAGGCTCCTTCGGATCGGAGTCGGGCCCGACTCGGAGTTCATCTCGACACCACAGCCCCGTCCTCAACCTGAATCCGTCTGTCTACAACCACACCCTCAGGCAAATCACCTGCAGTCGTCACAACGGTCTGGGCTTTTGGAAGTAGTGAGATCAGGGCTGAAGCCCTAATTGGATCAAGCTCTGAAAACACATCATCCAGCAGAATTATCGGATTGCTACCGGTGTTGGATGTGACAACCTTGTGTCCAGCCAACCTGAGTGCAACTGCCAACGAGCGTTGTTCGCCTTGGGAGGCGTGGCTGCGTGCCGGAAGGCCATCGACCATGAGCCTCACCTCATCTCGATGTGGACCCACGGTGGTGGTTCCTCGTCGAATATCGTCGGTGCGAACCCGTGTGAGGGACTGCTCCAGGCCTTCTTCGGCCCATGCGCGTTCGTAGAACATCTGTAGTTCAGAACTTCCATCACTCAGAAACTTCACTAACTCACCAGTTACCGGCTTAAGACCTTCGAGTAGGTCTACCCGCCTTGCAACCAACTCTTCACCAACTTGGCAGAGCTTTGAATCCCACACGTCGAGAGACGCTGACACCTCAGGTGAATTCCTTCCGCTCGCTTGTCGCAAAAGGTTGTTTCTCTGACGAAGGATCCTGTCGAAATCTGACCTGAGACCATGATTTGAGGGTGCGATATCGACCAATAGGTCATCAAGAAAACTCCGTCGCTCTGCTGGGCCTCCCTTAACTAGAACCAGATCATCTGGCCCAAAGATCGTCGCACGCACGTTTCCGATGAAGTCACCCTGGCGTTGAACCCTGTTGTGGTTTACCTGCAGGCGGTTACGTCCACCCACCACCAACTCTGCTTCCAAAAGGGTCGTTCTCTTACCGTCAACCACCTCAGCTCGGATCACCGCCCGGTCAAAGGTTGATCTGACCATGGAATCAGTTGTGGCCCCACGAAACGAAGACCCTCTAGCCAACCAGGCAACTGCCTCGACAAGGTTGGTTTTTCCCTGACCATTTGAACCGATGACTGCCGTGATGCCACCAGTCAGGTACAACTCGACGGACGCGTAGTTACGGAAGTCCTTCAGCCAGAGCCTTTGAACCAGCATCGGTCCCAACCAGCCCGGTAGAGGTCAGGAGACGCGGACCGGCATAAGGAGGTAAAGGAATCCTTCTTCATCAACACTCCGTATCACTGCTGGTTTGAGGGCATCGATCGTCTCGAGCCTTACCTCTTCGCCTGGACTTACCTCTAGCCCATCGAGCAGGTATCCGGGATTAAACGCCACGGTCAAGTCGTTACCCTCGTAGGAAGAGTCGAGCGTTTCGTGTGCCTGGCCGACATCTTGTGTAATGGCAATCAACTCGAGCCCATCTCCGCTCATCGCAAGACGCACAGGAGTTGAATCTTGTGCAAGGAGACCGACGCGGCGCACCGCTTCTATTAGTGCCACTCTTTCCACAACCAGCACATTCGGATGGTCAGATGGTATTAGCCCTCTGTAGTTGGGAAATTCCCCTTCTATTAGTCGGGTAACAATGGTTACGTCATCAACTATGAAAGATGCTTCACGTTCAGCAAGCCTGATGGTGAGTTCGTCGGCATCACCTAACAATCGCCCGGTCACCTCAAGTGCCCTTGATGGAACCAGCACCGTTTGGTCGCGACCAAGTATTGAGGTTCCTGGAAGATCACGAACCGCCAAACGGTAGGAATCCGTTGCCACGAACCTAAGACCATCGTTCTCAGCAGCCAATAGGACCCCAGTGAGAATTGGACGGGAATCGTCACCGCTGGCGGCCTTAACGACTTGGTCAAGTGCAGCAGCGACACTATCGCTACCAAGCGTCACGGCATCTCCAGCAGGTTCTTCAAATTTGGGGAACTCATCAGCCGACATGACACGAAGGTTGAAGTCTGACCTTCCTGCCACCACCCGCGCACCATCATCGTCAACGGTCAAAGTGATTTGGCCGCTATCGAGAGAACGAACTATGTCAGCTCCAAGTTTTGCTGGAAGGACTGCTGTGCCATCTTCATCGCCCCCAACCTTTGAATCGACCCTGATAGTCAGATCCAGATCACTTCCAACCACAGCCAGGTTGTCACCGACAAGATGCATGTGGAGACCGGACATAACTGGTGGGGTACCCCCCCGATTACTTATGGCACGACCAGCAATCGAGAAGGCACGATCCAGGACATCTCGTTCACAACGGAACTTCACAGGTTTGCTACCTTCGACTTGGTGATGATCTGATCAGATAATTGGGGTAATAGTGACTGTGGATTGTGGATTACTACCCATTTTGGCTGGTGAGAATAACAATTGTGATCCACGGTTAATCCACCATGATCCCCAACCTGGGATATCTCTTGTTCATTGTTGTGGTTAATTTGTTGTTGATCCACAAGTTGTCCGCAAACCGACTCAACCATGACAACATGTCAGTCGCCCGTCTTGATAGCCGATACAAGAGCAGTGACTTGGTCGTAGATCTCACGGCGTTCTGACATAAGTTTGCTTATCTTGTCAACGGCGTGGATAACGGTGGTGTGGTCCCTTCCACCGAATTCTCGGGCGATTGCCGGATAACTAAGGTCGGTGAGCTCCCTAAATGTGTACATGGCCACTTGTCGAGCAGTTACGAGCGGGCGTCGTCGACTTCCACCAATAAGTTCTTCGTGACTAAAGCCGTACATGGTTGAGGTCTTGGAAAGGATCAGGTCGGGAGTTATCGGCAGGGGGATCCTGTTAGTAATTAGGTCACCGAGAACCGTCAGCGCCATATCGCGTGTACATGGAACTTCGTTGAGACTGGAGAAGGCAGCAACACGTGTCAAGGCTCCTTCGAGTTCACGAATGTTTGTCGTGATGTTCTCAGCTATGAAGAGGAGAACTTCATCTGGAACCTGGACGTTGTTGGTTGTAACGGTGGCCTTCTTGTGGAGGATTGCAAGCCTTGTCTCAATATCTGGGGGCTGGATATGGGTCACCAGTCCCATTTTGAATCGACTTCGAAGTCGCTCCTCCAGAGTTGGAATGGAATCAGGCGACCGGTCGCTGGTGAGAACAATCTGTCCACCTGCCTGCTGAATTGAATTGAATGTGTGGAAGAACTCTTCTTGGAGGCCTTCCTTTCCCTCCATGAACTGGATGTCATCGACTAAGAGGACTTCGATATTTCTGTAGTGCTGTTTGAACTCTGGAAGGGTCTTGTTGCGGATTGCCTCAACAAAACGGTTCATGAACGTCTCACTGGAGACGTATCTGACTTGGTGGTTTGGATAATGGTCATCGACGTAGGTGGCTACAGCTTGAAGAAGGTGTGTCTTTCCGAGCCCAGCCCCACCATAGATAAAGAGAGGGTTGTAGGAGCGACCAGGCGTTTCTGCAACTGCTTGGGCGGCAGCATGTGCAAACCGGTTTGAAGATCCAATAACGAAATCCTCAAAGGTGTGTCGATTCTGGTACGGAGGTGCCATCGTCTGTGTTGACGAGTCGAGGGACGAACGGGTGAGTTCATCAAGTGGAATGTTGACCGGATCGAGGGCTTCGGCGATGTCTTCAGGTCGACTTGAAACAAGGGTTTCGTCTATGGAATCAAGGAATGTTTCGGGCTCGCTGTCAGCAATTTGGATCAGGAGTTTCAACTGATTGTCACTGACTTCGGCCACAGCGTCATGGATGAGACGGTCGTAGCGTCCCTCGATTCGGTGCTTCACGACAGTGCTCGGTACCGTCAGAATGAGAGTGTCGTCTTCGAGAGAAATCGGCTTGGCCGAACTGAAGGTCATTTGCCAGACAACATCTGATACCTGGGCTCGGATGGCTGTCGCGCAGGATTCCCACAACTGTGCCGCATTTGCCAAGGCAAACTCCTGTCTGTTTTCCACAGGTGTGGATTCTTCTGTGGATTTCGGTTTTTTCGGGCGGGGTGGTTCTTGGTAGATCCAGATCCCTCTTTCAGTGGGCGGGGCAACGTAGCACCCGCGGGGGCCTCTCGCACAAGTGTCAATCTTGATAGTTGAATTACCTGTTCAGAGCCTATTTCTTAGGTGTTGATAATTTGAGTTAAGCAGTGCCCATTACGGGGTGATGACGTAGTTTTTCCACTTGGCACCCCTGTGGAAAATGTGGATAACTCGCTTGTGGCCATTTCATGGGGTTAGGTAACGCGATTGATGGTTGGCATGCGCCCGGAGTGCCCCGTAGCCTCACAGGGACGGCATTGCAACCGATCCTTACCTGACCGGTCAACTTGCCGCAACCGACGGTACTTGTCGGTCCATACGAGATCTGTTTACGCACTCGACTTTTGAGGGTGCGATCAGGCACCAAATCGACAGCAGCCGGGCGCTCCCCTTCCTGATGACGCTCGCTGTGTAATGCAGGAGTTAAATCATGAAGCGTACATATCAGCCAAATGTCCGCAAGCGAGCTCGGAAACACGGTTTTCGTAAACGTATGCGAACCAGGGCAGGCCGGGCGATCGTGAAGTCCCGGCGCCAGAGGGGCCGAGCCCGACTGTCGGCTTGATCCGTAGACTCCATTACCGAGACGACTTTTTGGCCCTTCGTCGTGATGGCCGAACCGTTCGTCGTGGACCCCTCGAGGTCAGGTTCAGGGCATTTGATTCTGCCCAGTCTGGCCTTGCTACTGGCGGGCCCAGGGTGGCGTATGCAATCAGCCGTGCTGTTGGCGGTGCCGTTGTGCGCAATCGGATCCGACGTCGTCTCCGTGCCATCATGATCGAAGTCGAGAATCAGTTGGAGGGAATTCCTAAAGGCGACTTCCTCATCCGCGTTTTTCCGGGAGTGGCATACTGTGACTATTCAGCGCTCCGACAACACCTCACCGCGGCAATCGGTGAGTTCTCATCAGAAATCCTTCGATGATCGCAGTGATTCAAAGTAAAACCACTGCTAGTGGTGCTATTTCTGGAGTTCTCCGCGGTTTTGTTCGGGTCTACCAACGTTTGACGGATGGGCGTCCAACACCATGCCGGTACCTACCGACATGCTCAAATTATGCCCTTGACGCCATTGAACAGCGAGGTGCCATAAGAGGTCTGTGGCTTACTCTCAGGCGACTTTCCCGTTGTCATCCATGGGGGGGAAATGGTTGGGATCCAGTTCCAGCCAGCGGCAGCGTGGGCCCGAAAGAACGGAGGGTCCTGTAGATGTTTGATCTGATCGCAACCATGTTGGCTTGGTTCTACGACCTAGTGCCATCACTGGGTCTCTCCATCGTGCTCCTGACACTTGTGGTCATGGTCGTTGTGACCCCCCTGACCCTCAAGGGCACACGGTCAATGATCAAGATGCAGCACCTCCAGCCCGAGATGAAGAAGATCCAGACCCGGAACAAGGGCGACCGGGACAAGATGAACAAGGAGTTGATGGCCTTCTACACGGCCAATGGCATTAACCCAATGGGTGGCTGCTTGCCGCTGTTTGTCCAGGCACCGGTGTTCATCGTTCTCTACAACGTATTGCGCGGCCTTACCCGGCGACTTTCCGACATTGGTGAGAATGCTGGATGGGTGGCCGGCCAACTGGCTGTTGATCACCCACTTTCTGGAGCTCCCGTCAACCCTCAGGTCTTCTATCCAGACTATGTGGCGGCTGATACGCAACTATTTGTGGATCTGAGCCAACAGACAGAGATGGTGTCGTGGGGCATCGATCTATCGAGATCGGCCAGTGGTGCGCTTTCAGCAGGGGTCGTCCAATCTCTCCCCTACTTTCTCTTAATCCTCATGGTTTTTGCCAGTTCGTGGATTCAACAAAAGCAAATACGGGGCAGAAACAAGGACTCTCCTGTAAACCCGCAACAACAGATGATCATGAAGGTGATGCCATTCTTTTTGCCAGTCATCTCCTACACCCTGGACGCAGCACTGGTCCTCTACTTCGTCATTTCAAACCTCTACCGGATCGGTCAACAGTCCTACATCACCCGCAGCCTCTATGGGTCAAATAATCAGGAACCGGTCGTGGTGTTGCCCGAGGCCAAGGATGTACCTGAAAAGCCAAAGACGCTTGAAAAGGGTGGGAAAAAGCCTTCTGGGGGAACCCCGAAGCCCGCAACAACTTCTTCGGGACGCCCCCAGAAATCTGGCCGTTCGTCCTCTTCGATTGCCAAACGTGGGCGTACGACAGCAGGTGAAAATAGGAACAGTTCTCAAACAGAGTCAACCGGTAATACCGCAGGCGGTGTCGGTGGGCTTTTCAAGAAGAAGGCAAGAAATGAACCTGCTGGCGCAGGCAATTCCAAAGAGACCAAGAGGCCGCAGACCGGCCGTTCAGGGGGTGGACGAACCACTCCGCCTGGAACGACAGGTCCTCGCAAGGCCAAGAAAAAGCGGAGGAAATAGACAAGTGGAATGGATCGAGACAACCGGTACCACGACGGATGAGGCGAAGGAAAGAGCTTTAGATCGTCTTGGAGTCGCGGAGGATGAACTTGAATACGAGGTGCTTGCAGAGGCAACCAGCCGGATGTTGGGCCTCAAGCGAACTGAAGCCCGGATGCGTGCCAGAGTCCGGCCGGTTAGCCCGCGTTCTAAGACCGAGCGACGGGACCGTAAGAGGAGAGGGGAAGGATCACGCGGTAGGGACAACCGGCCAGGAAATGAAAAGGGCAGGTCAGAGCGTAAAAAGAGCTCTAGAAACAATAGTTCGCACAACGACGGCAACAAGTCTGGTGGATCTGATGGAGATTCTGAAAAGGGTGGATCAGCCAAGCGGCGCAGTCGTAGGTCAGACGATCGTTCGGTAGAAAAGAACACGCCAGGTGGATCAAATAGGGGCAAGGGTGGCAAGATCCCGTCTACAGAGAAGACCAAGACCGGAAATGGTCGTGGAAACCGTGAGGAGAAGGAAGAAGTGGAAAAGATGGACCTGCAGACTCAGGCTGAAATCACAGAGGGCTTTCTTCAGGGACTTCTCGACAAGATGGGTCTTGAGGCTCGAGTTGCAAGCACAATCGACGAAGACAGGCTGACAGTGGAGGCCCATGGGCTTAACCTGGGACTTGCCATAGGCCAGGGTGGTGAAACTGTCCGTGCAGTCACCGAACTTTCACGAACAATCATCCAGCGGATGTCGCAAGGGTCTGCCGCCGGATCCCTGGTTGTTGATATCGGGGGATACCGGGAGCGGCGACGGTCCTTCCTAGAGGATTTTGCAAGGACACAGGTAGAGGCTGTGCTGGCAGACGGTCAGGCGCGTGCCTTAGAGCCGATGGCAGCAGCTGACCGCAAGCTCGTTCACGACGTTGTAGGTGAAATCGACGGTGTTACCACGGCTTCGGAGGGTAGCGACACTTCTCGTAGAGTGGTGATCCTGGTCGACGAGGCCGATTGATGCCTTGACTGGGAATGTCCACGACGTTCTTGAGGCAGCATCAGCCGAAGGGTTTGTGACCCCGAGGGCTGCTGTCAGCGGGGTGGAACACAGCACTGGCTTTCTACGTCGAGGGGTTGACCAACAGCCGATCAGGCTCGACGATGGCGAGGTAGGAATAGATATTGGGTCAGGAGGTGGCCTCCCCGGCCTAGTGCTTGCGGGAGCTACTAGCGGCAACTGGGCGCTTGTCGAGCGCGCGGCCAGACGTTGCACCTTTCTGCGCTGGGCAGTCGGGGAACTAGGTCTTTCTGACCGAGTAGAGGTCGTATGTGGAGACGTTGTGGACGTTGCTAGGGGGCCTTTGCGAGGTGTGGCAACCCTTGTAACAGCGCGTGGTTTCGGATCTCCGGCAGCAACCCTGGAGTGCGGTGCACCTCTTCTGTCAGAGGGTGGGAGGCTGGTGGTGAGTGAGCCACCAGGAGATGAGTCAAGATGGCCCCTTGAGCTTCTTGATGAGTTAAACCTGGCAGATGAGGGTTCTTGGCACACAAAGTCAGCGGGTTATAGAGCATTCATGTCGGGTGGCTCTTGTCCGGAGCGTTATCCGAGGAGAAACAACCGGCAAGCTACGAAACCCCTGTTTTGAGCCGTTTGTCTGTCATCTAGGCGCAGTTGTTTCACGTGGAACAGTTAACTCAATGGTCCGGAATGACCACTGGATGAAGATGGTGAACGTAAGATTCGGAAGGGTCCTTGCAATCACCGGGGCATGAGAGCAGTATCCGGCCAATGGAATCTGAGAATCACCCGGCGCGGGTTGTGGCGGTTGCAAACCAAAAAGGTGGAGTGGGCAAGACCACAACTACCATCAACTTGGGTGCTGCCCTTTCAGAACAGGGTTCCAGGGTTCTTCTCATTGACCTAGACCCCCAGTCAAACGCAACGACGGGACTGGGCGTTTCAAGCCGCGACGTCGAGACCTCGGTCTATGACGTCCTTTTGGGTCAGGTTCCACTGGCCTCCGTTGTGCAGAAACTGGATGTGACCGGTCTCTCCCTCGTTCCCTCCAGCCTCGCTCTGGCAGGCGCCGAGATCGAACTGGTGACGGCTTTCAGTCGTGAAAACCGATTACAGAAAGCGCTTGAACCGATCGTTTTCGACTACGACTGGATACTGGTGGACTGCCCTCCTGCTTTGGGACTCCTAACGGTGAATGCTCTTGTGGCAGCCGATGAGGTGCTTGTTCCTATCCAGTGCGAGTACTTCGCGCTTGAGGGGCTTGGGCAGTTGGTTGGAAACGTAGATCTGGTGAGAGCGAACCTGAACCCCGACTTGAAAGTCTCCACGATTGTCCTGGTGATGTTTGACGCCCGCACAAATCTTTCTGAGCAGGTTGCAGAGGAGGTCAGGTCCTACTTCGGTGACCGAGTTTGCCGGCAGGTGATTCCTAGGTCCATCCGCCTCTCAGAGGCACCGTCCTTCGGTCAGCCGATCACCGTCTTTGACCCAACATCAAAGGGAGCACTGGCATATAGACAGCTTGCAATGGAGGTAGCCACATGAGCCGTCCAACAGGACTTGGTAGGGGGCTGGACGACCTGATACCGGAATCCAGTGCGGTTCCAATCGAACTGGTAGGGGAGAATACTTTAAAAAATAATGAGACTTATTCTCGTTATATTGACATTCCAGTCGAAAGCCTCTCTCCGAACAGACTCCAGCCCAGAACCGACTTTGATGATGAGCGCTTGGATGAGCTGATTCGGTCAGTAGAGGCGGTAGGTGTTCTGCAGCCAGTCCTGGTCCGCCAGAGCCGAGATGGCTACGAAATTGTGGCAGGAGAGCGTCGCTGGCGTGCTGCACGTCAAGTCGGTCTCGCCACGATCCCAGCGATAGTCCGTACCACCGATGACAGAACCGCACTTGAACATGCTGTGATCGAGAACCTCCATCGCGATGACCTCAACCCGCTCGAGGAGGCTCAGGCGTACCACCGGCTGACAGACGAGTTCGAGATGACCCAGCAGGAGGTGGCTGAGAGGGTAGGAAGGAGTAGGCCTGCGGTCGCTAATTCCCTTCGACTGCTGGGGCTTCCAGACAGCATCCAAGGCATGCTGCGTGACGACATACTTTCGGCAGGACATGGCCGGGCTCTGGCAGGTCTCAACGATCGACAGGTTCAAGAGACAGTTGCCGATCGAATAAGGGACGAGGGTCTCTCGGTGAGGCAGACCGAGGACCTAGTCAGGGATCTTGACCAACCGGTTAACACTCCTGTGATCACAGCAATGCCAGAATTGAATCGCGACGCCGGCCTGCTCGAGGTTGAACGCCTACTCTCCACCCGACTGGATACAACAGTTAGGGTTACAACCCGTGGACGTCGCGGGAAAATCATGGTTGCGTTCGCGGACAGAGACGATCTGGATCGGATATTTAACCTCCTCAACGCCTGACTCTGGCGATCGCTCTAGCGCTGCTATCAGTGGGCAGAGCAAAGTGATCAGATAATCAAGTCGGATCAGCAACCGGATCAGCGACCCACGAGCCGACGGCGTCAGAGAGCATTTGCGCCAATTCTGCTGTGGCTTGGACAACCGCACTAGGTGGTGCCAGTGAGCACAGAATTGCTGGCATTCGGGTACCCCTAAGGATCGGAAGACGCATTCCCTGCACGGGGTCCACACCCAGTCCGGCAGTAGTAAGTGCCGTGGCACACCGATGTGCAAGCCGCAAGCCCCCCTCGCTGCGGAATCCAGAAGTTTCAAAATAGGCGACTCTGCACCTGGGATTGTTCTCGATTGTTAGACCTAGGTACATCTCGGCATTGAACTGGTTGGCCGTATCCGCTTGGGTTAGGTCGTCGGGGTGGTCAAGGGCTACAACATCTGCCCCTCGGGCCCGCAGTGATCGAGCGAGAGCCGCTGTCAGGACGGCCGAACTACCGAACTGTCCGATCACTAGGCGGCGGTCAGCCAACTCGGGTCCACTACTTCTAAGTTTCTCCAACTCACGCACCTGTGCAACCGGTGCTAATCCGGTCGAACGAATACCCAAGTTCCTCAGCTCCCTGATCGTTGACGGTCCACAGATTCCATCTGGAACCAAGCCCGTGTTGCGTTGGAAGTCGAGAAGTGCTCTTGTCGTATCAGGTCCGAAGATTCCGTCAATTCTGCCCGCATCGAATCCAAGACTCCCCAGCCTCAGTTGGAGGTCAGCTATGTCGTCACCATGCAACATGGGTGTGTGGAGGTATAGGTGTCGATCGCCAAGGTGGTAGCCGGCCTCAACCAGAGCGGCTGACGTGGTCTTGTCTAGAAGACCGTTTTCGTTTAGACCCCGCTCGGCCTGGAAGCGTTTGAGGCTGGCCGTGGTGCACTCTCCGAAGATTCCCTCAGATACCTCTGGGCCAGTGACCGGAAATGACACAGCGTCGAGTCGTCTGTGCAGGTCGCGAACTATATCGCCACTCCAGCCAGGGCCTGGTGGTGTTGGCTCAGCCATCAGAATCCAGATAGAGGATGGTGTCGGAAGAAATGCTGGCCTAGATGTACTCAGCCAACTCTTTGAGCAACTGGGGTTTGCCCTTTGCACCGACCAAGCGTTTGGCAGGCTCACCTCCGTCGAAGAGAATCAGGGTTGGAATACTCATTACACCAAAGCGCTGGGCTAAGCCTGGAGCGTCGTCGACGTTTACTTTGGCCACACTGAGAGAGTCCGCTTGTTCGTCGGCGATCTCTTCGAGGACCGGTGCGATCGTCTTGCATGGACCGCACCATTCGGCCCAGAAGTCGACCAGCACCGGACCATTGGCCGAGCCGATCTGTTCGTCGAACGTGCTGTCTGTCAAGTTCGTGATTGAGCCTGCCATTGTGGTGTCTCGTCTCTCCCAGTTTCTCTTATTGACTGTGTTCTATCTGATCAGAAGCCAGATCGGCTTGCAGTTTGGCATCCAACTTTGTACCGAGGTCGGCACCTTGTCGGTGGTGCTGCTACTAGTGCAAGCTCTCCAGCCAACGTTCGGCATCGATGGCTGCCATACAACCCGATGCGGCGGCTGTAATTGCTTGCCTGTATCTGTGGTCCTGGATGTCGCCACAGGCAAAGACACCGTCGATACTTGTTGTGGATCGGTCGGCTTCTGTAATCAGGTAGCCGTTCTCGTCCACGTCTAGTTGGCCTGAGAAAAGTCCTGAGTTCGGCTTATGGCCAATGGCCACGAAGATGCCAGTAACCGGCAACTCACGGATCTCATTGGTAATGGTGTCCCGAAGCCGCAGCCCGGTCACCACGGACTCACCCAGGATGTTGTCGACAACCGTGTTCCATGCGAACTCGATCTTCGGATTGTCAAATGCTCGCTGTTGCATAATCTTAGAAGCGCGCAGTTCATCGCGGCGGTGGATGACGGTCACCTTGTTGGCAAACTTGGTAAGGAAAGACGCCTCCTCGATTGCCGAGTCACCACCGCCGACGACAGCTATCTCCTGGTCCCTGAAGAAGAATCCGTCACACGTTGCGCAGGTGGAAAGACCGTGCCCAATGAGCCGTTGTTCGGCCTCAAGACCAAGCATCACCGACTGTGCTCCAGTGGAGATAATCAGAGAGTCCGCCATGTGGGTAGGTGTAGGTGATTCTGGATCGTCGATCCACACCCCGAAAGGCCTACTGGAAAGGTCAACTCGGCTGGCCTTCTGGCTCACGACATCGGCACCGAACCGGATCGCTTGGGCACGCATGTCAGCCATGAGTTGGGGACCGCTGACACCATCGGGAAAGCCAGGGAAGTTCTCTACCTCGGTGGTGAGCATCAACTGGCCGCCCGGCTGGTCGCTCGTTGATGAAGGTTCCCCCTCGATCACCAGTGGTTCTAGGTCAGCCCTAGCGGCATAGATGGCAGCAGTCAGACCGGCGGGCCCGGAGCCAATAATGACAATTCGATGGGAGGGAACGGACATGGAATCTCTAGTTGGGTTCATGATCAGTTGACTGATTCAGCCACTTTGAGGGCCAGTGTTTCGCCGCGACCACAACAGGCAGCCAACAAGGCACATAGCGGATCCGAATACCAGATGGGCTGACCAACTTTCACCAGGGATGACCACGTCCAGCAGGCGAAATATCCCGAGCAGGAGGAAAACTAGGACCGCTACGAGACAGATACTGGCAAGCAATCCGTAGATGATTCCACGGGTGGCGGTGAGTACTGGTTGCGTGGTCGCGGACCTGATTCGGGCAACGACCTCCATGGCCCTATCCGTAGCAGTGGTCGCCCAGTCGCGGTCTTCTTCTGACGGCCCAGATTCCTGTCCGGCATCGGTCGGTTTGGGCATAGGTCGAGCCTACAGCGGGTCCGGTGTAGGCGATCCATGACAAGATTCCCCAGGCCCCGTAGCTCAGCCTCTAGTTTCCGTTACTGCTGATCCCTCTGGCGTCGACTCACCCCCGTAGAGGATTCTCGAAGCTGCCGAAGCGACAGCGATGGTGGCAATCAGGGCAGCGAGTGCAATGAGCCAACGACTTGTGTGGCAGTCAGTGCCTGTCGCTCCTATGGGTTTGAGAGAAAGCCTGAATTCTAGGAGGCTGGGGAGTCCCGAGAAATCCGTTGACAATTGAAGACTCGTGAACTGGGTCAAATGGGGAGGAATCAAGTCGCGTCGGCAGCGGGAAAGAAGTTCGGCAAGGACGACCCCAAGCCCAGCGATATCAGGTGTCGCATCCAGTGATCCAGATCCATCGGCTCGTCCCCGAAAGTCGGTGAGGTGGACCGCTCCGTTGTCTGTGAGAAGGATGTTGGATGACTTCACTGAACCATGGGGAACACCAAGTTCGTGTGCATCGGAAAGAATCTTGGCTACGCCATCAACAATGTCGATGACGTGATCGACTCGCAGGGTGATTCCTTGTTCCAGTATCCGGTCAAGTGGCCAGGCATCTACCCACTCCGACACAACCACGGCGAGACCCTCGTAGGTGAGTGTGTCGTATACAGCTACCGCACCCGTTATCGCCAGGCGACCTGCTCCCGTGGGAACGTCGCCGGAGCGGATCAATTTAATTGCTACCGAACGTTGAAGGACCTTGTCGTAGCCGCGCCAGACCTCGGCACAGGAGGTGTCAGAAACCTGGTTCCCGAGTCGGTACCGGCGACCGATGATGGTGCCGGGGGGAATCAACTTTCGAGTGTGAAACACATTCCCACGACTCCGGGGCCACCGTGGCTTGCAACCACGGGACCAATAACACCAACCCTCGTGCTTGCTGGATCGACCACTGTGGCCAGCATCTCTAGAAGGACATCGATGTCGGCAGCCTGTGCGTGCAGGACCGAAAGATTCGAGATGGCGTCACCGTGTTCTGCGGCCTTGTCTCTGAGCCAGGCCAGAGATTTCCTGCGGGTTCGCTGCCTTCCAGCCTCCTCGACAACCCCGGAACTGATGTCTAGGAGGGGCTTGATTGAAAGAACACTTCCCATGAGCGCCTGTGCATTGCCGATTCGACCACCTTTCTTGAGGTTGTCCAGCGTGTCGATGGCCCCGTAGACGCGTGTGCGGTTCCTGAGGTCTTCAACTAGGGCCACTACCTCGTCTGCCGAGGCTCCGTCGATGGCCGCTTGAGCTGCCTTGAGCACCATTGTGCCAAGGCCACCCGTGACGGATCTACTGTCCACGAGACGGATGTCAGCGCCCAGGTCTCGTGCTCCGGTTTCGGCAGACTGCAAGGTCGCTGAGAGGCCCGCCGACAGGTTTATGCACACGATGGAGTCAGCACCCTCCTCAAGTCGTCTCCTGAACATGGTTTCGAACGCGCCTGGTGCGGGCGCTGCGGTCTGCGGCAGATCGTCACTGGCTGCCATCCGGGTATAGAAGTCCTCGACACTCAACTCGTCTCGATCAAGGAACTGTTGTTCACCGAAGCGGATACTTAGGGGAACAACGTCGATTCCGAGCGACGAGATCTCTTCGTTGCTGAGGTCACAGGCACTGTCGGTAATAATTCTGACGGTCATGATGTCTCCTCGTTAGGGTCGCAGCGTAGTCGCGGGGGTGAACCCTCTAGACGGAGCACTGCAAGTCCGCCAGGGTGCTCAACGAACCCAAACTGTTCGTACAGGGATAGGGCTGCTTCGTTGTCTGGCTGGGTGTTGACGAGGGCACTCCTAGCGCCCTTGGAATACAGCCAACTGAGCCCGTCTGCAATGAGCGAGCTACCGACACCGATTCTCCTGGCATCGGGATCTACTGCGAGTCGCTGGATGAAACCCGTTTGGTCAGAGCGACCTGTCACCGCGTAGCCGAGAACCGCTTTACCGGATCGAACCACCCGTCTGCGGCTGGTCGGGGTGGCCGAGAAAGCTTCTCCGAGAGAAGCAGCGTCGAATTGCCAGAAGCTTGTGAATGAAGCAACGTCGATTGCGAGACTAAGAGCAACGTCTTGTTGTCTCATCCTTCTGGTGCGGTGGCTCGATTGGCTAACTATCTCAGGTCTCAGGTCCAACTCGAGGAGGTGAAGGGGCTCATGTGTTCGGTATCCGGCCTCCAAGAAAGGCGTCTGTTCACTAGGCCCGAGTGCCGCCGTCAGGATTTCGTGAAAACCTAGGTTCAGCAATAGGTCTGATATCTCCCCAACAGCGCCATGGTCGACAATGCCCCCACCGATGGAAATGACTTGGGCTATCGAAGTTGATCCGCGCCACGGGCCATATCGGAAACGTGCGCCACTGTGTGTGGTGGACACGGTTCGAATCGGTATAGCGGACGACATTTCTGGTGTGTTGTCGATAATCAACCCACCCTACGGCTCCCTAACCCATGCAGCCTTCCCGTCTACCTACTGTTGATGCCGAATGGGAGGCCCCACTCCTCTGACCCGGACTGGACGGTTACGCTCGGCGCGTGACCGTGCTGATGGTGACAGACGAACGGTTCCTGGATCATCGAAGGGAGCGGAGCCACCCCGAGTGTCCCGCACGGCTTCAGGCCGTCTGGTCGGGAATGGAGGCAGCTGGCGTGGCCGATGCGATCATCGGGCGTGAGCCAACTCCCTCTACCGATGCCGACCTGTTGCGCTGTCATTCACTAGCACAACTGGAGAAGTTAGAGAAGCTTCACGCCGTTGGTGGCGGACAGGTGGATATCGACACCTACATGGGTGCGGGATCATGGGAGGCTGCACGCCTGGCATCGGGAGCAGGCCTAGTGGCGGCAACTGCTCTCAGAGAAGCCGAGGCCGACGTCGCCTTCTGTGCTGTACGGCCACCTGGCCACCACGCCACATCAGCTACCTCGATGGGATTCTGCCTCGTAAACAACTTGGCGGTGACGGCGGCTGCCTTGGTTGCAACTGGTGAGCGGGTGGCGGTGGTGGACATCGATGCCCACCATGGCAACGGAACACAGGACATCTTTTATGACGACAATCGAGTCATGTTCGTTTCGATCCACCAGTGGCCCCTATACCCGGGAACTGGCAGAATCGACGAGATCGGCGAAGGGGAGGGGAAGGGCACCACACTCAATTTGCCGCTACCGGTCGGTTCCGCCGGTGATACCTATCGTTACGCCCTTGATGCCACTGTCATTCCAGTGATTGAGAGGTTTGATCCGGACTGGTTGTTGGTTTCTGCCGGTTTCGACGGGCACAGATTGGATCCTCTTTCAAATCTGGGTCTGACGTCCGGCGACTTTGCTGACATGAGCGCGCGAATCGTGAGGCTTGTACCACCCAGACGCTGCATCCTGTTTCTCGAGGGGGGCTATGACCTAGGTGCCCTTTCCGATTCGGTCGGTGCAGCCTTGGCTGCAGTCGTTGGGGTTGACCACAGGCCCGAACCATCCAGCGGAGCGGGCCCTGGCAGCGACGTGGTCGATGAGGCGGCACGGATCCACGGGGTCAACAGATGAGCGACTCATTTGACGGTCAACGTAGGGTGGTCGCCCCGCTTGCTGACCGGTTCGACAGAGCAGGCCACCGTCTCTACCTGGTTGGTGGTGTGGTTCGAGATGGGCTGATGGGTCGACAAGTCGACACTCCTGATCTGGACCTGACCACCGATGCCACACCTGCACAAACGAGGGTGCTGGTGGACGGAATCGTAGATGCTGTGTGGCTACAGGGTGAGCGGTTCGGGACCATCGGAGTCAGATTGGCCGGACACACAATCGAGATAACGACCCACCGTGCTGAGGTCTACACATCAGACTCCCGAAAGCCAGGCGTTTCCTATTCGACTGATCTGGTCGAGGATCTGAGCAGGCGTGACTTCACAGTTAACGCCATGGCCGTGGATGTCGTTGACGGAGTTCTCCATGATCCTCACGGTGGTCGCTTGGATCTAGATGCCGGGTTGTTGAGGACGCCGCTGGATCCAGAAATTTCGTTCACCGACGATCCACTCCGGATGATGCGGGCCGCACGCTTTATAGCCGGTTATGGCTTTACCCCTGCTCCCGGTCTATTGGATGCAGTAACGAGTCTTGCTGACCGGATGGAAATCGTGTCAGCTGAGCGGAAGTGCGTTGAACTGTTCCGGCTGCTATCCCTTCCAGATCCCGGACCCGGATTGGTGGTGTTGGTAGAAGCTGGTCTTGTCAGGTACGTGTTTCCCAAGGTGGCGGGCCTCGGCCGCCGCGTTCTCTCCGGAGTCTTCGATCAGATGGTTAGAGCCCCGGCTGAGCCCCTGTTGCGCCTAGTGGTATTTAGTCCTGTTGTAGGTATTGCAGGCCTGCAAGAGATGGCCGTGGGGCTGCGGATGTCTGGGCGCGATATAGCTGACTTGATGAGTTTGGCACAAACAATCAACGACGTTGTAAGTGCTGACGACACAAGGTGGTCCGATGAGAAGGTGCGCCGTCTGGCATCGCGAGCAGGCAACATGCTGGATTCGGCGATGCGCCTGGTCACCTCCCTTGGCCTAGATGACGGAGCTCTTACCGTCGCCGTGGATCGACTCAGCGATGCTGGAGAACTCGACGATTTGGGTCCTGCACTGGACGGTGCCGCAGTTATGGACTTGCTGTGCCTGTCGCCAGGAATCGAAGTCGGCGAGGCTCTGGCATGGCTAGGAGAGCTCCGGCTCAGTGAGGGCCGTCTAGGTCCGGATGAGTCAGCGAAACGGCTGTCAGCCTGGTGGAATGAGCGCTTCTGACCTGGCCCTATTACCCGGATCGGCCACTCTTCATGACCACAGTCCAGACCTGTCCTACAGTGGGACGATGACAGCCGGACAGACAGGCCAATCGGGTCAAATGCGACAGGGACTGCTCCCTGTCCGTAGGCCGGCCGATATCGACTACCGGTTGGCTCGACAGACGACAGTTAACGCATGGCGATCCGGGAACCTTGGGACCGAGTTGGTTTGTGATGCGCAGCCGATGCTGCGCCGCAACGCTGTCGAGTGCGGTACACCGGTCATGGAGGCCTGTCCTATTTGCGAGGAATACAGGATGGCCCATGTCACCTACGTGTTTGGGCCGAGGTTGCCATCCCATGGGCGCTGTATTTCCACACCTGGAGAACTGGCGAGATTAGATGAGCGTCGTGGTGACCTCTCCGCCTACGTCGTTGAGGTGTGCACAGGTTGTGGGTGGAATCACTTGGTGAGGATCACATCGATGGGCCGGGGTCTTTCTTAGGCGCTAACCACTGTTAGCCTGCCCGTACCGCCGGTAGCCGAATGGCACCGGACGGGAAGGAGACCGATCATGGTGCAGAAGTTGACGGTTCCGAGCATTCGTGCGTGCAAGGTTGCTGATGGCGCTGACCCGCTCGTGATGGTCACCGCATATGACGCACCCGGTGCTCACATGGTTGATGAAGCGGGTGCCGATCTGATCCTGGTTGGTGATTCGGTGGCAATGGTCGTTTTGGGATTCGAGGACACCCTTCAGGTGACGGTAGACGATATCGCTCACCACACGGCGGCGGTATCGCGTGCTAGGCCCTCAGCCCTGGTCGTCGCGGACATGCCTTGGATGAGCTTCCATGTCTCTGTCGAAGACACTCTTCACAATGCGGCAACCCTCATCCGTGCTGGCGCCGGAGCAGTGAAGTTAGAGGGCGGTCGTCGTCGACTTCCGATGGTCGAGGCCCTAGTTGCTGCTGAGATTCCCGTGATGGGTCATATAGGCCTTACTCCCCAGTCAGTAAATTTGATGGGAGGCTTTCGAGTCCAGGGCAGGTCTGCACCGGCGGCACTCGATCTGGTGGCAGCGGCAAAGGCACTTGCCCATGCTGGCTGCTTTGCGATGGTTCTTGAAGGGGTACCGGACCAGGTTGCGGCGATGGTCACTGGGTCGGTAGATGTTCCCACGATCGGGATTGGTGCCGGGCCTGACTGTGATGGCCAAGTTCTGGTATTCCACGATGTGCTCGGCATTGAGCAAAACATCAGACCCAAGTTCGTTCGCCGCTATGCGGATCTGCACTCTGAAGGGGTTGAAGCGCTCACCCGGTTTGCCGCTGACGTGCGGTCCGGTTCATTCCCCTCAGTTGGGGAGAGTTATCGGCTTAGCGACGAGGACTTCGAGGCACTAGGTCTGTACAGCAGCACTTGAGTAGTGAGGTCGTATCAGATCCCGTGTCCCGATTCATCCAATCGGGACACTGTCACACCCCCTTGAGAGCATGACGGCGTGGATCCAACGCCTCGACCGGTAGCCTTTGACCGCTTCTCTCTAAGAAGCTTGACAACCAGTACCCCTGCCCTTTACAGGGCCCCGGGCCGATCGAGGCCCCTGTCCATAGGAGGTGAGCACCTGCAATGCGGGTTTACGAACTGATGATTATCTACAACGGTGACCTTGACGAGGAAGCTGTTTCGGCTTGGCAGTCCCGGGTCACCAAGAACATTGAGGCCGAGAATGGCCGCGTCGCAACCGTGCTCGATACCGAGCCGTGGGGTCGCCGCCGCTTCGCCTACCAGATCGATCACAAGTGGGAGGGTTTCTACGTCGTTCTCGAGGTTGTGACCGAGGCAAACGACCTAGCTTCCACCGATCGAATTCTCCGACTTGCGGACCGCAATGAGGTGGTTCGTCACAAGATCATGCGCCTCCCCGATAGTGAGGCCACCAAGCGTGGTCTCATCGGCGAGGTTGAGTCGGCAAACGCCGACTGAGAAAGGAATAGACACATGGCATTTGACAACACAGTCACCTTGGTCGGAAACATAACGCGCGATCCTGAGCTGCGGTTCACCCCGGCCGGAACCGCCGTCGCCAACTTCGGTCTTGCATGGAATCGGAAAAACCGTGATGGTGAGGAGTCGGTCTCTTTCTTCGACGTCACCTGCTGGCGCGACTTGGCCGAAAATGTGGCCGAGTCGCTCGGTAAGGGAAACCGCGTAGTGGTCTACGGCCGCTTGGATCAGCAATCCTGGGAGAATGACAGCGGTGAGCGCCGCTCAAAGGTTGAAGTAATTGCCGACGAGGTGGCTCCCAGCCTCCGCTGGGCAACTGCAGACGTGACCCGAACTGAGTTCAAGGGTGAGGGTGGCGGACCAACTCCTTCTAGTGGAAGCCAGGGGTCTGGTCGAGGTGCCAATCCGGCCCCCAACTTTCCGACCGATGAGGAGCCCTTCTGATGGGGCGTAAATCGAACTCACGTCGGACCAGTCCTAAGAAGGTCACGCGTCGCGGTAAGAAGAAGATCAGCGCACTGACGATCGCCAAGGTTGACTACGTCGACTACAAGGACACCGAACTACTGCGCAAGTTTGTATCCGAGCGGGCAAAGATTAAGGCTCGACGAATCAGTGGCAATGATGCCGGTCAGCAGCGGCATGTTGCACGGGCCGTCAAGAACGCTCGTGAAATGGCGCTTATTCCCTATACGAACCGGGTAACGACCCAGCGCCGTGAACGCAGGAGCGATGACCGTGCCCCTAGGGCCGATGGCCCACCACCGCGTCCTACGGCACCACCACCCGGACCCTCAGGCGATGGTTCCGAGATTGATGCCTCAGACCAGGGAGCAGTCGAAGAAGTTGCTGAGTTCGTCATGCCTGTTGACGACGACGGCTCATTCGAAACACCGGAACCAATTCCTACGGGGGGTGACCAGTGAAGGTCCTTTTGCGTAGTGACGTTGACGGTCTCGGTCGCACCGGAGACATAGTCGAAGTTGCCCGAGGGTATGCCCGGAACTACCTCGTACCCCATGGTCTGGCCATTGAGGCAATCGCCGGGATCACGGCACAAGCTGACGCGATGCAACGCAAGCGTGAGATGCAGTCCGTTGCAGAACGAGCCGATGCCGAGATCGTGGCTGGTCGCATTGCCGACCTGGTTCTACACATTACGGCCAAGGCATCCGACGAGGGTCGACTATTCGGCTCTGTTGGAGCTGCTGAGGTGGCAGGTGCCCTAGCCATACAGGCCGGGCTCGAGATTGATCGAAGCCATGTGCTGGGTGAGACGGTGAAAGACGTTGGCCTCCACCAGTTCACCATCCAAGTCCACCCCGAAGTGGCGGTGTCAGTGGGTGTCGAGGTAGAGCCTGCCGATTGAGCCCGTGAGCTACGGCAGTTGTCCCCAGATGGTTGCTGTGTTCCACAGGATGATCCCCCGAGAGACGTTCGGTTTTCCCCCGTTTTCAACCGGTTTTCCCCTAGCGACTCACAGGAACTGCCGGGCACACTGGATCACGATGGGTGCTTCATGGAAGGGGACGCCGGGGTGAACGCGTCCGACAGTACGACGGATGGTGTCAATGGTCCAGAAGGTCCTCTTCACGGGGATTCCCACCTTCGCGATACCGATTCCCCACCTCTTGTCGACGAACCACCCGACGACCTGGACACATCTGATGGCTCGGTGCCCAGTGCTGGATCATCCAACTCATCAAGGCGGCGCCCCGATTCGACAGGCAGCAGTCGGTCGTCGGTTCGCGTTCCACCCCAGAATATCGAGGCCGAGGCATCCCTTCTTGGAGCAATGCTCCTATCCCGTGACGCCATCGCCGATGCACTTGAAGTCGTTTCGGCGGAGCATTTCTACAAGCCTTCACATGCCCATGTATTCGATGCTATCTGTGGGCTCTATTCGGCTGGTGAGCCTGTTGATCCGATAACCGTGGCAGAGGCCCTTAGCCGGGCCGACCTGTTGGCGAGCCTTGGTGGCACCGGGCTCTTGTTGGAACTCCAAGCTTCCACGCCGGCAACATCGAGTGCATCCAAGTACGCCAGGATTATCCACGAGCATGCAACCCTCAGAGGTCTGATTGGAGCAGCCAACGAGATCGCTGAGATTGGCTATGGCCGACCCGACGATGTCGTTAAGGCAGTGGATGAGGCTGAGAGCTTGGTGTTTCAGGTTGGCCAGGGACGGGTTACCGATTCGATGTCGGTCATCCGTGAACTGCTCGACGCCAACTTGGACCGTCTTGAGATCCTCTTCGAGAAGGGTGCCACTATCACGGGAACCGAAACCGGTTACCAGGATTTTGATGAACTTCTCGCCGGCCTCCAGGACAACTCGCTTGTCATCGTGGGCGGGCGTCCGGCAATGGGAAAGACGTCATTCGCCCTCGGTCTGGCAGCACACATCGGAGTTGAGTCCGACCTGCCAGTTCTGCTTTTCTCATTAGAGATGAGCCAACTTGAGTTGAGCCAACGAATTCTTTGTGCTGAGGCCCGAGTTGACTCCAAACACATTCGAAACGGCCAACTCACCGAAGATGACTGGTCGCGAATCAATCACGGCCTCGGAAAGTTGGCTGAAGCTCCGATTTGGATCGATGACAACCCGAATATTTCCGTCATGGAGATCAGGGCCAAGGCTCGACGCCTTAAGAGCCGTGTCGGAAAGTTGGGAGTCATAGTCGTTGACTACCTACAGCTCATGACCGGTAGGTCGACAGCCGAGAGCCGCCAAATCGAGGTATCCGAGATCAGTCGTGGCCTCAAGATCCTGGCCAGGGAGCTTGAAACCCCCGTCGTGGGCCTTTCTCAGCTATCACGTGGGCTGGAGTCGAGGCAGGACAAGCGTCCCATGCTTGCCGACCTTAGGGAGTCCGGTTCCATCGAGCAGGACGCCGACGTGGTGGTCTTCATCTACCGCGATGAGGTCTATAACCCGGAGAGCCCTGACATGGGCACAGCTGAGATAATTGTGGCCAAGCATCGTAATGGCCCGACCGGCACCGTGCGCCTAGCCTTCCTGCCTCATTACACCCGGTTTGCGAACATGGCCCGACTGGGCTGAGTGAACCGGTGTTCCTGGGTGAGGATCTTCTGGCTTGGTTGTTGCTGGCTTTGGGTGGGGCTATGGCTGTGGGCAACTTGGCTGCGCTCATCAAGCCACCCGTTGAGCGTTCTCCGAGCTGTCAAGCCACCGCTGACCTAGAGAGGCCGCCACTCTGGCGGAGCCTCATCTACATAGTCCTTGGTTCGGCTGTATCTGTTTGGGCTCTAGTGACCTTGGTGGCCTGAAGACGTTTCCGGGGGGTTTCCTACTGCTTCGCGTGATGCAGGTATGAGCTGATGGCCGGTTGGTGGGCTACCGTCCCGGGCTGGAGGTGACGGTAATGGCAACTGAACTATTGGCCCAGGCTGCTTCGCCGGGCCTGACGGACGCCTGTGGGGACAGCCCCGGGTTTATCTGTGAGACAGTCTGGGACATCACGGGCAACGGAGCGGTGTCCGAGATCACGGGATGGCTCGTGGAGCGTCCGCTCAAGATTGCCATCATCCTGGTCGGTGCAGTTTTCATGAACCGTTTGGTCAAGCGGACGATCGACCGTTTAGTCGAACGCCTGGTCGCCTCTCGCACTGAAGAAGAGGACGAGGCAGAGTCTGACGCCATGGTGACCCGCCTGGGCAGGCGGGCCCGAGGCAAGCTGCGGAGGATCCATGAACAGGCCGAACGGTCACGACAGAGGGCACTCACCTTGGGAGCCGTGCTTCGAAGCATTACCGGAGCCGTCGTCTACCTCATGGCAATAATGCTGGCACTTGGGGAGATTGGCTTCGACCTGGCACCCCTCATCGCAGGTGCCGGCATCGTAGGTCTAGCAATTGGTTTCGGAGCACAGTCATTGGTGGCCGACTTTATTGCCGGCATCTTCATCGTTGTTGAGGACCAGTATGGGGTTGGTGACTACGTGGACGTGGGGGCGGCATCAGGCACTGTTGAGCGCGTGAGTTTGAGGACGACGATTTTGCGTGATGTTGAGGGCGTGGTTTGGGTGATCCCGAATGGCGAGATCCGGCGAGTTGGAAACTCTTCACAACTCTGGGCACGAACTGTCCTGGACGTGGACGTGGCCTACGACACCGATATAGACCTGGCAGCCAGTGTCATCAAGAACGTAGCTGACGAGATCTGGCATGAGAAACAGGAGTCAGCCACAATTCTGGAAGAGCCCGAGATCTGGGGCGTGCAGGGCTTCGGAGCCGACGCCATCTCCATCCGCCTGGCCGTCAAGACCGAGCCAGGCGAGCAGTGGGCCACAGGGCGTCTGTTGCGTGCCCGCCTCAAGAGGGCTTTCGACGAATACGGGATTGAGATTCCGTTCCCGCAGCGGACAGTGTGGCTCAGAGAGGACCGAGATGATGGCACTACCAGTGGCTCGACAGTTGACATTCGCTCAGACCTACTTGGCGGTCGCCCGGGTAGCGATGGTGGTGAATAACAGCACACGACCTTGTGCTCTGTCCTGCAGTTAGCCAAGTGGATCCACATCGTCAAATTGTTCGAAGACGCGCTTCACCTTTCCCGCCTCGGTTCTAGCCATTGATCCGGGAGCAACCATTTCGACTGTCGTTCTAATCCTGAGGCGGTCCAATAGAACCTTCTGGAGTCTGCTGGTTGCATCGTCACCACTACCGGCTGTCCGGTCACCAAGTTCCGCTCGAACCCGCAACTCGGCCATCGGACCGCGGCGGTCGACAACGATTGCGTAGTTTGCTCCAACGTCAGGATCGTCCATCAGAGCCGTTTCGATCTCGCCTGGATAGACGTTGATACCACGGATAACGAGCATGTCATCGGAGCGGCCCATGATTCGTGCGATGCGCGTCCAGTGGCGCTCCGACGGACCGGTTTCTGGGAGGATCCGTGTGATGTCGCCGGTCCGATATCGGAGCAAGGGTATGGCCTGCTTGGTAAGTGTTGTCAGGACCAACTCGCCCCATTCACCGTCAGGCAGTACCCCACCAGATTCAGGGTCTACCACCTCGGGAAGGAAATGATCGTCGAAGACGTTCAACGCTCCTAGGTCATCGGGGGCCTCCATCGCAACTCCGGGTCCGATCACCTCTGAGAGACCGTAGATGTCAAGGGCCCTGAAATCCCCTCCCCATGCATTCTGGATGCGTGCACGCATGCCCTCCGACCATGGCTCGGCTCCCAGGATTCCGATTTCCACCTTGAGGTCCTTGAGTATTCCGTAGTCGCGTGCACGTTCTGCAAGGAGGAGGCAAAACGACGGTGTTGCGGACATGACCCGGCTGTGAAGGTCTGCGAGGAGCTGCAATTGGAGAGTCGTATTTCCCCCCGAGACAGGAACCACCGTGCAACCCAGTCGCTCTCCTCCATAGTGGAGACCGAGACCACCCGTGAACAGTCCATATCCGTATCCATTGTGGAGTATGTCGTCAGGGCGTACTCCGGCCAGGGCCAGCGAGCGGGCATTTACCTCTGCCCAGATGACAAGGTCTCCTGGTGTGTAAACGACGATTGTCGGTTTGCCGCTGGTTCCCGAACTGGCGTGGAGCCTTGTTGTTTGGGCTAGAGGAGTGGTGACCATGCCCAAGGGGTAGGTGTCGCGCAGGTCCGCCTTGACCGTAAAAGGCAGTGATGAAATGTCCCGGACCGAGGTGACCGAGTCCAGTTCGATTCCCGACAGGCGATCCGACCAGAATGCATTGTTGCAAGTAGACAGACGCCGGACGAGGGCACTGAGACGCTCACCCTGTAAGGCAGTCTTTGTCTCCGTTGGATAGCCCACCGTGTCGAGCATCTGACCTAGGACCATGCCGCTCGACGATAGGCGGCGGAGAACCATCCGATCAGTGCATCAGCGCAATTGGAAGCCGAGGCCGATTTGGTCATCAGGGTCAAGGGTGAAACTGCTCCTAGCGAAAAGGTGTGCCGACCCCTCGATCGTGGTGATCACACCGGCCTCCGAGGTTTCTGTGATACGGCCCTCAAAGACTCCGCCGGCGATTCCCTCGTTCAAGAAAGGGTCGCCCATCTCTACGATGCCGGCTTGGTGCAGGAGGGCAAGGCGTGCCGACGTACCCGAACCACATGGGGATCTGTCTACCTGTCCGTCAGCAAAGATCGTGACATTCCTCTGGTGGAGCGGGGTGTCACCGATGGTCTCATGGAAGATCGTGCCGTACAGGCCCGAGAGACGGTTATCTGGAGCATGCATTACGACTGGTGAGTCGTCCAAGGATTTCCGGACTTGTCGACCCAGTGAAATGAGTTCATCGAGGCACCCAATGTCGGCTGACAGGTTCATTCCGTCGAGGGCCACGGAAGCGTAGAAGGCACCTCCGAAGGACACGGCAACGGACAGTCGGCCGAAAGAGGTAGGGACCTCCTTAGCGATAGTGCTGACATACGCAGGGACGTTTTGGAATCGGACGTTGACCACCCGGTTTTCATGCAACTTGGCAGTCGTCGGCAGGCGGCCGGAGGGAACGTCCACAACCACGTGCACGGCTTCACCATCTGTGGCGATCAAACCCGTGTCAATAGCCCAGGTGACAACGGCGATTGTGCCATGGCCACATGCTGTGCTGAAGCCATCCTTGTGGAAGAAAATGACCCCTAGGTCACCACCGGGGTCGTCTGGTGGCACGACGAAGCCGCCATACATGTCGGCGTGTCCTCTTGGTTCGTTGACGAGAAAGCGGCGGAGGTCATCCAGGTTCTTTATCGCCCATTCACGGCGGTCACCAGCAGTTCGGCCCTCCATGGGGCCGACATCCAGGATCCGAAATGGCTCACCGGCACAGTGATAGTCCGTTGTCGTCAGAGACTCACCAGGCCTGGGGATCATGGTGGCACCGTAGTGCCACTGTCGACGACGTCTACCAGACGGCGGTCGGGTCGATGCCCCTGACACTGTTTATTCTGGTGATCAGCACAGCGAAGTCGTCGTGCCTGTACATCCGACCCGTGAAGGCAGGTGCCGAGATGCTTCCAATGTCGATGTCAGGGAATCGAGTCTGCACCCTGTCGGCCCATTCAGGTAACAGCGTGTCGAACGGTGCCGATGCGACACCTGCTTCGATGGCCTCGGCTTCTCCTGAGGCTGGGTCAAAAAGGCCTGTTGCAAGGGGCAGGAGGTCACCCACGGCATCAGCCAGCCTTTTGGCGCTGTCTGGTGTCCGAAGCAGGACGTCGATCAGGCCGTCGGCGTGGCGAATGTGGAACCTTTCTTCGCGGGCAGCATGGGCGGCAGCATCTCTTAGTGATTCGAGCTCTGATTGTTTTACGAGTGACCACCGGAGGTCCTCGGCTGTGTCATAGAGCCAGTGACGAACTAGGGCATGTGCCCATTCGGTACAGGTAACTTCCACAATCTGGGCGGACCGGTACTCGGCGGCACTTCGGTCAAATGCCAGGCGGTTAATCACTTGGTCGTCGGGCTCCCCTCCCTCTCCGCTATCAGCAACTATTGAGTAGAGGAGGGCGGCGTGGCTTAACTCGTCTTGAGCGATGCTGGCGAACGCCATGTCTTCTTCGAGGAACGGTGCGATTCCGATCCACTCGGTGTGTTGTTGTCCCATTAGGTGTTCGTCGTCGGCGAAGGCGAGCAGAAACTCGATTGTGCCAGGGGTCATTGATGTCACTTTCTCTGCCTCTGACTCCTGCGGTGGGCTGCCACGAGGAGTCCATCGTTATCTCTGTGCGGTTTGTCTGAGTTGGGCGCCACAAAGTCGTGGTCGCCAATGAGCAGGTGCGCGCGATCAACCATCCAAAGCAAATCACCCTCACCTCGACGCAGGTAGTTTTCGCGGGCCAATAGCAATGCCAGTTCATCGTCGGGGGCGTCGATGCTCCCGGCGTGGCGGTATTCCTCCTGCCCGTCTTTTTTGAGGAATATTTCGTAAGTACGGATGCTTCCTCCTTCAGCGGTCCCGCATCACTTCGATGACCTCGAAGCAGGATCCACAACGGTGTATGGCCCGACAACGGCTGGGGCCAAACTCTGACTTCTCCACAGTCGGCGAGCCGCAACGCGGGCAAAGTGTTGGGCCGCTATCGACCTTGATGGCCAGAGTCAGATCGGTGGCCATCGTCCTACGGGCTTTGGCTGTTACGCGCTCGATCGTCCAGATGGGTGACTTCAGCCACTCGACGGTTACTTTTTCAACTTCCGGTAGTACCTCCAGGGCGGCTTTCACATCGGCACCGATTGTTGCTAGTGCCGGACAGCCCGAGAAAGTAGGGATCAGACCGATGGTGAGTCGGCCATCTTCTGTGGCGGTGATTGTTTCGAGGAGTCCCAGGTCGACTATTGACACGCCCGGTATCTCAGGATCGTCGACAGTCGTCACAGCAGCGAGGGCTCGTCTCAGCAGTGTGTTGTCAACGGTCGTGGTATTCATGCGATGACCCCGGCTGGAGCAGCATCGAGGGCGTTGCGCACCCACTGGGTGGTTTCCCACGCGGTAGATGCCTCAGCGATCCGTCGTGCTGTGTCAGGCCCGTCCATCGCCATGGTCCTCTTGAGGGGCTCCCAGTCGATTGGCCCACATGTCCAGGTATCGGTCTCCGGGTCATGGGTCAGGCCGGGATCGGGGATTGTGAAGCCGTAACTATGCAGCATCGGAACAAACTTCTGGACCCAGCCAGCTCGCATCACCTCGTTCTTTTCAGACTTGAGGCGCCAGCGGGCCAACTTGTCATCGGGCTTTGAGTCGGGGCCAAAGAGACGCAGGGCCGGCCACCACCAGTCGTTGATTGATTGTTGAAACATGGCACGTTGGGCATCAGTCCCCTGAGAGATCCTGAGGACACGCTCCTCGCCCAATCGGAGATGGAAGCCCTCCTCGGCGATGATCCGCTTTAGGATCCGTTTGTAGGGGCCATAGGAACAATCCTTGTAGACGGCCTTTTGGCTAGGTACCGCCGCACCGTCGACCAGCAGGCAGATCGCAACTTGGTCTCCCCATGTCCGGACCGGGTAGTGGAACACGTTGTGGAACCGAGAGCGTCCAGCGAACAGGTCCTCAATCATCTCCCGACGGGTTTTGATGCCGAGGTCTGCCGCGACCATGTAGAGCAGGTGGCCGTGGCCGATCTCGTCTTGGGTCTTAGCCAACACGGTCATTTTGTGGCGGAGGCCGGGCGTCATTGGTATCCAGTCGCGTTCTGTCAGGCCTCCCATCAATTCACTGTTCGCGTGCAACTCTATGAAACGGAACACAGTTGCCCTGTACTCATCGGGCATGTCATCGTCGACCTCGACCATGCCGCCTTCGTTGAGGAATGCCTCGAACTCGTTCATAGAGGACCATGTGCGTCCCATCAGCTTTCTCCTCAGTTTTCGGCTTGGTTGAGAGGTACTCCGTTCACACCAGGATGATTGGCAACCAGTGTGAGAACGTCATAGGCGGCGACCACATCGTCGTTTTGATTGAGGACCTGGGCGTCCCAGGCAACCTCGCCATATCCGGCTCCAGAGCGAAGTGTCTTGCGTTTACAGGTCAGGAAGACGGTAAGGGTGTCACCTGGGTAGGTCGGCTTGGCGAAGCGGCAGCGGTCGATTCCGTAGTTGGCTAGGACAGGTCCGGGGTCAGGCCAGACGAAAAGTCCCGCTGCAAGTGACAGGACCAGATAGCCATGGGCGACTCGTTCTCCGAAGATTGGACTTGCCGCCGCCGCCGCCTCATCCATATGTGCATAGAAGTGGTCTCCCGTGCTTTCAGCGAAGTCTTCGATGTCATTGAGGGTGACAGTGCGGGAATCGGTACGAATTGCCGTTCCAATGTTGAGGTCATCGAAGGTCAACTTGAATGGATGACCGCGGTCCAGGTGCCTTGCGGAGCCAGGCATCCACTCTCCGGTGATGGCGGTGAGCATGTCGGGTGAGCCTTGTACAGCAGTTGTTTGGAGGTGGTGGCGAATACCACGGAGGCCCCCCATCTCCTCCCCACCTCCAGCCCTACCTGGTCCACCATGGACGAGGTTGGGTAGGGGTGAGCCGTGGCCGGTGCTGGTGTCAGATATCGAAGCGTCCACGACGAGGACGCGTCCGTGGTGGGCGGAGATGCCTGTAGTCAGAGCACGTGCCTCGTTGGGATCAGCGGTATAGACCGAGGCAACGAGGCTCCCTCCACCCAGTGACGTCAGGTGTATGGCATCTGCCTGATCTGTGTATCCCATGATCGTGCTGACCGGTCCGAATGCCTCGGTGGTGTGCACGCTTGGGTCGGTCGGGTTATCTGAACGCAGCAGGGTGGGCGCTAGGAATGCCCCTTTGTCGGGATCTACGCCGTGGAATTCACAGGAATCAGTAATCACGGTGGTTGATCTGGTGAGGGTTGAAATGGCGTTAAGCACCTCTGTCCTCTGCGCCTTGCTGACAAGGGCGCCCATGCGTGTGTCTGGATCAGCCGGATCACCGACTCGGACCGCGTCGAGCGAGGCCGCGACAGCTGCAGTTGCCGCTTCCAGGTGCCGATGGGGTACTAGCGCCCGGCGTATGGCCGTGCATTTTTGGCCAGCTTTGACGGTCATTTCGGTTACGACCTCGGCTACGAAGAGTTCAAATTCGGGTGAGCCAGGACCCGATTCATGGCCAAGGATGGCAGTGTTGAGGGAGTCGGCTTCGGCGTTGAAGCGTGTCGAGCGTTCCACCACGGATGGGTGGGCTCTTAGGAGTGCAGCTGTAGAGGCGGAACCGGTAAAGCCGATGAGGTCTTGCCCACCCAGGTGGCCTAAGAGGTCTCCTATGTCACCGCAGATTAGTTGTAGTGCCCCGTCGGGGAGGATCTCGGACTCAACTATCAGACGGACCATGGCTTCGGTTAGGAACGCTGTTTGGGTGGCTGGCTTGATGATTGTGGGCACACCGGCTAGTAGGGCAGGAGCGAACTTTTCGAGTGCGCCCCAACATGGGAAGTTAAATGCATTGATCTGGACGGCCACACCATTCAAGGGAGTGGCTATGTGAGTGGCAATGAACGATCCGTCACGGGCCAAGATCTCAGGGTCACCGTCTAAGAGAACCGTTGAGTTGGGTAACTCTCTACGCCCCTTAGAGGCGTAGCCGAGGAGTACTCCGGCGCCTCCCTCGATGTCGATCCAGGAGTCAGTCCGCGTGGCTCCCGTTGCGGTGGACAGGTTATAGAGGCCTTCCTTTTCGGCGAGCAGGTATTGGCCGAGGGCCTTGAGAAGGGCTGCCCGCTCATGGAAGGTCAGGGAGCCGAGAGCACCACCACCAACCTCTTTGGCATATGCAACAGTTCCCGCAAAGTCGATTCCGTTACTAGAGACGGATGAGACAGGTTCTCCGGTAACGGCGTGGTGTGTCACGGTTCCTGTGGGGGCTGGGGCGTGCCAAACCCCCTGGACATAACTCTCGAGTGTTCGCACGCTTCTCCCGGTCCCCCCGCTTGTGCTCAGGGACGATTGTATAACCTTTGATCGAATTGTCAAAGCGTGGAGATGCGCTGGTTGGGTCCAGATAATTGGGCACAGGACTGGTTGGAGCGGGTGAGGAGAATCGAACTCCCGTCATCAGCTTGGGAAGCTGGGGTTCTACCATTGAACTACACCCGCGAATCCCCGAATCAGTGGGGAGTCGTGCCGTGCCACTATCGGGAATCTATCCGTGAAGATGGATTGTCCGGACCTGTGGAGGGTTGGCAAAGCCGTACACGATGATGATCAATGTGGTTGTGCGGCCGTGCTGCTTTGATCAGATTTGGAGTGGCACAGTTTTCACTTAGAAGGAGGGTGAAGGGTTCTGGTGAGAAGGTGTGCTGACGGTGTATGGCACAATCTTCATCGAACCGGTGGAAGCTCTTGGCTTGGACGTCACAGTCAGCCGCGAGGAGAAACGGGGTTGCACCAGTCCGTTCGCCAAGATGAACTACGGCCGAAGGTACTTTGACCTCCAGGTTCCGGTGGTTGTCGGGTTTGCATCAGCCCCGAGCTAGTCGAAGAGCCCGTTTGCCAACCTCTGCTATAACTCGTTCCATATCAACAGTCAGCATCTCACCGTCGGAAACCACCTTCTCGCCGGCTACCCAGACGTCTGTTACCCGGCGGGTTGATCCCGACCATGCCACGTGGGCCAACAGTTCGTCTGGTTCGGTTACCGGTACGAAACTAGTGTGGCCTAGGTCCATCCTGATCATGTCGAGAGTTGTGCCGGGCGCCAGGTAGCCCGTGTCCTTGAGGCCAACTGCCGCAGCAGAGTCACGGGTTGCCATGGTTAGTGTTTCCACTGTCGAAACAACCGTCGAGTCCAGTGCATGGACTCTGGCTAGCAGCGCTGCCATCTTCACCTCCTCCCATAGGTCGAGAGAACCGTTGGAGGCGGGTCCATCGGTTCCGTAGCCGACGATCACGCCCGCTTTCTTCATGGCAGTCAGCGGGGCTATTCCGCATCCGAGCCTCATGTTGCTAATCGGACAGTGAGCAACAGCAACATTGTCGGCTGCCAGCAGAGCGATGTCAGCGTTATCCACCCAAACACAGTGGGCCGCGAGCACACGACTGTCGAACACCCCGTTGTCATGAAGAATGGCGGTTATCGAGCGACCGTAGGTGGCTTCGAGTTCGACATTCTCCTCACGGGTCTCAGCAAGATGCAGGTGGAGTATGGCGTCAAGTGACTGGGCCAACTCCGCCATTTCGACCACTTTGGCGATTCCGAGGTCATAGGCAGAATGGGGACCTATTCCGACCGTGATCCTCCCAGTTGGGTCATGGTATTTCGAGAAGAAATTGGAGACTTCCTCGGTGCGGTCACTACCGCTGGAGTGGAGGCCTGACACGACACCAGGGGTCATGACAAGTCGGGCGCCCGATTCCATGACGGCGTCTACCATCGCTTCTTCGAACAGGTACATCTCACAGCTCGTGGTCACTCCTGCAAGAAGCATCTCGGCTGATCCAAGGGTCATTCCCCACCAAGCATCTTCCGGAGTCATACGGCCCTCGCGTGGCCACATGGCCTCGGTCAGCCAGCGGTGGAGGGGCAGGCCATCGCCTGAGCCACGCATGAGTGTCATCGGTGTGTGGCAGTGGGCGTTCACCAGGCCCGGCATGAGGAGGCCACCGACGTCTGCTACAGATACGGCGTCGTCGACAGGAGGGGCATCTTGGGATGCGCCCACCCAGGTGATCTTGCCATCAGCTGTATCGACCACACCGGGGGCGAACACGGAGTTGTCCATGTCACAGGTGACTACGACGTCAGCGGTGAAACGTTGCAATTCCATTGGCAACTATACGACTCGGTCGTTTCCACCGTCGATTGGGATCTGAGCTCCTGTTGTGCTGGCGAACGTGTCGGTGCACAACTCAACTGCGATCTTCGCCACAGCTGTGGAGGTGACCTCCGTCCCTAGAAGGTTTCGAGTCTTGTAATCCTCGACAGTCAGACCATAATTGTCGGCTCGTTCCCTGAGCAGGTCGTCATTCCAGAGGCCTGTGTCAAACACAGCATCAGGGTGGACAGTATTGACTCGGATGCCGTCGTCGGCCCATTCCAGAGCAGCGACACGGGCTACCTGGTTTAGGGCAGCTTTCGAGGTCGAGTAGGAGAGAGCCCCTTTACCCGGTGCGGCCACGTTCTTGGAGCCGATTACCAAGACCCGCCCTCCAACTGGGGACCTTGCAAGGAACGGATAGGTGGCCTGGAGGAGGCTGACGACAGAGTCAACGTTCACGACCTGCACATTTCGATAGTCGGCTGCATCGAGATCGCCGATCGGTGCATTGGTACCGAAGATTCCAGCCGCGATTAGGACGATGTCTAGGCCACCGAACCGCTCGACAACGGTGTCAATCGCCGATGCCTGTGCCTCATGATCGGTAACGTCCACGGTCAGCCCCAACCAGGCTGGGTGGTCAAAAGTGGTCCTTATTGAGGGGTCGATATCCAATCCGCCCACGGCACATCCCCGTGTGAGTAGCTCCGAGGCACATGCTCGACCGATTCCAGAACCGGCTCCAGTGACTATGGCGACCATACCGGCCAACTGAGCAGGTGGACCGGCCAAGCGCAGCTTGGCCTGCTCCAGGTCCCAGTACTCGATGTCGAAGATGTGGCCTGCATCGAGGGCCTCGTAGCGGTCAAGGTGGTCTTCGACCCGTTCTAACACCGGCATTGTGTGTTCGTAGATGTCAAACGCGACATTTGCGGCGGAAATGGTCCTTCCGGCGGTGAGAACCCCTAGTACTGGGTCGAGGACGACGCGGGGTGCAGGATCCAGCATTCTCAAGTCGGTTCGTCCCCGGTGTTTGTGTTGCTTGAAGTAGTTCTCGTAGGCAGCCGAATAGGCGGTCACATCCCGGCCCACCATCGGAACACGCTTTGTACGGATCACATGGTCGGGTGTCAGTGGCCCTCTCTCTGCCAGGCTCTCCAAATCCACCCGCTGGACGAAGCGAGTCGAGATCTGGTCACAGTGGCGGCACAGCAGCATCGGCTGTCCTGCAGCATCGGAGATATCCCGACGGAGTCCGGCCAGGGCCATGGTGTCGACGTCGGGAAGTGTGGCGGATGGCAGGCCTGGGAGGGGAGCATTTTCGTCCAGCCACCTTTCGGCCATCGTGATCAATTCCCGGTGTCGAACATAGGCCTCATGTGTTGACTCACCGAATGTGAAGAGGCCGTGGTTGAGCAGCACCATCCCGATGGTGTTCCTGTTGACCTGGTCGGCCCAGAAGGCAGCAACGGCTCTGGCAAGTTCGAATCCCGGCATGACATAGGGGATGACCACCACGGAATCACCAAAGATCTCATGGACGTACCCACTGGCATCGTTGACGTTAGTTAGCGAGACAATCGCATCTGCGTGGCTGTGCAGGATCGCTGGAAGCGGGATGAAGGCATGTAGCAGGCTCTCGACGGACGGTGCAGGTGCTCCGGGGTCGAAACTGGAAGACATGAGTTCGCGCATCATGTCGGGATCGGAAAGAGACTCAAGCGCTAGCAGGTCCTGCAAGCGTGAAAGGGCCAGCGGGGTGAATCCTTGAGGTTCAATCGTTGCCAGGTCCCACCCCGAACCCTTTACGAAAAGAGCATCGAAAGTGGAACCGGTGATGTCGGTGAACGGAGTCTTTATCGACGTGTTCCCCCCACCGTGGAGAACGAGGGCCGGATCGGAACCGATTAGGCGTGACCCGTACACGCACTCATCGAGGGGGGTCTCAAGGGTCTTGGCTACGACAAGATCCCAGCGGTCTTCCATGTTCTACTTCCTAGTCGTTTGGGTGGCTACCAGGTTGGCCGGGCCAGCATTCCGCCGTCTACCACAAGGTCAGTTCCCGTAATCCAGCGGGAGAGATCTGAGCAGAGGAAAACACAAGCATCGCCCACGTCTTCGGGCGTTCCGAGTCTTGTCAACGGGGCCGCCTTATGCCATCGGGCAACCCCGTCTGGCCAGTCCTCTTCCAGGCCCAGGCGGTCGATGAGGCCCGGCGAGATTGAATTGACCCGAATTCCGTAACTGCCATAGGTAAGTGCGGCAGCCCTGGCATGCATTACGAGTGCAGCCTTTGACGTCGCATAGTGGCCGTGCACCTCGGCCGGTTGGTGGGCTTCGATCGAGGCGATGTGGATGATCGAACCACGTGATTTCCTTGAGCGCATGTCCGCGGCAGCTAGTTGGGTGAGGCGATGTGCGGCTGTCACGTTTACGTCGATGGTCTCAGACCAGGCCATGTCGGTTAGTTCATCGAAGGGTGCAAGTGACTGCGTAGCCGCGTTGTTGACCAAGCCATCGACTCGACCGTGCATTTCTAGGGTTGATTCGATGATGCCGGCAGGTCCGTTTGTAGAGGTCAGGTCAGCCCGGATGTTTGACACGAGGCTTCCATCGAGATTGAGTAAGTGGTCTGTTGATGATGTCCGCGTGTGGGCGACGACAGTGGCCCCGGTTTCCACGAGTCGACGGACGATTCCTGAGCCCACCCCACCACCAGCACCAGTCACGATGACGACGCGACCCGAAAGGTCGAGTAGATCCCGCGGTGAAGCGGCCTTGGTCATGACTGCTCCCCTCTCACGAGGGTGGAGATGCGGGAGGCTGCCTCGGGGAATTCAGTGATCAGTCGCTCAACCGATCCAAGTTCGAACCCATCGGGGTTGTAGGGGGGCGCCAGCGTGGTTCCCACTAGAGACCAGTCCCCTGTCGTGGAGGCCCCCATCCAGGTACCTGCTGTAACTGCAAGGAACGGCCTTTCACCAGTTGGAAGGTTAGGTCCAAGTACAGGTGTTCTGATCGAACCGTCGATTTCAAGGAGTAGGAATTCAACAGGATCACCGCCGTAGTGGTGCCACAACTCGGTTCTGTCGAGGCGGTGCATCGCGGAAAAGTCATCTGATTGCATGAGGTAGTAGATGGCCGACCCATGTTGATCGCACCAGGTCTCAGTCCACATACCTCCTTCAAGCGGTAGGGGCTCGAGCCCGAGAATGATTGAGATTTCTTCGGCAGTCATGTGGTCGTCGGCATTCCCCGTGTTGCCCAAGAGCCGGTGGCACGATACTAGTTGTCCGATGACCATTCGAAGGCTGGACCATGAGTGAACTCGGTGTAAGGACCCTGGACTGGGTTGATGGTGCCATTTTGATGGTTGACCAAACGCAGTTACCGGCGTCCGTAGAGATGTTGAGGATCACGACGGTGCCTGACCTGGTTAGTGCGATTCAGCGACTGTCGGTTCGTGGAGCGCCGGCAATTGGTGTCGCCGGTGCGTTCGGAGTTGTTCTGGCAGCTCAGACAGAGGGTGTTGGAACGGAAGCATTTGACGCGGCGGTGGAATCGATTCGGTTAACTCGCCCTACGGCGGTGAATCTGGCGAAGATGGTCGAACGGGTGGTCGCTGTCTCCGCAGGCGGAACTGACGCCATATTGGCAGAGGCGTTTGCCGTGAGAAACGAGGAACTTGTTGCGTCGGTGAAGATGGGTGATGCTGGTGCCGACCTGGTTGCTGAAATCACGGGCAAGCCAGACTCACTTCGTGCTCTCACTATTTGTAATACGGGTGGTCTTGCCAGCGTTGAGCGAGGGACAGCGTTAGCGGTCATCCAAACGCTCCACGAGCGCGGGTGCCTTGAGGAAGCCATTGCCCTTGAGACCCGGCCACTGTTGCAGGGGGCTCGCTTGACTGCGTGGGAACTCAAGCGGATGGGTGCTCCGTTCCGACTGATCGTCGACTCAGCGGGGCCACACCTGATCTCCCAGGGCCTTGCTGACGTAATTTTGACTGGTGCTGACAGGATCGCTGTCAACGGTGACACAGCTAACAAGATAGGGACCTATTCACTAGCGCTGGCTGCCAGGCATTCTGGAGTCCCGTTCGTGGTAGTTGCTCCCGAGTCTACGATCGACATGGGCACCGCTGTTGGGGGAGACATTGAGATCGAGAACCGAGGTAACGATGAGGTCGTCTGTTTCGGGGGCACAACAACTGCACCTGAGGGAACGCGAACCATCAATCCGGCTTTCGACGTCACTCCGTCTGAGCTCATTACTGCGATAGTCACTGACACACGGGTTGTTCGACTTGATCGAGGTGAAATGCTGGACACGGTGCGGAGGTGAACAAGGCACAGGTTCTAGGGGCGAAGTCACCGGTACAACCCCCTACCCCACCTAGTCTGCAGCGGTGAGAACAAGCCCCTGCGCCATCTGGCGAGTAGCAACTTGAGGTGGCTTAAACCCGTAGCGGTTCCCCTCGTTGCAGTCGCCCTAGCCTTGGGAATAGGAGCCATCATCCTGGCTGTCTCGGGCGCCAACCCCATTGAGGCATACGGAGCGCTGATTGACGGTTCACTATCCAGCCAGAAGACTATTGGCCGGACCTTAGAGAAGGCCACCCCGCTCATCATGGGTGGGCTCGCTGTGGCCTTTGCCTTCCGTGCTGGACTCTTCAACATTGGCGGCCAGGGTCAGCTAGTCGTTGGTGGCATCATTGCCGCCGCCGTGGGTTTCGGATTCGAGGGACTGCCCTGGATCGTCCATACACCCCTAGCGCTCGGTACTGGCGCTGTGGCCGGTGCCGCCTGGGGTTCGATCGCCGGGGTCCTCAAGGCCACCCGGGGTGCTCACGAAGTGATCACAACAATCATGCTGAATTTCGTAGCCCTCAACCTCACGGACTGGTTGGCCTCGAACCCGTGGAAGGACGAGGGAATATTGTCACGTACTCCGGCTGTAGAGGAAAGTGCACTCATCCCACTGTGGGGGTCGTTTCCAACGGGTTTTCTGGTGGCTGTCGCTGCCAGCATTGGATGTTGGTATCTGTTGGAGCGGACCACTCTCGGCTTTGAGATCCGCTCAGTAGGCCTGAATGGAGATGCTGCCAGATATGCCGGAATTTCGGTACGACAGATTGTCATTACCACTATGGCGATAAGTGGACTTCTTGCTGGTGCTGGTGGTGCCATCGAGACTCAGGGCGTGATCGGTAGGTACGAGCCCGGCTTTAATGCCGGGCTGGGTTTCAACGGCATCACTATCGCCCTGCTGGCCCGGAACCATCCAATCGGTGTCATCCCGGCAGCTCTACTGATCGGCGCAATGGAGGCCGGGGGTTCCATGATGCAGTTCAACGCGGATGTAGCACCAGAGATAACCGACATCATCGAGGCATTGATGCTGTTGTTTGTGGCCACACCGATCGTGGTCCGGTGGTTCTTCTCGCGACACGATGTTGATGAGGTTTCGGTTACCGCCGGGTGGGGTTCATCGTGACCAATCTGTTCAGCCGCTCCCGCTGGATAATCCTGACGGCTCTGGTCTTCGTTGTCATCACCTTGTTCACTGCTGAGTTCCAAGAGGACCAGACAACAGCGGTTCTGGCCAGTGCGCTGCGCCAGTCCACGCCCTTAGTCCTTGGTGCACTATGCGGTGTTCTCTGTGAGCGGTCCGGTGTGGTGAACATTGGCATTGAGGGTCAGATGCTGTTGTCAGCATTTGTGGGATTCATGGTTGCTTCTTCAACTGGGAGCCTCGTAGCGGGGATCCTTGCCGGCATGGTCACGGGCGCCATGATGGGAGCCGGTCTGGCGGGGCTGTCGGTAACCCTGCACGGTGACCAGATAATTGCTGGAACCGTCCTCAATATTGCCGCAGTCGGTATCAGTAGTTATTTCTTTCAGCAGGGGCTCACCCTGCCATCTGGCAAGACTCCCCAGGTGTCGCTCGGCCCACTTGCAGATCTACCTGTGGTCGGGAGGGTGTTCTTCATCAACCGTCCCCTCACCTATTGCTCCCTTATTCTCATCTGGGTCGTTTGGTTCGTGTTGTTCCGGACCAGGTGGGGTCTCTGGACCAGGTCGGTCGGCGAGGTACCAAGCGCGGCGGAGACTGTTGGCATCTCGGTTACGCGGGTCCGCTACACGAACCTCATAGCGGGTGGATGCCTTGCCGGTCTGGGCGGTGCCTACCTAAGCCTCGAAGCGGTCGGATCCTTTGAGCGCATGATGACCAACGGGAGGGGCTTCGTGGCCTTGGCGGTGATGATATTCGGACGCTGGAACCCGATCGGAATCTGGGGTGCTGCTCTTTTGTTCGGGTACGCCAGCGCCGTCCAGACCCAACTCCAGTTCCGCGGCTGGCTTGCCGATGACCCGCAGTTCATAGGAATGATTCCGTACGTCGTCTGCATCGTAGTCTTGGCCGGATTCGTAGGTCGTGCCCGACCACCTGCTGCCATTGGGCAGCCCTATAGCCGTGAGTGATCAGGTGGGTGTGGTTACACCTCCAGCACTTGAAGTTCTTGGTGTCACAAAGCGCTTTGGTGATGTGCTGGCCAACGAGGATGTTGACTTCCGAGTCGAACGTGGCCGTGTCCATGCCCTTCTCGGTGAGAACGGCGCCGGGAAGAGTACCCTTGTCAACATCATCTTCGGTCTGTATCAGGCCGATTTAGGTGAGGTTCGACGCGCTGGTGAGGTGATGAACCTGACCGGTCCACGAGATGCCATTGCCAGACAAATCGGGATGGTCCACCAACATTTCCAGTTGGTCCCGGTGCTCTCGGTAGCTGAAAACGTTGTTCTGGGAGATGAGCCGACGAGACACGGTGTTGTCGATCTCGATGAGGCCGCCGCAGTGGTCGATAGGTTGTCGGAGCGCTTTGGACTAGAAATCGACCCTTTGGCCCTTGTCGAGGACCTCCCTGTCGGCATCCAGCAGAGGGTCGAAATACTGCGTGCCCTCTACCGTGAGGTAGACATCCTGATCCTGGATGAACCGACGGCTGTACTCACGCCTCAGGAGACCAGCCATCTTCTCGAGGTCTTGCGCGGTCTCGCAGAAACCGGAGTGGCTGTGGTGTTCATTACACACAAACTCCGCGAGGTGATGGCCGTGGCCGATGAGATTACTGTGATGCGCCGTGGTCGAGTGGTGGGCCATACGGTGCCGGCCGACACGGACGAGTCGGATCTCGCATCGATGATGGTCGGTCGCCCCGTGGACTTACGGTTGAAGAAGACCCCCGCGTCGCCCGGTGACCAGGTGCTCACTGTTGTTGACTTGGTCGTTGACGATGATCGGCAGTCACCGGCACTGAATGGACTTAACCTTGACGTCCGTGCTGGCGAAATTGTAGGAGTCGCCGGGGTTGAGGGGAACGGCCAACGTGAGCTGGTTGAGGCAATTACGGGTCTTCGTGGAGTTATTTCCGGTTCGATCATTCTCGACGGCACCGATATTTCGGGTAGGCCCCCACGCCAGATCAGCATTATGGGGGTGGCACACATACCAGAGGACAGGGAGAAGTTCGGCCTCGTAGGTGCGCATACGGTTGCCGACAATTTGGTCCTGAACCGCTACTACCACCGCCCCTACTCCAGACGCGGCATCAGGCGTCCCGGAGAGGTTGATGCTGAGGCAACAAGGCTGGTTGAAGAGTTCGATGTGCGCCCACCAAACATCGCAGCGATGGTTGCCACGCTGTCAGGGGGGAACAAGCAGAAGGTCGTTGCAGCGCGTGAACTTTCCCACGACTCAAAGGTGATGGTCGCAGCACAACCCACGCGCGGAATCGACATTGGAAATATTGAATTCATCCATCGGCGGCTAATCGAATACCGCGACGCCGGTATGGCCATCCTCCTCGTGTCCGCTGAACTGGATGAGGTTTTGGGTGTCTCCGACCGGGTTGCGGTCATCTACGATGGACGGATCGTGTCGTTTGAGTCAGCTGATGGGATCGACCGCGATCGTGTAGGTCGGTTGATGCTCTCGGGAACCGCCAGCTAATCGATGGTTGCTACCGTCTCTCCATGCTCGGTCTGATAACTGGCAGCGGGTTTTACAGCCTCCCCGGCCTGGCAAATGCCGTTGACCGTGATGTTGAGACTCCCTACGGCACGGTCAGTCTGGTACACGGTTCTTGGAAGGGATGTCCGGTGGTGTTCTTGCCGAGGCATGGTGCCGACCACAGCGTGCCTCCGCAACGCATTCCATATCGGGCAAACCTGTGGGCACTTGCCGAGGCTGGCGCTAGGGCGGTATTCGCAACAGCTGTAAGCGGCGGGATCAATCCCGAGTACCGGAATGGAGAGTTGGTTCTGATCGACCAATTCATCAACTTCACGCACGGCCGAGAGGACACATTCTTTGATGAGGAGGTTCGGCATACCGACATGACCGAACCCTACGACCGGTACTTGCGTCAAGTCCTCTCCGAAACTGCCACCTCAGAGGCCATCGAACTAGTTGACGGTGGCGTTTATCTTTGCGCTAACGGGCCCAGGTTCGAGACCCCGGCCGAGATCCGGATGTATGCAGGTTTCGGTGGTGACCTTGTCGGAATGACCGGTTACCCGGAAGTGGTCCTTGCCCGTGAGCTCGACCTCCCCTATGCCGCCGTCGGGGTGGTCTCCAATCCAGCAGCGGGCATGGGTTCTGAGGAGCTCAGCCTCGACGACATCATGGCTGTACTGGACGAAGCTGCCGAGCCACTGCTGCGGCTCCTTGGCGGTGCAGCCGAACTGTTGGCACGCCGCTGGGCCTGAAGCTGCTCAGCGAGTGTCGCTGAGAGGCAGGTGGATTAGTCGAAGAGGCGGGAGGCATCCTCGAAGTCGACCAACCACGTCCGTCCTCCACCATCTGAGTGATAGGAGGCCCAACCCAGGAGCTGACGTGCCCGTTCTGGCAGGGATGCGGCACGCTTCTGGTCGACCACGAGCGGGCTGGCTTCCTCCGGTCGGAGCCAACCGACTACAAAGCTGACGTGCATGCCGTAGCGCCATGAACTGGTGGTGTTTTGCCCTGCACCATGGATCACCCTGCCGCTATAGATCATTCCGCTACCAGCTGGCATAGATGCGTATGCTGTCTCCTCATCATCAAAGTTCCCACCTCGGATCACAGCGGCGGGCAAGTTCTGGGTTTCCGGAATGACGACTGTTGCGCCGTTTGACCGAGTGAAGTCACTGAGAGCAAACATGCAACTGACTGTGATCTCTCGTCCATCAGCTATCGCTTCGGGCCAGTTCGTCTCATCACGGTGTAGGTACTGGGCCGGCTCACCCGGTCCGACGGCCATGATCTGGCCGGTGTTCAGCCAGTAGCCGTTGGCGTGGTCCAGGAGATAGTGATCAGCGACCGCTAGGAGAGTCGGGTTCAGTAGTGCGTGCTCCACGAAGGCGTCGCTGCGTGCGGCTAGGCCACAGAAGCGTCGGGTATTGGCTCCGTGAAAGCCCTCCCAGTGTTCGATCCCACTCTTCGATCCCGGGACTGTCTTATCGAACGTGGTTGCAAGGTCCTCAATGAGTTGGAGTCTGGGTGTTTCGGGAAGTAGATCAGAAACGATGACCCCACCATCGGCGTCCATCACCGTAACGATGTCCGCAAGGGCAGCACCGCGTTCAAGGGTCGTTAGGTTTGCCATCGCCGTACTCTATGGTCCCGTTTTCGGAGGAGAGTACGAACGTATGTCTCTCGGATCCACTAGCTACGAATGACAACTTGTCATACCGGGGCTTGGCACCGAATCCGCTGCTACAGAGGATGGCATAGCCGAGCTGGAGAGTGCGTATAGTTCGGGCAGTAACATCGCCCACGACGGCCTAACATCGGCTGCTCATGATCCTCTCTGACCGTTCCATACGCGAAGCCGTGGCCGCTAGTCGGATTGTGATCGAGCCCTACGACGACTCTTGCGTACAACCCTCATCGGTGGACCTCCACCTCGATCATCGGTTTCTCGTGTTTCGTAACCACACCAGGGGCCTGATCGATGTTCGCCAGGACCTCTCGGATTTGACGGAGATGGTCGAGGGATCCGACGATGACCCGTTCATCTTGCACCCCGGCGAGTTCGTCCTGGGTTCCACTTCTGAGAGGGTCGCTGTTCCCGATGATCTGGTCGCACGCTTGGAGGGGAAGTCCAGCCTTGGGCGATTGGGTCTGTTGATCCACTCCACGGCGGGCTATGTGGATGCCGGCTGGGATGGTCAACTCACGCTTGAGTTGTCCAATGTGGCGAGCCTCCCGATCACCCTTTACCCAGGGATGAAGATCGGCCAGATCTCGTTTATGCAAATGACAACGGTTGCCGACCGCCCCTATGGGGACAGTGAACTGGGTTCGAAGTACCGGGGCCAGGAAGGGCCGCGGGCCAGTCGCTACTGGGAGAATTTTGAGCAATAGCTAAGTGTTCAGACGGCGCCAGCTTCGATGGCTTCAAGAACATGCAGGGCGATATCACCAACCTTTACCTCGGTCTCTTCGACGCCTTCGCCTTTGACCCCGTCGTCGATCATCACGAAACAGAAGGGGCAGGCAGTCGCGATTCGGGTGGCTCCGGTAGCTAGGAGCTCCTGGGAGCGTTCGATGTTGATGTTCTTCCCGGTTCGTTCCTCCATCCACATCCGGCCACCTCCTGCGCCACAGCACATGCCCTCGGTGCCCTGGCGCTCAGCCTCTACAACCTCAATTCCTCCAAGGCTGCCGATGACCCGCCGAGGTGCCTGGTATATGTCGTTGTGGCGACCCAGGTAGCAAGAGTCGTGGTAGACGATCCGTTCATCAAGGCGGGCATCGGATACGTCGAGACGGCCCTCGTCGATCAACCACTCGAGTAGTTGGCTGTGGTGCACAACCTCGTAGTGGCCGCCAAGCTCGGGGTACTCGTTGGCCAGGGTGTTGAAGCAGTGCGGGCATTGCGTGATGATCTTCCGGGTACCCATCTTGTTGAGTGTCTCCACGTTCTGCATGGCCATCATCTGGAAGATGTACTCGTTGCCGGTTCGCCTAGCGGGGTCACCGGTGCACATTTCCGACGGACCGAGGATTGTGAACGACACGTCAGCACGGTGGAGCAACTGGGCCATTGCCCGTGAGACCTTCTTGTTCTTGTCGTCGAAGGAACCTGCACATCCGACCCAGTAGAGGTACTCAGCCTCGATCGGGTCGCCACCGTCTATGACTTCAACACCGTTGAGGTCTCCAACCCAGTCGGCTCTCTCGCTTTGTGAGAGACCCCAGGGGTTACCAGAGTTCTCCATGGAGCGATAGGCCGTGCCCAGTTCGGTTGGAAAGTCAGATTCCATTAGCGACAGATAGCGTCGCATGTCGAGGATCTTGTCAAGGATTTCGATGTTGACCGGACAGATCTCATCACAGGCACGACAACTCGTACATGCCCAAAGCTCCTCACCTGTTATCCGTTCGAACATGGAGTTGGATGACACGGTTATCTCTGAGTCGACACCGATTGGTGGTGACACGATCGTTGGTCCTGTCGCTGCCATCACTTCACCGGCCTTAAGCACTATCTCGCGGGGGTCAAGCGGCTTGCCCGTTGCGTGGGCTGGGCACACACTTGTACAGCGGCCACACATGGTGCAGGAGTCGGTGTCGAGGAGTTGTTTCCAAGTGAACTCTTCGATGGTCGACACTCCAAAACTTTCCAACTCCGTTTCCATGAGGTTGGGAATAGGCCGCATCGCACCCTTGGGCCGGTCACGGTCCTTGAGGTACATGTTCAAAGGGGAGGTGAACATGTGACGGAGCATGGTGATCGGCACGAGGGCCAGGAAGGCCATGAAGGAAACGACGTGGGCCACCCACCATGCCTGATGCCAGCCTGAAGCATGTGCGGCAAGGCCACTGTCCATTATCACCTGCGCCATCGGGTAGCCAATGATCGACCAAGTCTCGGCTTCGACCTGATGGCCCTCGACTCCGGCCTCGGCGGCGATTCGGAAGGCCTCGGCGGCGAAGCCTGTGACCCCTATCGCTAAGAACACGAACAGGGCAGCAGCGTGTTCGGGCTTGGTCTTGATCCGAATGCGGTAGGGGCGGTAGCGGTTGGGTCCGTACCGTCGCAGGAGTGCCCAGACGACTCCCGCAAGGAACATAACCCCTGCGATGTCTCCGACCAGTGTGTAGGCCCGGTAGACATCGCCGTGCAGGAACTTGAATGTTGGTGGAACCTGGTGGTTGACCTCCAGCACGGTTGTCACGGCTAGCAGGATCAGGAACGGGAAGTAGATGAGGGAGTGCATGACACCAGCTGCGGGCTCGCGCAGAAGCGTCTTCATGTAGACACCCGATCGGAAGTCAGAGAACCGGTACCTAGCGTTTTTCCGTGTGGTCGACCTGTTGTCGGGAGTACCTCGCTGCCAGTTCTGGACCCTGTAGGAGAACAGAACGGCTCCCCAGATGACCAGCAGGGGGATAGCCGAGTAGAAGGCCAGCTTTAGGGGTCCAGGGATGTTCCCGAACACCTCGCGGGTGATCTCCGAGTCATCATGGAAGCCATTGACGAGCGAAGCGACCCCTGAAGCCACCGTGAGAAGGGCAACGACCAAGCCAAGGCCGATGACCAGTTGGTTGGGTTGGATGCGCCTGTCGCTCATGTCGGCCGCGACACTACCGCTAGGGCGGGCTCCGACACTGGCTCAGCTGCGGATTGGCTGGGTTCTTAGGCAGAGGTATCGGCCACCAGCATTGCACCCCTTGAGCGGACTGTGCGCAAGGTGAGTCCAGAGCCATCAAGCTTTCGTCGGATTCGACCCAACTGGACATCAAGGGAGTTTCGGCTGGGTAGTCCATTGGGCCAGCCAGCTCGAGCCAAGTCGTTGCGGTTGACTACGCCACCGAAGCGGACCAGCAAGGCCCCCAAAAGGCGGGTCTCAGTTGGTGCCAGGGATGTCCACCATGGTCCGTACCGAAGAATCTGCCCGTCGTCAAGCTCTGGTACGTCCGGCTGTCGTTTGTGAGCTCGTTCGATGAGGGTCATGGCTCTGGCTCTCACATCGTCATTTGTGGCCGGTAGGCGGACCCAGTCCTCCATGGGGTCAGATGGCTGGAATGCCGGTGCATGGGGTGCCACAAGTGCCAGGCGAGGGACGTGTTGTCGTCGAAGTTCGGTAAGTCTTTCGCTCTCACCGGGCCAACGAATTACCACTACGTCAGTTGCGTGTGCTGCGACCATTGGTAGTGAACCTAGCGAGTTGCTGTTTCAGCGTTGTTTCGTGGCTGTGAACCATCCGTCAACGGCTCGTTGCTTCTCCTCGGTGTTCAGGTTCACATCAGATAGCCGTTGCGTTGCCTTCATGTTGTGCGAATACCGGTGAAACGCGGTGTTCGTAGCGTCGGCAACTGTTCGACCCCCGAACCATTGAAAGGCAAGTGTCGTGTCCACAACATTTCTCTCGAAAGGCCACTTGAGCCAGACATTCTCTGGATCCTGGAGCTCCCGTCGTTCGCGGAGCCGAAAGCGCAAGATCCTGGTCGGATTGGCTGGTGTTATTGGAGCGGTATTGATCACAGCTGCGCCTGCAACTGCCCAAGAACTCACTCCCGCTGAGTACAACACAGCCTTGCTGGCGAGTCTCTGGTTGATAGTGGCGGGGTGTCTGGTGTTTCTCATGCAGGCCGGCTTCGCCCTGGTCGAGGCAGGCCTCACACGGGCAAAGAATGTCGGCAACATCATGGCTAAGAACTTGGCCGACATGGCCATCGGGGCCATTGCGTTCTGGGCGGTTGGCTTTGGATTTGCGTTTGGGTCCGACGGTGGGAGCCTCATCGGAACTGATGCATTCTTCTTGTCGGGAATGACTGAGTCGTTTGACAACGGCGATGTTCTGGCTACACCATCGTTCTTTTTCTTTCAGGTCGTGTTCGCAGCCACAGCGGTCACGATTGCCTCCGGGGCGATGGCCGAGCGCACGAAGTTTTCCGCCTACCTCATCTTCAGTGCGGTTATGACTGGTTTTATCTATCCGGTGGTCGTGCACTCTTTCTGGCACGGTGACGGCCTGCTGTCTGACCTCAATATCGGCGATGCACGTTTCAGCGACTTCGCAGGGTCAAGCATCGTGCACAGTGCGGGTGGTTGGGCAGCTCTGATGGGTGCCATATTCCTCGGACCCCGTCTAGGCAAGTACGCCCCCGATGGCACTCCCCGAGCGATTCCTGGCCACAACATCGGCTATGCGGTGATCGGTGTGTTCATTTTGTGGTTCGGCTGGTTCGGCTTCAACGCCGGTTCGGAGTTAGCATTTGACGCCTGGGTTGCCCACGCCATCATGACAACCCTTCTGGCGGCGTCGGCCGGAGTTCTGGCTGCGGGCACAGTGATCTGGAGGAAAACTGGTTCATTGGATGTCGGCATGGCCGGTAACGGAGCTCTGGCCGGTTTGGTCAGCATCACGGCTGGAACAGGAACCATGAACTTCATGGGTGCTGTGGTCACTGGGCTCATTGGGGGAGTCATTGTTGTGTACTCGGTGCTCTTCATTGAGCGCAAGGGCGTCGACGATCCCGTTGGCGCTGTGTCGGTGCACGGTGTGTGTGGGGTCTGGGGAACCTTGGCAGTGGGTTTGTTTGCCCGGTATGACGATGCTTTCTTGGGCCGTGACAATGCCGGATTGTTCTACGGCGGTGGTTTCGACCAGTTGATTGTGCAGGCGATCGGCGTGGTTCTGATTGCTGCTTGGGTGCTTGGAACCTCAGCGGTTCTATTCGGGGCGATCAAGTCGACCGTAGGCCTCCGGGTCTCAGAGGAAGAAGAGCATGCGGGCCTCGATGTCGCTGAGCACGGCTCTCCGGGTTATGGACCGGAGCCAGCACAGTTCACCTGAGGTTTGTAGGCCCGCTTTGCTCAGCCGGTTTGGCGTGCAACTGTTTCGGCTGCTGCGTGGGCTGCTGCAGGGTCCAGTGAACGCTCCAGGACGGGCATGTTGTTGATGGGCCACATCTCGGGGTTGAGGTCGTAGACCAGCGGAGTGCCGGTCGGGATATTCAGGTCCGCTATGTCGTCGTCACTGATGCGGTCTAAGTGTTTGCACAGTGCCCGGAGGCTGTTGCCGTGTGCCACCACCAATACCGTCTCTCCGGCTTTCAGGTCCGGGATTATCGCTGACTCCCAGTAGGGGACTAGGCGGCTCACGACATCGGCTAGGCACTCGGTCAAGGGTGGATCTGTGAGATCCGAATATCTGGGGTCGGTGTTGGGGTTGAAGGGGTTGGCTTGCGTGATTGGCGGGGGTGGGGTTAAGTAACCGCGGCGCCAGGTCTTCAACTGCTCGGTACCGAAACGTTCCCGGGCCTCGACCTTGTTGAGGCCGGTGAGATCTCCGTAGTGTCGTTCGTTCAAGCGCCAATGGCGTCTGACTGGTAGCCATGCACGATCCAGGAAGTCAAGAGCCAGGTTGGCGGTTCGGATGGCCCTCTTTTGCAGGGAGGTGTGGACCACGTCGGGCAGGATCCCGGCGTCTTTGAGAAGCTCTGCTCCGACACGCGCCTCCTCTTCGCCGACAGTGGTCAGGTCGCAGTCATGCCATCCAGTGAACTGGTTTGAGGCGTTCCATTCGCTCTGGCCATGGCGCAACAGGATCAGCGAGGGCATGTACTAGTCCACCAGAACCAGAGGAAAAAAACCACCTCCAGAAGTTGATAAATAGAGACTCAAGTCTTTATAGTGGTATAGACACATAAATGGTTCGAAAACCTTCAGCAACCTCTATCATGACCCTCCGGTACAAGGTTTCCCCTACGGCTGTGCCAGCGGGTCCTTCCGGCACGGAGTATATGAAACCCGGGTTTGCGGCGGTTCGGACCTATTCCGACAAGTATTCGAAACCAGAATCAAACAGGAGAACATGACATGGGTAAAGCCGTAGGCATAGACCTCGGAACCACTAACTCGGTGGTCAGCATCCTTGAAGGTGGCGATCCCGCTGTGATCGCCAACGCCGAGGGATCACGCACCACCCCTTCGGTCGTGGCATTTGCAAAGGACAGCGAAGTCCTCGTAGGTGAAGTGGCCAAGCGCCAGGCGATCACCAACCCGGGTCGCACAATCCGGTCGGTGAAGCGCCAGATGGGATCAAACTGGTCCGAAACCATCGATGATAAGGAGTACACGCCTCAAGAGATCTCGGCTCGCATCCTCCAGAAACTGAAGAGGGATGCAGAGGCATACCTAGGGGCCACAGTCGACCAGGCCGTCATCACTGTTCCTGCCTACTTCGATGACGCTCAGCGCACCGCAACCAAGGAGGCTGGCCAGATCGCTGGCCTTGAGGTGCTCCGAATCATCAATGAGCCCACGGCTGCTGCGCTTGCCTACGGTCTCGATAGGGACGACCAAGATCAGACCATCCTTGTCTTCGACCTCGGGGGCGGCACGTTTGACGTGTCGGTGCTGGAGATCGGTGACGGTGTCTTCGAGGTCAAGTCCACCCATGGTGACACCAATCTCGGTGGAGATGATTGGGACCAGGCCGTGATCGACTGGCTGATCACATCGTTCAACAACGACCACGGCGTTGACCTGAGTAAGGACCCGATGGCTGCTCAGCGGCTCAAGGAAGCTGCAGAAAAGGCCAAGATTGAATTGTCGCAGGTACAACAGACCCAGATCAACTTGCCGTTTATGACAGCTACCGATGCTGGACCCTTGCACCTCGACTATTCCCTCAGCCGATCCAAGTTCCAGGAACTGACTGAAGATCTTCTCAAGCGCTGTCGTTCACCCTTTGAACAGGCCATCGCCGATGCGGGGCTCAGCAGGGGAGAGGTAGACCAGGTTCTCCTGGTTGGCGGTTCAACCCGCATGCCCGCTGTTGTAGAACTGGTCCAGGAGATCGCCGGGCGAGAGCCCAGTAAGAATGTCAACCCCGATGAGGTAGTCGCCATCGGTGCAGTCGTCCAAGCCGGTGTCCTCGTGGGTGAGGTTAAGGATGTCCTGTTACTCGATGTGACTCCACTGTCTCTCGGTATCGAGACCAAGGGTGGAGTCATGACCAAGTTGATTGAGCGCAACACCACGATTCCAACCCAGCGGTCAGAGGTATTCTCCACTGCTGAGGACGGTCAGCCATCCGTGGAGATCCATGTGCTCCAGGGTGAGCGCGAGATGTCCCAGTTCAACAAGACGCTCGGCAAGTTCCAACTTGTCGACTTGCCACCGGCACCCCGCGGTGTTCCTCAGATCGAGGTCACCTTTGACATCGATGCCAACGGCATCGTGCACGTGTCTGCCAAGGATCGTGCCACCGACAACGAGCAGTCAATGACAATTACTGGTCAGTCGGCACTCGACAAGGACGTGATTGACCAGATGGTTCGCGATGCTGAGACGCATGCCGATGAGGATCACAAGCGGCGTGAACAGGCCGAGGTCCGCAACAACGCCGACAACCTGCTCTACCAGACCCGCAAGATGATCACCGATGAGGGAGCAGAGTTGACTGACGAGGAGAAGTCCAACGTCGAGGAAAAACTTGCTGCGCTTGAGACTTCCCTGGAAGGCGATGACATTGACATGATCAAATCTGCAGCTGACAACCTGATGGCCGCCAGTCAGGAGTTTGGCCAACGCCTCTATGAGGCGGCCCAACAAGATGCAGCAACCTCGTCCGGTGAGCCCGGCGGTGGTGATGACGATGTGGTTGATGCCGAGATCGTCGACGAGCAGTGAACGAGTCGGAAGGTGGAGGTAGTTCTTCTGACGAACCAACTGCCAAGCCCATTGAGGGACTGATCGAGGAAATCCTAGAGGTCGATGAGGCCGCCACTGAAGCCGATGAGGTTGCTGACCCGATCGTGGAGCGAGACGCCTTTCTGGCCGACCTGCAGCGAATAGGTGCCGAGTTCGCTAACTTCAAGAAGCAGACTGAGCGTCGCAACTCAGGAGTGGCGTCTCGTGCCAGGTCAGATCTGGTTCAGGTGCTGCTGCCTGTTCTGGATGCCTGTGATATGGCTGTCGACCAAGGGGCTGACGAGGTAGAGCCGATACGAACCGCACTATCTGCGGCCCTCTCTCCGCTCGGCTTCGAGATCATTGACCCAGATGGTGAATTATTCGATCCCAATCGCCACGAGGCGGTCCTCCATGATTCCGATGGGGACGCTGGCGAAAGCCTGCGCGTCGTGGAGGTCCTGCGCCGTGGGTATGGATGGGCCGGACGTGTTCTGCGTCCGGCGATGGTGCGGGTGCAGGGCTGAGCCCGCACCACTCGGTACAAGACGTGACTGCCCAGAGGGAGTGGTTCGAGAAGGATTATTACCAGTCACTCGGTGTCGACAAGAGGTCCTCGGCCAAGGAGATCACCAAGGCGTACCGAAAGTTGGCCCGCAAGCTCCATCCGGATGCCAACCCCGGTGATGACGTTGCAGAGCAACAATTCAAAGAGGTAACAGCCGCCTACGACGTTCTTGGTGATGAGACCAAGCGGACCGAGTACGACCAGGTCAGAGCCATGGGTCCGATGGGAGGTATGGGTGGCGCTCCTGGTAGCGGATTCGGAGGCCACAGCGGTATTCCGTTCGACTTGGGTGATGTGTTTGGTGGCCTGTTCGGCCAGGGAGGACGTGGTCGTCAAGGGGGAATCCGCGGAGCCGACCTTGAGACGCGATTGGGTTTATCGTTCCTTGAGGCCGTCAACGGTGTGACCACCTCGGTCCATCTGACTAGTGATGCTGCCTGTTCCATGTGTGGTGGTAGTGGAGCCCGCCCTGGAACCAGCCCCAGCAGGTGTGGAACATGTGGCGGCAGTGGTGCAACGGCTGACAACCAGGGTCCTTTTTCGTTCAGCAGACCATGTGGTTCTTGTGGAGGAAGTGGTAGGCAGATTGACGATCCCTGTGGCACCTGTCGGAGCAGTGGAGTCGAACGCAGGCCTCGCGAGGTGAAGGTCCGGATTCCCGCCGGGGTGGAAGATGGGCAGCGGATCCGCCTAAAGGGACGAGGGTCTCCCGGTCGCGGTGGGCCGGACGGGGATCTGTACGTGGTGGTAGCAGTCGAACCGCACACCCTTTTCGGGCGAGTGAGCCGCAATCTAACCCTGACACTCCCGGTCACCTTCTCAGAGGCTGTGTTTGGTGCCGAGGTGCAAGTGCCCACACTCCAGGACGGTTTGGTGACCTTGCGGCTTCCCTCGGGGACAAGGAGTGGTCGAACATTTCGGGTCAAGGGTCGGGGTGTCGCAACCCGGAGTGGCAGGGGTGACCTGCTCGTGACCGTGGAGGTCATTGTTCCACAAGAGCTCAACGAGGCTGAGAGGGCAGCGATCGAGGCTCTGTCCGAAGCTGGCGACGGCAATCCTCGCGATGGTCTGACAGGATGACTACCGAGATGATGAACAATGGGGTACTGATGCCCGGATCCGAAAGGATCGCAAGATGGTGACGATCCGATCCGATCAGGCCGTGTACGTCATTTCGGTAGCTGCTGAACTGTCTGGTATGCATCCACAAACCCTGCGCATCTACGAGCGGAGAGGACTGTTGGATCCGGCAAGGACTTCCGGTGGCAACCGTCGATACAGCGATGCCGACATTACGTTGCTTCAAAGAATTGCTGACCTGACCTCCGAGGGGATGAATCTTGCAGGTGTAAAGCGTGTTCTGGAACTTGAGGCCGAGGTGGCTCGCCTCGAAAGGGACCTAGCTGAGACCCGCGAGGCTGGGTCCGAGGCTGTGGCAAAAGTGCACAGGCAGTACCGCCGCGACCTGGTTCCGGTGCGCCAGAGTGTTACGGTCTATCGGGGACCGAAGAGGCGCTGACCTGCGATTTCAGTCTCTCCCTTTGAGATGCTCCAGACCTCGTTTTGTGTGTTACAACCGGGTTTCATTCCACAGCGGGCAGCCTTAGTACAAGCGGGAAACAGAGTTTGTCCACAGGGGCTGTGGACACCATAGATCTTGAGTGCTGATGACTCATGATCGAAGCACTGGGGTTGCTGCTCCCCCACTTGGGAACGGGGTGTGCAACTCGCATCAAAATCAGCCGTCTACCCGACCAGCTGGGCGGTAGGATCGTGCTGTAAGGGACCCGATTAGGAATCAGGAGGGTTGCCGTGCCCGCGACCGTTGTGGTCGGGACGCAGTGGGGTGACGAGGGCAAGGGTAAGTTCACCGATCTGCTGGCCGGTGAAATGACCATGGTTGTCCGCTATCAGGGTGGCCACAACGCCGGTCACACCCTCGTAGTCGCCGGTGAGTCTTTCGCTCTCCAACTCGTACCGAGTGGTGTCTTGTACGGACACGTGACACCTGTGATCGGGAACGGAGTAGTTGTCGATCCGAGGGTATTGATCTCCGAGATGGACATGCTCGAGAGCCGAGGCGTGTCAACTGATCGTCTCAGGTTGAGCGGCAATGCACACCTCATCCTCCCCTATCACCAAGAACTTGACGCTCTCTATGAGCGCCACCTTGGCAAGAACAAGTTGGGAACAACAAAAAGGGGTATCGGGCCCGCCTACGCCGATCGGTCAATGCGGGTCGGCCTGAGGGCACAGGACCTGTTAGATCCCAAGATGTTTCGTCAGAAGCTCGGAGCAGTTCTGGAACACACCAACAAGGTCCTGACGAGAGTATTCAACCGCCTGCCGGTCGATGCCGATGAGATCGCAGACGAGTACCTCGAGGCCTGTGCACCACGTCTGACACCACACATTTCCGACACTGTGGCACTAGTCCACGACGAGTTGGATGCAGGTCACAACATCCTTATGGAAGGCGCCCAGGCGACCTTCCTAGATTTGGATCACGGAACCTATCCGTTTGTCACGTCCTCCAACCCCGTAGCCGGTGGAGCTTGTACAGGTGCGGGAATAGGTCCCAGAGACATCAACCGGGTAATCGGAATAGCCAAGGCCTACGTCACTAGGGTTGGCTCTGGCCCGTTTCCAACAGAACTATTTGATGAGGTGGGAGACCACCTGGTCGAGGTGGGTCAGGAATACGGGACCAATACCGGTCGCCGCCGCCGTCCTGGGTGGCTTGATGCCGTGATGCTTCGCTACGCGACCAGGGTCAACTCCCTTTCGGAGTTGGCCATAACTAAGCTTGACGTCCTTGATGGCCTTGATGCCATCAAGGTCTGTGTCGCATATGAAGCAGATGGTGAGCACTATGACTATCTGCCGTATCACCAGTCGGTTCTCCACCGGGCGAAGCCCATTTACGAGGAACTACCGGGTTGGCAAACTGACCTGTCAGAGGTAACCGAGAGATCACAACTACCTGCTGAAGCTGAGGCCTATCTGCAGTTCGTTGAGAACCAGATCGGCATACCGGTGGGCATGGTCGGTGTCGGCCCCGGACGCCGACAGGTCCTGAACTTCAATGCCTGATTACCCGAGCAGAGCCTGATGCAAGTTTGTGTCGTTGGTTCCGGTGGTCGTGAGCATGCTCTTGCAAGTGTCCTATCCCGAAGTGCTGAGGTGATCGTCACGCCTGGCAACCCCGGAATCCCCGGGTCGGTTGTCACGCCTGCTGAAGAGGTCGATGCAGACCTCTTCATAATTGGACCCGAACAACCCCTTGTCGACGGTCTTGCAGACCGGTTGCGCCAACGAGGCAACCTGGTTTTCGGACCTGGTGCCGACGGTGCTCGCCTCGAGGGCTCGAAGGCCTGGATGAAAGGGCTGTTAGCCGAGGCAGGCGTGCCTACCGCCCGCCATGGGGCGTTTACTGATGAGGCTTCAGCACTCGCCTATCTCGATCAGATGGAAGATTTGTTTGTTATCAAGACCGATGGTTTGGCTGCCGGCAAAGGGGTGCTCGTGACCGGAGACCGGTCGGTGGCGACCGAGGCGGTCGGGGAGTACCTATCTGGTACAGCGTTTGGTGATGCCGGCCGACGGGTTGTGATTGAGGAGGGTCTAAGCGGACCAGAATTATCCGTGTTGGCGGTTTGTGATGGGAAATCAGCCGTGCCACTCGTTCCGGCACAGGATTTCAAGCGTCTAGGTGATGGAGATGTGGGCCCCAATACCGGTGGTATGGGAGCATTCTCACCTGTGTCCATAGCCACCACCGACGTGGTCGATTCGCTCATGGAGGACGCGGTGTTGCCGACTCTGGCCACCCTGCGTTCCCGGGGCATCGACTACAGGGGCGTCCTCTACTGCGGCCTCATGTTCACACCTGATGGACCCAAGGTTCTCGAGTACAACGTTCGCTTCGGGGACCCTGAGACTCAGGTGGTCGTTCCCCGGTTCACAAGCGACCTTGTCGACCTCCTGGCTTCGGCGGCTGCCGGGTCTATCAGTGAGTCCCCCACATTTGATGATGGTGCCACCGTGGGCGTGGTCTGTGCCTCCCAGGACTATCCCAGGTCGCCTCGTACCGGTGACCCCATTGAGGGCCTTGATGCTGTCGCAGCGGTCGAGGGTGTGATGGTGTTTAATGCCGGCGTCGGAGAGGTCGGGGGGCGCCTGGTCACCGCTGGTGGCAGGGTGTTGACCGTCACGGGAAGGGGTCCGACGGTCACTGATGCAAAAGAGAGGGCCTACAGGGCGGTAGCGGAGATCTCGTGGCCGGGTATGCAGCATCGAACCGATATAGCCGATGCTGCTACCAGTGTTGCCACAACCGGCTAGACACCAATGGATGAGGAGGTCGACATGACAGCCAAGGTGGCGATCTTGATGGGATCACCAAACGACAAAGACAAGATGGAGCCCGGGGCACAGACACTTGAGCGCTTCGGCATCGAAGCTGACGTGCGGGTGATGTCTGCGCACCGCAGCCCGACCATGGTGGCTGAGTTTGCCTCTACGGCCCGGGATCAGGGTTTTGCCTTGATCATCTGTGGTGCCGGCATGGCTGCTCATCTGGCAGGGGCGGTAGCGGCACACACGACCCTGCCAGTGATAGGTGTTCCTCTCTCGGGAGGGGCCATCAACGGCTGGGACGCCCTGTTGGCAACAGTCCAGATGCCTAGGGGAATACCGGTTGCCACCGTCGCAGTTGACGGTGCGATGAATGCCGCCCTGTTAGCTGTCCAGATACTCGCGATCGACGATCTAGACCTAGCAGCTGCCCTTGAAGTCCACCGCCGGGAAATGACGCCCCGGTAGCCGGATTCGGCTTCCCTAAGGCGCAACCCCATGAAAAACGTACTCGCCTCCCGCTACGCCAGTCAGCAGATGGTTGATCTGTGGTCGGCCGAAGCCAGGGTTGTTATGGAGAGGGAGTTCTGGATCGCCCTGTTGAAGGCCCAGGAGGAGTTGGGGTTCGATGTTCCTGAGGGTGTGGTCGACGACTATCTGGCTGTAGTCAGCCGGGTGGACCTGGTCTCGATTAGGGAACGTGAGAAAGTCACCCGCCACGATGTGAAGGCTCGTATAGAGGAGTTTTGCTTTCTGGCAGGTCACGAGCACATCCACAAGGGAATGACCTCCCGTGATCTGACTGAGAACGTCGAACAACTCCAAATTCGTCGAAGCCTCGAGTTGCTCCAGGACCGGATGGTGGCTGCCCTTGCCCGGCTCGGTCGTCTGGCCGCTGAACACTCAAACCTCGTCATGGTGGGTCGAAGCCACAATGTGGCAGCTCAGGCAACGACTCTTGGTAAGAGGTTCGCTTCGGCAGCTGAAGAACTTCTGGTGGCCTACAACCGCATTGTCGACCTGGTGGGTTCTTACCCATTGCGTGGCCTGAAGGGTCCAGTTGGGACCCAACAGGACCAGATGGACCTGTTCGACGGTGACACAGCCAAGGTTGAGGAACTAGAACGTATTGTCGCTAGGTACCTCGGGTTTGAAACAGTGTTGGATTCGGTCGGTCAGGTCTACCCGCGATCCCTTGACTTCGACGTTGTGTCAGCCCTGGTCCAAGTATCTGCTGGCCCGGCCAGCCTGGCTCGCACGATCAGGCTTATGGCAGGCCATGAACTTGCCTCTGAAGGGTTCCAGCCAGGTCAGGTCGGTTCATCGGCGATGCCCCACAAGATGAACACCAGGTCCTGTGAACGGGTCAATGGGTTGGCCCTGATACTCCGCGGTCACTTGACAATGGTAGGTGGTTTAGTTGGAGACCAGTGGAACGAAGGGGATGTGAGCTGTTCGGTGGTCCGCCGGGTGGCTTTGCCTGACTCGTTTCTTGCCATCGATGGCATGTTCGAGACGTTCCTCACGGTGCTTGATGAGTTCGGTGTTTACCCGAAGGTGGTTGAGGCTGAGATAACTAGTTACCTGCCGTTTCTTGCGACAACGAGGATTATGGTTGCTGCACTCCAAGCCGGCATGGGACGCGAGGTTGCACATGAGGTCATCAGCGAACATGCTGTAGCCGCGGCGCTGGCACGCCGGGTGGATGGTGTTGTTGAAACTGATTTGTTCGAGCGCCTGGCTGGTGATCCACGCCTTCCTTTGGACCGGCCCGCACTCAACGACTTGCTTGTTGATCCGACCACGTTTGTGGGCAATGCAGAGAATCAGGTTGGCGCGGTGATTCAGAAGATTGCCGATGTGGTCGCGGCACGCCCGGCGGCGGCGGCATACGATCCCGAGCCGATCCTCTGACCAGTTTTGGAGACATCATGACTAGCGCCATGGACCTGCCACTTGTTCACTCCGGCAAGGTTCGCGACATCTATGGGGTTAGTGAAGATCTGTTACTGATGGTCACATCCGATCGAATCTCGGCATTCGACGTGGTCATGGGTGAACCCATTCCTGACAAGGGTCGGGTGCTCACCGCTATGTCTGCCTTCTGGTTCGACCATTTCTCGGATGTAGTGCAGGGACATCTCCTTGCAACCAATCCCGAAGAGGTTGCCTCCCGTCTAGCTACACATGACACTGGATTGCCAACTTCGTGGGTTGGCCGAACGATGCTCTGTCGGAGGGCTGAAATGCTCCCCATCGAGTGCATTGTGCGCGGGTACATCACGGGCTCCGCCTGGAAGGAGTACACGGCCTCGGGGACGATGCACGGAGGGCGGCTCCCTGAAGGCTTGCTTGAAGCCTCACAACTTCCGGAACCGGTTTTCACGCCGTCCACGAAAGCTGATGAGGGCCATGACGTCAATATCTCATTTGAACAGGCGGTTGACTTGGTTGGCAGGAACTTGGCTGAACAATCACGTGAAGTAGCCCTCGAGTGCTATCTGCGAGGTGCACGATGGGCAGCCGAACGGGGGATCATCATCGCTGATACCAAATTCGAAATGGGTCTGATTGACGGTGAGTTGGTACTGGCCGACGAGGTCCTTACCCCCGACTCCTCACGCTTTTGGCCTGCAGACACATGGACTCCCGGTACGACCCCGCCGTCATTTGACAAGCAGCCGGTTCGTGACTACCTAGACAGGCTTGACTGGGACAAGAAACCACCACCACCTCTACTTCCAGACGAGGTGATCTCAGCCACATCATCTCGTTACGTGGAGGCCTACGAACGCATCACCGGTCTTTCCTTTTCTGACTGGCTGGGAGTGAGGTAGTGACTTGATGCAGGCAACGGCTCCCGGGAGGGCAGCATGAAGTTCACAGTTCTGGTGGACGTGAGATTGAGGTCTGGCATCGCCGATCCCGCCGGTGCCACGATCGAGAGAGCAATACCCGTCCTCGGGTTCGCGGGTGTGAGCGGGGTGAGTGTGGGCAAGATCATTAGGTTCACGATCGAAGCAGTCGATAAGGAAGAAGCAACTATCAAATCCGAAGAACTCAGTACCTCATTTCTTACCAACCCGGTGATTGAAGATGCTGTCGTGACGCTCTCCTCCATGGACGACGACCTGTGAGCGGTGTCGTTGGAGTAGTGGTGTTTCCTGGCAGCAACTGTGAGATGGACTGCATCGAGTCCATCACACAACTGGGTGGTGAAGGTCGCCTGCTCTGGCACGGCGATGAGGACCTGTGTGGCGTCGACGCGGTAATTGTGCCCGGAGGTTTTGCACACGGTGACTACCTAAGGCCCGGGGCGATCGCAAGGTTCTCACCGGTGATGACGGAAGTTTCTCGTTTCGCCGCTGACGGCGGTCCCGTGGTTGGCATCTGCAATGGCTTCCAAGTCTTGACCGAGGCAGGTCTATTACCAGGTGCATTGCAAAAGAATGATGGTCTCAAATTCCTCTGCCAGCCAGCGATTCTTAGAGTTGAATCGAGCGATTCATTGTTGACTTCTCGTGCTGCGACTGGTGACCGACTTTCAATTCCAATTAACCACTTTGAGGGGAATTACACCTGCGATGAGGAGACCCTTATGGCACTGAGAGACGAGGATCGGGTGATCCTCCGGTACATAGACAATCCGAACGGATCGGTTGACAACATCGCAGGGGTCTGCAACGAGGGCCGGAACGTGGTCGGTTTGATGCCCCATCCGGAGCGAGCCTGTAACGAGCTTTTGGGCAGTTCAGACGGCTCGGTTCTATTGGGTTCCCTTCTCGACCTGGTTACCTGAACCCCCCCACTGGCCGACAGGTCAGATGTCCGTCGTAGTTCCCCAATAGCCCTCGGTTAGGTACTACGTTGTATTCCAGCTGCCTTAAGGGTTGATGCAGAGACACCTATCTCACGCCAGGCAGCGTAGGAGATTCCTCGGCGTCCACCGTAGGCAGCGGCTGAGTCCACAAAGGAAGCCTCCAGGCTCTCCATGTCGACTGAGCCGGACACGGTGAGGGCGTCCATCTCAGCTCGTAGGTCCAGGCGCTCTTGTACCAAGGTGAGTTTTTTGGTCGCAGACGCATCCGGAAGCGAATTCTCAATTACAGCGATTTGGGCGTTGATACTCTCAACAGTCCTCTTGCGTCCGCGCCTGGGTTTGTTGGTATCGAGTGCATCCAGATAGTCGCGAACTGCCTTGTTTCCATCCTTCTCCTGGTTTGACATTTTGGCTCTTGGCATTTGTTTACCTCATTAGTAATTAGTTGATTAACTAGAAGATATCAATAACAGATTATTGCATAGATTCTATGTTCGTCTATCCCTTTTTGAGGAGGCTCCTTAGGCATGTCGCCCGGCGCTACGGTGCGGTTCTGTGAGTCAGCCTCTTCACCGTGCCCTCGGCCTCACCGACGATGAAGCCAAACGGATCGATGAGATCCTTAGTCGGCCAGCAAACCCGTTGGAGCTGGCTATGTACTCAGTGATGTGGTCTGAGCACTGTTCCTACAAGAGCAGTCGCATTCACCTCAAGCGCCTTCCAACCGAGGCTCCTTGGGTCATCGTCGGCCCTGGAGAGAATGCTGGTGTCGTAGATGTGGGTGATGGAATTGCTGCCGCAATTCGGATCGAATCGCACAACCATCCCTCTGCTATCGAACCGTACCAGGGAGCTGCAACCGGGGTGGGTGGGATCCTGCGGGACATCTTCACCATGGGGGCTAGGCCAGTGGCCTTGATGGACCCACTGCGGTTCGGTCCGTTAGATGACCCCCGAAGTTGCTGGATAGCCGAGGGAGTTGTTTCCGGCGTTTCGGGTTACGGCAACGCTGTTGGAGTGCCCACTGTTGGCGGCGAAGTCGTATTCGACCAGACCTATATGGGTAATCCTCTGGTCAACGTGTTGTGCCTGGGGCTGCTTCCTACAGAGCGCCTGGTGTTAGGTCAGGCCTCTGGGGTCGGGAATCTGGCTGTCCTGCTGGGTTCCAGTACGGGCCGTGACGGCATCGGTGGAGTGAGCGTGCTGGCTTCGGCCGGTTTCTCTGAGGTCGACGATGGTGACAAGAGGCCGAGCGTGCAGGTTGGTGATCCGTTCGAGGAAAAGCGCCTGATTGAGGCCTGTCTCCAATTGTTGGATGAGAACCTGGTAGTCGGCATTCAGGACCTCGGTGGTGCCGGCCTCACGTGTGCTACCAGTGAGACCGCCTCGCGAGGTGGGGTGGGCATGGACGTCGATGTGTCAGCAGTTCCCAGACGAGAGCCTGGCATGGAGCCACACGAGGTGATGACCAGCGAGTCACAGGAGCGGATGCTCGCGATTGTTGAACCAGAAGGACTTGAACGCGTGCTGGCCATCTGTGATAGGTGGGAGGTGAGTGCTGCCGTAATCGGTCGCGTCACTGAGGGTGGTGCTCTGAGGATTATGGATGGTTTCGATGGTGAGGTCCTGGCTGACATTCCTGCAGTCTCACTTGATGACGAGGCCCCCCTATATGAACGTCCACGCAAATCCCCTCAGTATCCGCCCGGACCATCTGCTGATGACCTGGAGCCCCCGGTGGATGCTGGCGTAGATCTGCTCAACTTGCTTGTTGACCCGTCGTGGGTTTATAGCCAATATGACCACCAGTTGTTCCTGAACACCGTCGTCGGCCCGGGTGACGATGCAACGGTCCTACGGCTCAAGCATCCTACGACTGGCTTAGACACAGGCAGAGGGCTGGCCCTCACAACTGATGGCAATCACCGTTGGTGCACTGTCGACCCTCGGCAAGGCACGGCCCTGGTCGTCGCTGAGGCGGTCATGAATTTGGCGTGCGTGGGTGCCCGCCCTTTAGCCATCGTGAATTGCCTCAACTTCGGCAATCCAGAGAACCCTGAAGTGATGTGGCAGCTCTCGGAGGCCGTGGATGGCATGAGCGAGGCATGTGAGGCGTTTGGATTACCCGTCGTTGGTGGCAACGTGAGCCTCTACAACGAGTCTGCCGGATCCGACATCGCACCAACCCCCGTCATCGGCCTACTAGGCCTGGTTGACCGTCTCAATTCTCGGCCACCAGGTGCCCGTTTCTTCGAGGGAAATCATGTAGCCCTGTTGGGCCCTGAAGAGGTGGGCTTGGGTGGATCACTCTGGGGGGCAACTAACGGTGCACCAGGAGGAGAGATGCCATTTGCCGACACGGCCATACACACGCGGGTTGCAGCCCTGGTGAGGGATCTGGTGCTCGATGACCTGGTTGAAGGGGTTCACGACCTGTCGGCCGGAGGCCTCGGAGTTGCCCTGGCCGAGATGACAGCACGGTCGGGAGTCGGAGTCCATGTTTCGCGCGTTGTAGACCATCGGGCCTTGTTCGGCGAGGGCCCCAGCCGGGTTGTGGTCTCGGTAGACCCCGAGAGGATGACCGAGGTGTTGCACCGTGCAAGGGGTGCTGCAGTCTCGGTTACCCGAATAGGCCTTGCCACCGGTGACCGGCTAATTGTCAAGGGCTTGGTCGATTTGTCGTTGGCAGAGATCAAATCTGTGTTCACCGGCCGCCTTCCCGAGGTTCTCGGTTCGGGCACGACCAATCGCCAACTGGACGGTCAGTAGAGTGCCACGCGTGTCGATCAGCCCCACGGCTCCCGAACCAAACCCGTCGACAGATGACGACACACCGAAGGAGGCCTGTGGGGTCTTTGGGGTGTTCGCCCCAGGCCAGCCAGTCGCCCACCTCACTTACCTGGGCCTCTACGCCCTCCAGCATAGAGGTCAGGAGTCGGCTGGAATGGCAGTAAGTGACGGTGAGACCCTCACGGTCGTTAAGGACATGGGCCTAGTTTCAAATGTCTTCGATGACCGCACCCTTGCAGCGCTGACCGGTGGTCTCGCTATCGGCCAGACTCGCTATTCCACATCGGGTTCGAGTACCTGGCGTAATGCACAGCCGGTCTACCGAGGTGTCGATCACTTTGAGTTCGCCCTTGGCCACAACGGGAACCTGGTCAACACCGAGGAGCTCGCCGCCTCCGTCGGAATGCTGCCCGGCATGGTGACCTCCGATAGTGACTTGGTTGCCGAAATGCTCGCAGCGGAGTTGCTGGCTACACCGGAGCTTGAAGCCGGAGAGGCTTTCGATGCAGCGCTGCTCACCGTGCTGCCGATGCTCAGGGGAGCATTCTCGCTGGTCCTGGCAGACAGCGATCGCATCATCGGCGTACGTGATCCCAACGGTTTTCGCCCGCTGTGCCTCGGGCGCCTCGATGGCGGCTGGGTCCTGGCCTCGGAGACTCCGGCCCTTGACGTGATCGGCGCTCACATGGTCCGCGAGCTGGATCCGGGCGAGGTGGTGGTTATCGACGGCTCCGGATGCCGATCGTTCCATCCGTTCACCTCAGATGCCATCGACCCGACCCTCTGTCTGTTCGAGTTCGTCTACTTCGCACGGCCCGATGCCGTGCTGTACGGACAGAGCGTCCACCACGCCCGGGTGCGGATGGGGGAAGCCCTCGCAGAACAGGCTCCGGTCGAAGCCGACTTGGTCATGGGCGTTCCCGAGTCCGGAATGCCGGCCGCCGAGGGCTTTGCAAGGGCCTCGGGTATTCCCTACGGCCAGGGCCTGGTCAAGAACAGGTACATAGGACGCACGTTCATAGCCCCCACCCAGGCTCTACGGGCTGCAGCCGTCCGTATGAAGTTGAACCCCCTCCGCGACAGCACCGAGGGCAAGCGCCTGGTTGTCGTCGATGACTCGATCGTGAGGGGCACCACCACCCGGGCAATGGTCAGGATGCTGCGAGATGCCGGGGCCAGCGAGGTGCACATGCGCATCTCGTCACCGCCGTACCGCTGGCCATGCTTCTACGGAATG
>Ga0187827_10000236_pt1 | contig 88470 bp, 91 predicted proteins | sample ETNtaG_39_FD_167969 | JGI IMG/M metagenome (GOLD analysis project Ga0187827, IMG submission 167969) | Marine microbial and viral communities from oxygen minimum zone, Eastern Pacific Ocean - ETNP2014_SV_150_PacBio MetaG (Illumina Assembly) | ecosystem: Environmental > Aquatic > Marine > Hypoxic... | reverse complement strand
TAGCCCTGATGCCGTCGCGGCGGAGAACAGCAAGCCATCGATCTGCATTCGAAAGGCTCTCGTAGTTCCCAAGGACAGCCACATGAGGAAATTCAGCAAGTCGGGCAAGTTGCACGAGTTTCATTGAAATCTGCGCCCTGCCGTCTCCCCCGAGGAGGCCGGATACTGGGCGTTATTCAACACCGGATAGTAATGATCCACCGAACAAACAGCCATTCCAGAAAATTCCGGCCTTGATCGATGACTTGCGACGAAGATCCGTTCCGGGGTAGGCCGAGGAAATTCACGGCAAGGCGGCAAAGACAGGGGGGTGTGTTCGGATGACGACAAAATTGGTCAAGTGGGCTTCCAACGGCGGACAAATTACGAAATCGGAACTGTCGAATGGCCGCAGAGCAAAATTTCTTCCATCAATAGTGGAGTTGACCTACAACTGGCCCAATGTGAAAGGTTTTCTGGGAAATAACGGTTGAACCATGGACCTACAGCTTACCGACAAAATCGCGCTCGTCACGGGCGCCGGCTCGGGTATCGGCCAGCATATGGCCCAGGGCTTCGCCGCCGCCGGTGCCAAGGTGGTGGTGAACGACATCAATGCCGAAGGCGTGGCGGGCACCGTCGAGGCCATCAAGGCGGCGGGCAGCGAGGCCCTCGCCGCGCCCGTGGACATCACCGATTTAGCGGCCGTCGAAGGTATGATCGGATCGGCGGAGGCGGCCTTCGGCCGGGTCGATATTCTGGTCAACAACGCCGCCACCTTGAGCGAACACACGTTGTATCTGGAAACAGACCCGACGGCCTGCGAACGTGAGATCAGCGTCATCCTGTTCGGCACAATGCATTGCAGCCGCGCCGTGCTGCCGGGCATGATCGAACGCGGCTATGGCAAGATCCTGAACATCGCCACCGACGCCGCCCGCGTCGGGCAGGAGCGCGAAGTGAACTATTCCGCCGCCAAGGGCGGGGTGATTTCCTTCACCAAATCGATCGCCAAGGAAGTCGGGCGCCACAATGTCAACGTCAACGTGGTCTCGCCCGGCGCAACGAATTCGCCCATGCGCATAGGCTTGCAGGAGGCGATGAAAGAAAAACTCGGCGAGGAGCGCTGGCTGGCCCGCGAGGAAAAGGTCAAACGCCTTTATCCCCTGCGCCGCATCGGTGAAATGGAAGACGTCACCAACGCCGTTCTGTTCCTGACCTCGGACGCTGCGCGCCAGATCACCGGCCAGATACTCAGTGTCAACGGCGGCTTTGCCATGGTCGGCTAGGTCCTGCGATCAATCACCACGAACGGAATATAGGGAGGTAGGCGTGGACGATATTCTGCTAGAGGAAATTAGCGGTCATGCGGCGATCCTGACGCTGAACCGTCCGGACAAATACAACGCCCTCAGCGACGAGTTGCTGCGCGCGATCGGCGACAAGATGCACGAGCTCGATAGCAACGGCAGCGTTCGCGGCATCATATTGACGGGAACCGACAAATTCTTTTCCACTGGCGCGGATCTCGATAGCGCCTTGCGGGCCCAGGATTTGCCCTCGACCCACGCCATGCTGGCGTATTTCGATTACTGCAACCGCGCCATTGAGAGATCACGCAAGCCGGTAATCGCCGCAATCAACGGCTTCTGCCTGACCGGCGGCCTGGAAGTGGCATTGGCCTGCGATATCCGGATCGCCGGATCCAGTTCGAAATTCGGTGTCACCTCTTCCAAGATCGGATCGGTTGCCGGCGCCGGCGGCACCCAGCGTCTGCCCCGTACCGTCGGGCGGGAATGGGCCAAGGATATGCTTTTCAGCGCCGATTTTATCGACGCCGATACGGCCCTGCGCATCGGCCTGGTCAGCCGCGTCGTGGCACCGGAGCAGGTCATGGCGACGGCGCTGGCGCGGGTTGACGCCTATGCCCAGAGGGCGCCGTTGAGCGTCTGGTATGCCAAGGTCGCCGTCAACACTGGCATGGAGATGGATAAGGAACCGGCCCTTGAGTTCGAGCGGCATCTGACCGCCGGCCTGTTCACCACCGAAGACCGCAGCGAAGGCATGTCAGCCTTCCTGGAAAAACGCGAGGCCGAGTTCAAGGGTCGTTAGGGAAAGCGAGGACAAGAGCATGAGCGATAGAGAATACAGGGATCTGTTGTATGTGGAGAAGGATCACGTTGCGACCATTACATTGAACCGTCCCGACCGCTTCAACGCCATCCGCGAAGGTATGTACGAGGAAATCATCGACGCCCTCATGTACGCCGGCTGGAACAGAGAGATCAGTGTCATCGTCCTGACCGGCGCCGGCGACAGGGCGTTTTGTACCGGTGGTGACCAGGGCGACAAGAGCAAGGGCCGCTACGGCACGGGAACCCTGGGCGTTCCGGTCGAAATTCTGCACAACACCATCCGCGACGTGCCCAAGCCGGTAATCGCCAAGGTGCGCGGCTATGCCGTCGGCGGCGGCAATGTGATCGCGACCATTTGTGACCTCACCATCGCCTCTGAGACGGCCGTGTTTGGTCAGGTCGGCCCCAAGGTCGGTTCTGTCGATCCCGGCTTCGGCACCGCCTATCTGGCGCAGATCGTGGGCGAAAAGAAGGCACGGGAAATCTGGTACCTTTGCCGCCGCTACAGCGCCCATCAGGCGGAGGCGATGGGGCTGGTCAACGCGGTTGTGCCGGACGACGAGCTGGACGCCGAGGTTGAGCGCTGGTGCGCGGAAATTTGTCAACGCAGCCCGACCGCCCTGCAAATCGCCAAAAGCTCCTTCAACGCAGGGACCGACCATATCCGCGGCATAGGCCGCATGGGCTTCGAGGCAGTCAATCTGTTCTATGAAACCGAGGAAGCAAAGGAAGGCGGCCTCGCCTTCAGGGAAAAACGCACGCCGGAATTCCGCGACAAGCGGATCGGCTGATCTCACGTCCAGGCATCGTCGGAATAGGGTGAAAGGCATGGATAATTCCATTCTGCAGGGGGTCCGGGTCCTGGACCTGACCCAGTATTACCTCGGCCCGCATACCACGTTGTTGCTGGCAGGCCTGGGGGCGGAGGTTATCCGCGTCGACAATCCCGAGACCGGCGACACCCTGTCGGGATCGGCGATCTTTCTTGGCCGCGACGGCCCCTCTCTCGAACGCCGCGACGAGGACGATATCGGCATACCACTTCTCAAGCGCGGCCGGGGCAAGAAGGCGATTACCTTGAATTTGAAGGCCGACGAAGGACAGCGGCTGTTTTTGGAGCTTGTTGATAAGGCCGATGTGGTGGTGGAGAATTTCTCTGTCGGCGTGGCGGCCCGGCTCGGCATCGATTTCGAGACCCTGCACGCCCGCAATCCAAAGCTGGTCTACGCCTCGCTAACCGGCTATGGGCAAACCGGCCCGGACGCCGGCCTGAAGTGTTTCGACCCGGCGGCGCAGGCGGTATCGGGGTTGATGGCGATTACTGGCCATCCGGACGGACCGCCGACCAAGGCCGGCTCCGGTCTGGCTGATTCCATTACCTCCGTGTACGCGTTTTCCGGCATACTGGCGGCGCTATTTCATGCCGAACGTACGGGCCAGGGGCAACATGTGGATGTCGCCATGGTGGATAGCGTGTTCTCGCTGGTCTACGACGAGCCGCTGGAATGTTACGCCGAGCTGGGCCTTTCCGACCGGCAGGGCAACAGGGTCTCGCGCGTTTCGCCGTTTAACGCCTACCGCTCCGCCGATGGTTGGCTGATCATCGGGCTGGTCTCCGATGCCCATTGGCGGTTGCTGTGCAGCGTTATCGAGCAGCCGGAACTGGCCGACGATTCGGACTTCGCGACAGCTAGTGCGCGCCTGATCAACAACACCCGTGTCGATGAAATCCTCTCTGCTTGGACCGCAGACCGAGGCACCGAGCAGGCAGTCGGCGCGGTGCAGGCGGCGGGGCTTGTCGGCGCGGCCGTCAACAATATCGCGGCGATCAGAAAATCGCCGCAGTTCAAGGCCCGCGGCATGATCGAGGACGTGGTGCACCCCACCCTGGGCGTCGTGCCAGGAGTAGGCGCCGCCGGCTTTCCGATAAAATTCAGCGTCAGCAAGACCGGCTATGACACACCGGCGGTGCTGCCGGGCAGCCACAACGCGGAAATCTACGGCTCGCTGCTTGACCTCGACGAGGCGGAGCTGGCCCGGCTAACGGAAGCGGGGGTCATATAATGGCAGGAGGGAAAGGCGCATGGATTTTCAACTGAGCGAGGAGCAAAACCTGGTCCGGGAATCCGCGATCAGCATGGTCGAGCTCGATATTCAGCCAATTCTCAACGCCCATCCCGCCGACCGGCCCTTGCCCAAAGCGGCGATGAGGGAATTGTTCGCGATTACCGCCCGCCAGGGACTGATGGCTCCGCGCATACCCCCGACCGAGGGCGGCGTGGGCATGAAAATGCTCGACTATGGCCTAATCTTCGAGTGCCTACCGGCCTGGTTTGCCGTCTCGATCATGGCGCACGAAGTCACGGCGGCGCGAATCTTCGCGGAAGCGACGGCGGAACAGCGCCGCAGTTTCATGCCCGGTTTGCTCTCGGGGCAAAATATCGCCGGCTCGGCCACTTCCGAACCAGGCGCAGGCTCGGATCCACGCGGCATGACCACGCGGGTCGAAGTCGACGGCGACAGCGCCATTATCAACGGGCGCAAGCTTTGGGTATCCAATGGCACGGTCGCCGACATTCTGGCGGTCACTTGCATCGACGGCGTCGATGCGAAGGGCCGCAATACCCTGACGCGGGTGGTCGTCGAGCCGGCTGTTTGCAGTGTGGAAATCCGCGACATTGAAACCGTCGGATTGCAACAGGGCCATCTATCCGAGGCGCGGTTCGAGGATTGCCGCGTCCCAGCTAAAAATGTGCTGAGCGCCGGTGGAGACGCGGCCCGTATGCTGACTGTGACCTGGAATGGAAACCGGCCGCTGGTCGGCCTGGCAGCGGTGGGCTTGACGCAAAAGGCGTTCGATCAGGCGGCCAATTATGCGGGGGTCCGGGAGCAGTTCGGCAAGGTGATCGCCGGGCACCAGCTAGTACAGCGGAATTTGGCGGATATCGAAACCGCGATCCTAAGCTCGCGGCTGCTCTGTTACCGCGCGTTGGACATGATCGACCGGGGCGAGCGTGAAAACGGCGCGGCGGCAATGGCGAAACGCCACGCCACGAAGAATTGTGAGGCTGCGATTTCACTGGCCATGCAGGTTCATGGCGGCATGGGGATTACCCGCGAAGCAGGGCTGGAACAGCTCTGGCGCGACGTTCGCATGCTGTCGGTGCCGGATGGCACGGATGATATCCTAACCCTGATCCAAGGCCGGGAAATCACCGGCATCGCCGCTTTCCGGTGATTAGCATTCCAATGGCGCTGGGTTTTGGCCACCATCAAGACGCTGTAGGAAATATCCGGATGATGCTGGGTCAGGCTCAACAGCATCATTCCGCCCCGCCACATGGCGCGCCTTCGGGCCCCCAGGTCACGGACCGCGGGCCATGGGCCAGGGATTGTGGCTAACAGGTAGCTCCAAGAAGCTATGGAACTGGCCCGCTACATGTTGAGCGTTGGTCAACGCAGTGAGAGACCTACGTCGCGGTCGGGGGGCGGCCAATGGCCGCGCACCCACACCTCTTGAAAAACGTGCCGTGAGCGTATACATTAAACCCGGCATCAAGAGAGGGCATTCGCCCCGCCAACCAGCCCTGACCGGGCAACGGTGGTTCAAGGATGCGGCCATTGGCAACAATACGGTCGTCTCAGGAACCTCTCGCGATGCGAGGGGTTTTTTATTTTCCCCGACTGATCCGGACTGACCCACCTCAAGGGTTCGGCATTTGAGCTTCAGCTTGTGCGCCGTGGCAACCCGCCGGAAGCACTAAAGAGGAGAACAGAACGATGCGCAAAGACTATCCCATGCATACCATTTATCTGGGTAGCCGTGATGGCCTTCATTTCTTGCAGGCAGATTATTGCAAAATCAAAGACATCATCCTGCATGAGTTCAGTCGTTTCACGATGTTCGAGGCGGACGGTTTTTTCGCTGGAAAGGACGTCAAAACGATGGTGATCAAGATTGCCAGTGATGACGTCGACAAAGTCAGGCGGGTCGTTACCAAGCTTGGTCGGGGCATGGGTCAAAAGGGTGTCGGCTTGGAGGTCGGCGGTCAGTACAGGAGTGTCATGACGATCCCGCCATCACACACCGTCGCAATATAAGAAACGGAGTGATCCACCTGACGGATCGGGGTGATTTGAAATCCAGCTTGCGCCCCCGGCACTGCGCCAAAGCCGCTAAAGAGGAGATTTAACTATGTCGCGACACAACTATCTCGCATCAGGGACCGTAAGTGCCGATCAAGCTGCTGATGGAGGATCATTGCTCGGTGAAATCGGACTGATAGGCCTCTCCGATCTCGAACCCATCATATTAGCTGCTCTGGCGACCGGGGACCCGTTGCTACTCATCGGACCCCACGGGACTGGCAAGAGCCTCCTACTTACGCGGATCGCCGAGGCGTTAGGCCTGGCATTCCGGCATTACAATTCAAGCCTTCTCAACTTCGATGATCTCGTCGGGTTTCCGCTACCCAACAAGAATGGCTCCCTGGAATACGTGAAAACGCCTGCTTCGATCTGGGGCGCGGAGGCTGTGATTTTCGACGAGATCAGTCGCTGCCGTCCAGATATCCAGAACAAGTTGTTTCCAATCATTCACGAGCGTAGAGCCCAGGGGATCCTTCTGGATGATCTGCGTTATCGCTGGGCGGCAATGAACCCGCCAATAACCGAAGACGACGACAAAGGTTACATCGGGTCCGAACCGCTCGACCCGGCCCTGACGGACCGTTTCGCCTTTGTTGTGAATATGCCGTCATGGGATCGATACAGCGAGGACGAGCAACTTGCCATCATTCTTGCCGATGATAGTCCCGTAGCAGCCAGTTCTGCAGCGAATTTCCGGTCTGCAATAGCATCAACTGAGGCAGCGTTTCCATCGATCAGAGAATCAATTGGGGATGCCGTGGCTCTATATGTCAGAACCCTTATTGCGCTCCTCGCGTGCGCGGGCATCTCTCTCAGTCCACGACGAGCAGGAATGCTTCGGCGTTCTGTCCTCGCAGTACACGCTGCGGCACTAATGCTTGATGCTGACGCCCGCCCTGCGGATTCGGCACTCCGTGCTTTGCGCAACGGTCTTCCGCAAACTGCAGAAGGCCGAGCCATTCCTGAAATCAAACTGCTTGGAGCTCATCGCGAGGCATGGAGATTGGCCGGCGTGAAACCGGGAGATCCTCTTCGCGCTATTTTGATAGCGGCTGACCCTGTCGAAAGAGTACGCCTTGCGGTGGCAGCTTCAAAGCTTTCCAAGGGCAATTTCTCGGCGATTATTTCGGACGCCATCTCACTTCTGGCACCCGGCGCCCGGGAGGCTGCTGTCGTCCACTTGTTTGAAACAGGTTCTGTTGGGCGATTGAACGCCGCGGTCGCCGAGCAGGTAGCACGGATCTATGCGGATGTCGCTACACCCCTGAAATTCTCCGAAACGGTGCATGCTGGCAAATCCAGGTTCGCAACCTGGCAGCGGATCAAGGACATAATTTCTCGCCTGGATCCCAACGATGTTCGGGCTCATCTCTCCGCCAACGCTCTTGCTGCCTGTTTCGCGAAAAAGCAATTAGGAAGCCCCGAAGACGCAGATATCGCATTCGTCGACTGGACAGAAGCCGATGGCCGCCTGTCAGGGGCAGTAGCATGATGGAAGCTGGTCAACTTCTCCACAACATGTCGGCGCCACCGAGATCAGTGGTCAAATACAACGGGCTTTCAACCGAAGCGTTAACGACTGGCTTCGGAAGTAGCGAAAAAACGGGGGGGCCGTGCTCCGATCACGATGTATTCGGCTGTTTCATCACCTTTCGTTTGCCGGTGAACTTGCGTCGGTGCGGGGCAAAAACCATCCTGAAACGTCTGGACATGGAGCTCGGTTCCACGCCTGAAGTGACGCTCCTACATCTGATTGAGGCGCGTGCCAAAGAGCTTCGCCTTCCGGATGCTTGTGTGGTCGTACCCACAAAGATTGATCATCCCTGTCCTTGGACGGACCCGTTGGCAATCCTTGCCGTTATCACCAAATCGTCTGCCAACATCTGGTTACGTAGCAAGGCACCTCGTTTATACGTTCTTCGGAAAGTCTCGGCAATTTCGCTTCTCGTACCCCCCATTTTTGCCGATCAGATAGAAGGGCTTTCATCATGACTGCCATAGAAGAGCAGATCCTCGATTGCTTCCCGAGCGGCAGCTACGCGTTGTCATCACTACTTAGACTGGTTGACATTGTCGAAGATAGACAGGTTCCAACCGCAGCGGTTGAATGCCGCGTTCAACCGCGCCTGCTGATCAACCCCGACTTCGTCAACTGCCACGCAAACACACCCGAGCGCCTCTTGATGCTGGTGATGCATGAGCTTCATCACGTTCTTCTGGGGCATACCACTTTGTTCAAGACGGTCACCAAAACCGACAACTTTGTCTTTGACTGCGTCATCAACGCATTGATCTCAAGAATGTTCTCGCATGATGAACACCTGTCATTCCTGACCGATTTCTATTCGGATAAAATATTTCCAGAGTGCCTTCTCCGTCCACCCACCAGGTGGAACGGGAATGTGGTCAAAACCCTGCCCCCGGGTATTCAAGCTCTTCCAAAAAAACAACTCGCGGCGGTCGCCGAAGTGTACCGGAGCCTCTATTAATTACCTATTTTGCCTTGGTTCATTTATATCACGGCTCGCCCCGGTACAGAGCCCCCATTGAACCGATGTTTGCCATCCTAGCAGCCTGTGGCCTACTCAATTTGAGGGACTGGATCGACCGTGTGATGCGACGATCCCGAGAATAAAATATGGCTGGCAGGGGACGGATAGCAGCCGACTTCATCGCAAAAAACATTCCGCACAGGACGACTGGCAAGACCGGCCGCATTCGGCGTCGCCGGTGAACATCGCGGCCTTGAAGAAACCTTTGTTCCGAACATCGAAGGCCCGAGGGTAGGTGCGGGCGACGGTATATTTCGCTACCGCCTTCATCGTCTGGTTCAAAGTCTTCGCAAAGGCGAATGGTAGTTGCTTCCGCCCCAACTGGTCGAGCGAACGGGATAGCTTTTTGTGGTTGCTGCTGACGTTTATTTGCATGGTCTGGAATCAAAAAACCGGCTGCTGTGGCCGGTCGCTGTCGCACCTATCACGATGTACTGATTAATTTAAGTTGAGGTGTCCCCTGGGTCAAGATGGGACTAGCATCAAGGCACGACAATACTGTATAACCCGCCCTTCGGAGTGTAGCTCAGCCTGGTAGAGCACCGTCTTCGGGAGGCGGGGGTCGGAGGTTCAAATCCTCTCACTCCGACCATTTTCTTATCGATAGGCATCCTTGATCATTTCATTGCGCGCATGACCGGCTGGCGTTTCCTCCAGCACTTCATAGTAATCCAGCGTTTTCGCGGCCTCGGCGCCAAATCCCAGCTTCTCTCCCAGTTTCTCCAGGGCGTCCGTTACACCCACGCCCCGCCCCTCGCTGCTTACACCATCAGGCCAGTGAAAACGGTAAAGCGTTGTGGGTTCGGTCATTCTAAACGTCCTATTTGTACCGACCTAGAGACCGCCGTGTAGCCGTTGCCGAAGAATTCGATTAGATCGAAGCCCTTGCTGAATGGGTCGGCCATATTAGAGATACGGCCATGTTCACGTTCCTTGATGGCGCGGTCCAGCGCCGTACCATGGCCGAGAAGCTGGTCAACCATGTCATTAAGAAAGGTTACAATGAAATCAAGATGCACCGGCATCCAGTGCCGCTCAAAATCACGCGTGGCACTTGTGCTTCCCAGGTCCGCTATTTCCGGATGGTTACCAAGCAGATAAATCGGTGTCCCGGCGCCTTCCAACTTGAGCCTTCGCGGGCTCAACTGTTTCTTCAGGGATAAGCCGAGGCCACCGCAATAGAATGTTAAGCCTTGTTTGGGGTCGGATACCCCAACATAAGCGTGAATGTCCAGAATCGACGTGCTCATCCATATCCTCAGTTCTTGCTCAAGTCGGTTAATTTCGCCAGCAGCTCATTCCGGCCAGTGGCGAAATCATCAGCCCGCCAGGCCTCTTCCAACGCCTGCAACATCTTGCCTACTTCTGGACCGGGGCGCATGCCCAGGGCTTGAGCATCCTTGCCTTTTAGAGGAAACCGCGGCGGGGCTGCTTCATCCAGGCGCGGTAGCAGATCCGGCGCGCCCTGTTGCAGGGCCAGGTCGCCGATGCGCTCGGGGCCGTGGCCATAGAGCAGTTGGCGCAGGTCGCGACGGGGAATGCCGGCGCTCAGCTTTGCGGGCGGCTCCATCAGGAACGCCAAGCGGCCGGTTTCCTGGTTGGAAAGGCGCAAACGTTCGGCGATGGACGGCGCCCCGGCGGTGGCAATGGCGGATAGGCGGCGCAGGGGTTCGTCGTCAGATTGAGCAAGGCCATCCAAATCGAAACCGTCTGGCAGAATCTGCTGCAGGACACCAGCCTCGGCCATCAACTCTAGGCTGGGCAGCGGATTGGGCGCAGCCAGCAGCTTGAAAAGCTCTGCATGTAAGCGCTCGCCGCTGAGGCCCGCGATGCCGGGTGCCGCAGCGCTGCAGGCGGCCAGGGTCTCCGCGTCCGGCTCATCTTGTCCGAACAGCGCAAAAAATCGGAAAAACCGCAAGATACGCAGTTTGTCCTCGTCAATCCGTTGTGCCGCATCGCCGACGAAGCGCACCCGGCCTGCCGCCAGATCCGCCTGACCTCCAACTGGGTCGTACAGCTGGCCGTCAATGCCGGCATAGATGGCGTTGATGGTGAAATCCCGGCGTGCGGCATCCAATTTCCAGTCATCCGTGAAGGCCACCTTGGCGTGACGGCCAAAGGTTTCTACATCGACCCGCAAGGCGGTGATTTCGAAATGCTGGCCCTCGCTCACGGCGGTGATGGTGCCGTGTTTCAGACCTGTGGGAATGACCTTGATGGATGCGCTCTCCAGCAGGCGCGCGCTGTCCTCAGGCAATTGGTCGATGGCGATATCAAGATCCGTGCTGGCGCGGCCCAGTAGACCATCGCGGACACAGCCGCCGACGAAACGCGGCGTCGCGCCCATCGAGGCAAGGGCGCCCAGCACCGACCGGCTGGACGCTGCCATTAACCAGGGTTGCCGGGTCAGGTGCGCCATGTCGCCAACAGACCTTAGTTGAACTTGCCGGGCATGATCTTGCCGTTCTCGACATGTGGCGCGGTATAAACCCCGTCTGCTGGATTGCCTGTGAAGAGCCACACGGCGATCAACGAAACCACGAGCAGCATCAGGCCGGCGGCGAACAGCCAGAACCAGGGTGCTTCGTCAAATGCCTGGCCTTTTTCACGCGCCCTGCGGGTCGCATACAGGTACATGCCATAGGCGATGAAGGGCAGTAAGAACGGGATCAGATGGTAAAGAATATTGCGCAGCATATTTTATTATCCGTAGCAATCAGAGCAGATCGTGAACACGCCGGTATAGGTTCATCAACATGCCCGCCGTGGCGCCCCAGATATAGAATTCACCGTAAGGCATGGCGTAATATTGCCGCTGATGGCCGTTGTATTCCCGGCTGTGGCGCTGGTGGTTTTTTGGGTCAAAGAGAAAATTCAACGGTACCTCAAAGACTTCCGCGACCTCGAAATCATCCACGTTCAAATCGAAACCCAAACGCACGAAGCCCACGACCGGGGTGATATGAAAACCCGTTCCGGTTTCGTAATCATCCAGATAACCAGCTACTTTGACATAGGCGCGGTTCAGGCCGATTTCTTCTTCGGTTTCGCGCAGGGCGGTATCGATCACGTCCAGATCGTCTTCCTCTACCCGGCCGCCGGGAAAGCTGACCTGGCCCGCGTGATGATGCAGATGGTCCGTGCGCTTGGTCAATAATACGGTCAGACCGCTGTTATGCTCGACCAATGGCACCAATACCGCCGCCGGCTTCAGGCGCTCGTCTGGATCGACCCAGTCCTGCATGAAGGGATTTAAGTCATGGTCCCCGGTGGAGGGGCGCAGATCATCATAGGTGCGGGAATCCATCATTGGACGAAGCTTGGATGCGATACGGTCGCGCAACTGCGGCCCCTTTTGCGATTTCAAGATACTATACCAATCTGGAAGAATACGCCGGCGCTCCAAATCCCAAGATGGGTCTCGCCATCTCGGATTTCTTCCACCGCCAATTCGACCAGATCATAGAACGTGGCACGGTTGATCAAAGCTTCCAAGCGCCCACGTACATGCACATAGGGCGAGGGTTCTTCGATGGCGGGGTCAATCGCTACCCGCAGGGCATGATCGGGGCCGGCCATGACCTCGTCATCCACGTTGGTGCGGAAGGTCAGAACCTGGTCCATGCCCGTGCCATGCACCGTCATGGCAACGGCCTGAAAGGGTGCGTCCTCCACGGAAATAGCGAATTTTTCCGCCGGGGTGACCAAATAATAGCGCCCGTCTGCGTCATGGCGCAGGATCGTGGCGAACAACTTGACCATGCGTTGCCGTTTAATCGGAGAGCCCAGGTAGTGCCAGCTGCCGTCCCGACGAATGTGCATGTCCAGATCGCCGGAAAAATCTGGGTTCCAGGACCCCACCGGCGGCGGCTCGTCCTTTGGCAGTTGGTCGGCAATAGCCTGGATATCCAGCATCCGCTTTTCCAAAAAGACTCCGGTTCTGCTAGCCCTAGTTCAGCTAGCCCTGCGCTCGCGTAAACGTTACCTTACGTCTAGATCTTAGTTGAGAGCTCTTCAATATAGTGGACAACATGGCATTCGTCAGCGCAACCGACAAAAAATTGATCGCCGAGGCCGAGGCGGCCGTCGAACATATCGCCAAGTTGCGGCAGATGATCGGTCGGGTTATCTTCGGCCAGGAAAGGGTGATTGATGAAACCCTGATCACATTGCTGGCGGGCGGCCATGCTCTGTTGATCGGCGTGCCCGGCCTCGCCAAGACGCGTTTGGTGGAAACCCTGGGCACGGTCCTTGGTCTGGCGGAAAAACGCGTGCAGTTTACCCCGGACTTGATGCCCGCGGATATTCTCGGCTCCGAGGTGTTGGAGGAAGCGGACAGCGGCAAGCGCAGTTTTCGTTTTCTGCCCGGCCCGGTGTTCTGCCAGTTGCTGATGGCGGACGAGATCAACCGGGCCAGCCCGCGCACTCAATCGGCACTGTTGCAGGCCATGCAGGAACAATTCGTCACCATTGCCGGGCAGCACCATTCCCTACCGCAACCGTTTCATGTGTTGGCGACGCAAAACCCGTTGGAACAGGAAGGCACCTATCCCTTGCCTGAGGCGCAATTGGACCGCTTCCTGTTGCAGATTAATGTGGACTATCCCGACCACGAGGCCGAGCGGCGCATGCTGATTGCCACCACCGGGGGCAAGGAAGCCGCGATCGAGGCGGTGATGGACGGTGAGCGTTTGCGCGCTATCCAGGATCTGATCCGTCATATTCCAGCAGGCGATGGCGTGGTCGAGGCGATACTGACACTGGTGCGTAATGGCCGCCCCGAAGACAGCCCCTTGCCGGGCATCCGCGAACAGGTCGCCTGGGGTCCCGGCCCACGGGCCAGCCAGGCTATGATGCTGGCAGTGCGCGCCCGGGCCTTGCTGGACGGCCGGCTGGCGCCTTCCGTCGATGATGTTCTGGCCCTGGCGGGGCCAGTGCTGCGCCACCGCATGGCGCTGACATTCGCCGCCCGCGCCGATGGCGTCTCTCTATCGCAGGTCATCGACCGTCTGTCCGAACCCCTGGCCTAGGCCGCGATGACAGTGGCCGCTGCAAATAGGATTGGCGCCAGGGCGGAGCAGCTGGCCGCCACCCTGCCGGCCCTGTTGGTTGCGGCGGAACGGGTCGCGGCAACCGTTGTGCAAGGCGTCCATGGCCGCCGTCGGGTGGGCAGCGGCGAGACCTTTTGGCAATATCGCCGCTATCAGGGTGGCGATAGCGCCACCGCCATTGACTGGCGGCAATCCGCCAAGAGCCAGAAGACCTTCGTGCGGGAGAACGAATGGGAAGCGGCGCAAAGCGTCTGGCTATGGCGGGACGGCTCCGCCTCCATGGATTATCAATCGGTGGGGGTGGGGGCGGGGACGGCCAGTGAACGCAAGCAGGACCGGGCGGATCTGCTGTTGCTGGCGCTGGCATCGTTGCTGCTGCGTGGCGGCGAGCATGTGGGCCTTTACGGCCAGGACAGTATCGCCACCGGGGGGCGCGCGACCCTGAACCGTCTGGGCGCGCATTTGCTGGACCACCGTACCGGCGAAGTCGACCTGCCCGCGCCGGGACGGCTGCCGCGTCTGGCGCAATTGGTTCTGTTCAGCGATTTTCTCGCACCCCTTGAAGAAATCGATTCGGTGGTAAGACGTTTCGCCAACCAAGGCGCCCGTGGCCATTTGCTGCAGATCCTGGATGGCGCGGAAGAGGATTTGCCGTTTCAGGGCCGTACGGAATTCGAGGGCTTGGAGGGCGAAGGAAAGATTCTGATTGGCCGAGTGGAAAGCCTGCGCGATGACTACCGCCTGCGCATGGCGGTCCGGCGCGAAGGGCTCAATGATATTGCACGGCGGGCCGGTTGGGGCTTTGCCGTCCATCGCACGGACCGTTCGCCACAAACCGCCTTGCTGGCTCTGTACAGCGCCTTGAGTGGCGGCTTGGATGGTCAAGCCGACCAGGTCAGCCAAGTTGAATTGTAGAGCGTGCTGTCGCTTGGACCCATTGCTCTGACTGCGCCCTGGATGCTTCTGGGCCTGGTTGGGTTGCCCTTGATCTGGTGGTTGCTGCGGATCACGCCGCCTGCGCCCTGGCGGGTACGTTTTCCCCCCATCCTCATCTTGTTCGACCTGCGTGGGGAGGAAGAGACGCCGGCGGCAACGCCGTTGTGGCTGGCTCTATTGCGGCTAGTGTTGGCTGCCCTAGTGGTGCTGGCCCTGGCCCACCCCTTGTTGCACCCAGGCGCCGATTTGTCTGGTAAAGGCCCGGTACTGCTGGTGATCGATGATGGCTGGGCAGCGGCGCCCAACTGGCCGCTGCGGCAACAGGCAGCCCTGAGCTTGGTGGAGCGGGCGAAACGGCGCCAGCGCCCGGTGTTGGTTCTGACCACGGCGCCGCCGGTGGGCGGTGGAGCGATCCGTACCTCCGGCCTGGTGCAAGCTGCTGAGGCGGAACCGTTGTTGCGCGCCTTGCAGCCAAAACCCTGGTCCACGGACCGTGCCGCCGCCGCTGCCGCTGCACAGGACCTAGCCTTTGCCGAACAGCCCACGGTGTACTGGTTGAGCGATGGCATCGACAGCCCAGGGCAAAAGGAATTAACCACTACGTTGGCCGCCCTGGGACCGTTGCATCTGTTGCAACAAGCTGCCGGGCGACGGGCCATGGCCCTGCTGCCCCCGGTGCTAAGCCGTGATGGTCTGCGGGCAACGGCTCTCCGTGCCGGCGCACAGGGACTGGGTGCGGTGACAGTGCGCGCTATGGGCGAACGGGGCCGGGTATTGGGACAAGGCCAGGCGCGGTTCGATATCGACCAGGATCGCGCGACCGTGGATATTGCCTTGCCAGGCGAGTTGCGCAACCGCGTCTTGCGCCTGGAATTGGCCGGGGCGGGTTCGGCGGCGGCGAGCGTATTGCTGGATGAACGCTGGCGGCGGCGGCCCGTGGGCCTAGTCTCCGGCGCCGCGATGGAGGAACGGGCCCAACCCCTGCTCTCCAACCTGTATTATCTGGAGCGCGCCTTGCAGCCCTATGCCGAGCTGCGCCGGGGCAACATCGATACATTGCTGCACCGGCCTCTGGCGGTACTGGTTCTGGCCGATATTGGAAAATTGCCCGAGGCGCGGCAACAGCGTCTGGGACGTTGGCTAAAGGATGGCGGCATGCTTGTCCGCTTTGCCGGACCGCATCTGGCGCAGGGGCCGGACGCGCTGATCCCGACGGCGCTGCGTCAGGGTGGGCGCGCCCTGGGCGGGTCCTTGTCCTGGTCCAAGCCGGCCGGTCTGGCCGCTTTTCCCAAACACAGTCCATTTCATGGCCTGGCGGTGCCCGGCGACGTCCTGGTCAAGCGGCAGGTTCTGGCCCAGCCGTCCCAGGATCTGAGCCAGCGCACCTGGGCCAGTCTGGCGGATGGCACACCAATGGTGACGGCGGTGCCCAAGGGCCAGGGATGGCTGGTATTGTTTCATGTCACTGCCAACGCGTCGTGGTCCAACCTGCCCTTGTCCGGCCTGTTCGTGGACATGATGCGCCGACTGGTTGCCATGTCTCGTGGCGTCGCGGCGGAGGGCGAGACGTTGGTCCGCCGGCAATCGCCGCCGTTGGCCAGCTTGGATGCCTTTGGCCAGCTGGGTCCGCCGGCTCCTGGCGCCGAGGCCATCGACGCTCGCGATATGGAGCAGGTCAAGGCGGGGCCGAAAAGCCCGCCCGGTTATTACGGGCGTGAAGACGACCGCCATGCCTTGAATCTGAGCCAGACCTGGCAGTCGCTGCATCCGATCATGGAACTGGCGGTGCCGGTGCAGATGGCTGGATACCTGCAGGACAGAGAGGTGGATCTGAAGCCTTGGTTCTTGCTGGCGGCGGTCTTGCTGGTCCTGGCCGACCTTGTCGCCGTCCTTGCGCTGCGTGGTCTGCTGCACCCCGGCGTTCGTGCGGTCTCATTGTTATTGGCCGCGATATTGCTGTTGCCAGACAGTACCGCTATGGCGCAGCGATATACTTCCACTGAGCGTTTCGCCATGGCCGCGGCGCTGGATACCCGCCTGGCCTATGCGCTGACCGGCGATGCCCGGGTTGACGAGATGAGCCGCGCCGGCCTGGCGGGGTTAAGTGATATTCTGCGTCTGCGTACCTCGATTGAGCCCGAGGCGCCCATGGCGGTTAATGTGGAGCGGGACCCCCTGGTGCTGTTCCCCATATTGTATTGGCCGGTGGTGCCCACGCAGCCGGCCTTGAGCGAACGCGCCATCCTCCGCATATCGCAGTACATGCGCACGGGGGGCACCATCGTTTTCGACAGCCGTGACGCGGGCAATAGCATGCCCCTCTGGCGCCGCCGGCTGGGCGCTGGCGGCAGCAGCAGCGAACGTCTGCGCCGCCTGTTGTCGCGGCTTGACCTACCCCCCGTGGCGCCGGTACCCCAGGGCCATGTGCTGACCCGGTCGTTCTATCTGCTGCAGGACTTTCCGGGCCGCTATGTGGGCGCTCCGGTATGGGTGGAACGGCGGTCCGGCGGCTTGAATGATGGCGTCTCGGCCTTGATCATTGGTGGTAACGACTGGGCCGCGGCCTGGGCCATGGACGAGCGGCACAGGCCGTTGGTTCTGCCCACCCCCGGTGGCGCCCGGCAGCGGGAGATGGCCTACCGCTTTGGCGTCAATCTGGTGATGTATGCACTGACCGGGAATTATAAATCAGATCAGGTGCATATCCCGGCCATATTGGAACGGTTGGGGCAGTAGGCTATGACCAGCTTTTCCCGCATCAGCTTTGATCCCACCTTGCCTTGGTGGCTGCTGGCGATTTTGGCCTTGGCCGCGGCGGTTCTACTGACGGTTGCCTATTGGCGCCGCTCTGGCGGCACCACATGGCGCCTGTTGGCCTTGGCGGCGGCGCTGGCGGCATTGGCCAATCCTTCGCTGATACGGGAACAGCGCAGCGCGATACCCGACGTCGCCCTGGTGGTGGTTGATCAATCCATCAGCCAGCGCATCGGCATGCGGCAGAAACAGACCGAGGCGGCGTTGGAGCGTATCGAGCAGAAATTGCGGGGCCGGCCGGATCTGGAAATGCGGGTGGTGCGGGCGGGTTTAACGGGCGCGGCCATGGAAACGGAAGGCGGCCATTTGTTGCCCTATGGGACTCATTTGTTTGGCGCCATCCGCCGGGCCTTGCGCGATGTCTCCAACCGGCGGGTCGCGGGCGTTATCATCATCAGCGACGGCCAGGTGCATGACCTGCCGTCGCCGGGCAAGGATACAAAAAATGCCGTGGATCCGGACGGCTCCGATCCGGCCGATGCCAATTCAGCGGGTCCGCTACATCTGCTATTGAGCGGCCAGCGGGGCGAGAGGGACCGCCGCCTGGTAGTGGTGAAGGCGCCCTGCTATGGTATCGTCGGCGAGGTTCTGAACCTGACTTTGCGGGTGGAAGACAGCGAAGGCGCTGGCGGCAAGAGTGGGCACACTCGGTTGCGTCTGCGCCGTGACGGCGGCCTGACCGATAGCCGAACCATAGCCATTGGCCAGGCCCATAACTTCCCTTTCCGCCTGAACCATGGTGGGGCCACCGTGTTGGAATTGGAGATTGATGCCGGACCGGACGAGTTGACCCTGAAGAACAACCGCGCTGTGCTGATTATCAATGGGGTGCGGGAACGCCTGCGAGTTCTGCTGGTTTCCGGCGAACCGCACGCGGGCGAGCGGACCTGGCGTAACATTCTAAAATCGGATCCCTCGGTGGATCTGGTGCATTTTATTATTCTCAGGCCGCCCCATAAACAGGATGGTACACCGATTGATGAATTGTCGTTGATAGCCTTTCCAACCCGGGAATTGTTTCAGGACAAGCTGGATAATTTTGATCTGATTATCTTTGACCGCTACCGCCGCCGTGGCGTACTGCCTAGTATCTATTTGCAAAATGTCGCAGAATATGTCCGTCGTGGCGGCGCCGTGCTGACCGCTGTCGGGCCTGACTTCGCCACGCCTGTCTCTCTTGCGCGCACGCCCTTGGGCCGAATTCTACCCAGCCGGCCGACAGGCAATGTGCGCGAGATCGGTTTTCGTCCTGTGCCAACCGACAAGGGCCGGCGTCATCCGGTGACCGCCACGCTTAGCGGGATCGGTGACGAGGGCACGGCGCCCAGCTGGGGCCGGTGGTTCCGCCAGATCGATGTTGATAAGGTCAAGGGCGATATTCTGCTGCGTGGCGCGGCGCGGCAACCCCTGCTAATTACCTCTCGCGTTGGCGATGGCCGGGTGGCGCAGTTGTTGTCGGATCATGCCTGGTTGTGGACTCGTGGTTTTGAAGGCGGCGGCCCTCAGGCGGAATTGCTGCGCCGTATCGCCCATTGGCTGATGCAGGAACCGGATCTGGAGGAAGAGGACCTGCGTGCCCGCGCCAATGGCAATCAGTTGTTGATCCAGCGCCGCAGCCTCCGCTCCGATAACGCGGATGTCCAGGTCACCACGCCCGCCGGCGAAGTGCATGGCGTTCGCCTGAAAGACAATCGCCGTGGGGTAGAGGCTGGCAGCCTGGCCGTAGTGGAGCCGGGCCTTTACCGCCTGTCGGATGGCAGCCATCGGACCATTGCGGCGGTGGGCGACATTAATCCGTTGGAATACGCTGATATGCGTGCCACGCCTGCGAAATTCCAGCCAATACTGGAACAACGCGGTGGCGGCGCCTTTTGGCTGAGCGATGGCATGCCTGATATTCGCCAAGTCAAGCCGGGCCGGATCAACCGGGGGCGAGGCTGGCTGGGTCTGCGGACCAGCGGTGAATACACCGTCAGTGGCGTGGAGCAGACGCAACTGCTGCCTGGTGTCTTGGTGCTGCTGTTTTTCCTCGGCCTGACCATGCTGGCCTGGCACCGCGAAGGCCGATAGGACCGCGATTGATTTGCTCCCTATTGGGGCATATTCGCCATCATGGCACGCATGGTCGCCTTCCGGTCCTCGCTGCTGGCGAAGCCCTTCGTGGCACGGCACAACGCCTCGGTCTGGGCCATGATCTCGTCATTAGATAGGTTCAGATCAAACGGCACGCCCACGGGTTGTGGAATGTACCAAGGCGTATGGGCATAGACCTCGATATAGTTGTCTTCTGGATCGTTGAAATAGAACGACCAGGCATTGCCGTGAGTAACCATGCGCTTGATCTCCAGGCCCTCGGCCTCGATCCTGCCGCGCATTGTGCGCATCTCGTCCAGGGATTGCACCAGGAACGAAATCTGCTGCGCCATGTTGGCCGCGGCCTGTTCCGGATCCGCGCCGACCATGACGAATTGATGATGCTCCCCCGGATCGGCGGACATGAAGACCATGTTCAAATGAAAATCCGGCGGTCCACCCTCGTCGGTAACGGTGAGGCCAAATATCTGCTCATAAAAACGGCGCATCTTGTCCAGATCGCTGACATAGATGCCAACATGAGTAAGCTGCGGCTTGATCATCCCAGTCTCCCCAATAAAACAGGCTCCCCAAATTGTATGACGCGGCTATTTTTGCGGTGCCCGCAGATAACTGTCCGTGCCATCAATCCAATCCTGGCGCGGCGGGGCGAATAGTTCAATCACTTCTGCTTCCGCCAGGACTTTCGCCGCATGGGGCATGTCGCGGGGAATAACCAGGATCTCGCCAGCGCCAATATGGCGTTGGTCCTCGCCGTCGTCGCCAAAGCGGAAATCCATCTCGCCAGCCAGCAAATAAGTGATCTGTTCATTGGGGTGCTGATGTTTTGGCACCGAGATGCCGGCGCCCAGGCTGATCCGCGCCATCAGCATCTCGCTGCCCCAAACCAGCCACCGGATCATCCCCTCGCCGATCTGTTCCAACTCCACCTGATCCAAAACCAGCTTTTGTACACCTGTATCGGCCGCCATGGTCTATCTCTCTGTCTGCACTGTTGGCCGGTATCATACCCCCTGACGCGCCCGCCGCAACAGGGCGCCGGCGATCGCCATATTCAGCAGATTGAATATGACGGCGTTGATGAAGGCCATGCGATACGACCCGGTTAAATCATACAGCAACCCGGCCAGCCAGCCGCCCAAGGCCATACCCAGAAGCGTCATGGACAAAACGAAGGCGATGCGCCAGCCGGCCTGGCCCGGAACGAAATAGCGCCGCACGATGATGGCGTATGACGGCACGATGCCGCCCTGGCTTAAGCCGAATAGGGCAGCCATCAAATAAAGACTGCTTAGTGATTCGGCGAACATGAATAGAAACAGCATAACTGCTTGCAGGCTGCTGCCCAGCAACAAGGTTTCCAGGCCGCCGAGATGGTCGGAAATCCAGCCAAAAGCCAGACGGCTGATAATGCCCGTGGCCAACATCAGGGCCAGCATCTCGGCGCCGCGCTGGGCCGCATGGCCAAGGTCCGTGGCATGGGCGACAATATGCGCCTGGGGCATGGCCATGGCGAGGCAGCAGGCGATACCCGCGATGGCCAGCAAACCATGCAGCCCGTTGGGGGCCAGGCCGAGGGGCCGGCTGGCGGCTTCATCCGTTTTCGCCGCCGCGGTCAAGACCGCCGGTGGCCGGCGCTGTAGCATCAGACAAAGCGGCGGCATCACGACGCCGCAGAATAGACCAATCCCAATAAAGGTGGCGCGCCAGTCGGAGGCGTCGATGTAGTGCTGGATGATCGGCGGCCAGAGTACGCCCGCTAGATAGTTGCCGCTGGCCACGATGGCCACGGCAATGCCCCGGCGTCGGTTGAACCATAGTGTCGTGTCGGCTACCAAGGGGGCGAACAAAGCGCCGTTGCCCAACATGCCGACCATCAGGCCCTGGGCTAGATACAATTGCCAAAGGCTGTCCGCCTTGGCGGCCAATATGAAACCAAGTGCCAGCATCAGCGTGCCGGACAGGCAGGGCCACATCACCCCAACCCGGTCCGACCAGCGGCCCATTATGATGCCGCCGAGGCCAAACCCTATCATGGTTACCGCGTACGCGATCGAGGCATCGGAACGGGTAGCTCCAAATTCGGCGGCGACCGGCTTTAGCGCGACGACGATGCCATACATGCCCACTGTCCCAACGGTCATTAGCGTCAGCGCGGCGGCCAAGCGGATATAGGCATAAAGGGGCTCGCGCTCCGCAGCGCCGCTAGCAGTAGGGGCATCAACGGCCATGCTGGATTAAACTTTCTATTTGGACGGGGTGATTATCCGCGGCAATATTACGAGAACTTACCCGCGCTCGTGTTTCTACTAATATGATTAGCCAGAACGAAGTTCAAGCACGTTGGTTAGGCCATGTTTCATTCTGCGGCGACAATTATCTGGGCGATTGCCAGTCCTCTGAACCTGGCATTGATCCTGTTGATCCTGGGGGCCTTGTTATTGTGGTCCCGCTGGCGGCGGCTCGGCATTTGGTTGGTGAGTGCCCTCGCCGTCTCATTGTTGGCCATTGCGGTTCTGCCCATTGGGGCGTGGGTGCTGGCGCCGTTGCAACGGCAGTTCCCGGTTTTCGAGGATGCCGCCAAAGCTCCTGTCAGGGGCATTATTCTGTTATCGGGGGCCGCTGTGGACCTTAAGGTTTCCCGGCAAATGGGCCATGCGGTGCCGGGCCATACGGCGGAGCGATTGGTGGAATTCATCCGCCTGGCGCGGGCCTATCCCGAGGCCCGGTTGTTGATCTGCGGCGGCAATGCGGGTTGGGGCGGCGACCGTGAAGGTCCGTTGATCGCCGAGTATCTGGTTAGCCGGGGTTTCCATCGGAGCCGCTTCATGGTCGAAAACGCTTCCCTCGATACCTATGAGAATGCTGTGCTGGGAAAAAAATTGGCCCAGCCAAGGGCCGAAGAGAAATGGTTGTTGGTGACTTCGGCCTGGCATATGCCACGGGCCGTGGCGGCTTTTCGGGGCCAGAACTGGCCGGTCGTCGCCGCCCCGCCGATGCGGGCGATGGGCGGTGCTACCAAGTTTGCTTCGCGTTTTCGGCTAAGCAGCGGTCTCCATCAGCTTCGAACCGCTCTGCACGAATATCTTGGCTTGTTGGCTTATCGCCTGAATGGCCGTAGCCGGACCCTGTGGCCAGCGCCCTGAGCAGCGTTAACCGTGATAGTTTCCTGCTGCAAGGGATGCTTCCGCTGGCGCGACGGTTAGACAGTCGAACTTGGCGCTCTTGATACGGCGGCACATCTCGGTAGCCTGACGTTCGTTCATGCCGTGCAGGCGGGCTCGATAAAAAACCGACCGGTCATTTTCGATTGTTTCGATCGAAACCTTGGCCCGGCTTAACAGATCAGGCAAGGCCCCGGATAATTTGCGCAGATGCTGCTGTACCGAGGCAATATGGTTGAAGGCACCGACCTGCACCGACCATGCGATGCCGTAGTGGGGCATAAGCTTGGTGTCGGAGATTTTGTTGGCCAGATTGTTGCGGCTTGCCAGGCGCAGGGGTTTTTGCCGGGGCACTGGGACATGGCCAAAGCCGTCCCTGCGGCCACGCGGGCGGACAAAATTCTTGGGCAGGCCTTTCTCGTCGCTACGCTGCAACCTGATAAAACCATTGCTCAACAGTCGGCGCATGCGCTGATCGCGGCTCTTGGCGGAGCGACCGCCAAACAGTACGCCTACCAGACGGCCTTCGTCGCGGCTGGCCGAGGCGACAAGATTGAAGCCGGAGGCACGGATATAACCGGTCTTGATGCCATCAACACCATGGAGTTTGCCGACCAGATTGTTGTGATTACGGTAGGTCTTGCCCCGATAGGTGAAGGATGTCTCGGAGAAATAATCAAAATACCGTGGGAAATCGCGGCGTATGGCCAGGGCCAGGCGTGCCATGTCCCGTGCGGTGGAAAGCTGACGGCGGTTCGGCAAGCCCGAGGCGTTGCGGAAGGTGGTGCGGCTCATGCCAAGATCCCGTGCCCGCCGGGTCATCAGCAGGGCGAATTTAAACTCCGTCCCGCCAATTGCCTCTGCCACCACAGTGGCCACGTCGTTGGCTGATTTTGTCACCAAGGCCAGGATTGCCTGTCGCACCGAAATTGTATCACCACGGCGCAGACCCAATTTCGAGGCTGGTTGCCCCGCGGCCCGGCGCGATGTCTTTAAGGGCTGCTCCAAACGCAGCTTGCCGTTGTCAAGCGCCTCGAACACCATGTAGAGGGTCATGATTTTTGTTAGCGAAGCGGGATATTTGCGGGCATCTACATTGCGGGCGACCAGAATCCGTCCGTTCTCACCGTCCACCACCATTTCCGCATAACGCGATCGTGCCGAGGCCGGCTGCGTCAGGGATGCCACCAAAAGCAGAAAAACGGCGAACCCCGCAAGAGCTTTTGCCGGCAACCATGACGGCCCTGGCAATACAGACCCTGTGGAAAGAATGCTACGAAGGGTCACGGGACCCTGACGTTCTGTGCGGTGAATGAAAGTGGCACGTGCTATCCAACAATTATAAAATCCATCATTACATTAAACGAATCATGGTCGATAATAGGTAAACATTCAGCAATCGCAATTTCCTTTTTCCCACGCCTATTTACCGCCCATAGCCAGTGCAATGGATAATCCCGTGGTGCCGTCGCGGTCGCGTGGCTTGGCTCGTCGGGCCGTATTTCCGCCACCTTCTCGACCGCGATTAGTGCGGCGCAAAAAATAATGCTGCATTGCACAAAAAATTATTGACAAATGGCTGAAGATGCCTATTTTTACCTCATGTTGCATTGCAGCATAACAAATTTATAGCGGATCTCTGCCGCCGGGCAGGAGCCAACTAAGAAAGAGATTTTGAGCATGACCAGCAAGAACACCAAGCAGGCTGATGCGGCCAAGACCGCCGAAGCCATCTCGGCCGCCGGCCAGGAAACCCTTCGCAGTTTCGCCAAGGCCAGCACCGAGGGCTATGAGAAAGCTTTCGGCGGCTTGCGCGAGAAGGCCGAGGAAATGTTCAAGAGCTATGGCAATCTGGCCGATAGTGGCAAGCAGAACATGGAAGCCTGGAACGACGCCGGCACCGCTTATGGCAAGGGCATGGAGGCCATCAGCGGCCAATGGATGAGCTTCGCTAAGCAGATGATGAATAGCAATGTGCAGGCGACGAAGGCGATTCTTGGCGCCAAGTCCCTGAACGAAGCCATGGAACTGCAAACCGAATATGCGCGCGGCAGCTTCGACGGCCTTATGGCCCAGGGCACCAAGGTTGGTGAGCTGACGACTAAGGTTGCCCAGGAGACGGCCGAGCCGATTAACGCCCAGTTCACCGCTTCGGCGGAGAAATGGCGCAAGAACGCGGCCTAAAGGCCGCATGGCAGCCCGCTCTTTGGAGCGGGGCGCCATAGAGAAGGGCCCGGATCCTCCCGCCGGGCCCTTTTTCTATGGCTATTTTTTAGGTCCCGACGGCGCCCGGCATTTGGCCGGGCTTTTTTTGCCATTTTTTAAGCGCCTCTAATCTATTATCGTGGCGTTTAGCCCCTTCCAATATGATGGAAATGGCCGATATGATAGAGAGGTGGCGTGGTTTCCCCTGGTTTTTCACGAGAGTGACATCTCATTGAAATGATAGGGGCAGGGTGGATAGCGGCAAGGAGACCTGGTTTGGAGACCCAATGGGCATAAGCGACCGTAGTGGTCATGACTGGACGGCGGGATCTGGCACTGACGTGGGCGTCGGCAGGGGCGCCACCTATGGCGCTGAACCCAGGCTGGCCGGCCGCGGGCAGAATGATGACCGGAACGGCGGCGGATCTGTGGGTGGGGGCACGGATGTCGTTACTAAGACCAGCCCCAAGACCAAGAAACCATCCATGTACCGCGTGCTGTTGTTGAACGACGACTACACGCCTATGGAGTTCGTGGTCCATGTCCTGGAGCGTTACTTTAACAAGGACCAACAGGAAGCGACGCAAATCATGCTGCATGTGCACCAGAAGGGGATTGGTGTCTGCGGCATATTCCCATTTGAAATAGCGGAGACAAAGGTGATGCAGGTGACGGATCTCGCCCGCAAAAACCAGCATCCGCTGCAATGTACGATGGAAAAAATCTAGTGGCATCATTCGCGACGGAATTGGAACAAACCCTGCATCGGGCGCTACGCAGCGCCAACGAACGCCGGCATGAATTCGCAACCCTGGAACATCTGTTGCTGGCGTTATGCGATGACAATGACGCGCGCTCGGTACTGCGGGCCTGCAACGTGGAGATTGACCAGTTGCGGGGGCAATTGGCGGATTACTTGGATGAGGATCTGGCCTCGTTGACGGTCGAGGGCGAGGAGGAGGCGAAACCCACCGCCGGCTTCCAACGGGTCATACAACGTGCCGTCTATCATGTACAGTCTTCGGGCCGGGACGAGGTCACCGGGGCCAATGTTCTTGTCGCGATCTTTGCCGAGCGGGAGAGCCATGCGGTCTACTTCCTGCAGGAACAGGATATGACGCGCCTGGATGCGGTCAGCTATATCTCCCACGGCGTGGCGAAAACGCCGGGTATAAGCACCGAGCGCGCGGTGCACGGAACGGATGAAAAAGAAGAGGACGAAAGCGGCGTCAAATCCGGCGACGAAGCCCTGGCCGCCTATTGCATCGACCTCAATGACAAGGCGCGCAGCGGCCGCATTGATCCGGTCATCGGGCGCGAGGAAGAACTGGAACGGACGATCCAGATCCTCTGCCGGCGGCAAAAGAACAACCCATTGCTGGTCGGCGACCCTGGCGTCGGCAAGACCGCCATCGCCGAAGGCCTGGCGCGCCGGGTGGTCCTGGGCGAAGTGCCCGAGGTGCTGCGCGAAACCACGATCTATTCCCTTGATATGGGCGCCTTGCTGGCCGGCACGCGTTATCGCGGTGATTTCGAGGAGCGCCTAAAGGCGGTTATTACCGAGTTGGAAAATCACGATGACGCGATTTTGTTTATCGACGAAATCCATACGGTGATCGGCGCTGGCGCCACTTCTGGCGGCGCCATGGATGCTTCCAACATGTTGAAACCGGCCTTGGCCTCGGGCACCATCCGTTGCATGGGTTCCACCACCTACAAGGAATACCGCGGCTATATCGAAAAGGACCGGGCCTTGTTGCGGCGCTTCCAGAAAATTGACGTGAACGAGCCTACCGTGGATGATGCGGTCAAGATCCTGAAGGGCCTGAAGCCTTATTTCGAGGATTATCATAACATCCGCTACACCGGTGACGCCATTAAGGCGGCGGTGGAACTATCCGCGAAATATATCAATGACCGCAAGCTGCCCGACAAGGCGATCGATGTGATAGACGAAGTGGGCGCGGCGCAGATGCTGCTGCCCGAGCATCGGCGCAAGAAAACCATCTCGGTCAAGGATGTCGAGAATGTTGTCGCCAAGATCGCCCGTATCCCGCCGAAGACAGTGTCGAAGGATGACCGGACCAGCCTGGCCAATCTGGAAGGTGAGCTAAAGAACGTGGTGTTTGGCCAGGATCAGGCCATTGATGCCCTGGCGACGGCCCTGAAAATGTCCCGCGCCGGCCTGCGGGAGCCTGAAAAACCCATCGGCAGCTATCTATTCTCGGGCCCCACCGGGGTCGGTAAGACCGAGGTGGCCCGGCAGCTGGCCAAGATCATGGGTATCGAAATGGTTCGTTTCGATATGTCGGAATATATGGAACGGCACACGGTTAGCCGTCTGATCGGCGCACCGCCCGGATACGTCGGTTTCGACCAGGGCGGCATGTTGACCGATGCCATCGATCAGAATCCCCATGCGGTGTTGTTGCTGGACGAGATCGAGAAGGCCCATCCGGATCTGTTCAACATCCTGTTGCAGATCATGGACTACGGCAAACTGACCGATCACAACGGCAAGCATATTGATTTCCGTAACGTGGTGCTGATCATGACCACCAATGCCGGTGCCTCGGAAATGTCAAAAATGGCCATCGGCTTTGGCCGGGAGAACCGCGTCGGCGCTGACGAGGAAGCTGTCGACCGCCTGTTCACCCCGGAATTCCGCAACCGCCTCGACGCGACCATCAGCTTCTCGGCCCTGCCGCCGGAGGTGATTTCTAAGGTGGTAGACAAGTTCATTGGCGAACTTGAGGATCAATTAAGCGAACGCAAGGTCGCCATCAACCTGAGTACGGCGGCCCGCGACTGGCTGGCGGACGAGGGCTATGACCAGCTTTACGGTGCCCGTCCCCTGGGCCGGATTATCCAGGAAAAGGTCAAGAAGCCTTTGGCGGATGAATTGCTGTTCGGCAAATTGGCCAAGGGCGGTCAGGTCTCGATTGATGTTGCCGAGGACAAATTGACCTTTGAATTCCAAGCTAAGGAGAAACGGCCGCCTAGCAAGAAGGGGGACGGCGGCGAGAAAGGTGATGATGGCAGGAGTGGCGCCGGCCCCGCCGATCCGGGAACGCCCAGCGGTGATAAAGTTCCTGAACTGGTGACTTGACGGCCAGCATCATCGTTCGGAACCATTTTCGAGACGGAGTTATTTCCACTGCAGTGAGGCCAGCATGCCTGAAACGCCACGATATCTGTTAATCGTCCACGCCGAGATCGAGCCGTTGGTCGAAGACGCCTGGAACAAATGGTATGATGAGGAACACCTGCCCGATGCCCTGGCTTGTCCCGGCATTTTATCGGGCAGCCGTTATGTCTCGGTCGGCGATGCCAGCCTGACCAGGGATGGCGGTAAATCCACCTCGTCCGCCAGAAGCTACGTGGCGATCTATGAACTCAGCGGGCCGGAGGCATTGGAAACACAGGAGTTCATCGGGATGCGGGGCTGGTACCAGTTCACCGACAAGATCACCGCCCGCACCCAGGTTTTCGAGAAGCGCTAATCGTTTCCATCGCACCCATCGCCTGAAGTCCCAGCGGATTTCTGCCCGATCACGGTAAAGAATGAGGCCGATTTAGGCTGCTGCGGCAATTCCACCTGCAATGGGATCATGCGGGCCGTGCGGCTGGCCTCTCCGCGCACGATGGTGCCTTCCAGGGTGGAGGGCATTGGATTGCGGGCAATGGGCACTGCATCCGCCGCGCTGTAGACGCAGATATATATTCCGCGGCGCCGGTTAGTCGACAGGTTGGCTTCGCTGCCGTGCTGCAGGCGGGTATGCATTAGACAGACAGAGCCGGCCCTGCCTTCGATGGGTACCTGGCGGGCCATGTAATCCTGCTCCAATGCCGGGGCGACCATGCCCGTGAAAGTGTCCCCCTGGAACAAACTATCTATGGTGCCACGGTGGGTGCCGGGCACCACCATCAGGCAGCCGTTTTCCTCGTCCACGTCGTCTAGCAACAATAGCGCCGTGATGACGTCGTCGTTGGTGTGGGGGGTATAGGGAAAGTCCTGGTGATAGCGCACCACCATTTTGCTGCCCGGCTGTTTTGAATTGATCTTGCAGTGGTGGTATTTGACGTCCGGTCCGATCAGGTCGGCCACCATATCGACCATGGGTGCATTGGTCATGACCGCATGAAAGTTCTCGGATATTTCACACGGATTGTTAATCCGGCGCAGGGCCGGTCTTTCGGCGGAATGTTCTTCCCCCATATCAAATCGAGGTCGTCCGTCCACCGTAGGCGGACCATAGGGCTCCGTGTGTTCCCGGCTTTCCTCGCCCCAGTCATCCATCTGCCGGCGTAGCTTTGCCAGGGTAGCATCATTAACCGCGCCATCGATCACCAGATAACCGTCGCGCCAGAACTGCTCCTGTTGTGCCTTTGATAAAATTTTGCCTGTGTCTGCCATCTTGTTTGGTCCCCATTCCATGCCCGAATGTTTATCCCTGAAGTCGCCGCTTGCGTCCAGCCTGCAATCAGATCACAAATGGACCAAGGCAATCGTAGAGGTTTTCTATGCGCCTGAAGGATAAGGTCGCGATCATCACCGGTGCCGGGCAAAGCGAGGCCGGCGGCGCCGAAAAGAATATGGGTAACGGCCGTGCATCAGGGCTGACCTTCGCCGGCGTGGGCGCGAAGTTGATGCTGGCCAACCGCTCCAGCCCTTCCATGGACGAAACCGCGCGGCTGGTCCGTGCCGGGGGTTTCGCGGTCGAAAGCATGCTGGCCGATATCACGGACGAGGATGATTGCCGAAAGCTGATGGCAGCGACAATCGATGCCTTTGGCCGGATTGATGTCATGCACAACAACGTGGGCGCCGGCACGGTGGAGGATGATACTGCCGATATTGATCTGGCAACCTGGCAGCAATGCCTGGATATGAATCTGAACGGCCCGATACTGCTGTCGAAACACGCTCTGCCCCGCATGTGGCGCTTGGGCGCTGCCTGGGATGCCGCCAACGGTGCCTTGTTCCTGGCCTCGAAAGCGGCTGCCTATATCACCGGCGCGGTCATCCCCGAGGATGACGGCCTAACCACAAGGGTTGGCTCATGAGCGAAACGGATGAACTGCGGCAACGCCTGATGGCGCTGGAAAGTCACAGCGCCCATCAGGATGGCACCATCGAGGATCTGTCCGAGATGGTAAGCCAGCAATGGACCGAGATCGAAGCCCTGCGCTGCACCCTGGCCGAACTGCGCGCCCGCCTGGGCCGCGTGGAGGATGATGTTGCGCCCGCCGCGCCCGACGACCAGCCGCCCCCGCATTATTGACTTCGCCCTATTGCGCCTCCAAGGGCGGCGCCGTCGGCATGACCCTGCCCATCGCTCGGGATCCATCCGACAAGGGCGTCCGCGTCTGCACCATCGCGCCGGGCCTGTTCAAGACACCGTTGCTGATGGCCACCCTGTCGCCGGAGGCCAAGGCATCGCTGGAAAACATGGCGCCGTTTCCCAAGAAATTGGGTGATCCTTCCGAGTTCGCTCAGCTCAGCCGCCAGATCGTCCAGAACGTCATGCTGAACGGCGAAACCATGCGTCTCGACGGTGCCATCCGCATTGCGCCGCGTTAGGCCTTACTCAATCGGCACAAAAATGCAGTGGCGGAGCTGGCCGTCGATGGCTTTCGATAAATGGCCCTTGCCGCTGATGTCTTCCACCAGGATAACTTCGCCGGCGCCGATGTTGCGGGCTTCACCGTCGGAGGCGGTAATCTCCACGCCGGCATCCAGATTGATGATGTATTGACGGCGCGGCGCGCTGTGCCAGTCCAACTCGTACGTCGGCGGGACTTGGCGAAAGATAATGCCAGTGGCTGGCATGCGTTCCGATAGCTTGCCGCCCCGGCCTTCCTCGACCCATTCCACCTCGATATCGCGGAAATGCGATTGGCCGTCTTCGTCTTCGTACAGATTGTGAATGCGCATGCGCTCGTTTCCTCCTGTTTAAATCAAAAGTCGCCTAGATCCTTGGACCAGCGGTTCATTACCTCCAAACCGAATGGGGTCGGCTGTATGGCCGGCACGCGATCATGAACCTCGCTCATATCTAGCCGGCGGGCGGTTAGGCGTTTGCCGTAGCAGAGCAAATGATCGATCGAGCCCATGAGGAATGACAGCAGGGGCAGGATTTCGGCGAAGGCACGGTCGGCTTCCGCCTCGTTGCCGGCGGCAAAGTGGTTATAGATCGCCACCTGGCGGTCGCAGGCATCGACGCCGGGGATCATGCCGTGGCAACCCGCGCGCAGGCTGTCTACCAGTTCCATGCCGTTGCGGCCATTGAACAGGGTGAACGCGCCACCGGTATCTTCGCGCAAGGCGTCGATATAAGTGGCCGGGCCCTCCACTTTCAGAATAGAGACATTGGGGTGCCGTTTGTTCAGGGTGGCAAAGCCGGCGTTGGAGACGCCGATGCCTATATATTCCGGGGCGTTCTGGATGCCCACGGGCAGCGCCGCGCTATCGGCGACGGCGCCGTAAAATTCGATCAATCCGGCCTCGGTGGCGCCGCGCACGGGGGGTGGCTGCAAGACCACCCAAGCCGCGCCTAGATCAGCCGCCAGCTTGGCCATGGCGGTCTGGCCGGCGACATTGCTTTCGGCGATGGTGACCGACAGCGGCACCTGGCCATCAATGTCTTCCGCTACCCATTCCATCAGGCTGCGCCGTTCCGTGGTGGACAGTTTGTTGGTTTCCGTCGCCAAACCACCGACGGCGATGCCGTGTACGCCCTGTGCCAGGGTTGCCTTGACCTGGGCCCGCATGGCACCCCGGTCCAATTCACCCTGGCCGTCGAAGAAGGCGTAGAGCATGGGATAGATACCGCTAAAATTACTCATGTTTTCACTCTTACTTTACGGGCCATGACCTTCAGCCCCGGTTTAAAGGCCCAATACCGGTGATAGATTTCCAGGCCATGGCGGGCCAGCAGCTGCGTTAGGTTCCCGATTGAGAAAAACAGACAATGATGGGGTGGCGTGAAGACGTCCCAATCGGGCAGGTTCTTGGGCCGGCGCCAATGACCAATATCCGGCGTCGTCAAATACAGTTCACCATGCACCGCCATGACGGCTGCGATAGCGTCAATGAAGGCGTTGGCGTTCGCCACATGCTCAAGCACCTCGGAGCAATAAACCGCGTCAAAGCGGTCCTCGGTCCGGGTCATGAATTCCGCCGCGAATTCGGTCAGGCCACCAACCTGGTAAGTGGCGCCGGGGTAGTGTTCCTTGGCATGGGCCACCGCGTTGCCGTCGGGATCAATGCCCCAGGCGGTAAAGCCTACCGTCATGGCCGCCTGGGTCATGAAGCCGCCTGAACAGCCCACGTCCAGAAACAGCCGGCCATGCGTGCCACCCGCCATGGCCTTTGCCAGATAGCGCACCCGGCCGCGGGCCCGGCGTAGTTTCGAGGCTTCCTTGCGGAAATAGGCCCGGGTGCCGCCGCTGTCGGGATTGGCGTACAGGGCGGCGAGTTCATCATCATTGAGCATGGGTGAGAGGAAGACCAGTCCGCAGTCCGCGCAGCGGCGGTAGCGCCAGCCACCCTGTGCAATCAGGGGCGGGCAATCGTGGCTGTCACAGACCTGGCAATGAATATCTTCTGAAGCTTGCATGCCATAGCCATAAGTCAAAGCGATGGCGGAGGCAATGTAGGCTTTGGTGTAGGCTTTGTTCTGTTCCCGAGGGCGCGCATGGGCTATACCAGACAGCCCGGTGTCAGCGCTGCGTTGGCGCCGTTTTTCTTGCCCATGCGGATTGCGATGAGCGAAGCCAATACAGAGTCCGTAGAGAGCGGATACGGCTGGTGGGTGGTGATCGCCACGACCCTTATGATTTCGGTCGCCTTCGGTTCCAGCTATCTCGTGGTGGTCGGCCTGAAACCTATCGCGGCTGATTTCGGCTGGCCCCGGCAAATCCCCTCGGCCGGCTATGCCTTCGCCATGTTCGGGGCCGGGGTTGGCGGTATTCTCATGGGCCTGTGGTCGGATCGCCGAGGCATGGCCGGGCCGGCCTTGACCGGCGCCTTCTGTCTCGGCCTGGGCCTGATAGCCGTCTCGCAAAGCAATTCCATTGTGACCTTTTTGGGCATACAACTGTTTATCGTCGGTCTGCTGGGCAACGGTGCCATGACTTCGCCGCTGTTGACCAATGTTACCCATTGGTTCGACCGCCGCATGGGCCTGGCAATCGCCATTGCGTCCTGTGGACAGGCCCTGGGCGGCGCCATCTGGCCACCAATTTTTCGCCATGCCATGGAACATCATGGCTGGCGCGAAACCATGCTGGCGTACGGCTTGTTCTCCATGGCGACACTGGTGCCCCTGGCCCTTGTCCTGCGCCGTCCCAGTCCCCGCATGTTGAGCGGCGGCACGGCGGCTGACAAGACGGCTCTCGCCGCATCCGCCGATCAAAGCCAAACGCTGGTGCTGGGCTTGCGCCCCAATACGGCCTTGGCTCTGTTGTGCGCGGCGATCATCGGCTGCTGCGTGGCCATGTCCATGCCCCTGGTGCATATTGTGTCGTACTGCAGCGACCTTGGATTTTCCGCCGCCCGCGGGGCCGAGATGTTGTCGCTGCTGCTGTTCAGCGCATTCATCTCGCGCCTCGCTTATGGCTGGCTGGCGGATCGTGTCGGTGGCCTGAAAACATTATTGCTGGGTTCGTCCCTGCAAATGCTGGGCCTGGCGTTTTATATTTATGCGGGTTCGTTGGAGAGCTTGTATCTGGTCTCCATCTTCTATGGCCTTGGTTACGGCGGCGTCGTGCCTATGTACGCCATTATCATCCGGGAATTGTTTCCCGCCTCTCAGGCCGGCTGGCGGATCGGCGTTGTTTTCCTGTTTGGCACCATGGGTATGGCCTTGGGCGGCTATCTGGGCGGCGTCATCTATGATTGGACGGCGACCTACCGCCTGGCATTTCTGACCGGCGTTGCCTTCAATTTGTGCAATTTGGCCCTGGTGATCTTCATGGTCCGCCGGCAAGGCAATCATGGCGGTGGTGCCGAGCGCATAGTTACCGTACCAGCATAGCCGAGCCGGCAATAACGGCCCGTCATGTCGCGGCCAGCCGCGCCGGTGGATGTTGTTCCAATTAGGCGATAACGCATGCGGAACGGGTTTTACTCGAATTCCGTAATGTGCAGAGGGCCAAGATGCAATTTTATCTTGAGCACGCCGATATCGCGGCGCGCCGGCATTCTCCGGATTGGTCGTTGACTGATTGAAATCAAGACATAATGGGCCACACTTGGTGTAGCCTGAGCGGCAGGTAACAGACTGCCTTTTTGAGGATCGATCATGAGCGAGCAATTGAATCTGCCTGGTTTCGCCGAGGCGGAGCAGGACTGGCAACGGGACTATGAACAGCAGGTTCCGGGCGAAGCCATGGCTACCAACCGTTCCGGCATTGCCGTCAAGCCGCTCTACACGCCCAAGGATTGGTCCGGCGACAACTATATGGAGACCCTGGGCTTTCCGGGCCAGGCGCCCATGACCCGCGGCATTCATGCCTCCATGTACCGGGGCCGTAGTTGGAGCCAGCGTTTGGTGGTCGGCCTAGGTACGCCGCCCGACTATAATCAGCGCATGCATACCCTGTGGGATACCGGCATCACGGGGCTGTATCTCGCGCCGTGCAATTCCCACATGCGCGGCTATGATGCGGACGAGGTGCCGGCGCAATTGCTGGGCACTTGCGGCACCTCGATCTCCACGGTCGAGGACGTGGCCAATTGCGTGGCCGGCCTGCCGTTCGAAAAGGATGCCATATCCCTGGGCGACACGGCGCCCTTTACCCTTTCCGCCATGCTGTTGGCGGTGGCGAAACAGCGCGGCATCCCCTGGGCGCAACTAACGGGTACGACCAATCAAAGCGACTATCTATCCCATTATGCCGCCCTGCATATGTTCTTTCGCCTGGCCCTGCCAGGTGCCAGGCGGCTGTTGATGGATCACGTTGCCTTCATGACCGAGCATTGTCCGCGCTGGAACCCTATTTCCATCGTCGGTCAGCACATGCAGCAGGCTGGCGCCAATCCGGCGGAAGCCATGGCTTTTACCCTGGCCTCGGCCATCCAGCATGCTGATGATCTGGTGGCGCGCGGATTTGAGCCAGATCAGTTTCTGCCCCGGTTCAGTTTCTTTTTCGATATTTCCATCAGCTTCTTTGAAGAAGTCGCTAAATTCCGTGCCAGCCGCCGCCTGTGGGCGCGAATTGCCAGGGAACGCTATGGCGCGAAGGATCCCCGCTCCTGGCGCTTTCGCTTTCATGCCCAGACCTCCGGCGTTGATCTGACCCGGCAGCAACCCCTGAACAATATCGCCCGCGTTGCGGTGCAGGGCATGGCCGGGGTGTTCGGCGGCCTGCAATCCCTACATACGGATTCCTATGATGAGGCCCTTGGCTCGCCGTCCGAGGATACGGCCCGCATCGCCGTCAACACGCAGAATATCCTCTGTCAGGAGGCGCAACTGGATCAAGTTATCGATCCTTTCGGCGGTTCGTACTATGTGGAGTGCTTGACCAACGATATGGAAGCCAGGATCGAAGCCATCATGGTTCAGGTGGCGGATAAAGGCGGCATGTTCATGGCCTGTGAAGACGGCCTAGTGCAACGCATGATCGGGGCCTCGGCCATGGCCTATCAGCAGGCGGTGGAAAGCGGCGCGCAGCCGGTAATCGGCGTCAATGCCTTTGAACTGGAGAACGAGGCGGGCGAGCGGCCCTTTATCGAACGGCCGGATCCGGCGGTCATTGAACAACAGATCGAACGGGTCCGTGACTACAAGGCGAACCGCGATCAGGCGGCGGTGGCGCGGGCCCTGGACGATCTGGCCCGGGCCCTGCAAGACGACGATGCGAATAGTTACGAATTCGTCGTCAAGGCGACCATGGCAGGTGCCAGCCACGGCGAAATCTGCGCCCAGGCGCGCGACGTGGTGGGCTTTGGCGAACCCTTGGTAATGGCGTCTTAGGGCGTTTTCAACGCAAGCTGAGTTTGCCTAAGTTCGGCGGAAGACGTTCCAGCAATACTTTCCGGACAGAACCGTTATGGCGGCGGCGAGGATCAGGGTCATCACGGCGCCATGGGGGCTCCAAAATGGTACGGACGGAAACAGGGTGGTCCAAAGCATCCAGTAGGTATCTAACATAAAGCTGATACTGGATAACCTTGCATTTCTCCTTCGGTAGCTCCGCTGCCCGTCCCCGGAAATCATCGTATTCGGGTTCAGGCCGGTGGCTTTGCGTCCTGCTGTCACCCGCGGTTTGCCCTTTCGTGAACGTGTGTTCACGTTCCGCACCTATGGAATAGAGTATGTCATAACGGGCGTTACTAAATCATTACTGAAGCGGATCCGTTTGATCTGCTAGACTGGTGCCGCTGCACCGCATTTTTGAAGGGAATATTGCCATGGACGAGCTGCCAATCCTTGAAGTCCGCCGGATCGAAGCCAACATCATCAAGCCGATCTACGAGGAAATGGTCAATGAATTGGGCGAGACGCGCGCCCAGGAAATTCTGACCATGGCCATCAACAAGGATGCGGTGCGCCAGGGCGCGGCACTGGCAGAGAGCACGGACGAGCCCAACAATCTGGAAACCTTTTCCACCTTGACCACCCGCTGGTCAAAAGGCGATGCCCTAAAGAAGGACTTTCTGCATGTCGCCGAGGACCGGTTGGAATTCAATGTCGTCCGCTGCCGTTATGCCGAGGTCTATGCCGAAATGGGCCTGGCCCACATCGGCACGATTTTGTCCTGCGGTCGGGATGGCTCGTTGTGCGAAGGCTACAATCCGGATGTTACCCTGAACCGGACCCAGACCATCATGGGCGGCGCGCCGCACTGTGATTTCAGGTTCACCATGAACAAGACGGATGGGGATGACTAAGGCGGCGGGCCAGAGCTTAAAGTTTCTGCATGCGGCTCTGTTCCCTGGATGATCTGACCGGGAAGGGCCATGACTATTGGGCCTTTGAAAGCCAGCTTGATCAAAACCTGTCGATCAAGGACTGAGCTTGTTCGATCTGCGGCTGGGCGCCAACTTCTTCAAATAGGGTAAGCGCCTTGCGCCAATTTTTGCAGGCCGCCTCCAGATCCCCGCGCGTTTGGTGGATCAGACCGAGATTGCCATGGGCGGCTGCCGCTGTCATCTTGTCCGACGCAATATTTCCAAGGGAGAAGACTTTCTGGAACGCATCGAATGCCGCGTCAAGGCCGCCCGATCCAATCTGTAGCAGGCCGAGCATATTCCAGGCATCGACGGATTGCGTGTCGTACCTTGCCGCCTTTTCGTAGGCATCAAGGGCAAGTTGTGAATTCGTCAAATAGAAGAGAGAACCAAGATGGCGCGCAGCTTCCGAGGCCTTGATCTATCCTTGTTCAAGCGCGGATTCACGGCGCCCGAGTTCCATTTGAAAATACCGCGCGGCTAAATCCGTGCCGCCGTCGCCTGCATGAGCGCGACCGTCTTTATCAGTTCATCGCGCTCGTCCGTGACAGAATCCAGTTGTGTCTCCAATTCGCCAGTCTTTCTGGCCTCAGCGATCAATTGATCAGCAAGGTCACCCGCGAGCAGGCCAATTGTCGTCTGTACGGGCCCTTGTACGTTGCCGAATTGGATCTGCGGACCACTTCCCGATGCCGATTGATTGGCGGCTTGATCGCCGCTGGACGCGGCGCTACCCATATATTACTCGACAGACGGGGGCGGTTGTTTCGCCAGATAAAAGCCGAGGGCTGTTAACAACAATCCAGCCATGCCTACCAAGGTCGCGACCCAGGGCTCGGACAGATATTGCTTGATTGCATCAATCATGATGCGAAAGGATGGCATTTCGATCAATAGTTGTCATCAGTCGAGATGCGAACTCTGAGAGAAGTAGCCTAGCAACCACTTGTCACCGCACCTTGGTATTAACCGGCAATCGCCACGCCGCCGCCGCCGCGCGGGTCGGCGCCGCCATGCCAGCCGTTGCCCTCGCGAAGCACCACATGCGCCTTTGCCATCACCGGGTCGAAGCTGGAGGCGCTTTGACTGACCGTATGACCCATTTCACACAGCGCGCGGCAAACCTTTTCCGGCGTTCGGGCCTCTAGATGGATGGAGGCGCCTTCGCAATGCAGGCGCGGCACGGTGACGGCCTCGATGGGCGACATGCCGAAATCGACGATATTCAGGATCGCCTGCAGCACCGCGCTGATGATGACGCTGCCACCCGGTGCGCCGGCCACCAGCCACGGCGCGCCATCCTTGAACAGCCCCCCCTTGAACAGCATGGTGGGAACCATGCCCGTGGTCCGCGCCTTGCCGGCCTGAATGGAGTTGCGGCTGCCGGGAATGGGGTCAAACAGCTTCATGGAGTTGTTGTAAACAAAGCCAAGCCCTGGTGTGACCACACCCGAGCCGGTGCCAAGGGTATGGGTGCACGAGGCCGCGTTGCCTGCCTCGTCGTAAACGCAAACGTGTGTCGTGCTGGAATAGGGCGCGTGTTTGCCATCGCCAAGGAATTCGCCGGCGCGGATCCGCTCGGCCCACATGGCGGCGCGGTCCTGGGAAAGCATCATCTCCACCGGGACGTCGGCGAAGTCCGGATCGGCGAGATATTCGTTGCGGTCCCGGTGCGCCGCCGCCATGGCGCGGGCGACCACGTCGATATGCGCCGCCGTGCCATGGCCCATCGCGGTCAGGTCGAAATGTTGCAATATCTGCAACATCTGGATCAGCGTTACGCCGCTGCCCGGCGGTGGGTTCGAGGTGACATCGAAGCCGCGATATTGGCCCCGCACCGGCGCCAAGGACTGAACTGAGTAATTAGCCATATCGTTCGCCGTGACGTAGGCGCCGTTGGCATCCAGATCAGCGGTAATCTGTTGCGCCAGCTCGCCCCGGTAAAAACTCTCCGCCCCACCCTCGGCAATCCGTTCGAAAGTCCGCGCCATATCCGGGTTTCGGTGTAACTCCCCAATACGGTAGATCCGGCCTCCCGGGTGCAGATGGATCGCCTTGCAGGCCTCGGTCGCCGAGACCCGCTGGAGACCGCCGGGAATGCCCGGCATCATCTCACGCGTTAGGAAGTCATGCACATAACTGGTCGTGGGTACGCCATCATGGGCCATGCGGGCGCCAGGCGCCAACAAATCCCCCCATGGCTTTTGGCAGAAGCGGCGGTGCACCTCGGCAAAACCGGCGACCGTGCCCGGCGTTAGAATAGAGGTGTAGCCAAGCTCGCTGCGGAAGTCATCAAAAAGAGAATAGCCGGATACTTCCGTCCGCCCCTGACTGTCGGCGGCCCACATTTCCGGCGCTACCCTGGCGCCGGCGCGGGCATGAAAATCGATCATGCCGTTTTCGCCGGTTCCGGCATCGAAATACTGAAACGTCCCCATGCCGCCCAGGCCGCACATGAATGGATCGACGACCATTTGCGCGAACGCGGTGGCAACGGCGGCGTCAAATGCGTTGCCCCCCGCTTCCAGTATCTCCGCGCCCACATCCGCCGCGCGAGGCTGCGGACATACAACGATGCCCTTCATGATACCCCCTCTCAGGTAATGCGCTGCTCCATCCAGGCGCAGTGGGCCAACAGCTTCTCGTCCTGACCCAGGGCGCCGACCGCCTGTACTCCAACCGGCAAACCATTGGCGCCGGTATGGCCGGGCAGGTTCACACAGGGACTGCCCAGCAGGGTCCACATGCGGTTAAAGACCGGGTCGCCGGTGCCGGTCTCCAACCCCTTGGGCGCTTCGCCCATTGCCGAGGGACAGAGCAGTACATCCACGTCGGCGAAGATGCCGTCCAGGGCGCGCCGGCCCGCGACGGCGGCGGTGATGGCGGCCTGATATGTGGCAAAGTCCACGCCCTGGCCCTGTTTGATCAGGGCGATGATATGTTTGCTCATGGTGTCGCGGTGCCGGTTGTATTCAAAGGCCAGATCGCGGGCGGCATTCTGCGCCATAACGATTTTTTGATGTGCGACCAACGTGCCGAATAATGCAGGCAGGTCGAGATCAATTACCTCGGCCCCGGCGGCCTCCAGGCTCTTGGCGGCGGCCAGAACGGCGGCCTGGCTGTCCCTGTCGGCCTGGTCCCATTCATGGGTGCGGCACAGGCCGATTTTCGGTTTCACGGCGGCGAGTTGCGTGGGCGCGCCCACCAGGGCGGCGCGCATCAGGTGCACATCGGCCAGCTCGCGACAGAACCAGCCCAGGCTGTCCAGGTCATGACCCAGGGCCTTGATGCCATGCATGGGCATGGCGCCGTAGCTGGCCTTGTAGCCCACGACGCCACAGAACGCGGCGGGGCGAATGACCGAACCGCCGGTCTGGGTGCCGAAGGCAAACGGCACCATGCAATCCGCCACCGCCGCCGCCGAGCCCGAGGACGACCCCCCTGGTGTATGTTCCAGATTATACGGATTGGCTGTCTTTCCCGGCTGAAAATAAGCGAATTCGGTACTAACGGTCTTACCCAGCACCATACCGCCGGCGGCGCGGACCAACGCCACACAGGCCGCATCCATGGCCGGTTGATGGTCGGGATAGACCTCTGAGCCATAGGTGGTGGGCATATCGGCGGTATCGATGATGTCCTTGATACCAACGGGAATCCCAGCCAGGGGACCATCGCCCGTCGGGGTGTCGCCGTTACTCAGATGACACCACGCCTTAACCTCGCCGTCCCGTTCCGCGATCCGCGCCCGGCAAGCGGCCAGCAGGTCGCCCGCACTAATATCACCCATATCCATAGCCGCCCGCGCCTGGCTGGCGGTTAGTTCATTGGCTGGCGTCATTGTTTCCTCCGCGCCCTAAATTCAATGCATGCCATTGCACCTTGATTATTTCTGTTCGTCAGCCCAGAAGGTGTCAGTCAGGTTCTCAGGCAATGCAGTCAGCTTTACAACTGCGTTAAAGTAGGCGTGGATATTGTCAAAAAATTACTGACCATAAAAGCATTTGATGTGTGTTTCTTGAAGGAAGGACCAAGCTGGAGCAGGTCCAGCGCGCAAAAGCATGCGCTTCAGTGGATATAAAAAGACAATTGCCGCTACCAGCGATACGAGAGTGCCAGCTACCAATAAAGTTAGTATCAACTCAAGACTCAAAACCGCCAGTGCTCGCCTTTCTATCTAGCTCTTTACATTTCTCTCTCAAAAAAGAATGTCGGCGTAACCCGATTTCTTCATGCTAGAAAAAATGAAGACTACACTCGTTATGATAGATTTTTGGTGAGATAATCAAGAGAAAAAGTACTCTGAGGCGTATAAACACTGACCCTCTTCTCAAGCATAGGATACCGCCTTTGCACTTGGCCTTGACCATGTAGTCCCCGGCGTTCTCGCGTTCTTATAAGGGCGCGCTCAAGGAATGCGCGCAACCGCCTCGATTTCAAGCATCATGTCCGGATGAGCGAGCGCGCTGACCTCGACCAGGGTGGAGGCCGGGCGGGCGCCGAAATACTGCCGCCAGGCATTGGGGAACTCGTAACACTGCCTGATATCGGTGGTGTACATGATGACTTTGACCAGATGATCGAAATTGGTGCCGGCGGCCTCGAAGATATCGGCGATATTGCCAAAACATTGCTCGAATTGACGCTCCAGATCGCCGACGCCGACCACCTCGCCATTCTCGTCCCGCGCCGTGATGCCGGAGGTGAACAGCAGTTCTCCCTCGACCACAACGCCCTGGGCGAATGGCAGGGCCTTTTGAAACGGTTTATCGACGTCGATGCTGCGGCGTGTCATGGCTCACGTCTCCCTAAAGCTCGACGCCCTGTTCTGTCAGCTGCGCCTGTAGTTGCCCGATGTCGACAGCCTGGGCGGTTATATCCTGTTGCACGGCCATGGTCGCGGCGACGCCCGCCGCCTCGCCGGTTGCTGAGCAGACCGGGATCAGGCGCAACCGGCCCATGATGTCGTCGTGGGCCGAAATGCAACGCCCCGCGACCAGAAGATTGTCGATATTTTTTGGCAGCAGGGAGCGGTAGGGTACGGCCAGGCTCTTGCCCAGATAAGGCCTGGCGATGGTGTCCTTGAACTCACCCCGGCTGATCTCCTGCTTGGAGGGGACATCGGGGCCATCCAGATTGCGTGTGGCGCGGATGCCGACCTCGGTCGACATCTGTTCCAGGCGAGCGTTCTCGAAACCGGGCAGGTTCTCCTTAAGGAAATTCGCCATGCGAAACGAATGGTCGCGGGTGACGATCTCGGCCCGGGTGCGTTGGGCGGGGTCCAGGCTCTGGTTGGAATACAGCATACCGCTCCAAATATTGAGCTGGCCCTTGTGGATCAGATCGGCGGCGAAAATGCCCGGCGCGCCGAAATCCGCATCAACGCCAAGGTCAAAGTCGATCTCGCCCTTGGCGATGGCCTCGCGCATGAACTTTTTTAAGCCGGTCCATTTGCCCAGATGTTCCAGGGCGCGTTCGGAATCCACGTCCGCCATGTTGAACATCATGGTGATGGGCCGTTCCACCGTACGCACGGGCGCGCCCGATTGCGCGGCGATGTCGGCGTCACCGGTGGCATCAATAATGAACTTGGCCCGGATGCCGCTGCGGCCCGCCTTGTTCTCGATCACCACGCCGTCGATATGACCGTTGGTGCACAGGGTATCGGCGATGTAGGAATGGAACAAAATCTCCACCCGTTCCTCCATCAACATGCGCACAAACTCGAATTTGGTGGTTTCCGGATCGTACGGCAGCAGGCCGTCGGCGCCGTCGATCAGATCATCCGCCGTGGCGTTTTCCCTGGCCGGATCGGGGGCATAGCTGGACCACTCCGTCAGCCGTTTGGCGATTTCGCGGTTGATGCCGTTGTTCAGGGGCGGCGTGGTGATGACTAGGGCGCCTGTCGCTAGGCCGCCCAGAAAGCCATAGCGTTCCACCAGCATGACGGATGCGCCGTTGCGCGCCGCCGCTACCGCCGCCGCGACACCGGCAAAGCCGCCGCCACAGACCAGGACATCCACATCGTTGATAATGGGGGTTTCACGTACCGGTTCGACAAAAAAATCCGCGTTGCTCATTGTGGCATACCTCGATGATGTTCCTCACAAGGTCACGCCCATGTTTTTCTGAACGCATGGCTGCGCACCTAACGCCCCGCCATTCGAATAAAGCCATTTCTGGCCTACGGGGTTCTCTCGCCCAGTATGCGCGCCCATACCAAGCTCCGCAATGCGGTATTAGCTGACGGATATTTTGGGGAAGAGCGCCGGGTTCCGTGATGCCGGTTGATGCATCCGGGTTGCAGCCGCCAACATCGTGACGTCGCCAAAAGGTCCCGTGAAAGGCAGAAGCAGGCGCGTGTAGTCGCGAAAGGTGCCATTCACCACTTGGGTTATGCGGCTGTAACAGGCGAGATTTCTGGTTGCGCATGCTTTTGCCATTTGATAATCGGCCTGAAGGCTATGGGAATGCAGGCGGCTGGGCACCGCGTCGGCGCGCCGACCGACAATCGGTTTGCCAAAAAGCCAAGGTTTATCCGTAATGGCGTAGGGGTGACGGCGAACAAAGAAATTTCCCGGATCTTCAGCGGCACAATCAATCAAGGCGACATGGTGCGGGATCTTTAGGTCCCATAGTTTTTCGTACTGAAAGTCCGTAAATCGCGGTGGCCTGAATTTACTGCTCCGTAGGCCAAGCCAATAGTGGAACATGATTGAAATAGGGTTGTCCCAGTATTTCAATTCAAACAAGGCATCTAAAAAATAACGGTCACGCTGTTGATAGTCGTCATCAACGCGTTCCTTCAGGCTTTCGATGGCTCCAAGCATTTGCGGGCCACAGACGAATTGCCCTTGATTGATTTTCAGCCTATGTGCCAAGCGTGTCCACAAACCAAGAGATGCAAATTTCTGGCCTATTTTTCCGACAGCTTGCTATAGCCCTCCCGCGTCTGCGGCGTTTTCATGCCCAGAATCCGCCCCGCGATCAAGGTACGCAAAACCTGCGCCGTGCCGCCGCCAATGGTGAACATGCGGGCATCGCGGACCATTCGCTCTAGCGGATTATCGCGGGAATAGCCGGCCGCGCCGAATACCTGTAGGGCATCGTTGGTGACCTTGATAGCCATCTCGGAGGTGAATACCTTGGCCTGGGCCGCCGCCAGAGGTTCGGGGAAACCGTCCACCAGATTGACCGCCGCGCTGTGAATTAGGGCGCGGGAAGCGGAAAGCTGAATGGACATATCCGCGAGCATCCATTGCAGGCCCTGGAACTCGGCGATGGGGCGGCCGAATTGCTCCCGCGCCTTCGAGTATTCAAGCGCCTTTTCGTAAGCTCCCTGGGCCACGCCCAGCGCCACCGTGGCAGCACCAACACGTTGTGAGTTATAGGCGTTCATCAGATCGGCGAAACCCTTGCGCAGACCGCGTGGCGGGATCACCAGATTGGCCGGCGGGACGGCCATGTCCTCGAACATGACCTCTGCCTCGGGTATGCCGCGCAGGCCCATGGTGGGCGCGCGTTCACCGATCACCAGGCCCTCGGTCTCGTCGCGGATGGCGATAAAGCCGCCAATGCCTTCTTCGTTGCCGTTTTCGTCAAACACCCTGGCGAAAATTAGATGCAGGCGGGACACACCGCCCCCCGTGATCCAATGCTTCTTGCCGTTCAGGATGTAATGATTGCCAACTTTGTCGGCGCGGGTGGTCATCTCCGTCGCCGCACTGCCCGCATCTGGCTCGGTGATGCAGATTGCCGGCTTGTCGCCCGACAACACCAGATCAGCGGCCAGGCGTTTCTGCTCCTCCGTGCCATAGGCCATGATGGCTCCGATGGCGCCCATGTTGGCCTCCACCGCGATACGGCCCGAGACGCCACAGACCTTAGCCATTTCCTCCACCACCAGGGCGGCATCAAGATAATCCAGACCGCGCCCGCCATAATCCTTGGGAATGGTCATGCCGAAAAAACCGGCGTCCTTCAGGTCCGTTACGTTGCCCCACGGATATTGTTCAGAACGGTCAACCTCCGCCGCCCTGGCCTCGATCTGTCCTTCCGCCAGTTCCCTGGCACTGTCGCGCAAGGCTGTTCTGTTCTGATCCAACATCATATTTCCCTTAAAGCTGCGTCATCACGCCGGCCAGTATTTCAAACGAGCGTTTCCGCGCCCCATGATCGAAGATCGAGGCGGCGGCGATCAACTCGTCCGCGCCCGTACGTTCGATAAAAGGCGCCAATTGTGCCGCGACGCTATCACCAGTGCCGACAAAAGAGCAGGCCTGCATGGCTCTGACCCGCGCCTTCTCCGCCGGGGTCCAATAGTCTTCAATATCATCGATGGGTGGCTGCAAGCGCCCCCGGGTGCCCCGAAACAGATTGGTTACCTGCTGCTGCGGGGTGGTGAACAAGTACCTGGCCTCGGCTTCCGTTTCGGCGGCGATGACATTGATTCCGACCATGGCATAGGGCTCCGCAAGTTGCGGCGAGGGTTTGAAATTTTTCCGATAGACATCCAACGCCGCCATCAGTGCCTCCGGCGCGAAGTGTGAGGCAAAAGCATAAGGCAGCCCCAGCATGGCCGCCAGCTGCGCGCCAAACAGCGAGGAGCCCAGTATCCACAGGGGTACGTTCGTATCCGCGCCGGGTACCGCCTGGATTGCCTGACCGGGTTGTACCGGCCCCAGCAGAGCCTGCAATTCCAGGACATCCTGGGGAAAGTCTTCCGCCACCGAAGGATGGCGGCGCAGAGCCTGCATCGTTCGTTGATCCGTGCCTGGCGCCCGCCCCAGCCCAAGGTCGATACGGTCTGGATACAGAGAGGCGAGGGTGCCGAATTGCTCCGCGATGACCAGGGGCGAATGGTTTGGCAGCATGACACCGCCGGCGCCCACCCGGATGCTCGAAGTGCCCTCGGCCACGTAGCCAATGGCGACGGAGGTCGCCGCACTGGCAATGCCGATCATGTTGTGATGTTCCGCCAGCCAAAAGCGTAGATAACCGAGCGCTTCGACATGCCGGGCCAGATCACGGGCATTGCGCAGGGCATCACCGGGGTTGCCATCTTCGCGTACAGGGGCCAGATCAAGTATCGAGAATGCTGTCATGAATAAAGACTTTCCAGTGGGCTTTAACGGCAGGATGCTTGTTTAGACGCTCAAGTTGAAGGCGATGGAGATCCGTTGCCGCGTGCCCGTATAGGGCCGCACGGCATGGGATAGCCAGGACGGAAACATCAGGATGCGGCCGGCCTTGGGCGGAATGGTCTCGCTGCTGCCCATGGCGAGGCCGCCGGGCGCATTGATAGCCAGTCGAGGTGCGTACATGGCGGGGGCGACGCCGCGTGGGTCCTGTATTTCGAACTCTCCGCCCAGGCCGGGGTCTTCGCCGATGCCGCCGTCATCCACATAATAGGTACCAGACCAGAAACTGCCTGGGTGGGTGTGGAATTCATTGCCATGACCGGTGCCGTTGACATTGGCCCAGGCATTCATCCGCCAATCCACCACCACCGTCTGACCCTCCCGGTCGCAGGTCATGCGGGTGGCCATAGATTTGGCTTGTTCCAACACTTCGCTGGCGCAATCGCCGCCCCAATCCGCCAGATCCCAACTGGATTGCCACCCGCCCAGGTTGGAGTGAGAGGTCGAGGGGCGGGTCGCCATGCGCGCCTCGATCGTGGTCCGCAGACCGGTGTTAAGGCGGCCACTGTCGGGCAGCTCGGCCAGCGCCACGGGTGTGGGAAAAAGGCCATGGCCTTGGATTTGCAGTTCGGTTGTTTCATTCATGATCAGGCTTTCTTGCCGGCAAAGGGCATGGGCTTGGCGTCCGGGTCCAGGGGCCAGCGGGCCCGCGCCGGGGTATCGAGAGGGTCGCTCAGGCCGACGGCCAGGTGCTCCACCCCGGCCCAGGCGATCATGGCGCCGTTATCGGTGCAAAGATCGACGGGGGGCGCCGCTAGCGTCAGGCCCCGCTTTCGGCACAGGACATCGAGGCACTGGCGCAAATGACTATTGGCGGCAACCCCGCCGGCTATCACGAGATGCGTCAGACCGGGATAGCTTGCCTGGGCCATGGCAATGGCATTGCCGGCCCGGTCCACCATGACGTCGCCGACAGCGGTCTGAAATGCTGCCGCCACATCCTCGACGGGTAGGCCCGGATTGTTGTCCAATAGCCGCCGCACGGCGGTTTTCAGGCCCGAGAACGAGAAATCGCAGCCCTGCCGTCCCGCCATGGGCCGAGGCAGGTCGATGCCATCGGGATTGCCGCGTTCCGCTGCCGCCTGCACCGCTGGTCCGCCGGGATAACCCAGATCCAGCATCTTGGCCACTTTGTCGAATGCCTCGCCCACTGCGTCGTCGATGGTCGTGCCTAGGCGGCGATAGCGGCCAAACGCCTCGATCAACAGCAGTTGGCAATGGCCGCCCGAAACCAGCAGCAACAGATAGGGGAAGGCTAAATCATCGGTCAGCCGCGCGCTAAGCGCATGGCCTTCCAGATGGTTGATGGCAAGCAACGGCTTATTGATGGCGGCGGCAATGGCCTTGCCCGTGACCAGGCCGACCATGACGCCACCGATCAGGCCCGGCCCGGCGGTGGCGGCAACGCCGTCGAGATCGGAAAATTTTAGGTTTGCGGTGTCTACGGCCTGGCGGATCAGGCCGTCGATTTGTTCCACGTGGGCGCGGGCGGCGATCTCCGGCACCACGCCGCCGTAGGGGCGGTGTTCAGCCACTTGACTTAAGACAATGTTGGAGCGGATGCGCCGTGCATCATCGACCACGGCGGCGGCGGTCTCGTCACAGGAGGTTTCGATGCCCAGTACGATCATTGCAGGACCATGATATATTCAATCGGCGCGAAAATGCTTGCGCCCAGCTTCAGGAGGCCTTAGCACCGCCATTATGAACTCGCAACCTAAACTCCGTATAGGAACCCGTGGCTCTCCCCTGGCATTGGCCCAGGCGGAGGAGGTCAAATCCCGCCTGCTGGCGGCTCATCCAACCCTGGCCGAGGACGCCGTGGCGATCGTCGTGATCGCCACGACCGGCGATCAAATCCAAAGCAAACCTTTGAAGGAATTCGGCGGCAAGGGCCTGTTCACCAAGGAGATCGAGGAGGCCCTGTTGGCTGGCCAGATCGACATGGCGGTGCATTCCATGAAGGATGTGCCCACCGAAGTGCCGCCTGGCCTGGGCATTGTTTGCCTGCTGCCCCGGGAAGACCCGCGCGACGGCTTCCTCTCGCCCGTTGCTAATAGCCTGGAGGAACTGCCCGAAGGCGCCACCGTTGGTTCCTCGTCACTACGCCGGGTGGCCCAAATTCGTCACGTTCGACCCGATCTGGTGGTGGTGAATTTTCGCGGCAATGTAAACACCCGCATGCGCAAACTGTCCGAGGGCGTGGCGCAAGCGACCTTTTTGGCCTGCGCTGGCCTGCACCGTCTTGGCATGGCGGACCGGATCACCGCGCCGATGCCCGTCGATGTCATGCTGCCGGCGGTGGCCCAGGCGGTGATAGGCGTCGAGACCCGCCTGGATGACAAAGTGACCATCGACTATCTCGCGCTCATCCATGATGGCGAAACCGCTCAGTGCGTGGCGGCGGAACGGGCTTTGCTGGCAGCCCTGGATGGCTCCTGCCGAACGCCGATCGCCGCATTGGCCGAATTGCAGGGCGACCGTTTGAGCCTGCGGGCGCAGATCCTGCGCGAAGACGGCAGCGAGTCGTTGGAAACTCAACGCGGGGGATTGGCCGTGGATGCGGTCGCCATGGGGCAAGATGCCGGTGAGGAATTGCGCGACCGCGCCGGGCAGTCTGGTCCTGGATTTTTTGATAGCGAATAACAATATGCACTTGATCGTCACCCGCCCGCGCTCGGAATCCGAAACCCTGGCGGAACAATTGCGGAGCCGTGGCCATCAGGTGCTGATCGAACCCATGCTGACCATTCAAGCCATCAAGGATGCAGATCTTGATTTGGCGGACGCGGCGGCGCTTTTGCTGACCTCGGCCAATGGCGTCCGTGCCCTAGCGCAAACGACGGCGCGGCGGGATCTGCCGGTTTTGGCGGTTGGAGCCGCGACGGCGGTGGCGGCGCAGGAGGCTGGTTTCGCCGATGTGGCGGCGGCGGGCGGCGATGTCGTGGCCCTGGCCGCACTGGTACGCCAGCGCCTCAGGCCCGACGTTGGCGTGCTGGTACATGTCGCGGGTAGTGCTGTGGCTGGCGATCTGGCCGGTGATTTGGGCCGAGATGGCTATCAAGTGCGCCGTTCGGTGCTATATGGGGCTGAAACGATCACGCAATTAAGTGCGCCGTGCCGGGCTGCCCTAGCTGCCGGCGAGATCGACGGCGTGCTTTTTTTCTCCCCGCGCAGTGCGGCTACCTTCGTTAAACTATTGCTGTGTGATGGTTTGGGGGAACTTTGCCGCGATGTGGATCTTTACGGGCTGAGCGCCGCCGTGGGGGAAGCCGGGGCCAAGGTGCCTTGGCGCCGCCAAAATATTGCCATAATGCCGCGCCAGGATGAGCTGCTGGCGCTGTTATGAACTGACAAGACCTGAGACGAGAGCTAGATGGTAGACGAAAAAAAATCATCCCCGGATCCAGACGAGGAACCAGACGAGGAAACTGTAGGAGCCTCGGCTGAACCGCCATGGGAAAGCAACTCGGAAACGGCTGTCGAGGCTGCGGACGATATTGATGACGCCGTAACGGATGTTGTCGTGGATAAACCCGTGCAGAAAAAGAGCGGCAGTGGGCGCGGCCCCTTAATGGTCCTGGGTATTTTGGTTCTGCTGGGTGCTGGGCTGTATTTTGCCTGGCCGATGCTGCAGACGCGTCTAATGGCGCAGTTGCCGCAACCTGTTTCGGAGGCCATGGAAAGCGTGCGCGCCCTTGACCAGCGCGTGGCGCGGCTTGAAAAGGCGAATACCCGTCTCGACACGGCAATCACCGCCTTCAAAGGGACGCTGGATGATTTTGCCAAGCAGCTGGGTGAGCTTACGCAAGGTGCGGGTGACGGAGATGCGATAGCGGTATTGGGCGAAAAGCTAGCCACTTTTGAAGATACCTTAAGCCAACTGGGCCAACAGGCCGGCGAAGGCGGCGCCGCGGCGCTGGCTGCCCTGACAGCGGAAGTCGAGGCCTTGAAGGCAGGCCTGTCGGATCAGGCTGACGGTACCACCGCGACGGTCACGGCTGCCTCGAACGAGCAGGTCATCGACCTGGCGCGGCAGCTCAGCGTTCTGGCACATGAAAACAAGGCCTTGCGCCAGAGCATGGCCGAGATGCAGGCACGTCTGGAGCAGGTAGAGCAATCCATGCAGCGAACCGCGCAGCGCCAGACCGCCCGCCTGAAGGCCGGTGCCGGCGAGGGTTTGGTGCTGGCGTTGGGTCAACTGCGGCAATCGGTATTGTCCGGCGTGCCATATGAGGCGGACCTGGCTGCTGTGACCGCCCTGACCGGCGCGGACGAGACCTTACTGGCGGCCACGGGCACCCTGGCGCCCTGGGCCAAGAATGGCGTCGCCACCCTGCGCGCTTTGTTGGACCGGTTTCCCGCCATGAGTCGCGCTGTCCTGCAGGCTGATCCGGCGGGATCAGGTGATTTTTGGAGCCTTACCTTGCATCGGGTAACCTCATTGGTAACTGTACGCCGGGTTGGCGAGGTCGAGGGGATGGAAACCGATGCGGTTCTGGCCCGCGCCGAACGCCGCCTGGCCGCTGGTGAGTTAGCGGCGGCGGTTGAGCTGATCAATGGCTTGGCGGAACCTGGGCGGGAAGCTGCGGAAGGCTGGCTTGCCGGCGCCAAGGCGCGGCTGGGTGCCGTGGCTGCCCTGGCGGCGCTGCAAAGCAAGGCCATCGCCGGATTGGCGGACGGCTAATGTTGCGCGCGGTATTCGTATTTCTGGGTTTGGCCGCGCTGGGCGTGGCGGGGGCTTGGTTGGCCGATCATCCGGGCCTGATTTCCATGGAATGGGGTGGCCGGCTGATCGAAACCTCCACCGCCGTGGCGGCAACGGCGGTGTTGGTGCTGTTGATTATCGTGGCGGCGCTCTATCGGTTTTGGCGTTGGCTCGCAACCTCGCCCATGGCGCTGAGCCACCTGCGCGCCGAAGGCCGTCGGCGCAAGGGCTATCAAAGTCTATCGTCGGGCCTGGTAGCCGTGGCGGCGGGCGATGTGGGGCAGGCTAAGAAACTTGCCAAACGTACCTCGCAGTTACTGGACGACCCCTCGTTGACCTTGTTGCTGTCGGCCCAAGCGGCCCAGTTGGAGGGTGATGAGGCGGGCGCCAGGGTGCATTTTCAAGCCATGCGCGAGCGCCCGGGAACGGAATTTCTCGGTCTGCGCGGCCTCTTGGTACAGGCGCGCCGCGCCGGCAATCAGGCCGAGGCGTTGACCCTGGCACGGCGCGCCTTTGCCCTGCGTCCCGATACGCCTTGGGTGGGACAGGAATTGTTCTCACTTGAGGCTTCCGCCGGTGACTGGCTGGCGGCGGAAAAGACCCTGGCCCATACGTTAAGTCGCAAGTCGCTGGTGGGCGACGAGGCAATCCGGTGCCAGGCGGTGGTGTTGTTTGCCCAGGCCCAGGCGGCCGCTGATCTAGGTGAAAGCAAACGCGCTTTGGAACTGGCCCGCAAGGCTCATACGCAGTTGCCTGATTTCAGCCCGGCCACGGCCCTGGCCGGACGTCTTTATGGCGCGGCGGGCGAGATGCGCAAGGCGCGGCGTCTGCTGCGGGATGGTTGGCGGACATCGGCGCACCCGGATATCTTGGCGGCCTGGTTGGACATACACCCCGGCGAGGAGCCTCAGGAGCGTTTGGCGGCGGTACAGAAACTGATTGCCGATCACGAGCGGGATACGGAAAGCCTCATGGCCCTGGCCCAGGCGGCCCTGGAAGCGGGCGAATTCGACACCGCGCGGGAGCAATTGCGCAACTTGATGGAGCAGGCCCCCTCGGCCCGCGTGGCGCGGCTGATCGCCGATCTGGAAGAGACCGAACAGGGCGATGGCGCCACGGCGCGGGAATGGCTGCGCCGGGCCGCGAAGCTGCCGGCTGATGCCACCTGGGTCTGTCAAAGCTGTGGCCGGCAAACCGGCGCCTGGCTGCCCCATTGTCCTGATTGCGGCAGTTTCGATGCCTTTGCCTGGCGGCAGCCCGCGGGTGCTGGTGCTATCCTGGCCTACACGCCCGAAATGGTGGAGGCGGAGAATGAACCGACAATTGAGGCGGAAATCCTGCCTCCCGACGTGGAGTCCGCGCCAGCGAAAGCGTCTTAGCCACTCAAACGCCGTCTTTCGGATCGAATAGTTTCAAGACGGCGATACCGTCCAGTTCGCCGTGGCCCTTGGAATTGAGAATGCGGTACAGGCTGGCGGTTTGAGAGGACATCGGCGTGGGCACGGCCAGGGATTTGGCCAGATCGTGCACCATGTCCAGATCCTTTAGAATTTGCCGCGCGAAACCGGCGGGTGCGAAGTCACGGGCCAACATGCGAGGATACATCGACGCCAGCATGTTGCTGCCCGCATGGCCCGCGCCCAGGGCCTCGGGGATCTTGGCCGCGTCGATACCGCCCGCTTCGGCCATGGCCAAGGCTTCCGCCAGGATTGCGTAGTTGTTCAGAACCAGGACCTGGTTGATCATCTTGGTCACCTGGCCGGCACCGACCGGGCCCATGTGCGTAAACTGCGCGGCCAGGTCATCCAGCACCGAGGCGGCGCGGGTGATGTCATCTTCCGCACCACCAGCCATGATCGCCAGGCTGCCGCTTTGCGCCGCCGGCGGGCCGCCTGAAACCGGGGCATCGATCCAGCCCATGCCGGTGCGCTCCAGCAACTCCGCCGCCATGTCCTTGGTATCCTGCACCACGGATGTGGAATGATCGACCAGCAACTTGTCCCCATTAGCCGCCTCAGCCACGCCATCGGGGCCGAACACCGCCGCCCGAACCCCGTCCGTGGAGGTCACGCAAATCAGAATTATATCTGCACGCGCGGTCAGGTTGGCGGCGGAACTGGCTGGCTGTACGCCATGCCCAGCGGCGGCTGAGATTTTCTCTTCGTCCAGGTCATGGCCAATCACCGTATAGTCGAGGCGACAGAGGCATTCGGTGAAGGCCTGTCCCATCAGGCCAAGACCGATAAATCCGATGGTGGGTTTGTCTTCTCTCATTGCAATAATTCCAATTTGACGAATTCCTTCCGCAAGGCCGCCGCGTCCGTGAAATGAACGCCATGAAAGCCAAGGTTTCGGGCGCTATCCACATTCTCGGCCCTGTCATCAATGAAAACAGCATCTTGGGGCACGATCCCGTGCCGTTCACAGGCGATGTGATAAATTCCCGGGTTTGGTTTCGCCACGCATTCAAGGCCGGAGATCACCAGGCCGTCGAACCAATCCAGAAACTCGAATCGGTCCGTGGCATGATGCCAGGTCTCCGACGACCAGTTGGAGATGACATAAAGCGGTACCTCCTTGGCCTTCAATTCCGCCAGCACCGCCACGCTTTCGTCCAGAGTGCCATTGATGGTCTCGGCCCAACGGTGCCAATAGGCCTCGATCAATGGGCCATGATGGGGCAGGCGGGCCGATAGTTCCTCGACGCCTTTCTGGAAAGGTTTGTCAGCGTCAATGCCATGCAGCCAGCCATATAAATCGATTTCTTCCAGGAACCGGGCTATTTCATCGTCACTGTCGAATAGCTTACGGTACAGGTGATAGGGGCTCCAGTCGATCAGGACGCCGCCCAGGTCAAAAATGACTGTATCAACAGATGCCACCGCTATTTCGCCACTTTGATCAAGCGACCGCTGACCTGGCGCACCTGCTTGCCGTCGACGTTGCGGATGAAATCCAACACCATGCCCGTGCCCGAGAGCGAGCGGCGGTAGATCTGGGTTTCATGGCGGCCGTCGGCGTAAATTTGCATGCTGACGATGCTCAGGCTGCGCTCCTTGATATAGGCCCAGGCGATGGGCTTGGCGCTGCTCAAGGGATCGCCGTTGCCGGAGCCGCGCCAGACCCCTGCACGGACTGGGACAAACTGCATTTTAGTTGACTTCAGCCTGGCCCTGGGATTGTCCGGGTCGCCCTTTTGCCGCTGTACCGTGTTCCAGACAATATTGAAGCCGCCGCCGGCGTCCGCGCGCACGGTGACGTCGATATCACGGCTAGTCAGTTGGAAATTGGCGCTGATCTCGCTTTCCGAGACGGCATTACCCTTCCATACACCCTCGAACGCGGCGATTCTCAGATCAGCGGCAACGGCGACTGTCGTCAGGGGCCCCAGCAGCAATATAGGCAATAATACTAAACACAGATGTCGTAGGGAACGCGGCATTAAAATTCTCCCATCAATTTGGTCGTCTCGGTAGCAAAGCCATCTGTTTGACGCAAGGCCTCACCCAATATCATCGCGCCCGCGACGGCAATATTCAGCGAACGCGCACCACCCCGCATGGGGATCACCAGGCGGGCATCGGCGCGATCATGGACCTCGTTCGGGACGCCGGATTGTTCCTGTCCCAACAAGATAATGTCATCGGCCCGGAAGGCAAAATCAGTGTGGGGACGGGCCCCTTTCGTGGTTGCCAGGATCAGGCGGCCGGTCAACCCAGGAATGAAGTCAGCCCAGGAATTATGCCTCGTTAGCTCTGCCCGTTCGGCATAGTCCATCGCCGCGCGGCGCAGTTGTTTGTCCGTGAAGGTGAAACCGCAGGGCTCGATAATATCCAAGGGCACGTCCAGGCAGGCACAGAGCCGCACCAGGGTGCCTGTGTTTTGTGGAATATCGGGTTGATATAAGGCCAAGCGCATGCGCCAGCATTGCCGATTCTTCTCTTTCTGACCAGTGCGGACGGGCAAATCGTCGCAGACAATGCCTGCGTGGCTTCAAAACGCGTCCATGACTAGACAAATGCGCGGCGGCATGACAAATAGGGCACACTAATCTTCCTATTAATTTAAGATTAAGGTGAGTAAACCATGGCGGATAGCACAGGCGAGGATGTACATGACCCCAGCCGTCGGGATTTTCTATATGTAGCGGCCGCCGGCCTTGGTGTCGTTGGCACGGCTGGCTTTGTCTGGCCGCTGGTTGATCAGATGAACCCCTCCCAGGATGTTCTGGCGCTTTCCTCGATCGAGGTCGATTTATCCGGCATCGAGGTGGGGCAATCCATCACGGTCAGTTGGCGCGGCAAGCCGGTCTTCATCCGCCACCGCACGGCGGAGGAAATCGAAACCGCCAAGGGCGTCGTTATGACCGATCTGCCCGATCCCGAGAGCGATGAAGTCCGGGCGGAAAATCCAGAATGGCTGATCCTGGTTGGCGTCTGCACCCATCTGGGCTGTGTGCCCCTCGGCCAGGCGGGTGAGTACAACGGCTGGTTCTGCCCCTGTCATGGGTCGCACTACGATACCTCGGGACGTATTCGCAAGGGCCCGGCGCCGACCAATCTTCCGGTGCCGGCCTATGTCTTCCTTGACGACAGCAACATTAAGATCGGCTAGGGGGCGGATATGTCAGGTCATTCAAGTTTTCAAACCAATAATCCGGTCCTTAAATGGATCGAGTACCGGCTGCCTATTTTCGGTTTCATTAATGACAGCTTGGTCGTCTATCCGACGCCAAAAAATCTGAATTACTGGTGGAACATGGGCTCCTTGGCGGGAATGATGCTGGTCCTCCAGATCATCACCGGCGTTGTCCTGGCCATGCATTATACGCCGCATGCGGATCTGGCCTTTGCCTCCACCGAACATATCATGCGCGATGTGAACTATGGCTGGATGCTGCGCTACATGCATGCCAACGGTGGCTCGATGTTCTTTATCGTGGTCTATATCCACATCTTCCGCGGCATGTACTACGGCTCGTACAAGGCACCAAGGGAGCTGTTGTGGTGGTTGGGTATCATCATCTTCATTCTGATGATGGCCACGGCCTTCATGGGCTACGTGCTGCCTTGGGGTCAGATGAGTTTCTGGGGCGCCACGGTGATTACCAACCTGTTCTCCGCCATACCCATTGTGGGCGAGGCCATCGTCACATGGCTGTGGGGCGGTTTCGCCGTCGATCAGCCGACCCTGAACCGGTTCTATAGCCTGCATTACTTGCTGCCCTTCGTAATTTTTGCGGTGGTCTTCATCCACCTTTGGGCCCTGCATGTGCATAAATCGAACAACCCCCTGGGCATCGATATCAAGGGGCCGCAAGACACCATTCCGTTCCATCCGTACTATACGGTTAAGGATCTATACGGCATGGGGATCTTCGGTATTATCTTCGCCTGGCTGTTGTTCTTCGCGCCCAATCTGCTGGGTGAGCCGGACAACTACATCCCGGCCAATCCCCTGGTAACGCCGACGCATATCGTGCCGGAATGGTACTTCCTACCGTTCTACGCCATTCTGCGTGCCATTCCGGACAAGCTGTTCGGTGTTATCGCCATGTTCGCATCGCTGTTCATTCTTTTTGCGTTGCCCTGGCTGGATACTTCCAAGGTACGTTCGGCGCGGTTCCGTCCGGTATACAAAATGCTGTTCTGGGCTTTCTTCATTAACTGCTTCGTGCTGGGCTATATCGGCGCCAAGCCACCCGAGGGCATTTTCCTTGTCGTTGGGCGTCTGTCGACAGCGCTGTACTTTTTGTTCTTCCTGGTTCTGCCCTTCATTGGTTGGTTTGAGAGGCCTAAGAAGCTGCCGGAATCTATTGCCACGGCGGTGCTGGAAAGTAGCGGTGATGACGGCGGTGGTGGAGGCGGCGCGCCCGATGGGGCAGCTGCCAAGGCGGAGGACCGTGGCTAATGGTTAAGTTTGCAAAAATCCTCGCGTTGTCGGCTGTTGCGGCCCTGTTTGCCTCGCCCCTGTTCCATTCATCCAAGGCGTTGGCATCGGGTAGTGCCGAACCCCTTTTGGAAGTGTCATGGAGCCATCGCGGTCCTTTGGGTACCTTTGACCGGGCGTCGCTACAGCGGGGCCTGCAGGTCTACCGCGAGGTTTGCAGCGGTTGTCACGGCCTACGCTTCATCGCCTTCCGCAATCTGCTGGAGATCGGTTTGAAAGAGGCTGAGGCAAAGGTCATCGCGGCGGAATACACCACGATGGATGGCCCCAACGACGAAGGCGAGATGTACGAGCGACCGGGCAAGCTGTCGGATTACATGCCTTCGCCTTTTGACAATGAAAAGGCGGCGCGGGCCTCGAACAATGGCGCCTTTCCGCCCGATCTGTCGCTGATGGCCAAAGCCCGGATAGGTGGCGAGAACTACATTTACTCGCTGCTGCTTGGCTATGAGGAGGAGGCGCCCGAGGGCGTCACCTTGGCCGAGGGAATGTCCTATAATCGCTTTTTTCCCGGCCATCAGATCGCCATGGGGCCGCCCATCGATGATGAAGCGGTGGAATATGCCGACGGCACCGTCCCCACGAAGGAGCAGATCGCCAAGGATGTGTCGGCCTTCCTGATGTGGACGGCTGAACCGGCGCTGGAGCAGCGCAAGCGCATGGGCGTCAAGGTGATCTTGTTCCTGGTCGTCCTGACCATCGTGCTGTACGGCGTCAAACGCAAGGTCTGGGCTGATCTGCATTAGATATTGCGCTTGAAGAATTGGTAGGGGCCGCCATTGGCGGCCCTTCCCATTTGCGGCTATGGTGACACAAGTATTTTCATACGGAGGATAGTTGATGAGCGAGACCCATGCGGCGCCGGTTTTGGGCGTTATTGGCGGTAGTGGCGTTTATGAAATCGACGGTTTGAGCGACACCCGCTGGGAAGCCGTCGATAGTCCCTGGGGTGCGCCGTCGGACGAATTGCTGTTCGGCAATCTGGATGGCGTGCAAATGGTCTTTCTGCCCCGCCATGGCCGTGGTCATGTGCAGTCGCCGTCCTCTATCAACTACCGCGCCAACATCGATGCCATGAAGCGGGCCGGTGTCACCGATATTATTTCCTTGTCGGCCTGCGGTTCGTTCGAGGAAGAATTGCCGCCGGGTACTTTCGTTATTATCGACCAGTTCATCGACCGCACCTTTGCCAGGGAGAAAAGTTTTTTCGGGCCCGGCATGGTGGCGCATGTCTCCATGGCGCATCCGGTCAATGCCCGCCTGGGTGATTGGTGCGAACAGGCGGCCCGCGAAGTCGGCGTGTCCGTACATCGCGGCGGCACCTATTTGTGCATGGAAGGGCCGCAGTTTTCCACCCTGGCCGAGAGCAATTTGTACCGCCAATGGGGCTGCCAGGTGATTGGTATGACCAACATGCCCGAAGCAAAACTGGCCCGCGAGGCGGAAATTCCCTATGCCACCGTGGCCATGGTTACGGATTTCGATTGCTGGCATCCGGACCATGACGCGGTTGAAGTGGATGACATCATCAAGGTCCTGCTGGGCAATGCCGGTCATGCCCGCGCCCTGGTCAAGGCCGTGGCACCGCGCATGGCGGAACGGCCCGCCGTCTGTCCCTCGGGCGATGACGGTGCCTTGGAAATGGCCCTGATCACCAGCCCGGAAAAACGGGACCCGGCCATTCTGGCCAAGTTGGATGCGGTCGCGGGCCGCCTCCTGAATAGTTGAGGACGCGTATCATGGACATCAAGGATCTCGTGCGGACCATTCCCGACTACCCGAAGCCGGGTATTATGTTCCGAGACATCACCTCGTTGCTGGAGCATCCCGCCGGCTTTCGCCGCACCGTGGATGAATTGGTCCAGCCCTTTGCCGGTAGCACGATATCCTGCATCGCCGGGATCGAGGCGCGCGGCTTTATCCTGGGTGGCGCCGTGGCGCACCAGCTTTCAACCGGCTTTGTCGCGATCCGAAAAAAGGGCAAGCTGCCCTGGAAGACTATTTCCGTGGAGTACGAGTTGGAATACGGCACGGATGAGGTGGAAATTCATATCGACAGCGTAGAGCCTGGCGATAGGATACTGATTATCGACGATCTGATCGCCACGGGCGGCACCGCCGCCGCGGCCGTGCAGTTGGTGCGCGATGCAGGTGGCGAAGTGGTTGGCGCTTCCTTCATCGTTGATCTGCCTGATCTCGGTGGCCGCGCAAGGCTGGAAGAGATGGGCATTCAGGTCCGCACCCTGGTGTCGTTCGAAGGGGACTAATATGGCCTTGCGGATAGAACCGCTGACAGAGTTTTTTGGCGCCTCGGTCAGCGGCTTCGATGCCCGCGAGCCATTGTCGGCAGAAACACAGGAGGAAATTTCCGCCGCCTTCGAAGATTTTTCCGTGCTGGTTTTCCATGATCAGCCGCTCACCGACGAACAGCAGATCACTTTTTCGAAATACTTTGGGCCGTTGGAGGAAACCCTGCCGGGCCTGGTCGGCTCCGGCTCCAAGATCGTGCGGGTTTCCAACATGCTGGCGGATGGCAGCTTGAAGGAACCTGGCAGCCATTTGGCCTTGTTTGGTGCCGCTAATCTGATGTGGCATAGCGACAGCACCTTCAAGGCGGCGCCGGCCAAGGGCTCGATCCTGTCGGCCCGGCAAATCGTCAAACAGGGTGGGGACACGGAATATGCCAGTGGCCGCGCCGCCTATGACAGTTTGAGCGCGGATATGAAACAGCGCCTTGACGGCCTGGTGGCGATCCATTCCATCGCCACCTCGCGGCGTAAGGTTGACCCCAACGCGGTCAGCCCGGAGCAGGAAACGGCCCTGCCTCCGGTGCCCCAGGCACTGGTTCGCCCTAACCCGGTCAACAGCCGCAAGGCGTTGGTTTTAGGCAGTCATATCGGCGCCATCGTCGGCATGGCGGATGACGAGGCCATGGCCCTGATCGACGAATTGACCGAGATCGCCACCCAGGATACTTTCACCTACCGCCATGTCTGGCGCCCGAACGACGTTGTAATGTGGGATAACCGCGCCGTGCTGCATCGCGGGCGACCATATGACGAGGCCAACGAGCGGCGCCTGATGGTGCGCACCACATTGGCGGGCGATGGCCCAACTGCGGTGGATGGCAGAGTGATAGTTTAGGGAGGCATCAAAAACATGCCTAGATATCCTTTAAGCGCCGGCTGGCGCGAGCATCCCCGTTATCCTGATCCAGCAGTGGAGATCCTGGATGAGCGTTTTGCGCAATATGCCATCTTCAGCGCCGCCGTGGAGCGGTTGTATACCGGCTGCCGCTGGTCGGAGGGGCCGGTTTGGTTTGGCGATGGCCGTTACCTTTTGTGGAGCGATATTCCCAATAACCGAATTTTAAAATGGGAGGAGGAAACCGGCAAGGTCTCGACCTACCGCAAGCCTTCGGATTTCGGCAATGGCAACACCCGTGACCGTCAGGGCCGCCTGATCACCTGCGAACATGGGGGGAGGCGCGTTACCCGCACGGAATATGACGGTACCGTAACGGTACTGATGGATAGTTGGCAGGGTACGCCGCTGAACTCCCCCAACGATGTGGTGGTGAAATCAGACGGATCCATCTGGTTCACGGATCCGCCATTTGGCATTTTGGGCAATTACGAGGGCCACAAGGCCGAACCGGAGGTGGCCCAGGCCGTCTATCGTATCGATGGCGATGACGGCGGCGTCACCGTCGTCGCTGATGATGTGTTGGGCCCGAATGGCCTGTGTTTTTCACCCGATGAAGGCATCCTGTATGTGGTGGAATCCCGTGGCGTGCCAAACCGCAAGATTTTGGCCTATGACGTTTCCGCCGATGGCCGCGAAATCTCCAACAAGCGGGTGCATATTGATGCCGGTCCCGGCGGCACCCCCGACGGCATGCGCAGTGATGTGGATGGCAATCTATGGTGCGGCTGGGGCATGGGTGCGGAAGAGTTGGACGGCGTGCTGATTTTCGCTCCCGACGGCGCCAAGATCGGCCGTATCGCCCTGCCGGAGCGTTGCGCCAACGTCTGTTTTGGCGGCATCAAGCGCAACCGCCTGTTCATGGCCGCCAGCCAGTCGCTATATGCGCTGTATGTGAATACCCAGGGCGCTCAGGGCGGGTAGGTCTGGGCTAGAATCCGGGACCGCAGCTGCTGATTTCCCGGATGAAATTCTGTACGAAGATCAAGATCAGAATCAAAACCACAGGCGAGAGATCAATACCGCCCAGGTTGGGCAGTATGCGCCGTATGGGCCCCAGGGCTGGTTCGGTAATCTTGTGCAGAAAATCGCCCACCGTATAGACAAAGCGGTTTTGTGTATTGATGACGTTGAAGACCACCAGCCAGGACATTATGACCTGCACCAGGATCATCCAAAAATACAACATGATCACGCTTGCAACCAATTCGACAATGGAACACATGCGAAGCCCAAGCCCTTTTTTACGCCCCTACCGGCAATAGCCCAACATGTAATGCCCCCCGGTCCCCAACGCAAGCATGCAAGTGGGCCGGTCGATCTTGAAATGTTCTGATAGTTACGCGGATTGCGTGGCGCCGCCTCTTTAAGGGCGCTGCCGGGCTTTCCTGTGAAGCCTATTTCCTTGAGTATTGCCCCTTAGCGCATTTAGTCTAAATGCGCTCACCCTCTTAAGAATCGAGCAATTGAAGCAATTTCTTATGTCGCGCCAATTACGCTGCGGTGGCGCCTCCGACTAATGAAAATTGCTCTAGAGGTTCGATTGCTGATTCGATGCCGGCGCACGGCGCCAATCAGCGAAGGCGATGGCAATAATCGGCACCACCAGCAGGCCGACAACCAACAGTAAATGCAGCGCGTCCATCAACGCCACGCCCATGGTCGTATGGGCCATCAGAACAAGCAAGGCCAGGGTCATGACCCCGCCAACCGCTAAAATCGCTCGCATTCCCTCGGTGACACTGGCCAGCCAGATGATCAAGGCCGCGGTTGTCATTACCACAAGAGCGGCGCCCAGAATGAATTCGATGACCATAAGCTTACCCCCAAAACTTTTTCACGCAAATCATTTTACATAACCAATTAATGCTGAGGCTACCATAATCTGCCGGGCAAAAGCACGGAAAAGATTCGAATTATTCTAATGCCAGACGTGAAATAGCCGTTTTTAGCCGTTTCGGTGACTGGACATAACCCGAGAACGACAGATAAGGCAGACACTTACCACGGTCAGGCCGATCGCCAGACCGCTCCAGATAGCCGCGCCGCCAAAGTCTAAATAGATGCCGGAAAAGGCGCCGATGGGCAGACCTAGATCCCAATATCCCAGCAATGCGATCAACATGGGCCGTTGGGTGTCTTTCAGTTTGCGCCGGACACCCATGGCCGTAACCTGGGCGCCGTCGGCCAACTGGGACAGGGCTTCAAGGACCGGCCTCGTATGCCAGATCGCGGCAGCGTAGGTTAGCGAGAGTATAGCGGCGGGCCAAAAGCCCTGGCGCATGGTGCGCCTGACCTGGCGAAAGCGCCGCCCGCCCAAATCCTGGGCCAGCCTTAGACTCGTTTTAAGCCGCTTTCATCCCTTGGCGTAGGCCGACACTTCCTCGGCGATTTCCGTGACGGCCAGGTCGAAGATCTTCTTGCCGGCATCGGGTGTTGCAAGATACGGGTGGGAGGCAATGCGGCCGTCGGGGAATTTGGCGCGGTAATCGGCGGCGTCGCTCCACCGGCTTCTGAAAGGTTCCGGCGGGCCCATGTCGGGGGCAGATTTGATGTGCTCGGGGAACAGATGCTGGGTCACCGAAACCTCGGAAATGGTGGCGTGCATGCCGTCCTTGTCGCCGAACAATTCCTTGATCAATTTGTAGGTTTTGTCGCCCTGCCACCAGTTGCGCAGGCGGCAGCGGACCGAGGCTTCGTTGCCGCTCCCCCGCATGGTGTGGGCGGTATAGACTTCCTGGAACGCGGCCTCGATGGTGGCGCTGTTACCGCCGTGGCCATTGACGAAAAAGAACTTATCAAAGCCATGATGGGTCAGGCTGTCCACATAATCGCCAATGACCTGGATCATGGTGGCCGGGCGCAAGGTCATGGAGCCTTTGAAGGCCATGTGGTGCTGCGCCATGCCCACGGCAATGGTGGGGGCGACCATGACATTCGCGGCTTCGCCGACGGCGACGGCGATGGCTTCGGAGCTGAGGGCGTCGGTGCCGATCAGGCCGTTGGGACCATGTTGCTCGGTGGAACCGATGGGCATGATGGCGATGGTCGAGGATTTGAGGTAACGTTCCACTTCTGCCCAGGTCTGCATCTGTAATTGCATCGCGAAACGTATCCTTTCAAATCCACCATCTGGAGGAATCCATGATTCCCAAAGTTCTAGGCATCGACCATATTGAACTGATTGTACGTGATTTGGACGAGTATGTGTCCTTCTTAAAGACGCTTGGTTTTCAAACCGTGCGCAAAACGCCGCATCATGGCGGCTCCATCGAGATGAAACCGCCCGGCGAGGGCCAGCCGGTGTTCGAAATCCATCAGGTCATTGGCGAGGAAGTGATCGGCGTCAACCACATCGCCTTCAAGGTTGATGACGTGGTCGCCGCCCATACCGCCCTGAAGGACTATCCCGGCATGGTTTCTTCCGCGCCTGGTCATGTGAAGGATACGGGCCGCACCAATTTGAATTTGCGCGATCCTGATGGCTGGCGCTTGCAATTGGTGCAGAACGCTAGCGGCTAGTCCGCTTTGACCCCTTCGATCAGGCCGCGCAGGTTGGGCCGTCGGGTTCGTAACGGAACGGTTCGGCGGCGATCCAGCCCTCGTAGTCATGGCGCTTCAGGGCCGCGATAATGCCGGCATCCTTCGCCGCCTGCCGCACCGCCGCCATTTGGTATTGTTCAGGGAAAGGCATGTCCCCCAATACTTCATTGCATATTGACAGCTTCATGGCACTCACCAGCTTCAAGGTTTGACGATAGCCGCGCGTGGCGGTTAGGATTGATAACCATATGGTACTTATAACAATAAATTCCGCGAATAGGCTTTTTTGTGAGCACCTCCCACACCAAACTATTTGGCGACATCCATAACCACAATGCCATGGGTTACGGCGTTGGTTCATTGGAACGCAGCATTGATGTGGCCCAGAGCCATCTGGATTTTTTCGCCTTTACGGGTCATTCCAGTTGGCACGACATGAAGGCCATGGAGGGGGGGCGGGAAAATCACTGGCTGAACGGTTTCGAGGTTCTGCGCAACGGCTGGCCAAAGGTTCAGGAGTTGATCGCGGATGCCAACCGGGATGGGGAATTCGCGGCCTATCTCGGCTTCGAATGGCATTCCAGCCGGTTCGGCGATCAATGTGTGGTCTTCCCCGATGATCACCAGCCCATGGCATATCCTGATCACATCACCGATCTGCGCCGCTTTTGCGGCGCGAAGAACGCCCTGATGATCCCCCATCATCTCGCCTATCCCCGCGGCGAGCGCGGCGTCAATTGGGATGAGTTCGATGAATGCTGCACCCCGGTGGTGGAAATATTCTCCGAGCATGGCAATTCCGAGGAGGACCGGGGCCTACCCACCTTCTTTAACCATTCCCTGGGCGGACGACAGACGGCGAATACGGCACGGGTCGGCCTAGGTCGGGGTTTGAAGTTCGGTTTCGTGGCATCGTCGGATAGCCACAATGCCTTTCCCGGCGCCTATGGCGAAGGGCTATTGGGCGTGCTGGCTGAGGATCTGAACCGGGGCGCCATCATGGACGCCATCAACAACCGGCGTACCTGGGCCCTGACCGGCGATCGGATCGAGGTGGATTTCACCGTCGACGGCAATGTCATGGGATCGGTCATTCAGACGGGATCATCCATTGAAGTCACCTATGATGTTGAGGGCCGAGATGAAATGGACGTGGTGGAGCTGGTCCAGGACGGCTGCATCGTGCATCGTGCTTACGCCAGACCGGATGTCTCGTTGGATGAGGCCATGGGGAAAAAATTTCAAATTCGGCTGGAATGGGGCTGGGGCCCGTGGGGCGATCTTGCGTTGGAGCGGCTCTGCGACTGGGCCTTTGATCTGACGGTCCATGATGGCCGCATTCTGCGCGCCTTTCCCTGCTTGCAATCGGGCCCGTTCGTCGAGGAACGCCGACACCGGATTGCACAATTGTCCGAAACCGCAATGAGCATCCAATCCTATTCCGGGCGCAAGGGTGCTTATCGGCAAAATCCGAACCAGAGCGTGATCCTGGAATTGCAAGGCAGCGCGAAGACCGTGCTGGATCTGCAAATGTCGGCACCTACTGATCGCCATAGCAGGAGCGCCATTGGCGATCTGTTCACAGGCTCGGACAATATGCGCACCGGCGAATTCCCTCAGGAAAATTATCAATGGCACCGCTTGGTCCCCGCCGCCGCAAGTCATGTCAGCGGCAAGGTTAATCTGGATGTAGGCGCGGACCCGTCGAATATCTATCTCAGGGCGCGGCAATACAATGGCCACATTGTTTGGGTCAGCCCTGTCTTCATGAACCACGATTGAAACGTCCATGAAAATCAAAAAAATATTGAACTGTTCACCATCTTGATGCCGCTGAAGGCGGTCCTGGCCGTGCCGCGTGGCGCCTCCCGCGCCTTGGCGCGCCCTTCCCCTTGGCGGGGCAAACTGCGCTGGTTCCCACGGGGCCGGGGCTGGGCATCGAGATGGATGAAGACAAACTGGCAAAATTCGCGTTAGACTTGCTGCCTCAGGCGGCTTTGGTGAAGCGTTTGCGTGCGACTTTTGCGTGCGACTAGAGAAATTTGAGAAGCAATTCTGGGAGGTAGAAATGAAGAAACTGACTCGACTAATAATCCTATCGGTGCTTGGTGCCGCGACGCTGGCCCTTGCGGTGGCATCTACGGCATCGGCGGTGGACTATCCCGCTAAGCCCGTCACTTTCGTCGTGACGTGGCCGGCTGGCGGCAGCACGGACATTACAGGCCGGATGACGGCAAGCTACATGTCCAATCATCTGGGTGTACCGATTGCCGTGGTGAACCGGGTCGGCGGTGTCGGCACGATTGGCACCCGGTCGGTTCTGGATGCGCCAAAGGATGGCTACACGGTCCTGGTGACAACGGTGGGTAACCAAGTGCTGCAGCCTGCCGTCCGCGATGTGGGCTTCATACCCCGTGATTTCATCCCGGTGGGGCAAATCTCGGCCCGGACAATGTTGGTCGTCGGCGGCAAGAGCCAACCCTATTCGGACGCCAAGTCTTTGATCGCTTACGCCAAGGCTAATCCGGGCAAGGCGACTTTTGCCTCGCCCTCAAAGGTTCTGCCCTGGCGCGCCGTGATGAAGTTCGCGAAAGCCGCCGGCATTAAATTGAAGCATATCCCAGCCAAGGGCGATGCGAAGTCCCTGCCGATGGTCCTGGGAGGCCACGTGGGCATGGCCTCGTTGGGCGATGTCTCGGCGGGCGTCTCACATATCAAAGCGGGCAATATGAATGCTATCGGGATTTTCTCGGCCGAGCGCCATCACGCCTTGCCCGACACCCCGACTATGAAGGAACTAGGCTTTGACTTGGTGCTGGTGCCTTGGACGGGCCTGGCGGTTGCCAAGGGTACACCGCCTGAGATCGTCAAGAAATTGAGTGAAGCCCTAAAGAAGACGACCGAGGATAAAGCCTTCCTGAAGTTTGCCAAGAACAGCGGCACCTCCGTCAACTATCTCGATGGCCCCGCGTTCGGCAAGATTTGGGACCGCGACTGGAATACCTATCGTCAGAAATAGCGAGGCAGGAAACTACGCCGCCGCGCCGGTTTTTTCGCCGGCGTGGTGGTGAGGGTTGCCCTAATCATGAATATGGCCCGAGTTGACTTTTTTGCCGGCGCCTTCCTATGTGTCTTTGGCATTGTGATTTATTTTGCCGCGCCTCTAACCGTTGACGAGTACAACGAGATGGGACTTACGCCGTCCTCTTTTCCTTGCGCCTTGAGCGCGGCAATCGCCGTTTTGTCAGCGTTACTTTGCTGGAATGGATGGCGGAACCGTGATCGTGACGCCGTCAGACAGGGAGTTGATGACGGGGCGGAGGATGGCGAAAGTCACGCCTCGCCAACTCCTTATGTCATTGCCGCCATCGCCGTCATGGGCCTGTATATCGTCGGCATGCCGTTATTCGGCTATCTGCTAGCGACCAGCGCGACCTTGCTTATGCTTTCGATCATCTACGGCAACCGGCGTTGGCGTGGCTTGGTCATCGCAGCCGCGGTCGCGCCACCGGCGCTGTTTTTCTTTTTCCAAGAAGTCATGATCATTCTGCTGCCCGAGGCTTCTCTTTTTTAGCTATTCCCACCACTAGAGATCTTCTTTCATGGACATTATCGTCACCGGTTTCGACCAGATCTTTCATCTGCAAAACCTACTGTTGATGGCGGGTGGCTTGGTTGTCGGCATCGTCATTGGTGCCATACCGGGACTGAATGTGCCCCTGGCCGTCGCCTTGGCCCTGCCGTTCACTTATCACATGCCGCCCCTGGCGGGTTTGTCCATGTTGATAGGCATCTACAAGGGCGGCACCCATGGCGGCTCCATCTCGGCCATTCTGATCAATGTACCCGGCGCGCCGGCGGCGGCAGCGACGGCAATCGACGGATATGCCCTGGCGCGGCAGGGAAAGGCCGGCAAAGCCTTGAAGCTTTCAATCTATGCCTCAGTGTTTGGCGAAATTCTGTCGGATATCGCGCTGATCCTGGCAGCCGCGCAATTGGCCAAGATCGCGACCACGTTCGGACCGGCAGAATTTTTTGCCCTTGGCCTATTTGCCCTGACGATTATTGGGTTCGTCTCTGGTGACAATTTGATTAAGGGGGTGATCGCCGGCTGCCTGGGGTTGTTGATGGCCACCATCGGCATGGATCCGCTGGAGAGCATGCCGCGCATGCATTTCGGCTTTTATAAGCTGACCGGCGGGCTGCATTTTATCGCCATGATTATCGGGCTATTCGCCATCTCGGAAGCCTTGGTGCAGATCGAAAATAGCTTGCGGGTAACGGCAAGCCGCACCGTGATCGAGATCTCCACGAAAGGAGATGACAACCGGGTGACGTGGGAGGAATTCAAAATCGTCTTTCCGACCATGCTGCGTTCGGCGCCCCTGGGTATTTTCATCGGCGCCATCCCCGGCATTGGCTCCTCTATCGCAGCCTTCCTGGCCTACGGCATGGCCAAGAATATGTCGAAGGAACCCGAAATGTTCGGCAAGGGCGCCATTGAAGGTGTAGCGGCGGCGGAATCCGCCAACAACGGCGTATGCGGCGCCACCTTCATTCCATTGCTGACCTTGGGCATTCCGGGCGATGTCATCACCGCCATCATGCTTGGCGCCTTCATGGTGCATGGCCTGATACCGGGCCCGACCTTGTTCACCGAACAGGGTGGCTTTGTCTCCGCCTTCATGATCGGGATGCTGATCACCTCATGTATGCATCTGTTCGTGGCGCTGATCGGACTGCGCGGCTTCATTCAGGCCATCAAGCTCAAGCGCTCCCTACTATTCCCGCTGGTTATCGTGCTTTGCATCACCGGCACCTTCGTGGCCGGCGGCGGTCAGTTCCCAATCTATGTCATGCTGGGAATGGGCATCCTGGGCTATCTGATGATCAAATTCGGCTTTCCCATTCCACCCTTGTTGATAGGCTTTATCCTGAGCCCAATGATCGAGGACGGCCTGCGCCAGGCGTTGTTGATTTCGGACGGTGATCTGGCAATCTTCTATGGCCGCCCCATTGCCATGGGCTTTTTGCTGATGACGGTAGCACTGGTTATCTGGATCACCTGGAAAAACTTTCGGGCCCAACGCCGGGGTTGAGTGTGGCCTTGGAGACGGCACAAGGGTCGCGATAAACTGGAAGCCGTTGTTCCAATACACAAACATGCGATTGGAGAAGGCAGATGAAAACACCGCCGCTGGCTGGAATAAGGGTGCTGGATATCGGCACCCTTATAGCGGGGCCATTTGGGGCTACGTTGCTGGGTGATTTTGGAGCCGAGGTCATCAAGATTGAACAACCGGGGCCAGGCGACGGCCTGCGTGGCACGCCCGTGGATGGCGAGGCGGGGCGGCCACCCATTTGGCGGGTCGAAGCGCGGAACAAGAAATCGGTGACGCTCAATCTTCGTGTCAGGGAGGGCCAGGATATTCTCCGCGAGTTGGTCGGGAAAGCGGACATACTGATGGAGAATTTTACGCCCGGAACACTGGAGAAATGGAACCTAGGCTGGGAGGCGCTGCATGAACTTAATCCGCGTCTGATCATGGTGCGGGTGTCGGGCTATGGGCAAACCGGGCCCTATTCAAAACGCGCGGGCTATGACCGGATCGCGCTCGGGTTCTCGGGCTATATGTACCCGACGGGGTTTCCCGACCGCTTTCCGGTCCGCCCCGCCTTTGCCACCGCCGACTACAACACTGGAACCTTCGGAGCCTACGCCGCGATGATGGCGCTATACCAGCGCGACGCTGCCAATGGTGGGAGCGGGATGGGACAAATGATCGACCTGGCGCTGTACGAGCCGACCTTTCGCATCACCGGTGATCTGCTGGCCAATTACCACGTGACGGGAGAAATTCGCGAACGGGTCGGCAACCGCAATCAAGGTTTCTCGCCCGCCGGCACCTTCGAGACGAAGGATGGCCGGTATGTGCAGATCGCTGCCGGTGGTGACAAAGTGTACCGTAGGCTTGTGGAAGCCATGGAGATGCCGGAAATGGCGAACGATCCGCGCTATTCGGTTAGCCGGGAGCGTATTGCACGCGCAGATGAATTGGAGGGAATTTTGGCCGATTGGATCGGCGCCCGGGATTTCTCCGATATAGAAAACCGCCTGGTCGCTGGCAACGTGCCGTTCGGCGGTATTTATACGCCGGCTGATATCGCCGACGATCCGCACTATCAGGCCCGCGACAGCTTCATCACGGTCGAGGATCAGGAAGATGGCCCCATGGCGATGCCGGGCGTTATTCCTAAACTCATGGGCACGCCGGGTCATGTGGCATCGACCGGTCCCAGGCTGGGCCAGCACAATGATGAAATTTATCTAGGCCTGCTTGAAAAAAGCACGGCGACGCTGGCACGGCTTGCCGAAGACGGAATTATTTGAGGTCTTGCACTGGACCATGATGGCGGTCCCACTCAAGGCACTTTAGCGTCTTTTCCAGCGCCTCTTCTCTTGTCCCAGATAAATTTTTCACGATAATCAAGCGCAACGTTAGACGTCTAGAGCAATTCCGATCTAATGTGATTCGCGAAGAGATTCTAAATAATTGGAAAAATTGCTCTACTCTTAAGAATCAGAGCATTTACTATTCGGAAATGCTCTAGGGAGGCCATGATGAGCCATAACGAACTCTTCCCCGTTCCTGACGCTTGGGCCCAGAAAGCCTTTGCCGATAACGACAAGTATCTTGCCATGTATCAGCAGTCATTGGACGACCCCGATGGCTTCTGGGGCGAGCAAGGCAAGCGGATCGATTGGTTCAAGCCTTATACCAAGGTGAAGAACACCACCTATGGCCCTGGCGATGTCTCCATAAAATGGTACGAAGACGGCACCCTGAATGCCTCGTACAATTGCCTCGACCGCCATCTGGATACCCGCCGCGACCAGACCGCGATCATCTGGGAAGGCGATGATCCCGCCGACAGCAAAAGCTTCACTTATGGTGAGCTGCATGCGGCGGTGTGCAAATTCGCCAATGGCCTGAAATCCCTCGGCGTCAAGCGTGGCGACCGGGTCACCATTTATCTGCCAATGATACCGGAAATCGCATTTGCGGTTTTGGCCTGCGCCCGCATCGGCGCGGTTCATTCCGTTGTCTTCGGTGGCTTCTCACCCGACTCACTGGCAGGCCGCATCCATGATTGCCACTCCAATATCGTCATCACCTCGGACGAAGGCGTACGCGCCGGCCGCATTATTCCGCTCAAGGCTAATACGGATGACGCCCTGGAAAGCTGCCCCACCGTCGATCATTGCGTGGTGGTCAACCGCACCGGCGCCGACATCAACATGGCTGCAGATCGCGACGTCTGGTACCACGACCTGATCGCGGATCAGTCCGACGAATGCGGGGCGGAGGAAATGGGCGCGGAAGACCCGCTGTTTATTCTCTATACCTCCGGCTCCACCGGCAAACCCAAAGGCGTCCTGCACACCACGGGCGGCTACATGGTCTATGCCTCTATGACACATCAATATGTCTTCGACTATCATGATGGTGATATCTATTGGTGCACGGCGGATGTGGGCTGGGTCACGGGCCACAGCTATATCCTGTACGGCCCCCTGGCCAACGGCGCGACCAGCGTAATGTTCGAAGGGGTGCCGAATTACCCCGATGCCTCGCGCCACTGGCAGGTCTGCGACAAGCATCAGGTCAATATTTACTACACCGCGCCCACGGCGCTACGCGCGCTGATGCGTGAGGGCAATGACCCGGTCACGAAAACCTCGCGCAAATCACTGCGTTTACTGGGCAGTGTCGGCGAACCGATCAATCCGGAGGCCTGGCTCTGGTATTACAACGTGGTTGGCGAAGGGCGCTGTCCCATTGTAGATACCTGGTGGCAGACTGAAACTGGGGGCATCATGATCACGCCGCTGCCTGGCGCCACCGCGTTGAAGCCTGGTTCCGCGACCCGGCCATTCTTTGGCATCCAACCGGCCCTGGTGGATAGTGACGGCAATTTGCTGGAGGGTGCGGCATCAGGCAATCTATGCATTCTTGATAGCTGGCCCGGCCAGATGCGCAGTCTGTATGGCGATCATGACCGTTTTATAGAAGCATATTTTTCGACCTATCCCGGCAAATATTTCGCCGGTGACGGTTGCCGCCGGGACGAGGACGGCTATTACTGGATTACCGGACGGGTCGATGATGTGATTAATGTCTCGGGCCATCGTATGGGTACGGCGGAGATTGAAAGTTCTCTGGTGGGGCATCACGATGTGGCCGAGGCGGCGGTGGTCGGCTATCCCCACGACATCAAGGGCCAGGGCATCTATGCCTATGTTACCCTAAATGCCGGCCTGGATGGTGATGAGGAATTGCGCAAAGAATTGATTTTGTGGGTGCGCAAGGATATCGGACCGTTCGCCGCCCCTGATTTGATCCAGTTTGCACCGGGCTTGCCTAAGACCCGCTCGGGCAAGATCATGCGCCGTATCCTGCGCAAGATCGCTGAGGATGATTTCTCCAATTTGGGTGATACCTCGACCCTGGCGGAACCGGCGGTCGTAGAGGACTTGATCGAGAACCGGCAAAACAAATAGCCGCCTGGCAGGAAATCTTGTCGGCCGCTCGACGTTCGGCCCGTAGGGAGGGCGCCATGGACGATATCCTGATCAAGGGCGGCGAGATCATCGATGGTACGGGAGCGCCGGCATGGCGCGCCGATATCGCGTTACGTGATGGCCACATCGCCGCCATCGAAGACGGCCGGACTGACAGCGCCGCCCGGGTAATTGATGCCGAGGGGCGCATTGTCGCGCCGGGATTTATCGATATCCATACCCATTCCGATTTTACTCTGCCGCTCAACCCGCTAGCCGAGGCAAAGATCCGCCAAGGCGTCACCACGGAAGTGGTCGGCAATTGTGGCTTTTCCGTCGCACCCGCATTGCCGGGGAAGGTCGATGGGCTGCGCGATTATTTATCCGGCAGCGCGCCCTGGTTGGACTTCGAGGAAACCGATTTCGGGAGTTATATGGACGGCTGGCCCGATATCGCGGTGAACACGGTCATGCAGGTCGGGCACAACACGTTGCGGCTAATGGCGATGGGCATGGAAGACCGGGCGCCGAACGAGGCCGAGCGCCGGCACATGCAGGAAATGCTCGAAGAGGGGTTGGAGGCCGGCGCGCTCGGCCTATCATCGGGCCTGTTCACCGCGCCGGGAAGTTATAGCGAGGCGGCGGAGTTACGTGACCTGGGCCATGTGCTGAAGCTCCATGGTGCGCGCTACTCATCGCATATCCGAGATGAATCCCATGCCGTCCACGAGGCATTGGCCGAAGCGATTGACATCGGCGAACATTGCGGCGTCCATGTCCAGGTTGCTCATATGAAACTTTCGGGCACTGATAATTGGGGACAGATGGACCGTATGCTGGAAGCGGTCAAATTCGCACGAGGCCGCGGTGTTGATGTCGATTGCGACCAATACCCCTATGACTGGGGTACCAATCCGTTGCGCTTTCTGCTGCCGGTCTGGCTGCAGGAGGGCGGCATGGACGCGATGCTTGAACGACTGGCTGATCCCTATAACCGCTCGCGTATCCGGCAAAAGGTGGCCGAGGTCGGGTTCAACAATTTTGGCCGGATCGAATCCTGGCAGGATATCCGTATCGCCATTTCGCCAAATTCCGGATGCGAACCCGGCGCGACGATTGATCATATTGCCGCCGAGCGGGGCTGTGACGAGATCGACGCCATTTGCGACATCATCATCGCTGATCGGGGCGCGACCCGTATTTTGGTGCGCTGCATGTCGGAAGAGGACGTGCGCACGATTTCCGCCGAACCAACGGCACTGATCGGTTCGGACGGGCCCTGTGTCGCGCCGTACGGCATCACCGGCCAGGGCAAGCCGCATCCCCGGCTCTATGGCACATTCCCCCGCTTGATCGGGCGCTATGGGCGCGACCTCGGCCTGCTCTCGCTACCGCAGGCAATCCACAAGATGACCGGCGGCGCGGCGCGGGCGCTTGGCATGGTGGATCGCGGCATCCTGCGGGAAGGCCATGCCGCCGATCTGGTTATCTTCGATGCTGACAACATCATCGATCAGGCAACCTATGACGAGCCGCATCAATATCCCGCCGGCATCCAGACCGTGATCGTCAATGGCACGGTCGTGGTCGAGCAGGGCGAACACAGCGGTGCCCTGCCGGGCCGTTTGCTGCGGCGGCGTGGCATGGAGTTAAGTTGATGCATGTGGCCTCTACTAGTCTTAGGGCGCCAATGCCTTCACGGGGACCATTAGCGCCGAGATGACCGCTTCGGCGCCAAGTTCTACGGTTCATGATTTGCCGATGAAGTACAACGTATGACCCATCGACCCTGAAGGAAACCGGCAATAGACCGGAACGCCATCGACTGGCTAGACCTCGTGCTCTGCTGGTTTCACGTGATTGCGGCGATTTTCTGGATTGGCGGCTCACTCTATCTTCTTTGGCTCAACCGCATCTTCGCGAATTTCGAGCGGGCGACAAAGGGAGAACACGGTGAACCCTGGCTCATCGACCTGGCAGGCTCGCTGTTCGTGGAGAAGCTTAAACTTGGCCCTGACGGACTGGCGAAAACACATATCTGGTTCAAGCGCGAGACCACGCTAACCTGGGTAAGCGTGCTGCTGCTTCTGGTCATGGTCGCCAAGCCGCCCGGTGGCGGCCTTCACACCGGCGCGGACGGGGAGCCCATAGATGGTCTGACGGGTACGGCGATCATCGCGGCATTTCTTATTCTATTTTGGGGTGGCTTCGATCTGCTGTGGCGCATGCCGTCAATCCATCGGCGGTTGTATTGGGCGCATTTTCGTATGCTGTATTCGTCGGAACAGCCTTTAGCCTCACCCGACTTTTTTCGGCCGGGCCGCTTTCATTCTTCTCGGAGCGGCGCTGGGCACGCTCTTGCTGGCCAATGTCTAGTTAAGAATTCTGCCGGCGCTCCGCGAGATGAGCGAAGCGCGGGGATCCGGCCGGACAGCCGACGGTGTACTCTGCGCACGGGCCCAGGAGCGTTCGGTACACAACAGCTACATAATTTTCCACCGTCATTTTGATGCTCAGCAGCCATTATGCGGTGCTCTACGGCCATCACTTCAACTGGATTATTCTTGCCCTTCTGGTGGCGGGGTTCATCGCACTGCTCCATGTGGTCGTCAGCAGGCGGGCCGGAGTGTGGGCGTTGGGCCCTGTGGCCACGTTGGGCGTTGCCGCATTTCTTGTCAACGCGGCGCCGTCGCTGCGCGAGCTGGGGCGGTCTCGTTCACCGCCGCGCGTAACATTATCATCGCGCCCTGCTTGAGTTGTCATTCCACGGTCCCCTCGGACCGCACATTCGGCCCTGCTCCGGGAGGTGTTACCTTTGATCAACCGGAGAGCATCAAGCGCCATGCCCAACGCATATAAGGTGCGCGCCGTTGATGCTCGTACCATGCCGAGCCGGCGCGATAGCGGCATGACCACGGCTGAACGTAATCTGCTTGGCCGCTGGGTGAATGGAGGCGCAAGGCTGGAATGAGAACGGCTCATGACGGGTAAGTCAGTGCCAAGAAACGGTCTAAATCCCTCTCTGAAATGCTGATGGCACCTATTGCAATCCAACCCGCCGGCGGATTTCCTCATCCTTTAGCGAGACATCGCCGCCGCAGAATTCCGCCGCATCCTCGGTGCACAGCCAGGCAATGGCGCGGGCCGGCCACGCGGCGGGAATATGGACGGAAGGGTCCAGCTGGCTGACCGGATTGACGCCTGAGGCCCTGATGAGAACCTGCATCTCCGTCGCCACGGTGCCGGGGCTCAGGCCGACCACACGGATGCCTTGCGTGCCATATTCCAAATGGACGCTGCGTGTCAGTAACAGTGCCGCTGCCTTGGCGGAGCAATAATGGCTCCAGCCCTCGCGTACACCCGTCGCCGCGCCCGAGCTGACATTGACGATCGCGCCCCCATTCCCATGCCGGGGGCCGTCGGCATCTTGTGTGAGCATAACTGGGATCGCGGCGCGCAGGCCGTGGTAGACGCCTTTGTAATTGATGTCGGCGGCGTGGCTCCAGGTTTCAGGATCGGAGTCCGCAAGGCGCGCGATGGGTTCTATGACGCCGGCGTTATTGATCAGGATATCCAAGCCACCAAACACATCCTGGCAGCGTGCAACGGCGGCGGCGACATCGTCATAGCGGCTAACATCGCAAGGCACGGCCTCGGCCTGGCCACCGGCCCGTCGAATTTCAGCCGCGATTGCTTCGATCTCTCTTGCCGAGCGCGCCGCCAATATGACATTGACGCCCAGACCTGCTAGTTCCCGGGCGGTGGCGGCGCCAATGCCCTTGCTGGCGCCGGTCACCAACGCTGTTTTGTCCTTGAGCTCTTGCACGAAGCTCCCCTTCCCTGAAATTTAGGCTCCTACAATTGATGGCCTTTGAAACATTCAGGCCATGGCAATGCAATAGCGACATTCGGAGAAGGGGAGAACAAGGTCAATGATCCTAAGCGGCCTCCTTGTAGGCGGCACTGATCTCGAAGATATGGCGATGATTGGTGCCGCAGCAACCGCCCAGAACCTTGATTCGGCTTTACCGCGCCGTATTTTTGTATGGTGAATGCCGATGATGTCTCAAAATTCATGGTTTGGGGCATGGCTGGTCCAAAGGGCAGCAAGGGCGCGCTTTACGGCGGTAACGGAAGGTTCGCGGGCCTTTCTGGCACGGTGACCGGCGGTCCGCGCATTAAATTGCCCGCGCCCAAGAACCATGATGCCGCTTGCCGTCACGAAGTGGTTGAACGCACGCTGCCCGATTAGATTTCTTCAGACGGTGCCGCCGCCGCCGGTGCCCGCCCACCTATCTTGATCGCCACGTCGGCCATGCGAGCAGCCATAGCAGACTGGCCAGGACAATCATTGCCAAGACCCGATGAAGGTTCTCCGGTGTGGTTGAGCCGAGCACGAAGCCCGTGGTCAGCGGGCCCATCGCGGCGCCGATGTCGCGCCAGGTTTGATTGCGCGCCAAGGATTGCAGCACCGCATCGGGCGCGAACAGCGCTACCGCCGCCGGGATCAAAGTTCCCAGGGCACCGCGCGCCAGCACGATTGCAAGTGCGCCGGTATAAAGCCAGCCCAGACCCACCAATCCCAAACCAATGACGAGAAGGAAAGATGTCGCGGTCAATGGTGTGCGGACGCCGAAGCGGTCAGCGATATAGCCGGACAAGGGCGCAGCCACCATCTCGATCACCCGCCGGCCAGCGAAGAACAACCCGCCCAACAACATGGCCATTTCCAGGACGATATGTTCCGCCAGCATGATGGTAACGGTCATGGTGAAAACACCGTCGATACTGAAACCCATCCAGAAAATCAAGATATCCAGGCGATCTGGTTTTGGCAGGGCGGAGGGAAGGTCGGCGCGCGGTGTGGGTGGTTTGTCGATCCGCCGCGGCAGTTTTAGGGCGAACAGCGCACCGATGCAGGAAACTAGGGCGAGGTAGAGAAAGACCTCTTGCGGTCCAACAATGCCGGCCAGCCAGGCGCCCACGGTCAGGGCCAGCAATGGCCCAACCTGTTCGATGGCCCGGCTGACGCCAACCCGGGAACCGGTCCGCGCACGGTCGGACGCAGCATAACCTAGGGCGGCCAGCAATAGGGCGCCGTATGACAGCCCCCACAGAATTCGGGCAACCAGCAGTGCGGCCCAGCCCGCCACCAGGCCATACATGGCGGTGGAGACAATCGCCGTGACGGTGGCCAGGATGCAGAGGTTTCGTATGCCGATACGTTCGCCAAGGACGGCGATCATGCCATAGGAAAATGTCCGCACGATGCGGTTTGCTGCCAGCAGAATGCCGACCCAGGCCAAACCAACGCCGAAGGCCTCGGCATTGACGGGAAGCACGATGTAAATCAAGGCATCGCCCAGCAAGGCCAGGGACAGTGCGCCCGAGGACAGCCACAGGCTGCGCCAGCTCTTGTCCTTTGACGCGTGGGACGGTGCGTTCAAAAAACCAGCCTTTACAATTTCATGTGGCGTTTAGTTGCCGAAGACATCCTCGGCACTGGGGTTGTCTTCCTCCGGCTCCGGCTTCGCTTCCGGTTCCGCGCCAAAGATATTTTCCGCCGATGGCTCGGCCTCGGGCTCGGCTTCCGCCGGTGCCTCTGCGTCGGCCGCCAGACTGGCCGCTAAAGCTGCCTGATCATCGTCGCGCTGTGCCGAGGGCTGGCCGGATTCCTCTGCCGCGCTTAACGAGGCGGCACGCTTCTTGGCCAATTCCTTGTCGGCCTTGGCCTGCTGCTTTTCCAGCTTGTCCTGTGCCTTTTGCACCGCACCGTCCAGATCCACCTGCCTGCTCAAACCCAAGGTTACCGGGTCTTGCGGCGTAATATTAGAGATATTCCAGTGCGTGCGGTCGCGCACGGCGGTGATGGTCTGCTTCGTCGTGCCCACTAGCTTGGAAACCTGCGCATCGGTCAATTCCGGGTGATAGCGCACCAGCCAGGCAATGGCATTGGGCCGGTCCTGGCGCCGCGACAAGGGCGTGTAGCGCGGCCCCTTGCTGCGTCTTTGGGTTTCCCGCAACCTGGCGTCCGAGCGGCGCAGCCGCTGCGCGGCATCGTTGGTGCAACGGTCGATCTCGTCCTGGTTCAATTGCCCCGTGGCGATAGGATCCACACCCTTAATTCCAGTGGCGACCTCGCCATCGGCGATGCCTTGCACTTCCAGCGCATGCAGGTTGCAGAAAGCGGCGATCTGGTCGAAGGTCAGAGTGGTGTTGTCGACCAGCCAAACGGCTGTCGCTTTCGGCATCAATACTTCGGTCATCTATATGACTCCTGAATGCGGCAACCCAAAAAAACAGCCAAATATACGGCGTTTTCACACCATGCCGTCAGGGGTGGCCTTCATCGTAATAATTCTGTTAACCCCTATATAACGCGCTTCCCCGTCCGCGCCAAGAACAGCTGCATCCAGGGCGCACGGGCACGCGTAAAGGGACTGTCGGGCCATTACGCCAACGTGGCCTAGACCGTCAAGATAATCTTGCCAATATGTTCGCTGCCTTCCATCCGGGCATGCGCGCCGGCGGCATCGGCAAGGGCAAAACTTTTATCCATCACCGGGCGCACGCTGCCCTGTTCCAGCAGCGGCCAGACCTGATCCCGCAGCTCGTCGGCGATTACCGCCTTTTGCGCTACCGTGCGGGGCCGCAGGGTTGACCCGGTCACTGTCAGGCGTTTCATCATGATTGGCAGGATCGAAAAATTCGGTACTTTCGGCCCGTGTAAAACCGCGATCTGCACCAAGCGTCCTTCCACGGCCAGAGAGGATATGTTGGGAACGAAATAATCACCGCCCACCATATCAAGGATTAGATCGACACCTTCACCCCCGGTGGCCTCGGCGATCACCTCGGCGAAATTTTCCGTGCGGTAGTTGACTGCCCGCTCCGCGCCCAATTCCTCACAAGCCTGGCATTTGTCCTGATTTCCGGCAGTGGTGAAAATTCTGGCGCCAAATGCTTTCGCCAGCTGGATCGCGGTGGTGCCAATACCCGACGAGCCGCCATGGATCAGAATGCTTTCGCCACCCCGCAGGGCGCCGCGTTGGAAAACATTGGTCCAAACCGTGAAGAATGTTTCGGGCAACGCCGCCGCCTCTGCCATGCTCAGGCAACTGGGAACGGGTAGACACAGGGCGGCGGGCGCCACGCAATATTCGGCATAGCCGCCGCCCGCCACCAGGGCGCAGACCTGATCGCCCACGGCGGCCCCATCGACACTCCCATCGACTCCTGGGCCGGCGAATACGACTTCGCCCGCGACCTCCAAGCCCGGAATGTCGGATGCGCCGGGCGGCGGTGGATAGTTGCCGGCGCGCTGCATGACGTCGGGCCGGTTGACGCCGGCAGCGGCGATCTTGATCAGGACTTCGCCATGTCCGGCCTCGGGCACGGGCCGTTGCGTCGGCTGCAAGCCCTCGGGCGGGCCAAATGTGACGATTTCAATTGCGGTCATGCTTTCAGGCAGGGCGCTCATGGGCATTCTCGTTCTTTTGCAGTGGCATTTGTGGCTGGATCAAACCATTGGTCTAGTATTATGCTGCAAAATAGGCAATGGCGAGAGGCTATAATGGACACCGATGATCTGGAACCGCCCGAGGTTCCTAAAGGAAAGCCTGATCTGCAATTGATGTCCATGGAGCAGTTGCAAGACTATATTGGCGAGATGGAGGCGGAGATCGCCCGCGTACGTGCCGCGATCAAGGATAAGCAAACCGCGCACGGCGCGGCGGATGCGGTCTTCAAAATCTGAGCCACGACATATTCTAAGGTTTTGGTTTAGGCGGTTTGCTTCTTGGTACGGGCGGCATGCCGAGCGCCGGTTCGGCGTCTTTCATCTTCACCGGCTTTCGCTCCTCCACCTCATGTTCCTCTAAATCAGTTAATTCCGTTTCGGCCTCATCTGGCTTCGCTTCCTCATCCGGCTTAGCCGTTTCGTGGGCCGGCACCTTTTTCCCCACCGGCCATGATCTTGGCGCCGCCTTTATCTTTTCTTGCGGCTTGGGCTGTGGTTTTGCTTCCGATGGCTGTTCTTCTGGTTCCTGTTTCGGTTTGGGCGCTGGTTTTTCCACAGGTTTTTCCGCAGGCTTTTCTGCTGCTGCGGGCTGTGGCACCTTTGGCTTTGCCTTGGCCGGTTTGGCGAACCGTTTGCGGAGTTGGGCGCAATGATCCTTGTCGTCGATCCGAGGCGTGAACCAGCCATAGTCAAAGGGCAGCAGGGGGGCGGAAAAAATTTCGCCGTAATCGGTGGGGTCCATCAGGTCATCCTGAACTTCGATCAATGCCACCGTTACAATTCGAATGCCTGGTTGATGGCGCTTTAGAAACAGAGGCACGCCCAGATCCTTGCGAACATGGCCGTTGCCGGCGATCAACAAAGCCCCGTCGCTCTGACCGCTGGTCAGCATATGCTCGGCAAAGACCGCATCCTTGACCCGCTGGACATTGAACATGGGCGTCAGGCTGTTGCGTGGCATCATCTCGCAATGGCCCTGGAACAATTGCTCCAAACTACGTTCACGCATCCCGGCGGGCAGGGCGATGTGCAGACCCAGGGCACGCTGGCGCTTGGCAAACTTGAACGATGGCTTGCGACGGGCCAGGGCGCGGATTGCGGATTTGGGCAGGCCGGCGGCGTACATTGGCAAATGCGCGGCCATCGCCGCCTTCGCCACCGGTTGGTACATGTGCCAGGCGGGCCAGCCGCTAAGATTCCAGCCCAGGCTTTCCCCCAAGGCCTTGCCGTCACGGGAATGCTGGGTAAAATAACTATCGAGAATTGGTTGTTTTGTTTCGGGGATCATCTCCCAAATCACCGCCGGTCGGCGACCCAGGGCAATTAGTAATTCGATCAGGCGGGCCTGTAACAGATGGTGATCTGGATTGTCATGTTTTTCCCCCAACAAGATATAGGCGGCCCTGACCAAATCCTCGGCTAGAACCTTCTGGTCGACAAAACGGCCGTCCGCCGAGCGCCAAATCCGCCCGACCAGATGATGCTGCTGCAATAGGGGCGATTGCCAGGCGGGCGTCGTTTCCGTAAGGGCAGCCAGGTTCTCTACCTTTTCCAGGGGTGCGTTTTGCTCCACCCAGCCGCAACCGGTCAGGAGCGAAAGCAGCAGACAGCAAAGAAAAGGGGCGCGCCATATCATGGGCGGGGCCGCGCCCCGGTTGCCGCCCAGTCGGTTTCGGTGCTGGTCTCTGGGCCGGTAACGGACGCCGTGCCGGGTGGCGCGAACAGACCGCTCCACAGGCCCGCCGTGGCCCTTGCATCTTTTTTTTTGGCTAGCATTTCAAGCACGCATTCAATTTGCCGGCCGGCCAGCAGGCTGGCCAGAACAGTCCGGGCGTGACTGCCGCACATAATCACGTAAACCATGGCAGGTTAATTCCCGACAGATCTGGTACGGAGCTGGTGCCGTGATGGCAAATAAATCAACCTTTCGGCCACTGATGATCAAAGTATCACCGTCAATGGCCCGTCCGGAACCCGCGTGTCTCATCTGCTCCTTTGCTTCGGAGACCGCTAAACTGGCTGAGGCGCAAACTAGCGATAAGATTATAAGCAGACGGATAAGCATCGCAGCATTATCCCAAAACCGCTATTATTCACCAATCATTAACTGTGCCCTTATGCTTAAAAAATTTCTGTTTGCGGCGTCGTTAGTGGTTTGTTAATACTTTCGCCTTAAATCACATCGTGACGACACACACCCTGTCATCCTCCGGGTTGGATTATTCCAATCTGTTGACGCTTCCCTGTTGCCTCGGAGCCGCCCCGAAAAGGACAGCTCTTTTTTTATCTCTTAAAAATGGCTTTTTCAGCTGATTTTCTGAGATAATGCTGCCACTCTCCCATAACTATCAAATGGTTATGTTTTCCTACTTGACCTGGATCAGTTCGGGAACGTAGGATCCGGCCTCTACAGACGCGAGTCTGACAGGTTGAGGAAAAAATTAAAAAACGTCGGGGGATCGCCAATTTGGCGGTCCCCTATTTTTTTGATATTCCTGAATTTTGACCCGGTCATGCCGGCCGCCGCCATGGCGGCCTGGGCGAGAATAGGGTAGAGGAGGATGGCATGAAGGTAGGTTTCATCGGTTTGGGTATCATGGGCGCACCCATGGCGGGGCATTTGCAAAAAGGCGGCCATGAGCTCTTTCTCCATGACCTGGCCCCGGATCTGCCGGCGCACCTGTTGCAAAATGGCGCGGTCGCCTGTGGCAGTAATCGGGACGTGGCGGAGCAGGCGGATGTGATCATCTTGATGGTGCCCGATACCCCTGATACCGAGGCCGTGCTATTCGGTGCCAACGGCGTCTCGGAGGGTCTTGGCGCCGGCAAACTGGTCATCGATATGAGCTCCATCTCGCCCACCGCCACTACGGAATTCGCGGCCCGGATCAACGATCTGGGGTGTCTTTATCTTGACGCGCCCGTATCGGGCGGTGTGGTTGGGGCGGAAAACGCCAAACTGACCATCATGGCCGGCGGCCCCCAGGAGGCCTTCGACCGCGCCATGCCCTTATTTGAGCTGATGGGCGGCACCGTGACCCTGATCGGCACTCGTAATGGTGACGGCCAGGTCTGCAAGGCCTGCAACCAGATCGTCGTTGGTGTCACGGTACAGGCGGTGGCCGAGGCGCTTGTTCTGGCCGCCAAGGCCGGCACCGATCCCGCCATCGTGCGCCAGGCCCTGATGGGCGGTGCCGCATCCTCGATGATCCTGGAAAACCATGGCGCCCGCATGATCGAGGGTAATTTCGAGCCTGGCTTCCGTGCCGAGTTGCAGCAAAAGGATCTGAACGTCGTGCTTTCGGCGGCGCGGGATCTTGGCGTAGTGCTGCCTCTCGCAGCCACCGCCGAGAGCCTTTACAACGCCCTGAACGCGCGCGGGCAGTCAAAGGCGGACCACAGCGCAGTGGTCACCGTGCTGGAGGATCTGGCGTCTTGTCAAGTGTCGTCGAAAGGCCGAGGCCAATCATGAGCAGCGATCGCAAAACGAATTCCATCACCGGCCGCAGCGCCTTCTTGGCCCTGTTGAAGGACGAAGGCGTCACCCGTCTGTTTGGCAATCCCGGCACCACGGAACTGCCCATCATGCATGCCATGACCGAGCAGATGGAGATCAGCTATGTTCTCGGCCTGCAGGAATCCATCGTTGTTGCCATGGCGGATGGCTATGCCCGCGCCTCGGGCCAGATAGCGGCGGTGAATGTGCATGTGGCGCCTGGTCTGGGCAATGCCATGGGCGCGCTCTATACGGCCAATTTCTCCGGTTCGCCCCTGATCGTTACCGCCGGTCAGCAGGAGCAGGGCCATGGCCTGATGGAGCCATTGTTGTATGCGCCGTTGGTGCCAATCGCCGCGCCCATGGTGAAATGGGCGGTCGAGGTCACCCGGATTGAGGACCTGCCCAGGATCATGCGCCGGGCCGCCAAGGTGGCGATGACGCCGCCCACGGGGCCGGTTTTCATTTCCCTGCCCGGTGACATCCTGAATATGGAAGCGGCCATCGACATGGGTGAAAGCACCCGCGTCGATGCCGCTACGCGTCCCTCGGATACTGCCCTGGAACATTTGGCGGACCGCTTGGCGGCGGCCGGGCGTCCAGTCATTGTCGCCGGACACGAGATTGTGGCCTCGGACGCCTTCGCCGAAGCGGTGCAATTGGCTGAAATGCTCGGCGCCCCGGTTTATCAGCAGACCGTCAATGACGGGGCCCATTTTCCCTCCGAACATCCCGCCTTCATGGGCAGCCTGAACCGCAATCAGTCATACGTCCGCGAAGTCCTCTCTCCCCATGATCTGGTAATTTGCCTCGGCGCCGATCTGCTGCGCATGTCGGTCTACAGCCCTGTTGACCCCCTGCCGGCGGAGCTGGCGGTGGTGCAAATCGGCCAGCGTGATTGGGAGATGGGTAAGAACCATTCCGTCGAGCTGGCCTTGCGCGCCGACGTCAAGGAAACCATGGCTGCTCTGCTGCCGGTTTTAAGCGCACGCGGCGGGCAGGGTTTGGCGGATCGGGCCAAGGCCTCTCTGGCTGATCTGGCGACGCGCAACTGGTCAGCCCAGCGTGAGGAACAGCGGGTCAAGGCCATTGCAATGTCGGATGCCAGCCCGATCGAGCCGGAATGGCTGATGCTACGCCTGGCTGAACTGGTGCCCGAAGACGCCATTGTCGTCGATGAAGGCATTGTTAGCAGCTACAGCCTGCTGCAGTTCCTGGCCATACGTGACCGTTATGGCTATTTCGGCAATGCCTCGGGCGGTATCGGCTGGGGCATTGCGGCGGCCCTGGGCGTCCAGATTGCCCATCCCGACCGCCGGGTGGTGGCGGTATTGGGTGATGGCAGCTCCATGTATTCTATTCAGGCCCTGTGGACGGCCGCGCATCTGAAATTGCCAATCACCTTCGTGATTGCCAACAATGGCGGCTATCGGATCATCAAGGAGCGCCTTCTATCCTTCCACGGCAATGATGAATTTATCGCCATGGATTTCAAGGATCCGGCCATCGAATTTGCTGATCTAGCCCGCTCATTGGGTATGAAGGCGGAACGTATCGAGACCGGCGCTGCATTCGAGACGGCCTTTCAGGCTGCTGATGACCGTGCTGGCCCCGTTCTGTTGGAAGTGGTCGTGCAAGGCGGCAAGACCATGCAGGGTTGACTTCGTCAGTTGAACCAAAAAGGGGCTAGAACATTGAAGACTTTGGCGGAGCCAGGCGGAATCGAACCGCCGACCTCTTGAATGCCATTCAAGCGCTCTCCCAACTGAGCTACGACTTCGTAATCATACCCGCTATCAAAATCTTGCAGTTTCCTGCGACCTATCCCTTAAATCCCAGCTCCCATCACGATTTGGGTTGAGCCCGAATTATGGCACATTCAGACCCCTCGGTGTGACCGTATTGTGACAGGCTGGACCTGACGCAATGCGGCCAATAAGCCGTCCGACATACCTAGGAGGTGAAAACGACGGGCGGGGTGGGTCTAAATGGTGGAAAATAAGGACAAACGGTCTTCCGGATGAGGGCCTATCTCCAAGATTAGACCAATGGATGGCCGCCAGAGGGTCGTGTTTCCCATCGCGGTGGAATGGTGGTACGATTTTCCCGAAAATGGCCGACAACAACCTTCACCCCTCTCGAAAAGTGTTCACACGATGGGCCAACACCATTGTTCTCTTGGCTGACTCGGCATTGCTCAAAGAGGGAATTTTATGACGTCTCGTACCGCGCTGGCTTATGACACTTTGGTTCTCCACAATCCTAAGTTAGTTCTGAGCGTACTGCTCTCAATTCTGGTTTTTTTCGGCTATCACACAAAAGATTTCAAGTTGGACGCATCGGCGGACACCTTGTTGTTAGAAGACGACGCGGACCTCAATGCGTTCCGTAAAATCCGCGAGCGATATCCGAGTAACGACTTACTCGTAGTGACGTACACCTCCGACAAAGATCTCTTCTCGGATCAAGCGTTAGAGCCTTTGAAGCAACTCCGTGGAGAACTCAAGAAAGTCACCAGCGTGGACACGGTGTTTACGTTACTCGATGCCCCCTTATTCAATAGCTCGGATGTGCCGATACAGACCTCGGGCAGCGATATACCGAGCCTGGAGAAACCTGGTATCGACCGGGCTAAGGCCAAGGACGAGTTGGTCAATAGTCCCATTTACCGCGATCTTATCGTTAGCGCGGATGGCCGAACCGCTGCTCTACTGTTGGGACTGGTTGAGAATGAACAGTACAACCGCTTACTCAAGTCTCGAAACAAGTTACGGGCGAAAAAATGGCATACCGGTCTTTCGGCAGAAGAGACGCGAACCCTGAAACGCATCACCGTCGAATACGATCAGGTTCATGAATCGATAAACGAGCAACGCCACCTCGACATCGCCCACATCAGAGACATCGTCGAGCCCTACCGCCAGCATGGCGTTATACATCTCGGCGGTTTGCCGATGATCGCCGACGATATGGTGACATTCGTGCGCAACGACCTGATGGTCTTCGGGGGCGGTGTTTTCGTGTTCCTGGTCATTATTCTCACCGCCATCTTCCGGAAATTGCGCTGGATCGTGCTCCCCCTGCTCAGCTGTTTTTACGCCGGACTGATCATGATTGGCGTACTCGGATTGATCGGTTGGAAGGTCACCGTCATCTCATCCAATTTTCTCGCTCTCATGCTGATCATCACCATCTCGATGAATATTCATTTGATCGTGCGCTATCTACAGCTTCGTCGGGATCACCCTGGCGACGATCAGTTGGCGCTGGTCAGAACCACCACCCATAAGATGGTGAGACCCTGTCTCTACACCGCGCTGACTACCATCATAGGTTTTAGCTCCCTGGTCGTGAGTGATATCAAGCCGGTCATCGATTTTGGGTGGATGATGAGCGCCGGTCTGGTGGTGACGTTCGCAACCTCGTTTCTGCTGTTCCCCACGTTGCTGCTGGTGATGGGGAAAACTGGATACAAAGCCACCGCTGACAGTGACCGGTTTCTCTTACCAGCATATCTGGCCCGTCTGACAGAGTTCCAGGGCAACAAGGTTCTGGTGATGGCGGTAATGTTAGCCGTCGTGAGCGTTGCGGGCATTACCCTGCTGCGTGTCGAGAATAGCTTCATTAACTACTTCAGCGACGACACGGAAATTTATCAAGGCCTCAAGCTCATCGATGAGGAGCTCGGAGGCACGACGCCTTTGGAAATACTGATAAAATTCGAAGATGAAACCCTAGAAGAATTGACGCCAGAGGACCTTAAAAAGATGACCCCGGAAGAGATACAAGAGGAACGGGAATACATGGAAGCGCTCCGCAACAAACCGGAGTTGTGGTTTATCCCCGACAAGATTCGGGCCATCAAAAAAGCGCACAACTACCTCGACGGATTACCCGAAATCGGCAAGGTACTTTCGCTCGCTTCGCCGGTGTGGGTTGCTGAAGACTATGCTGACAAAGAGCTGGACGGAATGGAGCTAGCAATCCTGTATACCAAGGTTCCCACCTCAGTAAAAAAGAACCTCATCGACCCTTATGTCTCCATCGATGACAACGAGGCACGGCTCGTGGCGCGTGTGCTGGATTCAAAACCAGATCTGCGCCGCAAGGAGCTGCTGGAGACAGTGCGCCGTGGCCTGGGGAAGAAGCATGGATACGGGGAGCTCGCCGACTACAAATTTTTGATCAAGGACGTGACCGTGAGCGGGTTGCTCGTGCTCTACAACAATATGCTGCAGAGCTTGTTCGCATCCCAGATCAAGACCATCGGTGTTGTGATGCTGGGTATTGCAACCATGTTCCTCGTGTTGTTCCGGTCAATCACCTTGTCGGTTATAGGCATTCTGCCAAACTTGTTGGGCGCCACGGTGGTTTTGGGGGCCATGGGTTGGTCAAGAATCCCCCTGGACATGATGACCATTACGATCGCTGCCATCACCATCGGTATCGCCGTGGATAATGGAATTCACTACATCTACCGCTTCAGAGAAGAGTACGCACTTACGCACAATTACGTTGAGACCTTGCACATATGCCATTCCAATATCGGCAAAGCGGTGTTCTACACGACCATGACCATCATCTTTGGCTTCTCCATCTTGATGTTGTCTAACTTCATCCCCACTATTTATTTTGGTGTATTAACCGGGTCGGCAATGTTCATTGCCCTTTTCGCAGCACTCACAGTGTTGCCAAAGTTAATTTTGCTCTGGAAACCATTCGGTTGATGCCGGATTACACGAACACAAGGTTTGAGGCGGTTAGGCGGTAGCCCAAGAGTACCTCGTGGATTTCCCAAGACACCCCCACACCCAACCCGTATAACCCCTAGGCAAGGGCTTGGTCGGCCCCCATTGATTGGTCCAGTTTGAATGTTAGTGCATGACTGGCGGCGATTATGAGTTGCCTGATGGCTTGATCGTGCAGGACGGCGATAGCGTCATCGTCGCCCATATCGTCTACAACTACAGCCCCTTGTATGACGATTTCATCTTTGGCGATATTACGCTTGAGGACAAATCCTACATGAAGCCACGCTGAACTACCAAGGTGGAGCGGCTATGACCGATTTCTTAAGGCCGGCCGTTAACGACGCGCCGGGGCGTTTCTGATTTTTAGTAATCGCCACTGAACTTGGCAACAGCCCCCTTGCCTTCGAAAGCCTTAACTGCAGCGCGCCGGACACCGGCAACATGGAAGTGCTGGAGCGGATCGGCCCGCCGTAGCAAAAGGACAAATGGCTGACGC
>Ga0187827_10000232_pt1 | contig 88882 bp, 87 predicted proteins | sample ETNtaG_39_FD_167969 | JGI IMG/M metagenome (GOLD analysis project Ga0187827, IMG submission 167969) | Marine microbial and viral communities from oxygen minimum zone, Eastern Pacific Ocean - ETNP2014_SV_150_PacBio MetaG (Illumina Assembly) | ecosystem: Environmental > Aquatic > Marine > Hypoxic... | reverse complement strand
ATCTTCCTCTTTTATTCCCAATGTGGAGAATAATTCCCTTAGCACCGAGTCATATTGATTTCTAGCATCATCACCTTCCAAGAAGAGAATTGCTTTCGACCCTTGTCCAACCAAATCAAACACTATTTCAATTCCGGGATGGGTGGTCTCCCTTCCGCCCGTATGCTCATCATGGTAACTTTGACCCCATGTTTTCTTCACAATTTCATAAGAAATCGGTGACCGGAGTTCATAATTAATGGTACCATACCTAGGCCACTTAACATACTCAAACTTGACTTGATTGCTCGTCCCATCTATTGTTAGAGATCGCTTTCTATCAATAAATGATAAACAGATAACTCCAACGCCACCAAACACTAAGAATTCAATAATCAGCATCGGCCATTCAAAGTTAGGATAAGGATCTTCATCGAGATATGCAGGAACCACATCACCCAAGATGGCTACTATGGGGGCCATAATGAAAAGGAAACCTACAACAAGTAACACCAAATCGAATATTTGGGTGAATATTACTTCTGACGATGATTTCTTCTGCCCATCATGTAATGAAATCTTAGATTGTTGAGCATTAATAATAATGTGTTCTGGATCATTAAACCAGAAAAGCGGGTAGTTTTCCCATTCTCCGGTATGGTGATTCCATTGCTGGCGAAGGCCAAGCTCTGTGAATGGAATCTGGATGCCTAGTATCTTCATAGGTTAAACCATTAAGATTCATTACTTAATGTTTACATTCTATTAAACAATCAGTGACTCAAAGCACAATATCGGGGCCTTCTATGCAAACTCTTTCCGAGCGCATTGTATCAATGATTCTAGAAACAACTTCTGGTGCTAGAGCCTCAGGTGCATGCACCCCTGGAGGTAGCATATTTGGATTATCAAGCCAAGCCTGTACGCATCCAACTGTGACTAATCCTGTTGTACGTGCCATTGACGAACCATCATCCCCGCCGTAGTCACTCACTTCCCATCTCATACAATTCCCATCACGATCCGTTGCTGTAACTTCCATCCAAGTGAACTCAGGTGTTTTCGGGTTGAACCACCACTCGTGAAGCAATTTTTCTTCATTCAAATCTCCGGAATCTCTCTCATCAATGTATTTCTGAATGTGACCAGGCCACCTAACAGTGTACTCAGACATCTCAACTGCGGGTATAGAATTCAGAACAGAACGCAGTCCATCAGTAAGGAAGGCTTCCATCTGCCCTCTTTCAGGAACTTCAATCATGTGTCTTTCAGACAGGGCAGGGAGGGTAACCTGCTCTCCTTCTCTGACAACTCTCGCTGGGCGTGTGTATTCTGCAATAACGTCTTTCGGCGAAAAAGGAGCCATGTAGTTCCAGTTTCCTGTTGGACCTGTTGGGTTCCCACCAACACGAACCTCAGCCTTCTGAAGAGGCCCCATGACTCTGTAGGCTTCTGCCAATAACATGTTTGAGAGTCCAGGTGCTATTCCTACATCCCAGAGTACTCTAGCACCCCAATCTCTTGCCTTTTCATCGTCTCTGTCGGCAGTAAGCTCGCTGAAACTAAGATCTACGGTGGGAATTCCTGATTCAGCCATTATTGTGGTGATTGCATGGCCTATGTTTCCTGGCAGCATATTCACTGCAATATCCACGTGATCATATTCAACATCAAGTTCCTCACATGCTTCTTGTGCATCACCCTGGTGAATGGTAATATTTGGATAACCTACTACCGCACCACTAGGGTTGAGGTCATGAACGTGAACCTCGTGTCCACTATCTGCCAATTTCTTTGCAACAAATGACCCCACAAGCCCAGCTCCGAAGCAGTGGATGACAGCCATACTTACCGGGGGTGGTGTTCGATATAGAGGGCTGTCGGTTGGCACTTTGTAGGTCTTTCATAGCGATTAGTTGATTGAGGAGTGCATACGCGTCGAGGTGTGGACAACAGTACTCGCATTGATCCATGGGCGTCGCAACAGTCGACAGACTATGCGCGAATTAGAGACCAATTCGGTCTAGGGAGTATTGATGTTAGTCGCATACCAAACCCCAGTATGCTACATCGCAGAGGTATTGTTTTCGCTCACCGTGATCTCGATGTGGTACTCGGATGCATGGAACGTTCAGACCCATTTGGGGTACTTACTGGATTAATGCCAAGCGGAAAGATGCATCTAGGCCATTCTATGGTAATAGATCAAGTTCGCTGGTTCCAAGAACAAGGTGCGGATATCACAGTAACAGTAGCCGACTTAGAAGCACTTGCAACCCGTGGAACTAGTTTGGCCAAGGGTCGTGAAAATGCAATTAGCGAATACATTCACAATTACGCTGCACTTGGTCTCGACCCGGATTCCACAAATATCTATTTCCAGAGCAGTCGTCCAGCAGTTCAACGCCTTGCTTTTACTCTAGGAAGGCGAACAAATCTGTCAGAGTTTGAATCAATTTATGGATTCAAAGGAGATACTAATCTAGCCCACGTTCAAGCACCATTGATTCAGGCTGGCGACATTATTCATCCTCAATTGGAGGAATTTGGTGGGCTTCGTCCAATTGTAGTACCTGTAGGGGTTGACCAAGACCCTCATCTTCGGTTGACTAGAGGAATTGCAGGCAAGACTCATTGGTTCAATGTCAAACCGCGCAAGAATGGTGGAATCACAGTCGCTTTATCTGTTCAAGATGGAAACAAAGAAATTTTTGGAGTGGCCTCCAATGGTAGAGTTGACCGCACAACTAGAGATGGCATATTTGAGAAATTAAAGGCCAGTATCGCCCCTATGGGATACTCAGATTTCATTCCTAATCCAAAGCATGGGACTCTAGACATACCAGGGGCAAAAGTAGAGGATATAGCTCAAGTTCGTATGTGTGTACTTTCCCTTGAAAGGCAACTGGGAGGCATGGGACTAATGCCTCCATGCTCAACATATCATCGGTTTGCAATAGGTATGACTGGCGACAAGATGTCTTCTTCACAACCCGAAACCACGATTTTCATGGATGATTCAATCGAATCGATGACTAAGAAAGTGAAGAAGGCATATTCGGGCGGCCAACCCACTGTTGAAGAGCATAGAATTCACGGTGGTGATTGCTCCAAGGATGTAGCATTTCAGTATCTTCAGTTCTTCTTTGAGTCCGATGATGCTGAATTGACTCGCATTGCTAGGGACTACGAATCTGGGAGATTACTTGCAGGTGGGATAAAACAAATCTGTATTGATCGCGCCACTGAGTGGCTAACAGACCTGTCCGAAAAGAGAGACATGTGGACAGATAGGTTGGATGAATTCCTTGCACCCGATGCCCTTTGAATATTTATTCGCTCAAATCTGAGGAATCAATAACTGGAATTTGAGGACCAATTTCTAGACCAGCAATCTCTTCATCGCTCAAATCCCAATTCTTAGCATCCTTATGGAGAATTTGCGAGTGCCCCATCGGGTCTAATAGTAAAATTTCAGCAATTTCTTCTCCATTTTTTATTAAATTCAACTTTGAAATTAATTCTTGACATGCTCCAACAGTATCAATTTCTTCTTCTCCTTCAAGCATAGCGGAGCGTAGAATAATACCTATCGCATCTTCAAATCGATTAAGAACGCCTTCAATGTTTGAAATATAGCCTGTTGCATTATCGCCGGGTTCAACTTCAAGACCTAATTCAACGATTCTAACTGTGCATGAAGAAGAGCGGACAACACGTGTATTCAGATGATTTTTTTCACTGATGTTCATTGACCAAGCACTTGCCTTCTTTCCTTCTGCTGGAATAAAATCGGTGTGCCTCCATCCACAGGAGTCACATACAAGTGTCATTTCTGTGTGTTCACCAAAATAAGGGATTTCTGAATTATGGACAATTAATGTCAGTCCTGCCTCTGAATGACAAATAGGGCAATTCTGTTCGATAGTGCTCTCCATCTTGATGCACCTCAGAACCGTGATTTTTCAGCCACTGAAATGTCAAAAGATGCCGGAAGTAGCAAGAGTCGATTTTGTCCAATGCGAACTAATTCACCCATCAAATCGTTTTCAATAAATGTCTGCATCCTATCTACAGCAATCCGTAGTTCAGTTTCAACAGCAATTAATCGACTCATTTCTAGAATTACAATATCTCCATCAGATATCCAGTCTAAGATTTGAGGGATTCCAGTTAGATCATCTAATACAGCACGACGAACAATCACATCTCCTTCACCACGAACTACTGGGGCATCGACATACAATTCCCCTAGATCGTGGTAATCCTGTCCGACATCAATGGATTTTGCGCCCCTTACATTGGGTAAACTAGGCATCTCAATCCAACGAGGTTCATCTCTCTCCTCTTTCGCCACGACTTAATGGCGTTGTTCATTCCCCTTGAGTAATACGGTCAAAAGTGGGTCCAGATGTAGGGATGCAAATACTACATCCTTTCATCCCAGCCTCCCGTCGGATTGATAAGGGGCCCGAATCGAGTGGTTATTGCTGGGAATGTCTCCCAAGCAGGTGAATTGGTATGGATGCGATTACTGACGCTGTGAAGACAGGCACTAGCACTATTGGAATTACATTTGACGGAGGCGTTGTTGTTGGCGCTGATCATCGTGCTACTATGGGGCATTTTATTGCTAACAAAAGTGTCCAGAAACTGTTCAAAATATCCAATAACGTTGCTCTTACTACTGCCGGATTAGTCGGTCATGCACAATCATTATCTCGCACATTGGCTGCTGAACTTCGATTATATGAGCTAAAACGCAGCCAACCAATGACTGTACGTGGTGCAGCGACCCTAACTGCAAACATTCTAGTCGGCCGCCCACATTATGTCCAACTCCTGATTGTTGGTACCGACAAAGATGGCCCCAGTGTCTACAGTATTGATTCTGCAGGCGGGGCAATACCAGATTCGTACTGTGCTACTGGTTCGGGAAGTCCATACATGTATGGTGTTCTTGAAGACCAGTACAAAGATGGAATGACAGAGAATCAAGCATTGAAGGTTGCTGCCAAATCTCTTTTGGCATCCGCTCAAAGAGATGCTGCAAGCGGTAACGGAATGGATTTGGCTGTTATTACTATTGATGGATTCAAGAAATTATCTGAGTCCGAAGTATCAAAGCTTCTTTCTAACCTTTGAATTATTACTCCACGGCTTCGTGCCGCATACCCTAGTTTAGGGTTGTCACAAGGGTGGAGATTTACCTAGATGGTGATTTTATGAGACTGACTTTAGCCGAAGTGAAGCAGAGAGTATCAAAGATAGTACCTGAGAATATTGATTATGAAGTAGATTTAGAAGCGGGTTCTATAGCAATTATAACGCCACAACCTGAGTTATTCAGTAGTCCTGGTCAATCACTAACTGTAAAAATCGCAAAGAATATCAAGAGAAGAGTAATTGTCAGACCCCATTCCAGTATTCTTGCCGATGAAGCGGAAGTTAGACAGAAGGTCAATGAGATAATTCCTCCAGAGGCCGAAGTCCGTAATATTTGGCTCGATCCTGCCCTCTCAGAAGTCATCTTAGAGTGTGATGATCCGGCCGCAGCGGTTGGGCCCAAAGGCATACATATCAAGAATCTCAGAGATGAAATTGGCTGGCTAATTTCAGTAGATAGAGCTCCTGCTTTCGAAAGTAGAACCCAACATGATATCAGGAGATATCGTAAAGAGATGGCTGATGAAAGAAAAGCACTATTGCGCAAATTCGGCACTCGAATCTACCGTCCAAAAAGATCTGGAGAGTCTTGGGTTCGAATTACAGCCTTGGGTTCATATCGTGAAGTTGGTAGGGCTATGCATCTTCTAACTACTAATGAATCTAGAGTATTGATTGATTGCGGTGCAAAACCTACTATGAATAGAAATGAAGTTCAACCATTTTTCAACGCTCCCGAGTTGCTTCCTCTTGACAACCTAGATGCGATTGTACTTACTCATGCGCACGTCGACCATATTGCTATGCTCCCAGTCTTATTCCGCTATGGATACAGAGGTCCTGTTTATTGCACACCACCGACTCGGGATTTGATGACTTTACTTCAGATGGATTACATCAAAGTCGCTCAGGCCGAAGGCTCAGAAGCACCTTACTCCAAGGCTGATATCCAAGAATGTATCAAGCATGTTGTAGATATTCGCTGGGGTGATAAAACAGACGTCGCTCCTGATGTTAAGGTGACGTTAGAGAATGCGGGCCACATTCTAGGCTCTTCTAGTGTATACATGCAGATTGGTGAGGGTAATTCTGAGCACAGATTATTATTCTCTGGCGACATCAAGTATGAACGCTCATGGTTATTCGATGCAGCAACTGTTAGATTTCCAAAGGTTGAGACCTTGGTAATTGAGTCCACATATGGTGGCCCTCAAGATTTCCAACCAAATAGGCAGGATGCCACGCAGGAATTACAGGATTTAATCCGCCTAGCACTTTCCCGAGGTGGAAAAATTTTCTGCCCTGTCTTCGCAGTAGGGCGTTCTCAAGAAGTAATGGTTGCCATTGATCAATTATTCAAATCTGGTGATGTCAAACCCGTTACTGTATGGTTAGATGGAATGATCTCTGAAGCCACTGCAATTCATGCTAGCCATCCGGATTTCCTTAATCGTGATTTACGCTCTAAAGTTCTGAAAGGAGGTGATCAGAACCCGTTTAATTCATCTTGGTTTAAGCAAGTTGATAGTCGAGACCAGCGTGAGTCACTTCTTTATGATCCATCTCCATGTATTGTTCTTGCAACATCTGGAATGATGACTGGTGGTCCAATAATTGAATACTTCAAACACTGGGCTCCTGAAACAAACAATACACTTTGCTTCGTTGGTTACCAAGCCTCCGGGACTCTTGGCCGACGTCTTCAACAAGGTCATGCCGAAGTTCCTTTGATGGACAAAGGTAAGACACACATGATTCCCGTTGGTTGTAATGTAGTTACTATCGATGGATTCAGTGGGCATTCAGATCGTAGACAACTAATGGATTACGTAAAGGCTCTGAATCCGACTCCAAGGAAAATCATTTGTCACCATGGCGACCCAAAGACCTGCAACGCTTTCCGCCAAGGTCTTAGAGATGAGTTCCGAGTCCAAACCTACGCTCCTGCTAATCTTGAAACTCTGCGTCTAAAATGATAATTGATTACATTACAGGAATGTCAAATCCAGCCTCTTCGGGATTTGGAGCCTTAGCCTGGTTTTCTATTCCTCCTCCTTCAGTTTCATCTTCAACGAATTTTATTTCTTCATCGATATTTTTCAATTGGCTGAGTATTTTAGTGCTAAATACAATACTTAGTGCAATAGGCATTAGCAGAAGATAAGTCCAAACCTCCATTGTAAGTGATTCTTCTCTAATCAAAGCTCTAAGCGATAGTCCGAATAATAATGCAAATCCAATCCACCCAGCCGTCGCACGGACTGATTGCATGATGTACCGACTGTATGCTGATTCATGATTCTGTTTGAATAAGCATCTGTGAGAAAACTATTGAACCCTGAAATATAGCAAGGTATGTGGAAGAGGACGAAGTACGTTGGCTACTGATCAAATGTCATTGTGGTAATTCATTTGGAAGTAGGGCTGGTTCGAAGTCTAGTTGCGCCCGTTGTGGTGAATCTAAACGATTAGTTAGCAAAAGTTCCCATTCTAATTCGGCAGAACTTTTCCGTGCTGTGTCTTCAGCGAATCTTCCCGATGAAATTCGCGAGGAGGTAGAGAAACGTCTCAATAAAGAGAAAACAAAAAGAAATCAAAATCAACGTGTTGGTGTGGAAAAAATACACAGTATAATGCTAGATTCTACAAATTCAGATGGAATTTTGACTATGGATAAGTTAACTCAAAAGTTAATGGACAAGGGAGTTGAAAATCCAACGGCAGAAGAAATTCTAGGTATGGCTGAGGCTCAAGGTGTGATAATTCGTTCTGCACCTAATTCTTGGCTTTGGCTTTAGTCAAATCCATAAGTGGTTCATTGGTGGCCCGAATACCCACGGGCCTGTGGGTTAGTCTGGTCTATGCTTGTTCGTTTGGGACGAACAGACTCTGGTTCAAATCCAGGCAGGCCCACCATCATATTCACTTAGAGGAATCTATAATCCTCAAGTTAATTTGTTACAAACTTTTGAATGGCTTCTATGTCGAACAATGAAACTGCTACACTTAGCGCCTCATCTTTAGTGAACCACCGTGCCTCTTCAATTTCATCATCCTTCGGGACAATCTCATTTGCGGGTATATCTGCTTCACACAGATATGTGAAGGATAACCAACATATTCCATCTGGAGTGAAAATTTCTTCTCTTACCAGCGCTGTGTCTTCTCCTTCGGTCGCAACACCCGATTCACCTTGTGGATCGGAAATCTTGATTCTAATTCCAAGTTCTTCTAGTGCTTCTCTTTCTGCTCCAGATCTTGGATGTTCAGCATAATCTACGAAACCACCGGGTAGAGTCCAGCATCCTGTGAAGAATCCTCTAGTTACTTTTGCCATTAGAACTTCTTTCTGCGGATTAATAATCACAACTTTGCTAACCACTCTATGTAAGGTTCTGTATACAGATTCACGAGCAACTGGGTCGACTTGATTATCACTAATCACAGCATCTTTCCAAGCCCATTCTTCTGGCCAAGTTATTTCCGGAGTTGCAACTATAATTTCATGCATATATTCCCCGAGTCGAAATCTATTGGTCCTCTTCGTATTCCACGTGAGCCCCATTTCAGAAGCTTCTTCTGGTGTTGGTAAACGAATTGAATAGCTTCCTTCTGTAGTAGAGGAGCGGCCCATTCGTGGTATTGCGGGGCCACTTCCATCTAAATTGACAAGTAACAACTTCCCATCGTGTTCGAGATGAATGTGACGGCGAGTGTCGTTCATCAGTCTGTGTGAGTGTAGTCCGGCCGATGAAACCAACGGCTCAATATCCAAGCAATCAGATTAGTTTGTGATTAATTGTGGCACCTGTTGCCTACAAAAGGTCGCTCACTGCATCTCGTTCTCCGATGAGTGCCGCGACATTTTCGTCAATCTTCGCCTGCGCGAACTCGTCAACAGTGAGGTCATCCACCACAATCACCTCTCCGCCCTCACAACGACATGGGAAACTAAACACTAGCCCCTCAGGTACTCCATACCAGCCCTCCGAAGGGAGTGCGACGGACACGATACGTCCGTTCGAGCCTAGCCACCAGTCGCGCATGTGGTCCACGGCAGCTGAAGCTGCAGATGCGGCGGAAGATGCACCGCGCGCCATTATAATCGCCTTTCCACGAGTAGCGACAGTATCGAGGAAGGAGCCTTCAAGCCAATCACTTTCGAACAATTCAGTTGCCGGGCGACCATCGACGGTCCCAAAACGTGGATCGGGGTACATTGTATTGGCGTGATTACCCCAGATGAATACATCGTGAACCTTTGAGGCTGGGACGCCGGCATGCTGTGCCATCAGACCCACCGCACGGTTCTGATCAAGGCGGGTCATAGCGGTAAATTGTCGAGAGGAAATGCCCGGTGCATTAGCGGAGGCGATTAGCGCATTGGTATTGCAGGGATTGCCCACCGTGAGCACTTTCACATTGCTTGAAGCGACCGCATCGATTGCCTTACCCTGACCTACAAAGATAGGTCCGTTGGCTGCAACGAGGTCTGCTCGATCCATGTCTTTTGTTCGCGGCCGGGATCCAACAAGGAAAATCGCTTCGGTTTCGTTAAACGCAATCTTTGGGTCATCGGTGCCGATAATATCGTGTACCAACGGAAACGCAGAGTCTCTCAGTTCCATTATCACGCCATCGAGTCGCTGCATTCCAGGTGGAATCTCAAGTAACTGCAGAATGACTGGTTGATTGGCTCCAAAGCAATCACCGCTTGCAATCCGCCACAACAAGGCGTATCCAATATTTCCAGCGGCTCCGGTGACGGCAACTCGTATCGGTGTTCGTATTTCCTTCTCTGCAGTAGGTCGCATTAGATATCCTCAATGGGGGGGGTTAGAATTCAACCCTTAGCCTTTAGTGAGCGAATACTTCAACACATCTTTGAGTAAGTGTAGGAAATACACCATCCGTTTGATTCAATAATCTCGTTCTAGTCGAGTAACATATCCTGCTTGAGCCTACGGCTCAGACGGTGGTGTGTGATATTGTTGAGACTTGGAGTTCTTACAGAGCCTGAAGGAGAAAATCGTGTGGCAATAGTGCCTAAATCGGTTAAGAAATTGACTAAGGCCGGATTTGAAGTAGTCATCCAATCAGGAGCTGGAATCGCTGCTAGTTACTTAGATTCTGAATACGAAAATTATGGCGGCATCATTGTTGAACGTAACGAGGCAATTAGTGCCCCTGTCTTAATCTCAATTCATCTTCCCAATGTGTCTGAATTAAGCCAAGGACAGATAGTCGCTTGTGTCGCTGACCCATTCCGTAATCCACAGAATGTGCAAGGATGTCTAGATGCTAAGGTTGTTTTACTGTCTATGGACATGATTCCTAGAAGATTATCTCGTGCTCAATCAATGGATGTTAATTCTAGTCAAGACAATCTTGCAGGATACAAGGCAGTTCTCCTTGGAGCTGCTTCTGTAGCACGAGGGATTCCTATGATGACAACATCTGCTGGAACTGTACGTCCTGCAAAAGTAGTCGTTATGGGTAGTGGAGTAGCAGGATTACAAGCTATTGCCACAGCCAAGAGATTGGGAGCTATTGTTTATGCTTCTGACGTTAGAAAGTCAGCAGCAGAGCAAATCGAATCCGTGGGAGGTCGATTTATCGAAGTTGATGGTATGGATGACTTTGAGGATGAATCTGGTTACGCTAAACCGCTAACTCCTGAATTTATTCAGAAGGTTAACGATACAGTTTGTGGCGTTGCCAGTGAAGCAGATATCATAATCACAACTGCTCGGATTTTTGGTCGTCCAGCACCTATTACCGTTCCAAGTTCTGCAGTTGCCAACTTCAAGACTGGTGCAGTAATTGTTGATATGAATGCCGATGTAGGTGGAAATTGTGAAGATACTAAGGCCGGTGAAGTTTACACGACAAAAAATGGAGTAATTATTGTTGGCACAACAAATTTACCTGGAACATTGGCCAACACAGCATCGATGTTGTATTCGAATAACTTAACCACATTCATCACTTCAATAATGAAGGATGGCGAATTAATAATATCAGAAGAAGATGATGTTTTGGTCGGCGCTCCTGAAGGTTCTGATTTCCATGTTGCAGGAATGGGTGGCGTATTGATTTGCTCTGAAGGACAGATGCATAGTAAGCAAACTCGTCTAGGAGGTGTTCTCTGATGGATCCTGCCATGCTTATCGGTTCAATCACTCTATTCGTGCTTTCGATTTTCCTTGGTTTTGAATTAATTACTAAGGTTCCAGCCACCCTACACACTCCTTTGATGAGTGGTGCTAATGCAATTTCTGGAATCAGTATTGTCGGTGCTCTAATTGGTGCTAACGTCGCATATTCGGGTGGTGACACTCTAGTCAGTGGATTACTTGCTTTTGTTGCAGTAGTTCTGGCCATGATTAACGTTGTAGGTGGATTTGCTGTTACTAATAGGATGTTGAATATGATTGCTGGAAAAAAGAGGAGGGATAAGTGATGCTAGGCGATTGGGTTAGTATTGGTTACCTGTTTTCGGCAGCACTTTTCATATTTGGATTGAAGCAACTGGGGCATCCTCGAACTGCACCTCGTGGAAATCAACTAGGTGCAATGGGCATGTTAGTGGCCGTCCTGACCACAGTTGCAGAAATGCAATTGGGTGATGGCATTGAAGGCTGGATTCTTATCGGCTCAGGATTACTAATTGGTTCACTAATTGGAGCTATTATGGCCATTCGAGTTGAAATGACAGGGATGCCAGAGATGGTGGCTCTGTTCAATGGCTTTGGTGGAGCAGCATCTGCATTAGTTGCACTTTCTGAATCTTGGAAATATATCGAGGACTCTAGTCTGGAATTACCAACAGGCTTGGATTTGCAAGTCGTTGTAGTCGCTGCCGGACTGTCTGCATTAGTAGGTTGGATGACTCTTACTGGTTCCTTACTTGCAATGCTGAAACTCAAGGGCGGCGTGGAGATATTTGGCAAATGGATTCGTACACCAACGTGGGGTCCAGAATGGCTCAACCCAATCAAGGCAATACTTTTCTTTGGAGTTTTAGGGCTCATCTATCTTTCAATTGATGATCCAACTAATACAGACTATCTCTTTGCAATCATAGGCATATCTTGCATACTTGGTGTGTTTTTGGTTCTTCCAATTGGTGGGGCTGACATGCCTGTAGTGGTATCACTACTCAATTCACTATCGGGTATTGCAGCAGCATTTACTGGATTTATAATTGGCAACAGTGTTCTAATTGTTGCGGGTTCGCTTGTTGGTGCTAGTGGTTTAATCCTCACATTCATCATGTGTAAGGCAATGAATAGGGAACTAAAGGATGTCTTGTTCAAGGCCTTTGGAGGTTCAGATAAGGAACAAGTAACTCGTACTAAGGTTGGTAGTGATGCTGATGAAGTTGCGATGATGGTTGATGGGGCACAGAAGATTATCATTGTCCCTGGTTATGGTATGGCAGTAAGTCAGTGTCAACATCAAGTGAAGGAGTTCGCAGACTTGGTATCGGAAAAGTTCGATACAGAGGTAAAGTATGCTATTCATCCAGTAGCAGGTAGGATGCCCGGTCACATGAATGTACTTCTTGCCGAAGCAAATGTGCCTTATGACCAACTCATTGAGATGGATGAAATCAATCCAGAACTACCTGAAGCAGACATTGCTCTAGTCATCGGTGCTAATGATACTTGCAACCCAGCTGCTCGAACCGGAGAAGGTCCTCTAGCAGGTATGCCAATCATAGATGTGGATCAGGCAAGCACTGTTGTGATCATCAAGCGCAGTCTTTCCGTAGGATATGCTGGAGTGGACAATGATTTGTTTTTCATGGATAAGACAATGATGCTCTTTGGGGATGGGAAGAAGATGATGAATGAGTTGAATACCGCAGTTAAGGAGCTCTAAAATCTCCGCCTCCCTTAGGGAGGCGAGCGAGCAACGGTTATGAGATTGATAACGGTCGAAGAGGCGTAGGTGATAGCATGAGTAACCGAACTCCGCGATTCATGATAGCAATATTACTTGTTGCTTTATTGGCGATTCCAGTAATTGCCAATAGCCAAGGCCCCCCTGCAAAAAATTCTGAAGATAATGAAACATCACGTTATGGATGTACTTGTCATGGAAATGGTGCGACTGGTGACCGAGCTGTTGTAATGATTACTGGAGTGCCTGTAATGTATGATTCAGGGGAATCATATCAAATGACCATCACAGTAGCAGATTCATTAACGCTTGCTGGAGCAGATGGCAATACTAAGGCTGGTTTCTTACTTTCATCTTCAGGTGTTGGCGATTTCACTTGGGAATCTTCTCAAGATCTTAGAGATGCTGAAGATAATGAAGACGATGTTTCTCACTCTGCTACTAGCAATGGAGTGTGGGTGCTTACTTGGAGCGCCCCTTCGGAAGATGTTGGAGATATTCATTTTTGGTTAGTTGGTAATTCTGTAGATAATAGTGGCTTACCTGATGAGGGTGATTACTGGAATACTCTGACGTTTTCAATCCTTGCTCCCGGAACTATAGAGGTGAATGATGATGCAGCGACTCTTGAGACTCGAACAATATCAGTAGGCGACTATGACACCTTATTTGTCATTGAGGAATCAGATGCGGAGAAGGAAGCAAAGCACCAAGAGGAATTATCCAATACAATATTTGAGAAAGGAAATCTCTTCTATTGGACCTCACTTACTGCACTAATCGTTGGTGCTGTATTTCAGCGAGAGATTATGGAAAGACGCTACGAAACGGGCCCTGAATTCTTAGCCATGGAATTGGCCTATCCTCAAGGGCTACGTCGGGGCATAATTGCATTATTGACCTTCGTAGTAGCAGTGAACTGGACTGCAAACGGAGGTCAAAGTGATTTCATCATAGGTGCTACATTCTTTGTATCTGCTTGGGCTGCCTATGGAGTCTACAGAACGATTCGTTCAGCCAAAGCAGAGCAAACAGTTCATGACGTGATGTAAAATGACGCTTCGTGTTTCTTCTGACCGGAATTCACCGGTCAGTGAGCACTTCTCCCATCTCCACAATATTATTCGAAGGATTACTTTATTACTTCTTTTTGTTTTGGTAATATGGACTTATTTCGTCGATGATATACTTGTTTCTTGGTCTTTGTCCCATTCTCCATCAGGAGCATTGTCAATTTATGGACCATATGATTGGTTAGAAATTCGTTGGACTGCTATTTTTCTACTTGCTCTAATTTGCATTCTTCCTTTTTTGTGTATTGAATTAAGAAAATTCGCTCGCCCTGGACTACTTCCTCGAGAAAGAAAATGGTTAGATATTTTCTTGTTAGTAAATACTCTAATATTACCGGTTCTTCTTTGGTATGTGTGGTTTGTCATGATTCCTATTTTTGTAATTGGAGCCACTACTATTGACTCTATCGAAAATGTAAATGCTCATTATGATGCAAAAGAATTATTTTCACTCGCAAGTGGAATTTCTTGGATATTGTTAATTGGTTTCGTAACCACCCTGTCATTTAGTTTAACTCGACTCCTAGGTATTATTGATGATTCCAGGTCACTTTTCTCAACTAAAATTGCTTTAATATGCGGAGGGATTCTAATTCTTACATTACCTAATGTGTTCGAAGGCCTGAGGGTTGTAATCTCAGTCTCTACTATCCTATTGGCTGATACTATTTCTAAGACAGTTCCTTCCGCTACTCTTGGCTCAAGAAATTTTTCCATTTCTCCCAAAATATCTAGAGGAGGCATGGAGGAAAGAATAGCAATTATTGATTGTTCATGTGAAGGAGCATGTCCTCCTCTCTCTAAAGACTCCAAATCTAAAGGAATTGCATTACCAATTTGTTCAGCATTATGCTTGGAAAAATTGGAGCAAGATGCAATAGTGGAATTGGCAAAGTATTCTGGTTTGACTGAGATTGTTATAACAGGTTGTAATAGTGACCCTATTCCAACCAATGTTCGCTCTTCATTGGATTCTTTAGGTGTCAAAGTTCGAGGATTAAGTTGGATGGATGAACCACTAGCATGGGATGAAGGTTGGAGAACTCAATCAATTGCAGTTTTTCTTTCGCAATTCACTGAATCATCTGACAATTGATTTGTTCAGGCTCACATACCCGTTCCCTTCAAGGGAATGAAATCATTCGTAGGTCTAATGGAGGTATGGCGAGTAGTCGTGGGAGTTATTCTACTTCTCTGTGCTAGCCTTATTCAGTTGAATCCAAATTTGGTTGATAATTGGACAGAAAATTCCAATAGTGATGCTGAACAAGAAGATTATCGTTATACTCTCATCCAATCTGAAGAAAGGTGGCTTGTATTACCTGTTTCATTTTCAAATAATAATGTCGATATTTCTAAGATAGAACAATTATTCTCCGGCGAAGGTTCAGCAGAGGAATATCTTTCACTAATGACAAATGGTGCGACAGAATTAGAAGTAGAAGTCAAAGATGTTTGGAAAACCTCTTCTCCAGTTAAACAATGGGGTGAGGACGTAGATGGAGAAAGGGATTATGGATCAGATGGAAATGGCGTGGAAAGTCTAGTTAATAGTGTGGTTTTTGACGTTCTTAGCGAAGAAGATTTGAGTCCATGGGATTTGAATAATGATGGAGTAATAGATCGCCTTCTTTTGATTCATTCAGCCCCACCTCAAGAAAGTACAGGGAACTCTAATTCTTTTTGGAGTCATTTTTCTCTAATGGATAATCCTATAGAAATTCAGGATTGGCGAATTGAACATTATGTTGTTGCTTCGATAGATTCAGGACTTGGAACAATCGTTCATGAATCTCTTCATTCCATGGGTGCTCTAGATCTCTATGACGTTCATGATGAGCTTCCAACTAGTAATTGGAATGGTGTTGGTGATTGGGGAATTATGGCTAGTGGAAATTGGAACGGCGAGGGGGATATCCCTGCCATGCCAATTTCTTCAACATTGGATTTGATTGGAGTAAACAACTCAATCGAAGTCGATACTAGTATTCAATCTTCATTTGAATTATATCCTCTTACTGATGGTGGGTTCTCATTGAAAGTCCAAATTGCGACAAATGAATGGATTAGGTTTACTTTTCGAGGAGGTACTGATTTTGATTCCTCATTACCAGGTTCGGGGATTCTTGTCGAACATCAAAATCGTAATTTTGGGGATGAGTCGGATAACTTGGTTAACACAAACCCTAATTTTCCATGGGTCAAAATTATCGAAGCAGATGGTGACTCTGCATTAGTAAGAGGAAAAGATTCCGGAGCAGCTTCTGATACCTTTGTTGAAGGGAATATATTGGGTTCTATGGGTATGCAAATTAGAGATAGCCAAGGCAGGCTTGTCACTTGGTCAGCTTCTATTGATGAGTTAAATTCTTCTTCTGCAATTGTATCATTTACACCAGTATCACAGGTGCCTAATATCGAAGTCCAATTATCCTCAGGACACCTAGAAATCCTTGAAGGTGAATCAATAACGGCACAAGTCAGTTCACCTATTTCTTGTGATTTACAAATAGATCTACATTCCTCGGAATCTTCTGCTAGCCAGGGTCCTAGAGTTTCTCCTATTGAGGCTGGAGATTCTACAATTGTAATTTTATCCGCCTCTCAAATTACTAGTAGTGCTGGATATCTTCGTGGATCTATTGGATGTGAAGGGGAAGGTTCTTGGGATATCGACAAAGATTGGTATCAAATTGGCCATCGTTTAGAGACAAATACTCTTGAAGCACTAATTGCTTCGGACGGCCCTTCTTCTGTAACCTTTCAACCCGGATGTATTGGAGATGGTGCTAGGTCTTACTCAATTGCAATTGATGGAGCTGCATCAAGGATAGCAACAGTTCGTTCACAAGGCGAATTTGAGGCCTGCCCATCAATTGAAATTGACATCAATCCTAATGATCTTCTTACTCCAGGTATGCTTGCAAGAGGTGATTTGGTTTTCGTCGACTCATTTGGAATTGAGCAACGAGTTCCTGTCGAATTTACTGCCAAATCATCATTTAATGGAAACAGTCCGATAGCATGGTTAGCTCAACCAAGTAATGGCCTTTCAATTATTTTGATACTATCTGCATTAGTTATTGTAACGGGGGAGAGGGATAGTCATTCACACCTTGGAGATAATAAAAAGAGCAGTGTGGGAATTAAAGAAAACCACCAATCCTTGATTATAGTCGATGAGTTAGAGTAATTATCTTTTCCGAGGATTTGACCAACGTGCGTTTGCGGGTGGTCGTGTAATCGCTAAATAATTCCACTTGTCATTTTCCTTCACTGGTATTAACCAAGTTTTATTCACTCCTGATGCAAGTCTAGATGCTAGGCAAGTGGCGGCCCAATCATTTGGCGCTCTCGATGGAAGGGTGATGAGATAAGGCGCATGCTCTTCACCGATTGTCTTGTCATAGCACCTCCATTCCGTTCCATATTTGAATCCAGGTCGTGGATGTAATCCTCTTGAAAGGATGTCCGTCAGAATTGCCACTTCTTCTTGTTCAAATTCACCATCAATTAATGCGCAAGTTGTAGAATCAACAAAAATACCACCTTCTACTTGAATTCCTACTTGAGGAATACTCCAGTCTTCTATTGGATAAATCCTGCCTTGATTTATTGAAACCCCTTCATTAAGTGCTAATAGTGAATCAATTACATTGTCACAATCTATAGTCCCCCTAGGGTCTACTCTGGATACTCGATATGTAACAACACTAAGCTCATCATCAACAACTAGAACTTCTGCAAGCCTTCCCTTTTCACTAACTTTGCACGACCATTCAATAATGTCTACAGTATCTAGATTCTGATTCGAAAAGAACCATCTGACTTCAGCAATGGGTTCACTATTCCTTGGATGTTTATCTGACTCCCACCTGATGCCCCAGGTTTCTGGTTCAGAAGTAACGTTGAATATATCTGAATTATTTGAAAGAACAATTTTGTTGCCTGGTACACGCAATGCTTCAATAATGGCGTATTCAGCCAATAATGTAGTGTTTTCCAAAATAGTCGAACCGAACCAATCTTCTGAAGGCAGAGGTATATTTCGATAATGATGGCAATACAAAATTTCTCCAGCAGAGAGTATTAATTTTCCATCTTCTGTAGGTCTACCGATTGCAGATTTATCTCTCAATCGATTTGTAGATGGTCCCTCAATGACCCAACAATTAGAGTCACCACCGTTGTACCATCTCATGTTCTAGCGGCAAGCCATCCATCCTTGAGTGCGTCGGTTCCCCAAACCTCATTCGGCTCCTTCTCTACGCACATACATGACGATTGAGGATAAGCCGAGGTCACGGACTGAAACACTGCGTAAACTTCGCTCAACTTTAGATGGCATCACTGATTCAAAAGTGACTCTAATTGGCGACGTTATGCTTGATAGATACCACCATGGTTTTGCGAACAATCTCAACTCAATTGCGCCCGTCCCGGTCTTGAAAATTTTTCAAACCGACGAAAGTCCCGGTGCTGCTGCGCATATTGCAAGAGGACTGAACTCAATTGGCATGAATGTAAATTTCCACACTTTTGTTGGTGATGATAGGGAGGGCGAAGTAATTCAAAACAAATTATCTCAGGATGGTATTTCTACTACTGGGATTGAAATTATCCGTAATCGTCTTACTTTAGTTAAAATTCGTTTTTTTGGTAGCCGAGAGAGTTTACTTGATGACAGCCAGATTTTACTTCAAGCCGATAGAGGCCCAATTGACCAAATCAATCCTTCAGTTAGTCACTCTCTCGTTGAAAATGCTATGAAAAATTTAGACAACAGTTGTGCACTTGTAATCTCTGATTATGATAAGGGGGCGGTCACGGTAAATGGTTCGTCTGAATTGATAAAGAAGGCAAAAAATCTAAACATTCCAGTTATTATTGATCCTAAATTAACTGGATTAGAAAGAAGTCGTGGTGCAACTGTAGTTCTAGTTGAATTGAGGGGCATGGAACTCATGCGTAGAAGATTGGAGAGTGATGATACAAACACTGCGGCTCAGAAATTAATCAATACGTATTCCTGGGACGCTCTTATTGTTTTAGGTGGAGTAAATGGAATTACTCTGTACCAATCAGATGGTGAGATAGTTCACTATGATTGTCAGGCATCAGCTCCCAAACAACAGATTGGACTTCATGATGCTGCTGCTACAGCGTTGGCTGTAGCTCTTGGACAGGGTCACGACATGATTGATGCTGCTTTACTCGCATCTGCAGCATGTGATTGTATTCTTACCGCTGAGGCAAGTCAAGAATTTCTAGATAGGGATACGCTAGGTACGTGGTTAGATGAACTTTCATGGCAATCACGAATATCTGCTAGATAATTGAACGAGTTCCCATGAGGTTCAATACTGGCTAACTTTTCGAAGGTACGTTGAATCCTACCCGAATACTTGTTATTCTCTTATTATCGGCGAACTTATTGGTTTGCTGTAATAGTGTAAATGCCGATGTAGGTATAACCAATGATCCTACAGTAATTAGCATAGATGTAGAAAATGGTGTTGTTTCTGGTAGTTCCATATTATTCAGTGGAATTATCGAGGATGAGATTTTTCCTTCTGAGGTTTACTGGAGGGCTGCAAAGAATGGAATAGAGTTCGATGGTGGTGATTTGGAATCTGAACTTGTAGAGATTAATAGCACAAGTAATAGATTACAATGGGCTTGGGAATTTGAATTGTCATACCATGCAACTGGAGAATGCTCCTGTTATGTGTCTGTGAATGTGCAAGACGCTGAAGGAGAAATAATACGCGAATTTCGTGTGGTTTTTATGATTCAATCAACTTCTGATACTAATCTTATGGGTTTGTTAATTCATGATCCTCCTTCTGGTCAATATCAAACTGAAATTGTTCCTGTATCTGGTTGGGCCGGTGTATATATTGGTGGTGCGTTTCATGATGTTGAACTTTCAGTCAAACAATCACTCTCCAACCATTATTCCGCTTCAACAATTTTTCCATATGAATCTGAAGATGCGTTATTGAGCTCTTCACTTCATTTCGGAAGTGGCGATTTTTCAATTAATGAGTCTATAATTCAGAATTTAGATGGATGGTATAGAATGGAAGTAACTTTATTGAATGGAATGAATACAATATCTCATTCATTTTCTATTAAAGTGAATAATGAACCTCCTGTAATTAAAATTCAAGGTATGGAATATGTTGAAGAGTCTAATGAATTGTATGTTTTTGATGCATCAGATACCGAAGACCCCTACTGGGGAAAAGAAGAATTATATTTTGTCTGGACACTACGTAGACCATCCCATTCAGGGACAGTTCCTATTGATGTTCAAATGGGAATTGATATGAATAAATACACAATTAGTGGTGCAATTAGTGGAAATTACACATTATCTCTAACTGTTTTTGATAAAGGCGGCCAATCCTCTTCACGAGTTTCATCATTTAGTATAGAGAATCTACCCCCTTCAGTTACATTGTCTATTAATGGGGAAAATGTAACGGATGGACAAGTAGTAAAATTAAGTGATAGTGCAAGTGCAATGCTTGAAGCATCCGCACTTGATACCGATAATGATGTTGGGGAATTGAGGTGTATTTGGTTGTTCGATAATTTACCCTTATATGAGGGATGTAATCGTAATTTTGATTGGCCCGATGAATCCAAACAAAGAGGAATATTGACTATTGAAATTATAGATGATGATGGTGAGACGACATCTGTGGGCGTGGAGTTAATTCATCCTGATGCTGTAGATCCTCTGCCAATAGCATTGATTGGATTTGTGATCTCATCTTTAGTTCTCATTTATTCTGTATTTAGAAGAGTAAGGTTAAATGACGAACCAAAAATTCCTAAGTGGAAGGCATAATTAGACAATTCTTGTTCCCACAGCCTCAAAAATACTCATCATACCGTAGGGTCGTGAGTGACACTACCTTGCCTTTTGATACGGCTGAGTACTGTGAGCGTCAGTCCCGTTTCCTTGAGCAAGTACCCAAAGATCAACTAGTCCTTATTCCAACTAATCCAGTAATGATTCGTTCAAGAGATACTACTTTTCCTTTCCGTGCAAATTCGTACATGCTCTATTTGTGTGGGTGGAGCGAGCCTACAGGTCTATGGATGTCTTATCATAATGGAGAAAAATGGGTTAGTTCTTTGTTTGTTCAACCTAGAGATACTAAAAAAGAAATTTGGGAAGGCAGAATTATCGGTGTTGAACAAGCAGCATCTGAATGGCCAGTGGATGAGTCCGATTCTATTGAAAATTTGAGTGACTCCATTAAATCCCGTCTTGCTGAATGCAATGGAGTGTATTATATCTCTAATTTGAATTCAGTTGTTGATGAACTTGTTCTAGATTCCGGAAATCAAAATACAGACCCTAGGCCTATTTTAGATAAGATGAGGAGAATTAAGTCATCTAAGGAAATTGAGTTTATGTTGGAATCGGCAAAAATAGCATCTTCAGCTCACATCGAAGCGATGAAAGTATCACATTCAGGCATTGGCGAATGGGAAATACAGTCTGTAATAGAAGGACACTTTATGAATTGCAAGAGTCAATGGAGTTATCCTTCAATTATAGGGGGTGGTGAAAATGGCACTATTTTGCATTACAATACAAATAAGTCAGTTGTAAATGATGGAGATCTAGTTCTTGTTGATGCTGGCTGTGAAGTACATGGTTACGCCTCTGATGTCACTAGAACATGGCCTGTTAATGGCAAGTTCTCTGAACCTCAGAGAGAAATTTACGAGTTAGTTCTCAAGGCTGAACTTGCTGGGATTGAGGCGTGTCAAAATGGGTCTACTTGGGTCTCTATACATACTGCGGTATCACAAGTTCTTGCTGCAGGCCTCATCGAACTTGGCATCCTAGATTGTTCTATTGAAGATGCAATAGGTGATCCAGTAAAATTTGATGGCCCATATAGGAACTTCTTCATGCATGGGACTGGGCATTTCCTAGGTCTAGATGTACACGACGTTGGTGGAGGAAGGCAAGGAGACGATGACAAAGGACCCGTATTGGAGCCTGGGATGGTTCTAACTGTCGAACCAGGGCTTTACTTTGGTGGTTGGAGAAATGATGTGAAAATTCCAGAAAGGTATTCACAGATAGGAATCCGTATTGAAGATGATATTCTCATAACTGAAGAAGGCCCAGTTGTTCTTACATCAAATTGTCCAAAGTCAATTGAAGAAATTGAGGCTTTAGTAGGTTCAGGAGTCTGAATTCATGTCTGGTTGGAGAGAGTTACTCTCTCAGCAAATACAGGAAAATCCTCCTCGTTTGACTGTTGAAGAAGCCACATTATTGTATGAATCTGCAGAATTCCACGAACTTCTTGATACCGCTTTCCTTAGAAGAAAAAAATTGATTCCTAGCGATGAAGTAACTTATCTAATAGATAGGAATGTAAATTATACAAATGTTTGTACAATTAATTGTCAATTCTGTTCTTTTTATCGACCACCAAATCATGACGAAACATACACTCAATCATTTGAACAAATTAGTGCTAGATTATCTGAATTAGAGGAAATTGGTGGGTCTCGAATTCTCATGCAAGGCGGAGTTCACCCTAACCTAGATATAGAGTGGTATATTGATTTAATAAAAAAACTTCGAGTCAATCATCCATCAATCGCATTAGATTGTTTTTCTCCAATTGAAATAGAAGGAATAGCTGAGATTTCTGATTTATCCACTAAGGACGTATTAATCCTATTGAAGGATGCTGGAATGCATGGTTTACCCGGTGGGGGTGCTGAAATGTTAGTCGATGATTTACGATTAAACATTTCACCCAAAAAGGGTTCAGCAGATAATTGGCTCAGGATTATGGGTGAGGCTCAGCAAATTGGTCTTACAACATCCGCTACAAATGTAATTGGTTTTGGTGAATCTTATGTAAATAGGGTTCAACATTTAGATAAAATTAGACAACTACAAGATAAATCAATTTCTAAAAAGTTAGTTGGTTTTACTTCATTCATTGCATGGCCTGTTCAACTAGAAAACAATTCTTTTGGAAAGAGGAATAAAGGGAAAAATAGAGTAGAACTGGGTATCAGCGCACCTGAATATCTTAGACATGTAGCAATTTCTAGATTATTTCTTGATAATATATCTCATATTCAGGCCTCTTGGCCAACAATGGGGATGGAAATAGCTCAGCTAGCATTATTTGCTGGTGCTGATGATATTGGCTCTACGATGATGGAAGAAAATGTTGTTTCCGCATCAGGCACTACAAAGACGATGGCTGGCGTCAAGGAACTCCAAAGAGTAATTATGGGTGCAGGATTTATTCCTAGAGAACGAGACTCAGATTATAATTTAATGGAAAATTACATTTCTCGGGATTCTCATCCTCTCAAGGTAATCAATTAGAATCACCGCTAATTTCTGATCTACTATTCCTTAGTGGCATAGTTTCTATATCGATTGTTTTTTCACTATTAGGAATTATGATAGGTTTAACCCAACGCATTTTTGTATTTCCGCGATTTGCATAAATTATCAATTCCCAATGTAAAGCAATTAATGAAGAGTAAATCGATCCTGGCCATCTTTCACTAGGTCCTTGCAGAGTTATCGACTCGCCATCAATGAATTTCATGAAATCCCCTCTAGCTCTGACTCTCATTGGCTCTAAAAGAAGTACTCTAGAGTGCTTTACCGGCGTAGGAATAGCCTCCCCTACTCCAGTACCATGTTCTTCAGTAGAGATAATTCTTCTTTCGGGCAATGGTGTCGACATACCTGGTGGGGGTTGTGTTTTGTTATTCCGATTAAGTGCCTTCAAAGTGGTCTCTCTCTCTGGAACAGCAACACCAACTTGTATTCTCCCTCCAATAATTTCAACATTTTCAGGTTGATTAAATGATTTTATTGTTAAACTTCTATCATTAATTTGGTAATCAATCGTTGGCGAATTTAAGGGATTTTGAATATAGAAATTCTGTCGTCGAATATCGCGTGAATTTGCGACGCTTCTGAGGATAATAGGGAGCATAAAAAGTGGGAATGTGATAATAATTAGTGCAGGATAGTCTAGTGGACCAATTTTGTAGGTTTTTTGTGTCAACCAAGAAAGAGCATCAATCTCAGTCAATGCAGGTGCTATAGCATGAATGAGAAGTGAGGAAATCAGAATGATTACAGTTGGTGTAATCAATCTCCTAGCAATCGCATGCATAGGGTCTGGTTCAATATACCATCCGTTTCTTGTTCTCATTAGGAAGGGTAGTGTTGCTGTTGTGGTTACTGAATCAATGATTTCAAGATGTTCATCTCCGGGAGTTTTTTTTCTCCATTCAACCATCCAATTATCTTCCCTTCCTATCCTGAAAGGCGTTGGAGGGCTAGAGTCCGATCGGACAATTACTTCAACTAAGGGGATTGATGAGGGATCGATGTTTGCATAATCAAATGAAGGATATCTTATCCTCTGAACCGATTCCATATACTCAACCCAATATTATTGCTGTTGCCGCTTTTTTAGTAAGTCGGCGAAATTCAGGTACATCCCTTAACATTTGAATTCCTAATGGAATAGGATTCTCAATATCTCCTTTTTCGTTAATCAATTCAATAATTTCTGGTCTAGACCATATAGAAAATACATCATCTAACTCATCATCTGTGGCTTCGGTTAGAAAAGCATCTCTTAGTGCTTTTGAGCGATTCAATTTTTTCTTCATCGGAATTAGTAATTTCACCATCTTTTTCATATCATTTTCTGATAATTTATCGTTTTTGATGGCTTCAGATAGATAAGGTACTAGCAAATCAACCTGTTCAAATCCTTTACCTATTCCACCACCCGTTGTTGGCTTACAAAGGCCCGCCGCGTCGCCGAAAACGGCCACCCTTTCAATCAGGGGTTTTGAAATCAGACCAGATGGTATTGGGCCGCAATATCTACCTATTTCTTTGCACTCATTAAATCTCTCTTTCCAAATCTCCTTTTGTAACAGAGTGTTCAGCAACTCTTCGCAATTTCTTTCTCCAAGTCTGTCAGGTCTCGTCCAAGTTCCAATTCGTGTTGTGTCTCCTGATGGGATAGCCCATGCAAAGAATCCAGGAGCAATATCCTCTCCAGTATATACGTCTAATTTACCTTCAACACCAGGATATCCTGTAACTTCAATTTGGAATCCAATCATCATTTCTTTTGGCCGCCCCATTCTGAATTTTCTTCTAACCCAAGAATGGGATCCATCAGCTCCGCAAAGAAGGGCACATGTGATGGTTTTTTTTCCTAAAGGTGTCGAAATATCAACCTCAACGTAATCTTCATGCCTAACTGCATTAATTGGTTTTGATGATAGAGAGATTTCTGCTCCTGATTCTAATGCTTCTCTAACTACAGCCTCATCGAATAATTTCCTACAAACCGACCAAGTGCGAACACGATTAGGTTGTCCAATTTCTATACTGAGTCCCGAAGGGCTATGCATTCGAGCGCCCCAAATGCGAGTCAAAACAGTATCATAAAGGCCAACTTTCTCCATAGCAGATGGATTCACTAGTCCTGCACATTGAAACGGTCTACCAATTTCAGAGTGCTCTTCCAGAATTAGAACACTGACCTTTTTTTCTCGAAATTTTGTGGCTAAATAACCACCAACAGGACCTGCCCCTACGATAACCACATCGTAGTCAATACTGTCATTCATATGTAGTTCAAGGGGCTTGTGTTCTTGAGGGTGATTATTGTCTGTTTTGTCACTTCTTTTTCTTCCCACGTCTTTTTTGTATTAATTTTTTTAATTGCCCGATTAAAGAACTGGCATCTGATTTTGTGATTTCTTCTATCGTGGTTGTGTTAACAAGCGCCATGGCATCTGGTATTTGCATTTCTAGACTTTCACACATTGAATGTATAGCTGATACTTGTTTTTCTGTAGCTGGCGAGTCTTTATCCATGTCAATCAGTAAACTTATTGCATTGCTTGCTGTTCCACTTCTGCCTCCAGTAAGCTGATCTAATTCAGGTATGTTATTTTCGGCAAGAAAAGAATTAATCTCTAAATTTAATTTATCTGCCAGACGAATGATGAGGGCGATTTGCTTTTCACTTGCAGGTACTTCTAAACTCTCATCAGCATTCATTGAATCAATTAATTTGTGTGCTTCTTCTCCAGAAAGTTCTGCGGCATCTTTTCCGTTCAAAAGTTTTGTTTTATCTTCGTCACTCATTCTCGATATACGGTTTTCGATATAATTCAATTGTTTTGGAGTTGGTTTCTTTTTTCTAATTTCCAATGCTTTGTTATGCATCTCTCTAAAATCAACAACAAATGAATCCCAAACACCAAATCCTGTAGAATTTCCAGATTCAATGTTGTCGAGATTCATTTCCATATATGCAGTAAATTCAGGAGTAAAAAGCCCCTTTGAAACGGTGTTATTTGAAAGATCTTGTTCGTTATAGAATGGAGCCACTTCCAGCCAAAGAGTACGTCCATTTATTGAAGGTGAAAGTGAAGCACCGTCTTTGATTACATATTCTCTGTCAATTAGTTTTGTTACTGTTGTAAGATATGTCGAAGGCCGTCCAATAGACGCATTTTTCATCGCTTGAATAATAGAACTTTCACTAAATCTACGAGGTGGTTTTGTTTCATCAGTAATTATTCTAGGGTTGTCTTTTGAGGGTGAAAATTTCCATACCGAGCCAACTTCTAATCCAGAGGTTGGTGGTTCTGTTCGAGGATTTGAATCTGAATCTGAGTATACTGCCTCCCAGCCTGAATGTATACGCCATGATGCTGTTCCATAGAGAATTTTTTCTAAATTCTCAATGCTAGAAGTAAGATCTCTTCTTTCCCTTATTGAATCTGACATCTGACTCGCAGCAAAACGAGCCCATATTAATCGATATAGTGATTGTTGGTCATTATCTCCATCATTCAAACTCTTACTCTCGGGGCTGGTTGGTCTTATTGCTTCGTGAGCATCTTGAACATTTTTCGCTCCTTTTTTCGCATCTTTTCCAAGAACACCGGAGCCTAGAAATTCTCCCCCAAATTCTTTATCAATAATCTTCCTAATTCGTTTTCTTGCAGATTCGCTTGTTCGAGTCGAGTCGGTTCGAATATATGTTATATGACCGCTCTGGTATAGTGATGTAGCGACCCTGTTAATCCGTGCAATAGACCATCCTAATCGGCTACTTGCAGTTCGAAGCATAGTATCAGTTGTAAATGGTGGTTTGGGTTTCCGATTGACTTTCCCTTCTTTAACAGATATAATCGTTGTCTCGCCTGCTTCAACAAGCGCTTGAATAGCATTATCTGCTAGGTCCGAGTTTGATGTTCTATCTGGGTGATGTTTCCCTCCATCATCAGTCCATGCCTCAGTTTCTTCTTTCTCATGAAATCTAACTTTGAAGGTCACACCATCGGCATCTGCTTGAACGGAATGATATGGGATAGGAACATGTGCTTCCCGTTCAATTTCTCTATCCACTATGAATCCAAGAGTCGGTGTTTGGACTCTTCCCATGGATGCTAAGCTCCATGAACGAGAAAATCTTGAACAGCGATATCCAACTAATCTATCCATGAATCTCCTGACCTTTGCAGCATCAACAAGATTCATGTCGATTTCCCTAGGAGATTCCATCGCATCTTGAACAGCAGTTTGGGTGATTTCATTGAAAGTAACTCTTTTTATTTGAGGAAAATCACTGAAAATTTCTCTCAATCTCCATGCAATAAATTCGCCTTCCCTATCCGGGTCGGTAGCAATGTATATTTCTTCTACATTTTTCTTCTTAGCTTTTTCAATCATCTTGCTTATCACACGTTCTGCTCTTTCAGTCCATGCCCATGGTGGTTCGGGTAGGAATCCCTCTTTCGAAGCCCACATTGCTTTGTTACTTTGTTTAGATGATCCATTGTTTGGTAAATCCTGCACATGACCATTGCAAGCATCAACAATCCATTCCTTACCTAGATATTTCTTGATAGTTCGAGCCTTTGCTCCGGATTCTAGAATCATTAACTTCAAGTGACCATCTCATATGTTTGGACTCATCCGACTGATGTCAGAGTTCCACGTTTCGCGGTGGCATCATGGACCCTGTATAAACGTGAGCGAACAAAGGGCAATACAACGCGTGCGTGCGTGCGCCTGCGCTCACGCGCGCGTGAATTAGTGCATCATTCTAATCCGTGATGTTTTTTCATTCCACAATAATTCTGCATCTGTACCACCACACCCTGAGCAACCAGGATAACCCGCTGATGCGAAAGCAAAAACTTCTGAGATGAAAATATTCCATTCAGTTCCATTTTCCATAGGCACCCAAACTAATTCGGGTTCTTTTGGAGGTAAATTTGCGAATACTCCTCCTATTTCACCAACCAAATCGATATGTATTTTATTATCAGTGTCAGAAACAAAATTAATTCCGATATAGAGATTTGGTGCGATGTCGGATAATCTTATTGAGAGTTCTGTAGTTGCTTGATTCCAATCTTCTGGATGGTGTACCGTTACACCTTTCGATCTTAGTAGTCTTCGTGCCAGCTCGCGAATAGCACGGAGTCTCTGTTCACCGCCCACAGTTACCGCAAGGCACGCAATCCTTGAATCATACCGCTGCTTCCGTAGTATAGATGGGGTTGCCATATCGGTTGTTTGTTCGACCTGGGATGAAATTTATTGACTCCGAAAAAGCGCATGATTTGAGTGTCAATGTGCTTGCTAAATTCGGACAAAATCGAGGTTCTCAAAAAATTCTAAGTTCCATATACAGAACTCCCTCCACACCAATAAATGTCTTTGGAAAGTTATTTCGCCATCCATTAGGGCTTGCTGCCGGATTTGATAAATCGGCAACAGCACTATCTGCATGGCCTGCTTTAGGATTCTCTTGGGTTGAGTATGGGGGGGTAACTAGATATCCGCAAGATGGAAATCCTAAACCTAGGATGTTTAGATCCGATATTGATCTAGCTTTGATTAATAGGATGGGTTTCAATAATCCTGGTGCATTAGCCGTAAGAGATCAATGCATTAGCCGCCGCGTTTCTGGAAAATGGCCCCAAGTCCCCGTCGCGGCTAATATTGGGCGTTCAAAGAGTGTTGATAATAACCGAGCCCCCAATGATTATGCTGAAACATTTAGTCTTCTTTATGACCATGCTGACTTATTTGTCTTGAATGTATCATCACCAAATACACCGGGATTAAGAGAATTGCAGGAGGATGACCATATCCGTGATGTGGTATCGGCTTGTATTAGAGTTCGTGAGAGTAATTATGGTGTAAAACCAATCTTACTCAAATTCTCTCCTGATTTGGATGATGATGTGCTTCTTTCTTGTGCGGGGGCTGCATTATCAGCAGGTATTGATGGTTTTATTGCAACAAATACAACAATATCTCGCCCAGTTCCTTCTAATACACGTTCAAGGAATATCTTTGCTGAATCAGGAGGGCTATCTGGACGCCCCCTTCTTTCTCAATCAATTCAGAAAATCGGGCTTCTTTATGACTCAGTAGGGGACAAGGTTCCCATCATTGGTTGTGGTGGAATTGAAGATGCAGAATCAGCATGGAGCGCTATCACAAACGGAGCATCATTATTACAATTGTATTCAGCAATGGTTTTCCAAGGCCCATCCGTTGTCCCTAGAACGATTAAAGGAATTAAAAAGAAATTAAATGAGAATGGCTTCAAAGATCTCGAAGAAGCAGTTGGCTCCTCCCGATGATTGTTTTTACATACGATTCGTGGTAATCCTCATCTATGGGTGCATTTAGCCATCAGTATGGCCAATACACGCGTCAAGCGGTTATTGGGGATAGGCACTCTTATGCTCGCACTTATTGCATTGATGTACGTTACTGTTGAACCTGAGACTCAGTATTCAGTGGATGAAATAATGGAATCTCCAGACGAATTTGTTGGAAGTGAGATTCATCTTAGAGGAATAGTGAAAACCGGTAGTTTGGACAATTCATCACATAGTTTCATACTACAAGGTTCACAAAATGAAATTTCAGTTATTTTTGCTGAAATCTCTGTACCTGATGGATTTCAAGAAGGGAAGACAATTGCAGTCAAGGGTGTGCTTTCTGAGTCTGAATCTGTATGGGAAATTAGCGCAAATGAAATCCAAACTGGTTGCCCCTCAAAATATGAATCATAATTCAATAATCTCGTACTTTTGCACTAGCGTGTTGTTCTTAGGTAACGAACCCTAGGAGTAGTTGGGCTAGGGGGAGTGTTGACGTGCTCTATCATTCACAAATCGTCGATAATGGTGACCTGAAGTCCGAGGGCGGCGCAGACGAGCCAGCAATGAACCATCGGTTAACGTCGATACCTCGCCCCCAAGAGATGCAGGTTGGCGGAGGTCGCTTCCGGAGGGAAGCGAGGCCCGTCTTACGCCCGGGAATCAGGTCAGGCGCGGAAGCGAGCAGCCCGACCGGGGATGCTGGATGCCTTGGGATTGCGGGGTGGAGGAGATCGATGAATATTCAATGTTGGTGACGAGCGTCCACCGAGGACATGCCCACCTATTTAGGTGGATTTTTTATTCCCGCCATTTTACATACGATTGAGAAATGTTTTGTAGAAACTGGTTGCACTGATAGTCTTTGACCTCGTTGTAATAATGGCATTCCTTCCAAGGCGGGATTTTCTTTTAGTTCAGGCAACCCTATTGGGTCAATTTCTAGTATTGGCTCAATATCAACCATCATCCATCTAGGGTTTTCTGGAGATGCTTTTGGGTCGAAATATTTTGATTTTGGATCTTGTGCAGTGAAATCAGGATATGCTTTTTTTGAGACTTTAGCGATACCTGCTATATGTGGAGGTTTGCAATTTGAATGATAGAAGAAAACCAAATCATCAATTTCCATCTTATCGCGCATAATGTTTCTTGCTTGATAATTGCGAACACCATCCCAATGAGTAGTACCCTCTTTGACTAATTGTTTCCACGGGTAAACGTCAGGTTCACTTTTCATTAACCAATGATTCACCATCTCACCAAGCCTCTCCTGTGTTTTCCATCACAAGGGTGGCATCAATTAATCCATCTTCTTCTCTAGTTAAGGTTCTTCTAAGTCCTGCTGCCTTAGCCATTGAAGATGACCCTCCAGATAATGAGATATTAGCCTTAACGAGTAAAGCATAGATTGCAGGTAGCAATAATAATGCAGATATGGCAGCTAACACCAATAGGATAATGATTACAGTAACGAATGGTACGATTGCAGGGATATCGATTAGATATGCGCAAGTCATTCCTAATGCAGTAACAGTTGCAGCCTCAAATAGACTCATCCCAGTGCTGGCGCATGCTATTCTAATTGCATCTAAGGAACCTCCTAACTCACGTACACGATTAGCAATGTGGATTGAGAAGTCAACACCCACTCCCACAAGGATTGAACCAATCATAACAGTAACTAATGAGAGACTCGTGTTATTCATATCCATAACCAACCATTGCATGAATACAGTGAATGCGACAGGAATAGTTGTTAGTATGGCATATTTAGCTGAACTGAATACGAGTCCTAGGGTAATTACAGTGAACAAAAGAGCGAAGCCAAGAGACGTCCATTGAGAACTTACAATCAATTGATTGACTTCGATTGTAACAGCGGCAACACCAACTAAAGTATCATCTTTAACATCTACAGAACTTCCATCACCTGCAAATGAATTGACCATATTTACTGCTTCTTCTGTTCTCTTTACATCCATAAATGGCATATCAATATAGATCAGACTTCTATCATAATCTGTTGATATGAAAAATTCTCTCATTTCTTTAGTCATGCTGTTGTAAAAGACATAAATTAGGAAGTTTTGTTCTTGGACTCCGCCTGATGGCTGTTGGTCAAGTACAGAAAGAGCCCACCAAAATGAACCGTTCCCAGATGCCTCTCTGTCTAATACAATATTAGCAACATCTTTAATTTCGTCTGGAATTATTTCATTTTCTTGGATTGGGTCATTAATTGAATCACCAGAAACATTCACGCCTACTGCAATTGCTTTCATTAGAAATACAATTGATATCGCAGTAGTCTGATTAATCGTGTTACATTTTTCTTCTAAATCTTCTATTCCTCTGAGATTCTCATAGGGGTCATTCATATCTTGGAAATCGGAACTTAATAATTCTGCAGAAGCACTAACGTCTTCTTCTATCAATAAGAATCCTGGTTGTCCTGCTTCAAATTCATCCGAATAGGTTTTCATCTTCTCTACTGCTTCAACATCCTGAGGCGCCATGTCAAGAAGATCAATATTCTCTTCTACTTGTTCTCGACTATATACAGAAGAAATCAACATCAAACTGATAAATACTGCAAGAGTGACTTTTGTCCAGTTTATTGGAAATGTAACAGCCTTAACGAAGATTTGAGGGGGTGGATGAGACGGCTTTTTCAAATCTAGTAACATTGTTAAATTGGGTACCATTATCATAGTCATAATATATACAACAACAATTCCCATTGCAAGTGAATATCCTACTGTTTGTATAGGTGCCATAGGGGTGGTGACCAGAGAAATAAATCCAATCACTGTGGTTACTGCCGAAAGTAATACAGCCCTTCCTGTTGATGACAAAGCTATTTTCATTTTTTCTTGAGGGGTTCCTTTTGCTTCAGCATAGCGATTGGTAATATGGAGCCCATAAGATACACCCAATGCAAGTACAATAGGTCCAACAATAATCACAGTCATCGTTACTTCATAGTTAGTCCAACCAATTATCCCCATAGTAATCCATACCGAGCAAAGAGTAGGTAAACCTGAAATAATGACTACTTTTATCCCTTGAACAAATCTAATACGGCCAGTTTGTAATAGGTCACAATGGAATAAAAATAAACCGAATGCGACCAGTACGACTCCTACGGGAAACACTGTCCAGAACAGATTGAATGACTCTTCTGTTACTGCATTTGTGATTGGAACAGGTCCTGTTAGTGTCATCGTCAGGTTCTTGGATTCCCAATCATTATCTTCCGATAATTGATTAATATCATTTTGAGTTTGCTCAATCAATTGTGAAATAGAAAGTGGAGCACCTGATTCATTCTTTAAATTATCAGATATTCCAATTATTATTACTGCTCTATTCCAATAACCCGCTTTCACTGCTTCTTTAATTCCATCTCCATCACTGTCTCTACCTACATCTCTAACTAATTTATCAAGAGCATTTGGTGGCATTTCATCTAGTATCTGATCAACTCTATCCTGCTCATCTGGAATTGAGTAATTTCCCAATAGGTCTGGATTTTCATTTACTGATTCATTAATCATCTCAGAAATTGAGTCATCACCTATTGCTTCCGAAATTGCGGAACCAAATGAAATCGCAACTCGTCCAGCACTAGAATTAACTTCTTTAACAACAGTGGAAATTGAAAGAACATAAATTACGTTATCTTCTCCTCCATCGTCCGTATTCGGATTTATTTTGTTTTCTACCATTTCTATTTGTTTAAGGACTCCATCAGTACTATCATCAGGGGTCTTTGGATCATCCACCCACGTAACATCTCCGTCTTCCGATTCAACATAAATTACCATGACATTTGTCGTCCAATCTTCCTCAACATCTGCCAGTAGTGCAGAGATTGGCGAACCTTGAGGGAGGTAAACTTCCAAATCACCATTGACATTCATTGAATCTTCTTTATTAGGGAAGGGGCAAAATCCATCTCTACAATCAATAATTCCAGATTCTATTGAGAAAAATCCTGTGACTACAAGGCATAAAACTACAGTAAACGCTGGGAATTTTGTTAGTAACTCTGTTGCATCCATTCGGGCTGAGATTCTACTGAATTTATTTTTCATAACTCTAGATTTAGTTGGCAAAAAATTCTTGTCACGCCCATCTATATTGGTTACAACATCACTGACAATTGATTTAGCCCTACCCACAACTTTCTGGGCGATGTTGCCTTTATCGCCCTCATCGTCGATACCGCTCACACTATCACCTAACATGGTTGTGCATACAGTCGGGACTTGAACCCGACGGCAGATAGTTTTGATTCCAATAACATTAGTGAGGGTATGTCTTTAGCGGGAATGGTCAAGAATGAAGTATCTTAGCCGCAGACATATCCTCAACGCTGGTGGACATTATGGGAAAACCTACCATTGATGAAAAGAGGTGGACAATTGATCTTGAAAAGCGTATTCAAGAGGCTCATTATGCAGATTCAGATGCTTATTCAAAGCGTTATTCATTCAATCCAAATTCGGGCAAAGAAATTTTTGTCGTAGACACTCCTCCTCCTTATCCAAGTGGGACATGGCATATTGGAGCAGTCGCTCAATATTCAATGATTGATGTTATTGCACGTAGCCAGCGTTTGCTAGGTAAAGAAGTATATTTTCCGTGGGGCGTTGATAGAAATGGAATCAATATCGAATTCACTGTTGAGAAAAACACTGGTCGTAAAATGAAAAGCTATGATCGTGCGGAGTTCCTCGAGTTATGTAAAGAAACTATTGAAGAGTATACACAGGCGATGCGAAATACTGCTGCACGAGTGGGGCTATCTTGTGATTTCGATAAAGAGTATCTCACTGATTCTCCCGAATATAGGGCTGTGTCTCAATCTATTTTTGTTGATTTATTCAAGCGTGGCGACATTGTTGAGGACTTGCGTCCTAATATTTATGATCCTGTTGAAGGGACAACAATAGCCGATGCAGAAGTTGAAAGATTGCAACGGAAAACACAGCTTATCGATGTTAAATGGAGTACCGAAGACGGTCATGAAATTATCATTTCGACAACTCGTCCGGAGTTAATTTGTGCTTGTGGCATCGTTGTTGTTCATCCTGATGATGAACGATACAAACATTTGGTTGGTAAGAAAATTCATCTCCCCGTCCAAACTTCTGGACGTTCAAAATCTGTTGAAATAGCAACTCATCATTCCGTGAAATCAGAGTTTGGCTCTGGTGTACTAATGGTTTGTTCATACGGTGATCAAAATGATGTTGCTGTGTTCAGAGAATTAGGATTAGCACCATTTCAAGCAATTGATTTAGACGGGTGTATGACTGAGGTTTCTGGTCCATATTGTGGACTTTCAGTGAATGATGCTCGTGCGAAGGTAATAGAAGACCTTCAAGAAGATGAAAGGGTAACTTCGATAGTCGAAAAAGAACAGGAAGTTCCTGTTAGTGAGCGGGGAAAAAATCCTGTAGAAATTATTCTCTTAAAGGAATGGTATGTGCGTCAAACTCATATTCAGGACCGAATGAAAGAATTAGTTGACCTTATCCAATTTCATCCCCCTAAAAACAAACAGTACCTTATTGATTGGATGGATAATATCAGTATTGATTGGCCAATCAGTAGGCGACGTTGGTACCATACTGAGGTGCCAATATGGTACTCTGCTGACGATATGTGTGTTATTGTGCCTCCATCTGGAGTCTATGTTCAACCATGGAGGCAACCCCCTCCCTCAGGTAGTCGAGTCTTGAATCGTGTCTCTCGAGAGGACATAGGTTCTTGGGATGATTTGAAAAACTCTATTGGTGATATTATAGGCGAGGAAAAAGTATTCGACACTTGGATGGATTCGTCTAATTCTAATCTATTCGTTTCAGGGTATCTGAATGATGACGAGGTATTTTCCAAATCGTTTCCCACTGGTATCCGCCCTCAAGGGAAAGAGATAGTTCGAACTTGGTTGTATTACACTTTACTCAAGAGTACCCTTCTTCTTGACAAGCCCGGATTTGAACATATTTGGATTGATGGTTTAGGTATGGATCCGTGGGGTAGAAAAATGTCAAAATCCCTAGGCAATGGTATCGATGCTGATTCTGTTCTCGAATGCGGAGCTCAAGGTAGAACTGGTTCTTGGAAAATTCGAGGCCCAGACAAATCAGTACAATTAAAGGCGAATAAAATTGGTTCTGAATGTTTCAGATTATGGAAAGCCTGCGATGCGCAAGTTGGTGATGATTTCCACATAAATCCTGAAGAGATTGAACAGAAATATTTCGGTGTTCTTACAAAAATATTCAATGTAGCTAGGTTTGCCAGTCAGTTCGAAGTACCCGATGATCTTGAGGCTCTCTCTGAAGATTTACACCCCGAAGACAAATGGATTCTTTCCGAGTTCAATAGCATGATGGTTGATGTCGAAAAATCATGGAATAACATTGATATTTACAATGCAGCTCAATCAATCAAAAATTTCTCCACCGGAATATTTCCTAGTCATTGGCTTGAAATGGTAAAATCTAGACTTTACGAAGATGATGCTGCTGCTGCTTGGACAATCCATCGTATTGTCCGTGACACATTAACTGCCTTTTCTCCAATATGTCCCTTCTTCACTCATCACCTCTCTACAACCCTATATGGTAAATCTTCAACAGAAATTGATACATTCCCTAGGCTGATGGAGAAAATTACTGATGATTTAGATATGGGGAAATGGGTATCTCTTTCTGATTCAATTATGGAATTTAATTCTAATGTCTGGCGTCAAAAGAAAGATCTTGGAATTTCATTAAATTCAGAAATTTCTAATATATCAATACCAGATGAAATTTCATTACTCGCGGATTCATTAGTAAGAATGCACAAACTCATTTAATTAGAGAATCCAAGGAATTAGTGCCTTTCTGTCTGAGGGATAGTCGCTAAAATTATCTTTGTACCATTTATGATGGGAAATAGCACGTGGAGCTAAATTACAAAATGTCCAAATTGCAAATGCCAAACCAGCTAGAGACCAAGTTGCAATCGCCCAACCTATCCATTCAATTATTTCTCCTAAATAATTTGGACAGGAAATTCTCTCAAACGCCCCTCCGTATGGGACTTTGTATCCCGTTGTTCCATCATCTCGCAGAGCAAATAAAATATCATCAGACCTGATGTTCAGAATCATGCCGGATATAAATATAATAAATCCTATAATGAACCTTGGTTCGAAAAACCAAGAGTTCCCATATTCTGGCGACATTTCAAAAATCCAAGTGCCATTTAACCACGTATTGATTGAATTGAACGTAAAAGCAATGATGACGATACTTATTGGAATTTTTTTACCTGAGATTTTTGCTCTTGACGGCCATGCCCACGCTCTATTGACATAATGTGCCGTCCACATAGCCCAAAAAAGAAGTACTACAGGTTCCCTATTACTTCCTAAATATAAAAATACAGAAAGTAAAATTGCAGGAATTGATTCCATAATTATCCAACCGGAGCGGGCACTAATTTTAGCCCCCCATCCTGGTCTGTTGTGCCTTCCATATGGGGCTTTCAAGAAAAATAGTGTAATGAATACCGCTATAGCTAAACAAATCCAACAAAATGTGAATAATTCAAAGTTAGAATACGAAAGAAACACTCAATCACGCACCAAACCGCTATCAATCAACCAACGGGTAGTGTCTCTAATTGTTTCTTCGAGGCCTCTTGGAGAATGGTCTAAATCATTGTTAGCCAATGAACCTGGGATTTCTTTGCACTGCACAGCTAATGCATGAAGGCTACCTTTGCTAAAAGAAGGCCTTTGGCCGGTGATTTTAGATTTCATTCCTGCAAATGGTAATGCGAGATAGGCAGTCCAAAATGGAGCATTGACAAATGATTTCTTTTCTCCCATTTCCTTTGAAACATAATCCGAGATTTCCTTCATTGAACCCCATGATCCTGGTGTTAGATAATTCTGACCGGGTCTTCCAAATTCTACACAATTCACAGCAGTATGACATACATCTCTTACATCAACCCAATTAAATCCTGTATTCAGAGTAAATGGCATTCTTCCTTTTGCGATATTGATTATTACTTGACCCATTCGACTTGGTTTGTAATCAAAGGGCCCTATAATTCCAGTTGGGTGAATAATGTTACTGGGTAGGCCACGATTATTTGCTTCATACACTATCTCTTGCGATGCCGCTTTTGTTCTATCATATGGTGCTGCTTTAGGATCTGTGACTAAAGGCCTCTCTTCAGTCAATGGTTCTGATGTTGGATGCTGATTAAATGCATGAACACTAGAGAAATGAATTAATTTAGAAATATTGGAATCGACTGCTGCATCGCACACAGCTCGAGTCCCTTCAACATTTATTTTCCACATTAATTCTTCTTTTACCTTCTCTACAGCAACGAAAGCAGCGCTATGAAATACAACATCACAATCATCCATTAAAGGTTTCAATTCATCCTTTTTCAATAAGTCCGCTTTGACATATTCAACGTTCAATCCATCTATTGCCCGTGTGTCTGAGCGAACTAGACATTTTACATCGTGGTTTCGTTCAAGCAATTCTCTTACTAGATTCCCGCCGACGTGGCCCGTGGCCCCTGTGACGAAAGCCCTCATCGTGTTGACAATACGGGTTTAGGAAATAAACTACTGCATTCAATTAAGCGCAGAATGTGGTTTCAAACCGTCAAGATGATCTCTCAATAGTGTCACCATTTCACTACCTATGCGCGATTGGGCTTCAGCAGTTGCCGCACCAATATGCGGCGTACCATGGAAATTATGATGCTGTAATAGAGGATTATTTCCAGCAGGTTCTACTTCAAAAACATCGAGAGCAGCAGTCATGAGCTGACCTGATTCTAATGCCGAAAGCACAGCATTTTCGTCAACAATACCGCCTCGTGCACAATTGACAATGTGATTGCCGCAAGTAACACCGTCCGCTCCAACACCGGACATCATGTCAATCCGATTTCTATTTACTAGGTGATGAGTTTCTTCAGATAAGTTGCAATGAATAGTAATGTGTGTACATAAACTGAAAATTGAATCTACATCATCATGGAGTGTACAATTGAATTGTTTTGCAATTTCTTTGGGTAGATAGGGGTCATATGCATGGCATTCCATACCAAACGCATTAGAAATATTAGCAACACCCTGTGCAATTCTCCCAAATCCAATAAAACCCAATCTTTTCCCAGAAAGTTCTGACCCTCGAAGTAATTTTTTTTCCCATAATCCAGAACGTAGCCCCCTGTCGCCTCGGGTAATGTGCCGGCAAGATGCAAGTAGGTGCCCGATAGTTAACTCGACTACACTATGTGTTGATGCCCTTGGAGTGTTGCAGACAACAATTTCATGACTTGTTGCAGCCTCTATGTCAATATTGTCTACCCCTACCCCTCCTCTGCCGATAAAAGTCAAAGCATCTGAGGCTGCTATAACTTCAGAAGTCATTTTCGTTGCACTTCTAACAATTACGGCATCGAATTTAGCTAAAGCACCTTTTTCTAATTCTTCCTTTGAGTAGTGCTTTTCTATCACTTCATTCCCCATCTCTACTAAGTTCTGAATGGCCCTTGCATCCATCCCATCAGTTACAGCGATTCGCGCCATGTGATTTTGAGCGTAATTCGCATCATCAACATTTCACTCTTACAGTCTCAATTGTTTACATATGTGCCAATGATATCACTTTCGCTAATACGGCCAAAGTTATGACTATCTTCGCTAGCAGTAGGGTCTGGATTATCCCCGACTAGGAAGATTCCTTCTTCATTAATTGAGTGAATCCTTTTTATCATTAATAATTCTGATTTCAAAGGATGTTTTGCAAGAATAATTTGTCCTGTAAAATAATCAAGTTCTTCTTCTTTTCCAAACTTAGCAATTTCGCCATCAACTAAAGTAGGCCACATTGAGTTGCCAGTGACTTTTACTTTCATGAAGCCCGAATCCATGGAACGTCCCGACCTTTAGTTGCCCAGAAAATGTTGTGGATTGCCTCAACTGCATCCATCAGTTCTTGTGCGTGTTGCTCTGAAACCTCAACTTTACATGCACTGCACAACTTAGCAGCTTGCCAGAATGTATCATGAAGATTTGGATTGACTTCAAGATGTTGCGGCTTAAAGAAATCTGTCCATAGGACCAATAGTTCGTCCTTACACTTCTGTGCTTCTTCTTCCTTAATTGCTGCATATCTAGACATTGTGTTCAGATAAGCCACAAATTGTCCATCATTACCATTCGACATCGGATTTTCTAATGCTACCATTTTTTTTGTCATCGACTGAACAGCCTCAGCTGCAATTCTAGCACTCGCAGGGTCATATACTCCACAAGGTCCATCGCAATGTGCTTCTGCTATCAAATATTCATCCATCAGAATTACCTAGAAAAGGGTAATCTATCAAGTTTGGTATCTGTGGAGATTGCAATTACCCCTGCCAACAAGGCTTTGTGTACTCATTGTACCGTTTCCTTCTTGATGTTGATTAGTACGGTTAGGCCGTGAGCCCCCACCTTGAGTCGCTCTTGATTGCGATTCTTGTGTTAGTTACACCTCTCTTGTTGGCTATCCCATTATCAATAGGTTGGCGTTGGTGGTCTGGTGTTGAACCTGAACATGAGCATTATCGTGAGAAAGTCAGACGAGTTCTTGACGCAGGGCTGCCATTAAGTCGATTCCGCCAAGAATTAGATAAGGAAGCGAGATTGGTAAATATTGATCCAGAAAGGCAATCACGTATAGAATCAGATTTACTTTTCCCGTTGCAAATAAAACATTTTTTGTTAATGCCGGCATTAATTGTTTGGCCTTTCTTGGGCCTTTTTGCTGCAATAATTGCAATTCCGTTGATGCCTGTGATTTGGTTTTTTGAATGGCTATTAATTGAGAAACAAATATTGATTAGGATTGCAATAATTGTTCAGAGAATCACCCGGTGGGAAATTATTGGTATTCCTCGTGTTGAGGACGGAATGAAAAATCCCGACCGTATTCTCTCCTCAATTAATAGGATGCCAATTACTGCATTTCTTGGATTATTTGCTTTTCTAATTGTATCGTATCTTCCATTTGATTCGAGGTCTATTTTGGCATTTTCAAGTGGTGTATACATGATATTAGTAGCCTTCATCTCTGTTTTGCGGGCTGCAACTCAGAGTACAATGGTATTTGCCGACACTGCTAACCGTCGTTTGCTGCCAATGGGGACATTTGTTGAAGATATGTTAGGTCCTTGGGTTGGTGTTGGCCTTCTATTCTTACTCTCACGGCAATTATTTTATGGAACAGAACTACGAAGTGGTGAGATGTTTGGTGACCCTGTGATTTTCTCTTTGACCGTTCTTCTTGTTCTCTATACTGCTACAATAATAGGTGTTGCAGTAGAGATTTCCTTTTTCCGTTCACGCGCAGAACCTGTAAGAATTAAATTCCAAGAACAGATTATTGGTAGATTCGATCCTACTCTATATTTGTTCACTCGCCATCTCGGTCTTCTAAGGATATCTCCTTTGATGAAATTATCAGATTGGGTTGAGAAAGACGAAAAGATGGACTTTTCTGATTTAGATAAATTAAGAACTCGATGAATCGATTATCTAAATGATTGTCCACAGCCACATGTTTTGTTGGCATTTGGATTCTCCATTACAAATCCACCCCCCATCAATGAGTCTTTGTAGTCTAGAATTAGACCATTTAACATCGTGCTATGCTCATTATGTACGAGCACAGTAACATCACCAAATTGAATTTCTTGATAAGATTCATCATTTGGGTTCTCAATTATTTTCATATCATACATGTATCCGGAACATCCTCCCGAATCAACACTGATTACAATCACTTTCGTTTTTTCTTCACCAATTGCTGTATGCATAGCATTTCTTGCGGATTCCGTGGTATCAATGAAAACTTCAACAATTTCTGCAGGAACTACAATTGGGAGGGCTAACCCCTCACTGTCGCATTCGTCCATGTTCTCTCATCCTGTGATTGTTATTTCAATGATTCTAGTCTAATATTCCCTCCGTCAATCAAATACACATGAACATGTTCTGAGTGCTATGGAGGGTGTCCGTGAGGGTGATGTGTTGCGCATTGATTCGCAAAATAGGAAGCCATCTATTGATAATTTAGCAATAGAGAGTGCTTTGGCTATTGAAATAATTCATGAAGGTAAATCACATTCTTTAGGATTAACAATGCGAACTCCTGGAGAAGATTTGGATTTAGTTGTTGGAATGTTATATTCTGAAGGCATAATTCAGTCAAAATCAGATATTCAGTCAGTTTCATTTGATGAGGATGAAGCAAAAGTGAACTTGGTTGAATCCTGTATTTTTAGCCCCGAGGATCACAATCGAAGAACAACAAAAACCTCTGCATGTGGTATTTGTGGCAAGGAATCTATCTCAAATCTATTACATATTCACGGACCAAAATTAAGGGATAATTTTTCTCTTGAAAGAAATGCGATTTCAAATGCATCCTTAGATTTATTATCCTCTCAAAGAATTTTCCAATTGACAGGGGGCACTCATGCTGCTGCATTATTATCAGAGAAATGTGAATTAATCTCTCTGAGGGAGGATATTGGAAGACACAATGCATTGGACAAACTTGTTGGTTCGTATATTCGCCAACCAAATGACATGTCACCTACTCTATTACTAGTGTCAGGTCGCGCTTCTTTCGAGTTAGTACAGAAATGCATTAGGTTAGGTGTCCCTATTATGGCTTCAGTTGGTGCAGCTAGTACTTTGGCTGTAGATATGGCTAAAGAGCATAATCTTACTTTGTTATCTTTTGTTCGCGATGAAAGAATGTTGGTACATTCTGCACCGCATCGTATATCGAATAATTGACATGATGGATTGTATAGGAGGTATAGTATGAGTGGTGGTCTACCTGTTTGGGATCCTGGTCGTCCCGGTCATGATTTACTTGACATACTCAAAGAAGAGGTTCGTACTAAAGGACAACCAGATTCTGTCCGAATCCGTGAAATCGCTGAATTGTCAGGAACTACTTCATCCAAAGTTAGGGGTGTCATTGGATACTATTCCGACTTGAAAGTTGCCGAATCTACTATCCATGTTTGCATCGGTGAATCTTGTCGTGCTAATGGTTCCGAATCAATCGTTTCTAATTTGGAAGAATCCGGAGAAGTAGTTGGAAAATTGCATTGCGCAGGACTATGTGCGAATGGCCCAGCAATAATTCGAAATGATGATTTAATATTACCATTATCTCGGAGTGGCGATGGATTACAGTTCTTCTTGAGTATGGATAGCATGAGTTTGACTTATGGTGCCGAATCTATCGCTCAATCAATAATAAATTTCGCACCTTCCGATTCTGCATTAATCCGAACTGGTAGTAGAGGTCTTTTCCATCTTGAACCTATGATAGAAGTTGACATAAAAGGGCAAAGGATTGGTTTTGGACCTGTTGAAAGTAAGGACGTCCAATCAATCATTGAATTATTTTCTGATGATTCATATCTTTCTCATCCAAAATATCTTGGTGAAATTGAATCATTAGAGGAGTTCTCCAATCAAACGAGATTAGCAACCAAAAATATTGGAATCACAGACCCTCTTAATATCGAATCAATGAAAAAAATTGGTGCATATTCAGGTTATTCAACCGCTAAGAAAATAGGCTCTTCTAACGTCATCAATGAGTTGAAGGCAGCAGGACTTAGAGGGCGCGGGGGCGCAGGCTTCCCTACTCACTTCAAATGGAAGGCTGCAGCAGATGAACAGTCTTCAGTGAAGTATGTAATTGCTAATGCTGATGAGGGTGATGCTGGTACATTCATCGATCGAATGATTATGGAAGGCGACCCACATTCGTTAATTGAGGGGATGTTAATTTGTGCTGAAACCATTGGAGCAACACATGGATGGGTGTATTTGCGCAGTGAGTACCCTCAAGCAAAAAGAATTCTTCAATCAGCTATTGATTCTGCCCGAGATGAAGGGCTATTGGGCGTCGGTTTAGGATTTGATATTACGATTGCAAATGGTGCAGGGTCGTATGTTTGTGGGGAAGAGACGGCATTGCTAGAAAGTCTTGAAGGTCGTAGGGGGGAAGTGCGTGCTAGACCACCATATCCTACCACTTCAGGACTTTATGGTCATCCAACTATAGTCAATAATGTCTTGACTTTTGCAATGGCCGCAGCTATCCTCCGCGAGGGTAGTACATTTTTTTCATCAATAGGTACTGATTCTAGTCGAGGGACTCTCGTGGCCCAAATAGTCGGTTCGACTAATCGGCCGGCTTGCGTCGAAATTCCTTTTGGAGGTACAATCGGGCAATTATTTTATGATTTTTCCAGCCTCGATAATGTCAAAGCCATTCAAGTTGGAGGGCCATTAGGTACCTTATTCCTCCCTGAAGAATTATATGAAATTGAACTTTCTTTTGAAGGTCTAGATAATGCCGGTGGCATACTAGGTCATGGTGGTTTTGTTACTTTCGGGGATGATTTTGACCCACACAGAGAAGTTATTGAATGGATGCGCTTCTTCAGAGATGAAAGTTGTGGGAAATGTACTCCTTGCCGCATTGGAACTCAGCGCGCACTGGAATTACTGACGCGGTTGGGTACTAGTAGTGAAAATACAGGAGATAGAGAATTGATTTCTAATCTCGATGATGTAATGACTTCAACTTCCCTATGTGCCTTGGGAGGATTAGCAATGAATCCTGTTCGTTCAACAATACAACGTTGGCCTGATGCATTCGGAGGTGCGTTGACAGCAAAAGAGGTGGTAAGGAATGATTGAACAATCTCAACAATCAATATCTCTAACTATTGATGGGGCGTTAGTGGAAGGTAAATCTCATCAAACAATTATGCAAGTTGCTAGAGATAACGGTATTTCAATTCCTAGTTTGTGTGATTCACCAAAGCTCGATGCTTTTGGTTCGTGTAGAATGTGTATTGTTGAGGTTGAAGGAGGTCGGGGAACTCCTTCCTCGTGTACGACTCCTGCCAGAGATGGAATGCAAATCCAAACAAAAAGTGAAAGACTGTTAGATTTGAGGAGAGGGATTACTGAATTATACTTCAGCGAGCATCCTATAGAGTGTCTCACAGAAAAGGGGAATTGTGATTGTGAATTACACGATATTGCTTCGGACCTTGAACTCAAGGATATTCGCTATGATAATACTCCACATCACTATGAAACACCAATTGACACCTCATCCCCATTCTTTTCTTTTGATGCCAGTAAATGTATTGTTTGTTCACGATGTATCCGGGCTTGTGACGATATACAAGTTACACACGCGCTCTCCTTAGACGGGCGTGGTTTCCTTTCGAGAATAATTGCCGGCGCAGACGAGTCATTCTTAGATTCTGAATGTGTTTCTTGTGGGGCATGTGTGGATGAATGCCCCGTCGATGCTCTTCAAGACAATATCCCGAATTCTACTGGTGATCCCGACGATTGGATAAGAACTACCTGTGCATTCTGTGGTGTCGGATGTCAATTTGATGCAGGCGTCAAAGATGGTAAATTAGTGACTATGAAACCTGCTCATGATTCTCCTGTAAACCAGGGGCACTCTTGCGTTAAAGGAAGATTCGCATCTGCTTATGTCCATCATGAAGATCGTCTAACAGTCCCACTTGCTAGAAATTCAATTGATGAAGAATTTAGAGAAGTGACATGGGACGAGGCCTACAAGAAAATAGTTGATTCGTGGTCAAAAATAAAGTCCGAATCTGGTTCCGATTCTATCGGTGTAATTACCTCTTCTCGTTCGACAAATGAATTGAATTATTTAGGCTCTAAATTGATGCGTGCAGTGATTGGAACGAACAATGTGGACAATTGTGCTAGAGTATGTCATTCTGCGACAGTAAAGGGAATGATGACTGTATTTGGTGCTGGTGCTGGGACAAATAGTCTTGGAGATATAGATGAGACCGATTTATTGCTAGTTTCAGGTTGTAATCCGATTCATGGTCATCCAGTTACAGGTTCGCGAATTAAAAGAGCCCGTAAGCGAGGCATGAAAATGATTGTTGTAGATCCAAAGAAAACCACTCTTGCCAAGATGGCAGATATTCATCTTCAACTACGTCCCGGGACCAACGTCGCTCTTTACCAAGGGCTATCTCACATTATCCTTCGAGATGGCTTGGAGGCAAATTCCGAGTGGATGAATTCTCGAACTGAGAATCTGGAACCATATAAGAAAATGTGTTCTACCGTAACACCAGATATATGTTCATCAATAACAGGTGTCCCTATTGAAAGTCTTGAAGCCGCGGCAAAGTTGTACGCTTCTGTTAATGCTGCAATGTCTGTCCATGGTCTAGGTATGACTGAACACAGTCATGGTTCTGAAGGTGTTATGGCCTTATCGAGCCTAGCCCTTCTCACTGGGAACGTGGGCCGTCTAGGTACTGGAATTAATCCATTGAGAGGTCAAAATAATGTTCAAGGTTCATGCGACATGGGTGCATTGCCCAATGTATATACAAATTATCAGTCTGTTGATAATGAAGATATCAGGAAGTCATTTTCTGAGATATGGGGTGTTGAGACCCCTTCTAATAGCGGATTGACTTATCCTGAAATGTTGCAAACGGTCGGCCATCAAAATGGACTTCGTTCATTGTACATGATTGGTTCAGATATTGCACATACTGATCCTGACAACTTAGCTGTTAAGAAAGCACTTTCTAATCTTGATTTATTGATAGTTCAGGACATATTTTTCTGTGAATCTGCTAAGTTTGCTCACCTTGTCCTACCTGCTGCCTCCTTCCTTGAGTCAGATGGAACCTACACAAATGGAGAGAGGAGGGTGCAAAGGATCCGTAAGGCCATTGAATCTCCAGGTGAAGCCAAAGAGGATTGGATTATTGTTGCTGAATTAGCACAACGCCTTGGTCATGATATTCTTGCAGGCCCGAGTCCTTCTGATGTATGGGATGAATTGGCCAGTCTTACTCCGAACTTTAGAGGAATTAATTATGCGCGTCTTGAATCTCCAGAGGCAGTTCAGTGGCCAGCTCCTAATGCTGGACACCCTGGGACTTCAGTCATGCATTCAGATCAATTTAGCCGAGGATTAGGGCATTTTGCTGCCCCTGAATTTATTGAACCTAATGAACAGCCTTCAGATGAATTCCCGTTCATATTAGTTACGGGGCGAAATCTATTCCAATACAACTCAGGCACACAAACACGTCGTACCGGATTGATGAAATTTCTAGATTCTGATTATCTTGAAATTAACAACGAAGATGCTGAACCACTAGGAATTTCCAGTGGCGATGTTCTGTGGCTTTCTAGTCCTCGGAACCGTGTCAAAATCACTGCTAAAGTTGTTACAACAGTAAGGCGAGGTAATTTATTCACAACATTCCATTTCCCAGATATTGGCGTCAATAGTGTCCTCTCTTCCTCAGCCGATGGTTACACATTCTGTCCAGAATACAAAGTGCAGGCAGTTTCAATAGAGAAATTAACAGATTCTAATTAGGAATTCTTTTGAATTTCTTTTAGTAATAGTTTACATCTGTTAATTTGATTATTACATAATCGTACATCTTCAGATTCCAAGTCTCTTTCTAGTGCCTGTTCAAAGCAGCGGAGTGCATCATGAAAATGTTCCAAAGCAGCATATGATGAACCCATATTATACAGAGTTCTTCCATTAACCATTTTTGGTGCTAATGAAATAGCTTGATGGTATGATTGAATGCTCTCTGCGTATTCTCCGAGTTGATGAAGAGCATGCCCTCTTCCATTGTATGACTTAACTCTAAGCTCTATTTCTGTTCTCGGCGTCAATGAGATTGATTTATCAAAACAGTTTAGAGATTCAGAATTCTTATTTTCACCTAATAACACTAATCCTTTATTGTACCATTCAATTGAGATATTGATGTCCGTATCGGGTTTAGGCTCTTCTACCATAATCTCTTCTGCATCTTTTGCTGCAGCGACTAGATCTACTTCTGAACTAGTATCCTGATTATTTTTCTTCACGTCTGAATTCAATTCATCGCCTTTATTTCTACATTGTTTTGCCTTTTCAAAATGACCTGCCGCTTCTAGAGCATCGGCCATACCATACCATGATTCACTCTTTGAACCGAATTCTTCGATAATTCTCTTCCAAGCTTGTACAGAAGAGGCGTGATTGCCATTTTCTGAGTAATTTCGTGCATTTTTCACTAATACGACATAGGAATCCTCTAGCGCAATAATTTCACTATCATTTTCTTCCTCTAATGTTTCCTCTTCATCTAACTCTTCATTTATTTTTCCGGAATCATCTTCAGAGAGATCTTCTCCTTCATCATTTTCTTCTGTATCAATATTTGATAGAATTTCATTTTGTAACTCGATTGCCAGATCATTGCTCGAATCAATTGATAGGGCATATTTTACAGAATCCAAGGCATCTGAAAAGAGTCCTAGCCTCACTAAGCAAAGAGAACAGGTAGCCCATAATTCAGCTGAATGTTGTTCGCCCGATTCAAGGATGGGTGTAATTATTTCCAAAGCCTCCTCGAATTCATTCTTTTCAATTAGAATCGAAATAGAATCAAGACGATTTTCATCTTCATCTATAGGTGAGGCTGTAATTAACGGTATTTCCGATTCTAACTCTTTACTCTCTAGTTCTCTTAGTTCATTACTATCTAATCCTAGTTCCAAAGCAATTTTTGCAAATTTCTTCGACTTTTCTAGATTAATCTCCGAATATAAAAATGCCAAGTTCGCAGCACTTGGTGCATGATATTGATTAAACTCTAATACTTTCTCAAAAGCAAAAATGGATGCACTATTTTCATTCAATAAGTTAGCAGTTACCCCTAATCCATACCATGCAGCAAAATTCTCTGGTTCCCTCTCAAGGATGCCATCAAATGCCTCTTTTGCCTCACGTAATTTATTGCCTCGAACTAATTCATTAGCCTCGGAAAGACTCGGCAATACCCCATCCATGTTTACGTCGCGTGAGATTTTGTGGATAAGATTTCTTAGACTATGATTATTGAATCATTCCTTAGGTGCTGGTTCTCCTTCTCTTTTTTCTTCTTCAAGTCGCTCTTTCCATACACCCGCGAAATAAGCAATCATAGGTAATAGAATCAATAAGCCAAAGCACCCTATCAATGTGGCTAAACTGTACAGTGTTTCTTGCACAGGATCTAATTTGAATTCTTCTACTGAGATAAACTCATGTTCTACAACAATCATGGAAATTTCTATTCCCTCGGAAGAAATCACTTCTTCATTTTCATCAGTTATTGAAATAGTCCATGTAGTCAACACTGTTTCTGAAGTGATTAGGTTTCGTGTTTCTTCTTCTGCTGTCTCGGGGCTGTCTGCGTTAACATAGCCAATTCCTTCTATGGGAAGGTTCAATGATAACCGACCTCGCATGACTTTTTCTTCTGAATCAATAATTTGTTTGTGCGAGTATGCTTCCGAACATGACTCGGAAACTGAATCGAACTCTTTACAGTTAAACATCTCATTACCTTCAGCGCCTAATAATTCCGAGTAATACCAAACAGTACTGGAAGATGTAACAGTAATTTCTGAATCGATTGGAGCATTTCCTACTGTAATGTTTATCCAAGTTATAGCGGAATTAGTCGTTACTATCCATGTAGAAAGGTTTTCTTCTGTTTGTTCTAAGACTAATGTATTTGCTGAATTTGAAGTATCATATCTGTAGTATTCTGAATTCATTGTATTCTTGTGTACTGCAAATGCTAACACGAGAATTAAAACAACTCCTAGCCCGATCATGGTTCGAAGCATGTTCGGATTTCGCGATAGCGACTTCTTCATGAAGTGTCGACCAGCCTAGATGGTTTGAACTCTATGTGGGGGCTCTAAGAGTGACACTCCCTGCCTCTTGTTTTCCATACTATGTCATCACGGTTAAATACAGCCTCAAGGTCGGCCGGTCGCTACAAGGTGACTATATGACCACATACCATGATGTCCCAGCCGATCTATTGATCGAAGAACTCTCTCAGAGACTTGAGGGTAACGATGCGATCAACGCCCCAGATTGGGCCGAGTTTGTAAAAACTGGAACTCATCGAGAGAGGACACCCGACCAAGAAAATTGGTGGTTCATTCGCTCGGCTGCGGTACTAAGGAAAGTAGCCTTGAAGGGGCCTATCGGTGCTAACCACATGGCTCAACATTTTGGTGGCCCCAAGGACCGTGGTGTAAAGCCTAACAGAGCAGTAGCAGGTTCTCGCAAGATTGCAAGAACCGTTCTTCAGCAATTAACTTCTGCCGGCCTAATTGTTAATTCAACCAATATCCGTGAAGTGAATCTCGGCAAAGTAATCACTCCAGCTGGGCAGTCGTTACTAGACGATGTTGCTCACTCAGTTCGTGGCGCTGCTGAAGAAAAGTACCCAGGATTAGCTCGTTACTGAGGTGTAATAATGGCAAGACACAAACCATTCGCTAAGAAACAGCGCCTCAATAAGGTGACTAAGCAGAACCGAAGAGTTCCAGTTTGGGTCATGCTTCGTACTAACCGTAACACTGTATCTCATCCAAAGCGCCATCATTGGAGACGCTCAAAACTACAAAGGTGATTCAAGTGACTGAAGTTAAGGAAATGACTGTACCTCTCCGAGCGGCTTGGAATGTCCCTCGAACTAAGAGAGCCAATCGTGCTATTGTAGAAATCAAGAAGCATGTATCTCAGCATATGAAAATCCAAGAGGATGAAGAAATTTGGATAGATCAAGCTGTTAACGAAGTAATTTGGGCGCGAGGTATGCAGAAACCTCCTCGTAAAATTCGAATTGTTTGTACTCGTGAAGAGGGATTTCCTCTTGAAGTGAAACTTGCGGAGGATTGATTATGGGAAATATTAGACCGTCTTTTATCAAAACCAGAGCTCTTCGATTACTGGAAATTTATCCAGATAAGTTTACTGCAGATTTCGAAACAAATAAGCATCTTGTGACCGAATACACAGATGCTGATACTATTGGAACCAAGAGGATGCGCAACTGGATTGCTGGCTACGTCACTCGTTACATCCAACGTCGTACTGATTAATTCCGCTTACCTAATCAGTACATTCCTATTCCACAGGTGTGGTTCGAATGGGTGGACGTGCAGAGATTTCTCTTCCCGAACATCAATCACGTGTTTGCATAGTCCTCGTCGAACCAATGCATGATGGGAACATTGGAGCTGTCGCGCGCTCAATTATGAATTTCGGCATTACTGACTTGAGAGTAGTTGGAAGAAATGGCATTTGGTCTGAAGAAACAAGGAAAAGAGCAAAGAATGCTCAGATAGTTCTTGAAAATACCCAAGTCAGTGATAGTTTGGAAGAAGCAGTATCTGATTGTTCTGTAGTCATAGGGACCTCAGGTAAGAGAGAAGACGGCGATAAGACAGTAATGAGGCACTTCTTACTCCCCGATGAATTACCTAACCGGCTTTCAGATGTGGATGGTAAGGTTGCTTTGGTTTTCGGACCTGAAGGAAAGGGGTTACTGAATGAACAGTTGAGATTGTGCGATTTGTTAGTTACTATCCCCACTTGGGAGGGATACCCTATACTCAACTTAAGTCATGCAGTAGCTATAATTTGTTATTCTTGGTTTGTGAATTCCACCACTAAATCTCCATCTGGTAGTGAAGAAAGACTCCTTGCCCCAGATCTAAGAAAAAGGCTCCGCCTTGAAACATCTAGACTTGTTGCTGCGATGCCAACTAAAGAGCACAGAAGAGAAGGAATTGAAGAAACCCTCATTCGAGTAGTAATGAGAGGACTTCCCAAAGACGATGAAATTCACAGACTCCTCGGGGTCATTACTGCAGCTGCTGATGCCTTTGAGGAAGAAAATCCTGAATCATAGAGAGCAAGGGATCTTGAAATCATTCACTCTTCTTCGTCACTTGCAAAGGGAATCTTGCCAGAATACCACATCCAGATGAAGTACAAAATCAGAATTATAATCAGAATTGCAGTGATGAATGCAGTTCCATTTAGACCAAAATACTCCAATGAAATGAAAAAAAGTAATGGCTGCATAATAGCTACGAAGAACAAGAATGTAGTGTTTTCCATAATATTCGCCATAGACTTCTCACTTATGTTTGAGAGATAAATGATTTGGTGGACTCTTTCATTCCTGAATAACAAGGAGAACGCTTCAAGAACTCAACTGAATTCCTAAACATGATACAATGGTTGTTCATCCAGATTCTGATGATTTTAGTGCATTTTTAGCATCTCGTCGTTCAACTCGCGATTTCTTACCAACTCCTGTATCCGAGGAAATTATCCATGAAATAATCGCCGACGGCCTTACTGCACCTAGTTGGAGCAATACTAGGCCGTTTCTAGTAGCAGTGGCAACAGGAGATGTGAGAGGTCGACTCTCTAAGGAGTTTCTAAGAAGATGGGACGCTGTGAAGGATTTTCAAGGTGCAGGAATCCGTGGTAAGATCAAAGCATTTTTTCATCGTTACGGCCATCCAACCAGTAACTGGCTTGTAGTAAAACCGTACCATTCCGACCTTATCCCTCGGTCGCAGAGACTTGGCGAGGATCTTATGTCTTCACTTGGAGTAAGTAGAGATGACAAAACTGGACGCGATGCATTTTGGGCAAGAAATTACGAATTTTTTGGAGCCCCTGTCGAGTTATTTGTGTTTACCCACAAAACATTAGGCAAGTTTGCTGCTTCTGATGCTGGACTTTTCATGCAGAACCTCATTTTGTCGGCCCACTCTAAGGGGCTTGGAACATGTCCTCAAGGTGCTGTCGCGATATGGGAAGACGCGGTACGTGAAGAATTTGAAATTAGTAATCAATATTCATTACTTTGTGGAATTTCATTAGGATATCCTAGTGATGAGTCCATAAACAAATTCGGAGCACACCGAATCTCTCCCTCTGAAATCATTGCTCCATTAACTGGTAGCGACGCAGAGAATCAATAACTATGTTTTATTGGTTATTCAGGACCCCAAGGTGTCACTTGACGAGTTAGGCCCAATCTATGAGTAAAGAGGAATCTTAGGTTTAGCAACCCATCTCCCCATGTATTAATCTCAGCCTCACCCACACGAGGTCGATAAGGTACAGAAACTTCTGTAGTCTTCTTCTTGCCCAGATATCGCCGTGCTCTTATTTTGAATTCCTGAGATAGTGGCATCCCATCGTGTTTCGGACGCACCCTTTCATCCTCGAAAATGGATTTCCTAAATACCCACATTCCACTTTGAGAATCATGAATCCCATACCAATACAAGATGGTAGCTGTAGTTGAAAGAACCCAGTTTCCAAATCCATGAATTCCTGGCATTGCTCCTTCTTCGGCCCTCCTTAATCGATCACAAGTAATCCACTGTAAATCTTCATCTAGTAATTTCTTAACCAAATTGGGGACTTCTTCCCCAGGATAGGTGCAATCTGCATCCATTGTGATAATTATTTCACCCGGAGCAAGTACAAAACCAGTTTTGTAGGCTCGCCCATATCCTTTGCGAGGTTCTCGGTAAACAGTAGCTCCTTCCTGTTCTGCTAATTCACAAGTTCTATCAGTCGAATTCCCATCAACAATTAGAAAATCCAATTTTTCACACCATCCGTCATTAGGAACGGAACGAATGGTGTCGACGATAGCGGCCTCTTCATTGCGAGTTGGAATTACTACGGTCACATGCACAGGAAGGGTATCGGACATCTGAATCGATTGAAGCGACCTGCCTTCCCGCTATGAATAATACTAATCGGTGGACTTGTGATAATGTTTGTATTCAGCGACATTAACCCATTCGATTGAAATGAGCATCCGGTTAGCGAGGGTTGAGTGAGATGGGTTTGCACATCGCAATGTTGTCCGCCGAATACCCTCCTCGGTGGGGTGGAATGGGTTCTACTGTGTTCCATCTTTCAGCATCATTAGTTGAATTAGGGCACAGGGTCACTGTCATCACTAGAAATGGTGGCGGGGCAATCTCAGAACAACAAGGAGTGACAATTAGAGAGGTATCTTGGCTCTATGCTCCCATGGCTTTTACCAAATCTTACGGAAAACATGCAATGAATGATCTCAAACAATTACATTCTGTAGACCCAGTTGATGTTGTGCATCTGCATTGTCCAATGATTTCTTGGAATATGAAGCAATTCGATGAATGCCGCAGGAATATAGCCCCAATCGTATCTTCCCTGCACGGGACTTGGCTTGGCGAGAGAGATGGCCTTCGTACTGCTGCAAAACACAAAGAATCAGCAGTTTGGGCAAATCCTAATGATTTGGCAATCCTTCTCAGTGCTAGTCATTATGCTAAGTATGAACAGGCTGCACTGTTAGGTTCAGATATTTGTGTCGCTAATTCCCATGCAACAAAGTCAGATTTCCTAGAACGATACAATCCTCCCTCTGAGTGGGATTGTAGAGTGATTCATTGGGGGGTAGATACCGAAATGTTCCATCCTGCCGACGCACCTAATGGAAAAGATACTCAAACAATTCTTGCTGTTGGTCGATTAGCTGCACGAAAGGGATATGGTTCACTTCTTCGTGCATTTGCTGAGGTAAAATCTCGCCGTAATAATACAGAACTACTTATTGTTGGACGGGGGACTCTCAAGAAAAAACTCGAAAAACAGGCAAAAAATCTTGGTATTTCAGATTCCGTTCGAATCGATTCAGGAATGTCCTTTGAAAAATTAGCTGAAGAGTTCCGTAGAGCAGATTTGGTTGTCTTCCCCTCTTACTATGAAGGACAGGGACTTATTCCACTGGAGGCTATGGCTTCAGGTACTGCTGTTGCTACTGTGGATCATGGCCCTCTGCCAGAAATGGTCGATGATTCAGTTGGAGTTCTATTCACTATGGGTGATATTGATTCAATGTCGAGTGCAATATTGGCTATTCTAGCGGATAAAAACGGATTAATAAATCGCGGCATTCAGGGGCGAAAAAGAGTTATTGATAATTTCACTTTCAGCGGGAATGCTGAAGTTTTCTCTTCTATTTATCATTCATTAGTTAGAGATTGATGCTTGCGAGAAGTTGATGACTCGCCTCCCCGTCCGGAGTCTGAGCACCATGGCTTCAAGCAAAGGATTTCGAGGCGTTGAACTCAGTACATTAACTAATATTGCAGTACTCCTTTTCATCCTTATTCTAGCAATTATTCACCTCAAAGTAATCATTCAACCCCTTGTTGTAGCAATTCTACTGTTTTTCTTAATCCGCCCGCCCGCACAGTGGCTTGAGGAGAGGTTTGGGCACCCATTGTTTGCTTACGGGATACTTGTTTTCGGTGTTGTTGCAGTTATCCTAATGGGGGGAAATATTCTGTATGATTCCCTGACTGATTTTAGTAATGAAGCAGATTCTCTTTCTTCAAAATTCGCCGAGAAGGTGACTTGGTTTTCTGACTTGAGTATTTACGGCTATAGTTTTGATACTAGTGCGCTCACTGATTTGATTTCAGTCCAGCGAATTAATGAAATTGCCACTGGCTTCGTTGGCGACATTGCTGGATTCACAGGTAGCGCGATTACAACATTCATTTTCCTTATTTTCATCATTGTCGAGGCTGAGACTTTACCTGCTAGATTGAAAGCCGCTTATCCTGAAGAAATTGAAAGGTTTTCGCAGATTACAGAAAATGCTGGCGAGGGAATTAACACCTATGTAATAACAAAAGCTACAGTGGCTTTCGGCCAGGCTATCATAGTAGCAGCCTTGCTTGCTTGGCAAGACATCCCTGGTTGGTTTATGTGGGCCTCAATCACATTCCTTCTCGACTTCGTGCCTTACGTCGGAGCGCCTCTTTCATTCATCCCTCCGGTGATAATATCATTCATTCTCCACGAACCAACTACTGCATTCTTTATTCTCGCAGTCTTGTTTGGTAACCAATTGGCTTGGGGTCAATTTATCGAGCCCCAACTTGCCGGACAGAGGTTGGATATGTCTCCTATTGTTCTGTTAATATTGGTGGCATTCTGGGGCTGGGCATGGGGCATTATGGGAATGATCCTCGGCGTTCCATTGGCTGTAATAATGAAGTTAACATTAGAGAGTGATCCTCGCACACGGCCTATTGCAATGCTATTGTCTTTGAATCCAAACAAATCAACTAATGATTGATTTATTCATGAAGAATGATGGCTAGAATACCATCTGTTGATATGCTAATTATTTCACCAACAGATTGGTTATGCAATCCTCTGGTTGAGAAAGACAGTGATACTCCATCTAATTCCCACTTGGCTCCCTTAATTGAAACAGCATTGCATTTCTCCAAAGCAAATACTGAGAATTCAATTCCTTCAGGCATTATTAATTGAAATTCTTCATCATTAGGGTGTAATCTGATTGTCATACCGTGTTCATGGTGCATTCTGATGAACATGCCATCAGGAGCCTCGGTTAGAGCTGCCCAAATGCCCAGAATATGGTCAGGGCAACCCCCATCAATTCCAACAATATCAATCTCATCATAGCCCTTTGTTTTCAGATGGCATAGTGATTTCACTAAATCACTAGCTGAATCATCAGGTAGAATAGTCGACCTACCCCTCCAATCTTCTTGTTTTACCGAATCTAAATCACCTAATACTTCTGTGACCTTGAATCCAGCCGCTTCTGCCTTTTCAGCACCTCCATCAATGCCAAAGATGACATTTCCTTCCAATAGTGGCGTGATTATTGAGGGGTCTGTAACATCCCCATTACACCAAAGAATAGCATGCATCATTTCACCTTCAGAGTTACCTTACCTTCAACTAGGAGATCAACATCCTCTAGTTGAACTGAAAGTTTTCTGGCAACTCCTCGAAGGTTTAGGGGGACTGAGGCAGTCCCTCCAAGTGCCAAGTTATTTCCAAAACCAAAATATGCTCCACCTCTATAGACTAAATCCTCTAGAAAATTCCCAGATAGTTTCGCTCTTGGATTCATCCCAAAACCGAACTCGGCAAAGGTTCCAACTAAGGCTGCTTTTGATTGCCTTAATCCTGTTTTTGTTGCTTCGATTTTACTTTTTATCTGATTAGCAATTTCTCCGCCAACAATATCAACGATTTGTCCTTTTTCAATTAGGATAGAAATTGGTTCGTCAACTAATTCTCCCTGCCAAGATCCATCTATGACAATTCTCCCATGAGCAGACCCCTCTTTTGGGAGAACGAAAATTTTCCCCGCAGGAAGATTTGTTATTACACCGGGTCGATTACAAATTCCATTATCCTCTAGAATCCAACGTCCACCAGTTGTGAAAGTCAGATTAGTTCCAGCTTCACTGGTGATTACTACTTCTCTCCGCCGGCGCAATAATTTGTTGGTTCCTGAAATTTCTTTCTGCAGTGCATTATAATCAGCAGTCATCCCACCATTAGCAAAGGTTAGAGCATCAATTCCTGGCATTGAAGCAATTCGTGCGCCCTCTCTTGAGGCATTCGCACGAGCCCTCGTGTGCGTCAAAGAGAATTGTGTGGCAATAAGAATCACATCCTGTCTTCGCATTAAATCTGCTACCTGATTCGGAGGCTCACTTCCTTCGCGTAGACTGGCTGGCATCATCATCAGTAGGATACGCTCAGTAACTTCAGCTGTTGCTTCATATAGAGCGCGACCGACATCAGCGAATTTAGGATCAGTAATTACGAGAACGGATTCTACTGAGCGAACTTGCATACAAGTGCGTACAACCGAACGTGCGGCTGTAAGCATCGCTTGCGCTAAGTCTTCGGAATCTGAACCGAGCACGTTACCCTCTTCGCTCATCGTAACAACTACTCTGATACGCTACCCCTTATTGAATCGCGCTCTAAATTGTCAAATCATCTCACCACGGTAGTCATAGGTAAAGGTGCTATGCGCATATTATGCAGGGCGTTCGAACCGTTCGTTTTGTAACGGTCTTGGCTATTACCGCAATTCTAGCCGGAAGTTGGATGATTAATTTTCCAAATGATGAAATCGCCAATGAAATTAATGAAGGCAATTCTTCACTAGACATGGCTTTAGCAGAAGAAGATTCCGAAGATACTCAACCTGTATTGAAAAGAGAGGAAAAAGAAGACGATTCACAATCTAACACTCCAAGTAGACTAATTGCAGGGGGTGCTGGAGCTCTAGGTTCTCTTGCTGTAGGTTCAATCTTCTTCGAAGTAATGCGAGTTTCAGTTCTTGTCGCATTAGTTTCACCTCTTCTAGCAAGGATGAAGAGAAATCGGGATGATCTACTGACTAGAGGTAGGCTTCTAGGTTATCTCGAAGCAAACCCTGGGATCCATTTTTCTGCCCTGCGAGATGGATTAGGACTCGCAAATGGTGTCACTGCATATCATCTTCATACACTAGAATCGGCAGGTCAGGTGATTTCTTGGCGAGATGGTAAATTACGTCGTTATGCTGTTTCTAGTCTTACTCAAGAAGAAGTTAGTCGAATAAAAAATCCAATTATTGGTACAAGATTAGCTATTCTGGAGGTTCTTTCCGATTCGGGATCTTTTGGTATGTCGGGGGGCGAACTCCAGAAAAAATTAGAAATTTCGCGTCAACTTCTCAGCCATCACCTAATGGAATTACGTAATGGCGAATATGTCGAAGCCGCATCCGAAGCTCGTCGTCCAAAGTGGAGACTCTCAGACAATGGAATGAATGCTCTTGTTTCATCAAGAGAAATTTCGAGAATAGAGGCTGCGGCCTAAAAGAAGCAAAGGGTACTCTGGTGACGAATACATCATAGAGGGACTTCCTTAGTGACGAACATGGAAGAGAATCAAGGAAAGGGAATGGACCAACTCTATGGTTTCCTTTTTGTAGCAATCTTAGTGACAATTTTCGTGTCAATTCTACTTTTCGCATACTTGCAAAAGGGGCTTGACGGCTTGGGTGAACTGGCGAGTGGTTTCTTTCTCCTGTTGATTTGGTTTGGGGCGGTAACACTCTATCAAAAACTGTTCAATAAACAAGAAGACTGAACATATAATGACCTAGGCTCCCCTCTGATTCAAGGTTGCCATGATGCCCAAGACTTAGGCGTCTCTCTAACGTGAAATGCATGCAGTTTGAGGGCGTTTCCATATGCTGATGTAATGCGTGTCTCTACTTGCTCAAATGCCCACTTAGCAAGGTTCTCAGCTGTTGGAATGAATGAAACAATCAATGTCTTGTGTTCTTCCCCCATAACTGATAGCGCCTCAATAGCTTTGGTATCATTTTCGTACACAATGAATGCGTGATCGACCAAATCATGGATGTGCTCAGTAAGTATCATTGATACATCTGCAAAATCCATCAGCATGCCTTCTTCTGAAACACCCGATTCATTGACAACTTCTCCGACAAGTTCGGCTTCCCAACGATACCTATGCCCATGCATATTTCTGCACTTACTCTTATGATTAGGGACTCTATGCCCTGTGTCTGTCTCTATCCATCTCCTAATTGCTGTAACCATTCCTATTCCTCCTTGAAATCCAAACAAATTGAATTAATACAATATCTTGGCCCTTTCGACTCATGGAAAAGGTGGCCTAAATGTGAATTACACCCACTACATCTGACTTCTATCCTAGTCATCCCGTGTGAATTATCCTTCAATTGAGTAATGTTTGCTTCTCCAGTTTCACTTGAAAATGCGGGCCATCCGCATCCAGAGTCGAATTTTGATTCGGATTCAAATAGTATTTTTCCACAATCTGCACAATTGTAGAAACCCTCTTCGAAATGTTTGTCGTATTCTCCAGTAAATGGGCGCTCTGTGCCATTTTCTTTCATCACATAATAGCGAAGTTGAGCCTTCAATGCGCCAGCAAGCACTTCTTCCCAGGGTTTGACATACTCAACTGGATCTTTTCGACCAATTGCGTGGAATGCAAGTATTCTTTCAACATCAGCTCCACTAGTTCCTGACGACCTCCCCTTCTCATCAGGATTGTACGAGGTGTTTGTATTAGCAAATACAGTATCAAAATCTAAACCTAATTTATTGCATGACTTTAGTGCATCAGTCAGTATTGTTTCCTTATCCCCATCGATATATGGTAAGTTGAATGAAACTTTTTCCGAATCCCAATTGCCTAAGGCAAATGATTCGCCTATTGAAGCATAAAATTCAGGTCTACAATCAGGGTAAATCGCATGATCTCCTGAATGTACCCCCAGAGCAATTTCAACGTCGGAATCTTCACGTAGAGCGATACTTAAGGCGTATCCATAGAGAATTGAGGCAAAAATAGCGTTCCGGTTAGGAACTACAGTCGATTTCATTTGGTCTTCTTCGTAATGCCCTTCAGGTACTTCTTCACCACCTGAAATGAGGGATGATTCGAATAACCCCATAGCACTAGATAAATCAGCAATTTTGTGTTCTACTTGTATGTCATTATCGGCTAAGTAGGCAATGTTAGCAATAGCTCTATCAATCTCGATATTGTGTTTTTGACCATATTCATATGAAATACAGGAAACCCTGTAGCCATCTGCCAATAGACGCAGCAGCAACCCTGTTGAATCCATACCGCCACTAAGGGCCATTACTGCGCGCATCAAGCAACACCCATCCACTTGTGAGTCTGCAAAGAAAGTCTCCAGCCGGGCGAATTCTTCACTATCTCTTCAACTGCAGCAAAGTTTCGACCATTCTCTTCTACAGTTTCTGAGTCTATGTAACAGGGTTGGAGATAATGATTTGAGAAACCGGTTTTCAATTCATCATACATAGAGAGATCCTGGCCACAATATACGACTTTCAATTCATCTCCTGTACGTTGTTTTATGCTAACATTGGGGTATAATTGGTCTTTAGGAGAAACACAAATCCAATCTATCACTTTGGGAATTGGGATTGTCCCATTAGTCTCAATAGATAGGTGAATGCCATGCTCTTTCAATGCATTTCCAATTGTTTGGAGATCTTGTAATGCCGGCTCTCCACCAGTGAAAATTACTCTGTCGCAATTGTATTGTAATACGTCTTCGATGATAGAATCCATTTCTATTTCTTCATATTGCAAAAAATCAGTATCACACCAACTACATCTTAGATTACAGTCACCAAATCTGATGAATACGTGGGGGATACCTGTGTGAAATGCTTCTCCTTGAACGGAATAGAAGATCTCTACAACTGGGTATTTCACCAAACCACCTCATCTAGATAATGGAGAACTGCGAATCAATTGCATCAATTCGGTACGCGCTTCGCTTTTATCGAAAAATACACCACGCATTGCAGAAGTTGTCATGATGCTGTTTTGTTTCATAACGCCTCTACACTGCATACATCCATGCGAAGCTTCAATGATTACTGCAGCACCAAGGGGCTGTAGGTTTTCTTCTAAGTCATCGGCTATTCCTTTGGTGATTCTCTCTTGATTTTGCAATTTTCTTGCGTGCAAATCTACTATTCGAGCTAGTTTACTAATTCCAACGATTCTTTCAGTAGGAATATATGCAACATGGGCTCTTCCTTTGAATGGTTGAAGGTGGTGCTCACAGGTGCTATGGAACTCAATATCACGTAGTAGAACTATGCCGTCATAGCCTTCTGCATTGAATGTGGAATCAAGAACTTCGGCGGGTTTCAAATCATATCCAGAAAATAACTCACCCCAGGATGAAACTACTCTTGCAGGAGTATCTTTGAGCCCTTCTCTTCCACTACCACTGTTTTCTATATATTCAAGAATAACCTTGACAGCATTTTCAGCTTCTTCAGTAGTTACAGTCACTTCCCATCACCTCTAATCACTCTGCCATGTCTGTAATCAATTTCATCTAATTGATCTAACATCTTTCGGCAAGCTGTTCTTACTGCATCAGCAACTGAAACGAACTTTTTCGCATCACCTACGTGCAACCGGAGGTCTTCCAAAAGTTGGTCAGGCATATCCAAACTAATCTTCGCCATGAAATGCCGAAGTGCCAGTATTATTAGAGTATTACTATAGTAATACTATGCTATTACGAAATAATTTCTTCGAGTTCAGGATATGCACTACAAATCCTATCTGTTCGAGCGGTGAGTTGCTGTAAATGGCTTGACAATTCATCATTAGAGCAGCCTTGCTCTATCATATTCGAAAGCACATTTAGTCCGCCTTGAATGATTCCTGCCTCAAGAAATGCATCATTTGAGACTTCACCCGCTGAACGTAGGTTAGCTAACGTCTCTGAAATCTCTTCAGCAGCCATGTCAACATCTGCTTTTGTTAGCGAATTACTATCCAATTTACGGTTGATGGATGAAATCATGATGTCGCCTAATGCCAACCCTTTTTCATGCTTATCTTTCTTTACTCTGTGTGTTCTACTAGTTCGACCAAAACTCCACCTGTGGATTTGGGGTGAATGAACGCTATTCGAGACCCCGAGGAACCATCTACGGCTTCTTCATTGATCATTTGAATACCTTCATTTTTCAATTTTTTGATCATTTTTTCAATATCAATTACCGATATTGCAATTTGTTGAATTCCCTCACCTTTTGTCTGAATAAATCGATAGATAGGTGAATCCTCATTTAATGGCTCTAATAATTCAATTCTTGTCTGATTTCCATCTCCATTTTGCGATTCAAAGAATCTTATTTTCACACCTTGTTCTGAATTCACTTCATCATTAGTGTGTTTGAATCCCAATAGAGCCCATAAATTCGAATTTGAATTCAAATCATTCGTTGCAATCCCAATATGATCGACATTCCCAGAATTCAATTTAAACACCACTTGGGGAAATCCATGTCCCGAATACGTCTCTTAAAACAGAATTAACTTCACCCAAAGTCGCTTCACATTTGTACGCATCAATCATCGCTTCCATGACATTATTTTCCGATTTGGCAACTTCAAGAAGATTTTCTAGCGATTTTGCCACATTTTTCTCATTCCTGTTTTGTTTAATTCGATCCAAATCATGCAATATAATTTCCACATTCTTCGGGTTAATACTCTGAGCAGATAGAGTATTTTCTTCCTCAACACTGTGAATATTGATACCAACCACTTTTGTTTTCATATTCTCGATAGCCTTCAGTTGCAACCATGCACTATCGTGAATCTCTCTTTGCTGAAGGCCAGAAATGACACAGTTCAGAGCACCTCCTTTTGTATCTAAATCATTAATGATATGTTTAGCTCCATGGTATAACTTTGAAGTTAATTCTTCGATTAAATATGAACCTGCTAGTGGATCTACAGATTCGGTAACACGCGTTTCATTAGCGATTATTTGTTGAGTACGCAGAGCCAGTTGAGCGGAATTTTCTGTAGGCAACCCGATTGCTTCATCAAAAGAGTTGGTATGAAGGCTCTGTGTCCCTCCTAATACAGATGCTAGAGCTTGATAGGCAACTCTGACTGAATTATTCAGTGGTTGTTGCGCGGTAAGAGTTACGCCAGCTGTTTGTGTGTGAAATCTCAACATTGTAGATTTGGGATTATTAGGGGAATAACGTTCGGTAACAATATCGTGCCATAGTGTCCTAGCCGCCCGAAACTTAGCAATCTCTTCGAAAAAATCGTTGTGGCAGCCAAAGAAGAATGATATTCGTGGTGCGAAATCATCTATATTTAATCCTGAAGCAATAGCGGAATCGATGTATTGTAGGCCATTTGATAAAGTAAATCCAATCTCTTGGGTTGCTGTGCACCCAGCTTCTCTCATGTGATATCCACTAACTGAGATAGTATTCCATCTAGGTGTATTAATGGCGCACCAATTCATTAAATCAGTAGTCAACCTTAATGATTGAGAAGGAGGAAAAATGTATAGCCCTCTAGCAATATACTCCTTCAAAATATCATTCTGCACAGTTCCTTGAAGTCGATCTCTTGCGATTCCTTGTTCGTCTGCTAGAGCGACATACATTGCAAAAATTGAAGTCGCTGGGGCATTGATAGTCATCGAAGTAGAAACCTCGTCTAATCTTATTCCATTGAATAGAACACGCATGTCATGAATAGTATCAATTGGAACGCCAACCTTTCCAACTTCTCCATTGGATAGTTCGTCATCTGAATCCAATCCTAATTGTGTTGGCAAATCAAAAGCTACAGAAAGGCCCGATTGACCTTGTCCGAGCATCATCTGGAAGCGTTGGTTGGTTGATTTTGTATCAGAGAATCCTGCATATTGTCTCATTGTCCATAATTTGTCCAAATACATACCTGAATATATCCCCCTCGTAAAAGGAGGGGAACCCGGGTCACTTTGCTCAATTACAGGTGTTTTTAACTGATTTAGTGTGGATTCACTAGGGTTTGCACTACGCCCAGTATGCAGACCATCCTCTTCTCGCAGTGTATCCATCTAAACCGTTAGAAGGGAAAGGGGGCGATGAACTATGTGTTATCTCAAACTGGATTCATCTTCTAATTGTATAGTTGTTAACTATTCCAGTTAATTTTTCTGCTTGTTCTTCATTTAGAATGCCTTCTTTCATTTTTTCTTGGATAAATTCACAAGCTTCATTGGAATTTTTTCGCTCTCCCTTAGCCCAAATAGTTCCTAATAATGAGGAACGAAACTCTTCTCCAACATCAATTTCAGCAAGTAATCCGCGCATTTCATATTTGTATTCCATATGTCTTGATCTATCAAGACGCTTTTCTCGGTTAGCGGGTTGAAAACTCGGTTTGATTCTAGGTCTCCTTTTACGAGTAACTACTGGTGCAGCAGCCTTACTTTTTCTCTGAACTGAACTGATTTTTTCTTTCTTCATAGTTTCAGCAGCTCTTACTTTGGTCGCATTAATTATTTCCATGGCTCTAGAACTTGCCCGAGCTTCTTCAGGTTTTTCTGCATCTTCATCTTCCTTATCGGAGATTGGTTGTAATCCTCTAGTTTTTCTGCTTGAAGTACCGAGCAATTGTTCTTCAACAAGAGTTTGAATTTCTTCCTCTGAATCTTCTTTCTTTTCTTCTAGAATAGGAGCTTCAATAGTTTTTACCGGTTCAGTGCTTTTCGGTGGTGATTTAGAAACAGGTTTAGGTGGTGTGACCGAAGTTCGCGGCTGTGACCTTTGTCGGGGAGTAGAATCTCTCGAATTTGATTTAGAAGAACGTGGTGATTTGGATCCTGATCCCTTGTCGAAGATATTCCTCGGCTCGTTCTTAGGTTTCCTCCTCCTCTGCACTTCTTAGCCCCTCTCTGTCCTTTCGCCCCTACTCCGTCTGATAAGGCTTCGCAGAAGTGAACTAATCCCAAATGATAGTTGTATGGTCTGTTCTTAATGATGGATTGATTGAACTATTATTGATTTCAGTACTTAATTCAGATTGGATCATTCTTCTTCCTAATTCAGCAATCATAGTTCCATTATCTACACAAAATTTCTTTTCGGGCCAGAAGGCTTTACATTCTCTTTCTTCACACATGACATGACTCATTTGCCTTAATCGCTCATTACATGCAACTCCGCCACCAAGTAGTAACTCCTTCTTTCCAGTATGTGCCAATGCTCTTTCAGCAACTTCTACACATGCTGCAAATGCATGTTCTTGGACTGACCAACAAACTGCACCTAGATCGTGCCCCTCGTTAATTCTTGTTTGAGCAGCATTTAATATTCCTGAAAAATTCAAATCCATACCTTGAACACTATATGGCAGGGAAATTTCTTCGAGATTTGCATTTGGATGATTCTCTTTCCATTCCTTAGCTAGTGATTCGATTTTTGGCCCACCAGGGAATGGAATCCCTTGCATACGAGCAAATTTGTCTAGCATATTCCCTATACCAATATCTAGAGTTTCACCAATGACTTGGTATCGGTCACCTGCTCGCGCAATTACTTGTGTGTTTCCACCACTTACATACAATAATACAGGGTCTATACACCCCGTCTGGCTACGCCCAATTTCAATGTGCGCGACACAGTGATTCACGCCCACTAACGGTACTTGCCAATCAATTGACATGGCTCGAGCGACGGTAGCACCCACACGCAAACAAGGACCTAATCCAGGACCTTGGCTAAATGCAATAGCAGAAATATTTTTTGAGTTCAATTTGTATTCATTTACCAATGAAGAAAGCAAACCAGCTGCTACTTCAGAATGGTGATCGGCGGCCTCACGAGGGTGAATACCTCCTTCTTCTGGGCGAAATAATGATGATTTAGAAGGGTGTGCTGTACCATTCATTTCAACAAGGCCAAAAGATAGGGTATGTGCAGTACTTTCAACCCCCACAACTACGTTTTCCACACATTTGTGAATGATAGAGTACATATCAAGTGATGTGTTCAAGTGGTACAGTGCGACACCTGTTATACAATATTGGACCTATTGCTCATCTGTCAGCTGGTGACATAAATTCACCACTTTGTGGCTCTAAAATGAGTGATAGAGAGTCACTTGTATACAATTCAGGAATGGGAGTACTAATTGAAAACGATAAAATCATCTCAATTGACGATTCGTCGAAATTGTGTTCGGAATTTGGAAAAGAATCTATTTCCAATTCAATTGAAGTTACTGATTGCGAAGGATTTGCTATGATTCCTGGTTTTGTAGACTGTCATACGCACTTACTTTGGGACGGAGATAGATCTAATGAGATGCAATTACGGAATTCTGGGCATTCATACAAAGATATTGCAAATATGGGTGGTGGAATCTCAAAAACAGTAAAGGCAACGCGAACCGCATCAGAACTAAGATTATCTCAATTAGGCAAATCTCGTCTTCTGCGAGCATTAAATTTTGGAACTACAACTATGGAATGTAAGAGTGGTTATGGATTATCTACTGAATCAGAATTACTTCTTTTGTCGATGATTGGTCAATTAAAAAATCAATCAACAATCGATCTCCATCCTACTTGGTTAGGCGCGCACGATTTTCCCTTTGACAAATCCAAGGAATCATATTTCGAGGATTTGCTTACAAATCAACTTCCCGAAATTATTTCTCAAGGTATAGCAAAATGGGCTGATGTATTTTGTGAGCCTGGTTGGTATAACCTTGAACAAACGGAAGAAATTGTCAGAGCCGCTTCAAAATCTAACCTCCCCTCGAGAATTCATGTTGATGAGTTTGTAGACTCGGGAGGTTTAGCGCTAGCAGCAGAATTGGGTTGTGTCAGTGGTGATCATGTAGGGTATTCCTCTGATGAGGCTCGTTCGATGGCAAATACTGCAGGATGTATGCAAACCTTCCTCCCAGGCACTCCATACATTCTCGGGAAAGAATTGAATTCACCCCTTAGGAAATGTATTGATAATGATTGGGCATTCTCCCTCGCAACCGATTTCAACCCGAATTATAATTCCCTATCTCTTCCATTTGTCGGGAGTCTTGCAACTCATAGATTGGGATTAGAGCCACTTGAAGCATTAATCGCAGTAACGAGGAATCCTGCATCAACCCTGTTCATGAAAGATGACAATCATATCTCTGGTTCTATCAGAGTAGGCGGGCCTGCTGATTTATTGATTATCAACTCAAAAGAAATAGATGGATGGTGTCAATATCCTGGAGATAATCCAGTTGTAAAAACTATTTCGAAAGGGGTTACTGTAAAATCATAATCAATTATTTATTTTAATATAAATATAAATGAACAAATGTAACATACTTTATGATATTACATAGTGATGCCTAGCCACTTCAAATCCTATTAGGGCCGATTTTCCAATACGCTTTATGCTGATAACCATGATTATCAGAATCGGCAATTGATTGTGAACTTGAAATAGGCTCTCAGTGCTGCATTTTTCTAATTTCTGTATTATTTCATTAAATTACCCCTGATTCAGCGTATTGAAATGTAATGACTCCTTAGAGCAATTATGGCAGAGTCATATTCTGGTTATTGTATGAGCTGTAAGAAGATGGTTGAGGTAGAAGACTCTAATCTCATCACTATGAAGAATGGCCGAACTCGAGTTTCAGGAGTTTGTAGTCAATCAGGATGCTTGGCTAAAATATCCAAGATCCTATCGTGACTTCGTACATTGAGGAGAGAATCCTTCATTTGGGAGATGGTGCCGCCTAACTTTGTTCTGGGCTCGTGGTCTAGGGGTTATGACGTCGCCTTGACATGGCGAAGATCGCAGGTTCAATTCCTGCCGAGCCCACCAGATAACACAATTCAATAGTTATCATTTTTCAATTGAGTGTATAATCGGATTTTGCCAGAACCTTTCTGCTTAATGCGAACAATTTCTATTTCGGAAAGTTCTGATATATTTGCTACATGAGTTCCGGCACAAGGGCAAATATCAATTCCTTGAATTTCAACTACGCGCATAGTAGTAATATCTTCAGGGAGTCTCTCAAGGATTTTACCAACGAAACTACGATTTCTAACTCTATCATCACTCATTATTTCATCAGCAGTCCAATTATGAGTAAATACAGGTATTTCCTTACCAAGGATTCCATTGACTGTGTCCTGTATTTGCTCTATGTTAAATTGAGTTTTGTCCTCAAACAGTAAATCAATACGTGATTCTTTAGTTCCTAATTGATTTCCGACTGTGGATGCGTTCCATAATTCATCAGCCATAGCCGAAACAATATGTTGAGCTGTATGCATATGTGCTAATTGGTTCCTATATTCTGAATCGATAGAACATTGAATAATGGAATCTAATTCCAACATATCAATATTAGAAACAGGATGATGGATCATATCTTTCGCAAACACTTCACCTACATCTACAGATACATTTCCGTCAGAAAGAGTACCAATATCACCAGGTTGACCACCTCCTCGTGGATAGAAATATGATGAATCAAGAATTATTGAATCATCTATTTTATCTATTATTCGCGAAGAAAACTCAGGAGGATTAGTTCCAGGATGATGATTGAGGTGTAAGCGTTCTTGCATATAAAATCCTCAAGAAAACAATAATCCACCAGACATTATTGTCTTAGAAACAATTTCAGTAGATTGAGATAGTGATCTGTCTTCTATTAATGGAGGAACAATTTCGCTCATTAAACTAAGAATACGGGAAACTCCAACACCAGGCTTTAGTCCGGTTCTATTTATTGCTTCACAAGAGCAAATTAACTCATTCGCAAGTACTTTTGATAATAACTCAGATGAAGTAAGTAAACGGTGAGTGGCTGTTGAGCCCATAGAAACATGATCTTCTTTGCCCATACTGACTGTAATATTCGATGTTGATGAAGGATTAGCAAGAAGATGTAATTCAGCGACACACGCAGCTGAAACATATTGAATTATCATCATACCACTATCTAACCCCTCAGTATTACTCAAAAATGCTTTCTGACCACTCCACTTGGGGGACATAATGAGGTTTGTTCGTCGCTCGGAAATAGATGCTAATTCATGGGCACAGACTGCAAGGTTATCGGCTGTAATAGCGAGATTCTCTCCGTGGAAGTTACCTCCACTAATTACTTCGAAATTACCATCATCTTCAACGAAAATTAGGGGATTATCTGTTGCAGAATTTATTTCAATAGAGAGCATGTTTCGTGCATTGAGAAGGATATCGATAATTGGTCCGTGGACTTGAGGGGCACAACGTAGCGAATATGCATCTTGAACACGATCACAATCTTCATGTGATTTATTAATCGCAGAATCAACCAATAATGAATGGATTCGGGCTGCAGAAATCATTTGACCGCGATGGGGTCTTGAATTGTGAATTCGTTTATCAAAGGGTTTGTGCGAGCCCATTATTGCTTCAACAGAGCACGCTACAGCACAGTCTGCAGTAAAAGTTAACAATTCTAATTCATGGATTGCTACAGACAAGAATGTGCACATCTGACTAGTCCCATTGATTAGTGATAGGCCTTCTTTTGCCTCGAGAGAAATTGGTTCGGACTTAGCATACAGAAAGGCCTCGGAGGATGAGATGGTGGTCCATCCATCATTATCTTGTTTCAAAAACTCATTTTCTCCTATAAGACCAAGGGCGAGATGGGAAAGTGGTGCGAGGTCGCCAGAAGCACCCAGAGAGCCTATTCGGGGCACTATAGGGGCACAACGTGCATTAATTAGGGCTAGAATTGTTTCAACAACTTCAGGACGGATGCCTGAATTACCAACAGCTAATGAATTGGCTCGAATAGTCATCATCATCAAAACATGCTCTGGTTTCATTATTTCACCTACTCCACAAGCATGACTACGAATCAAATTCAGTTGTAATTGGGCTAAATTCTCACGGTCTATTGTGACATTTGATAAAGCCCCGAATCCTGTATTTATCCCATAAACAACTTTTTCTGATTCAATTATTGATTCGACCGCTTTTCGCGAATTAGCCATAGAAATTCTTGCTTCATCAGTTAACCTAACTTCAGCCCTATTATCTCTAATTGCAATTAATGATTCAATGGATAATGAGGAACCGTCTATATTCACAATGACATTATCCATACCCTTCGCCCACCTTATTTATTATTGAATGATAGTATTGTCATAAATTTTGTAAAATCTCGTTGTCAACCAAGTTAGGAATTGTCACTAACAAGTTAGAATCGGAGTCCATCGCCCTGATAATAGTACTAATAGAACTAGGATTTCGAGCCCATGCTCTTCTAGCTATTCCATTATTTACATCCCACGATAACATAGAATGAATGTTATTCTGACTACGGTCACTTCCGTCGATTAACATCCCGAAGCCGCCGTTACTAACTTCACCCCAACCAACACCGCCACCATTGTGTAAACTGACCCAAGTAGCGCCTCTGAACGCATCACCTACGAAATTGTGTACTGACATATCTGCAGTAAACATGGATCCATCGTGTATGTTTGCAGTTTCGCGAAAGGGACTATCAGTTCCTGATACATCATGATGATCTCGTCCTAACACAATTGGAGCGGTGATAACACCGTTTCTAATTGCTGAATTAAAAGCATTAGCGATTTCTTTTCTGCCTTTTTCATCGGCATATAGTATTCGTGCTTTACTACCTACAACTAATTGATGTTCATCGGCCTCTTTTATCCAACGAATATTATCTAAAATTTGTTGTTTGATTTCGGGATTTGCATTTTTTGCTTGAAGTTGTAGAATTTCAATTGCGATTTCATCAGTTTTCTTCAGATCGCTTTCATCACCGGATGTACAAACCCACCTGAATGGCCCAAATCCAAAGTCGAAGCAAATCGGCCCCATTATGTCTTCAACATATGAAGGATATCGGAATTTATTCGGTTCGTTAGGGTTAACAACATCCCCTCCAGCCTTACTTGCTTCTAAGAGAAAGGCATTGCCATAATCCCAGAAATGCATTCCTTTTTTAGTTAAACGATTTACTACGGAAGAATGTTCTCTTAATGTACGTTCAACCTCCAATTTGAATTTATCAGGGTTCTCTTTTAGCAACTGTAAGGCCTCGGAGTGGCTGTAATTTGTTGGAATGTATCCTCCTAGCCATGGATTATGCAAACTAGTTTGATCACTGCCTAATTCGGGAGTTAATCCATATTCATCAAGTGCAACAAGTAAGTCTACAATATTACCTATGTAGCCAATAGAAATCGCTTGTTTTGTTGAAATCGCTTGTTTGGCGCTTTCAATGACCTCATTTACATCATAATGATATTCACTTAACCAACCTTGTTCTAAGCGCTTCTCGGCAGCAATGTTATTTGTTTCAGCAATAACACATACAGCTCCGGAGATTACTGCTGCCTTTGCTTGAGCACCAGACATCCCTCCCAAACCAGAAGTAACAAATAACACACCACCGAGCACATCATCATCATTTTTTCCTAGATATTTACGCGCAGCATTTAGAATTGTGATTGTTGTACCGTGTACTATTCCCTGCGGTCCGATATACATGTATGAACCAGCGGTCATTTGACCATATTGAGAAACACCGAGTGCATTGAAAACTTCATAGTTATTTTGTGTTGAATAATTTGGAATTACCATACCGTTAGTGACAACAACACGGGGTGCTTCAGGAGTTGATGGGAATAGGCCAAGAGGATGTCCAGAATACATGACCAATGTTTGTTTTTCACTCATTTTAGATAGATACGACATTGTAAGTAGGTATTGAGCCCAATTTTGGAATACTGCCCCATTGCCTCCATAAGTAATCAAATCATATGGGTATTGAGCTACACGTGGATCAAGGTTATTCTGAATCATTAACATCACCCCAGCAGCAGCAACACAATCACTTGGATAATCACTGATTGGGCGGGCATACATGGAGTAATTAGGACGGAATCTATGCATTGTGATATGCCCTTCATTTACTAATTCTGCATAGAATTCCTTAGATAACTCGGCATGCCATTTTTTGGGAAAATAACGTAATGCATTTTCAATAGCAAGTAATTTCTCGCTAGATGAAAGAACATCGGGGCGGAAAGGGGCTCTGTCTATGGATTCTTCAAACTCAGGCATCTCTGGTAGTTCATTGGGAATGCCCAGTCGAACCTGCTCTTTGAATGATAAAATGCTCAAAAAATCACATCCTTTCCATTACAATTTTAGAAATCTCCGACTTAATCTGTTGGGACGAAAGTAATATTTCTTCAACCCTCATGTTAAATTCATTAGAATATTCCTGCTCAGATGCTAAATTGACATAAACATTCAGTGAAGCACATTCTAATGCTGAACAAATAATGTGAACTGCAGAACCTAAATCAGTAATTGCATTAGAATTGCAAGTATTGGACATTTGCTGTATTGATTTAAGGGCAATAAAGCCGAATTCCATTATTTCCAATGGAGATTTCGTTGCATCATAATTTGCTTGTTTAATTGCTTGACTACGAGCCTCTTTTTCCAGATCACTACCCTTAGGCATACGATATCCTTGCATTACTGATTCAAAGGCTATACAATCCTCTTCGGACAGTTTTATTGAAGTATCAATCCATTCGTTGGAATCAACGAGGAATTTAGACGCCGAGTCATGTCCTTGTTGCCATTTTTCTCTACCCACAGTCAATTTAGCAACCATTCGAGCAAGGGCGATGCCGTGAGCAATGACCATTGCAGAAACAGCTCCACCCCCTGGTGTTGCGTTGTTAGAAGAGATATTCTCTAAGATCTCTCTATATCCTTTATTCATTCAATCACCTAACTTACTTGCAATGGCCCATTCAATAATTCTGTCTTCAGGTACGAATTCTTCTAGACTATCTAATCCTAATCCTGAAACGGCGGATTTAATGAGTAATTCATCGGATAAATTACCTTCACTATACCATCTACCGGAATCCAAAATCGCAGCGAGAGGTACTAAGCCGACTAATTCACTGCCCTTCACAGATACGTCATGATCGTTACAAATTGATTTGATTAATTCATAGGCAATATGCATAGGTGTTTCTTCATAATTCTGTAAGTTCATAGAAACCTGGCAAATACCATGAGCGGGTAAAGGAACACCCATACCTTGTACGTTAGAAAGCATACCATTAATACGTATTTTTCCACCATAATTATTCTTCAATAATCGTCCACTTGTTCTAATTATTGACCCTGCTGCCTTAGAGGCAACAGGTGTTTCTTCATCGACATTCACATTGTAAGCAACTAGCACGGACCTCACCCCAATAGCTACGGCGCCAAACCTTGCTTCAACTTCACTCCAAGAACCTGACCAATAATCGGGCATTCTCGTATTTTCTGAATCCCATTCACCATTTATGAATCTACTTTCCAAGGCCTCATACTGCCCTTTGCGTAATGCGGAAAGGGAAGCCCTAGATGAGTGGGAAGCAATTGAACCATATAGAAAAATTGGTATTGAATTAGAAAAATGTTCAATGACCATTATTGATGCCTTAATACAATCATCATCCGTATCGGGGCTTATTGGAACAAAGGGGCAAACATCTACGGCACCAATACGAGGATGATTACCCTTATGCTTTCTCATATCAATTAACTCGGCAGATTTTTCAATCAATTTTATTGCGGCTTGGGCTACATCCTTGTATTCACCCGCTATAGTGATTACAGTGCGATTGTAATCAGGATCGGGCTCGCAGCCAAGTATTGCGACGTTCGGGGTTGTAGATACATAACTGATGATTTTGTCAATGATTGATTGATCTCTGCCCTCACTGATGTTCGGGACGCATTCAATCCAACGAGAAGTCATCGAAGCAACGAGATATTGGCTGCTGATGAGCCTTATGCTCAACCATACAGGCCGGAAGGATCGCCAAATATAGGGTCTGAGCGGTTGTCGTGAATCTTCTTAAGTCCAGATTCGAAGTGTGAAATAGTGATTTGTTTAGATTTCTCATCAATAGCAAGCATTCCAGATTCTAAAATCAAAGCCTTTAATTCAGCACCGCTAAATCCTTCTGATTTCTTGGCTAGATTATCTAAGTTCACAGAAGGTGAAATTGTTACATCTTTTGTCATTATTTCAAGAATATGTTTTCTTCCATTTATATCAGGTAAACCAACATCGATTATTCGGTCAAATCTACCGGGCCGCAATAGCGCTTTATCGAGTAACTCCGGCCTATTTGTTGCGGCAATGACTTTGACGTTTTCTAGTGATTCAAATCCATCCAATTCGGCTAATAATTGCATCAAAGTACGTTGAACTTCCCTATCGCCAGAAGTAGAAGTATCCATTCTTTTAGAACCAATAGCGTCAATTTCATCAATAAAAATTATTGAAGGTGCTTTTTCTCTTGCTAAATCAAATAATTCTCGTACAAGCCTCCCGCCCTCACCTATGTATTTCTGTGCAAGTTCAGAACCAACAATACCCAAAAATGTTGCATCAGTAGCATTTGCAACAGCTTTAGCAAGCATTGTTTTACCTGTTCCAGGCGGACCTGAAAGAAGTACTCCCTTTGGAGGTTCTAATCCCATATCCTTGAAAGCCAAAGGATTCGTTAATGGCAATTCTATTGATTGCTTCAATTGTTTGATTTGTTCACTCATACCACCAACATCCTCGTAAGTTACTGTAGGTTTATTGATGACTTCGCTTGTAGACACTAGAGGATCCCAAGAGTCACTAAGAACATCAATAATTGAGAGAGTCTCTTGATTGAGCGAAACTCTAGCACCTGGCTTCAATAATTCACTATTTAAGCGTGAATTAACAGATACTTGGAATACGGTTCCGTTGGAACTTCTAACAATTGCATGATTGCCAATTATGTCTTGAATATGGCCTACTATCAAGGGAGGAGATTTAAGATTCCTTATGTCTTCATCTAATCGAGCAACTCTTTTCTTCAGTTGTGTACATTCATTCTCTAAGAATAATTTTTCAGTAATCAACTGTTGCGATAAGTCAGAAAGTTCGGAATATTTTTCTCGTAATTCGTCCAATCCAATATTATCAACATTTTGTGAATGAATATTTCCGCTGCGAGGTAGGTCCTCGGTATCGGAAGCACCTGCCATGTTCTTCGATTTGGGACTCTGACTTCATACTTTGTCTCCGAAGACATGATGATATGATGCCATATCGGACAATCAATGGGAACATGCGAGTTATGTGGTGCCGATAAGGTTGGAACGCTCCGCACCAAGGCATCAGGAGCCAGAGTTGACGCCTGCAGTCGTTGTATTGATAGATTAGGATTAGAAAAACCAATCTCTATGCCTTCTGAAAAACAAACTAAATTAGCAGGTGCCAAATCAAACATTCGGCGAGGTTCGAGTATTATGACTAAGCCGGAGAGAGAATTGGCGCACGACTTCCATATTAGAATACGTAATGCACGGAAAGAGAAGGGCTGGGATCAAAGAGAATTTGCTCGTCGGATGAATGAAAGGCTGAACATTGTTCAGAGAACTGAAAATGGAAACCGACCTACTGATAACCTCATTAAGAAGATTGAGAAAGTCCTTTCAATTGAATTATTCATAGAAATAGAAGCTGATAATACAAGACAAACAGGAACTTCAACTTCACGTTCGATGACGATTGGCGATGTTTATGACGACCTGCTCCGGAGAAGTGAATGATGTGGAAAAAATTCCTCTTCATGTCATACATCTCAATCAAGATGATCCAAAAAAATGTACTTCGAGAAAAATGCATCGATACGGATTAATCAAATTGCATACCGACATTAGAAGATCACCAAGGACTGGTTTTCTCCTCGATCCGCTTGCTGGTGTGTTATTAGGCCCTGATGATAAATCGAGAATTGTAAAGGGCACCTCAATAGTTGGCTTAGATTGTTCGTGGAAACAAATTGATAATTCAATAAGTTATCTTTCAAAGAAAACAAGACTAGAAGGGCGTACATTACCAGTAGTACTTGCAGCAAATCCTGTGTCATGGGGTAAGCCTGGTCGTTTATCTAATGCTGAAGCATTCGCAGTTTCACTGATAGTTTTAGGGGAATGGGAACAAGCTAGAGAAATTCTAGGCCCTTTCAAATTCAGTGACGAATTTTTTAGATTAAATTATGAGCCTTTAGAAGCATACTCGCAGGCTAAAGATAATTTAGAACTCGCTGAATTACAATGGGAATTTTTTGATAAACCTGACTAACGAACTTCAGAACCAGGTCTAATTTCTCCTTCAGGTGTCAAAACTCGGATATTTCCATCACCGTCATCGGCTGCAAGAATCATACCTTCAGACATAATGCCTCTTAATTTTCTAGGCTCAAGATTCGCAACAAAAACAACATTCAGACCTACTAAGTCCGCAGGTTGGTAAATTTCTTTCAATCCGGCACATACTGTTCTAGTTGAACCGGGATTGTCTTCGATAGTAATGACATACAATTTGTCAGCATTGGGGTGATCTTCTACAGTGAGAATTTTCCCTGTCCTCATCTCAACTTTCATGAAATCTTCAAACTGAATATAACTCCCCCCGTCCCCTCTAGAAGCATCTGCTTCATTGTCGTTACTATCCGAAGCAAGAGACTGTTCGTGAGCCAGAATTTCTTCTAAATCGAGTTTATTGAATAGAGGCTGTGGTTTTTCCCGATTCCATCTTAATGGAGTGTCATATTCGATAGCTTCATCCCAAGTCAAAGAGTCAAGAGGTTCTTTTTCACCTAACATAAGCCATAATTTGTCAGATTGGAAGGGCATGAAAGGCCTCGTAGCAATAGCAAGAGTTCGACATAACCTCCAAGCCATGGATAGGCTGGAAAGTGAACTATTGCGTTCTTTAGAGGGCTCCGCATTCAGGTATTTCCAAGGAGCAGAACTCTGAAGGAGAAGATTACCTTGTTGAGCAATACCCATGATAGAACGAAGAGCTTCTTTGAATCTCTGTTTTTCCATTGATTCCATTGCGGATTCAAGTAAATCTCTGCAATTTGCAATAATCTCAGAATGATCAGAGGGGGAATCAAATTCAGATAATGGATTTCCCCCTTCACTTGAAAGTCGGTGACTAAGAGTCATTACTCTATGTACGAAGTTGCCATATGTTGCAATAAGTTCGTTATTTACTCTATCAACAAATTCATCCCATCTGAAATCGGTGTCATGCATCTCAGGCATATTGATTGACAGATGATATCGCAAAGAATCTGGATCATATCTTTCTAAAAAAGATGGAAGCCATACACCGTGTTTTCTGGATTTACTAAATTGACCACCTTTCAACATCAAAAATTCATTTGCGGGAACATTGTCTTCAAGATGAAGTTGCTTAGATTTATCTCGGTCTTTGTTTAGTCCCATCAAAATCGCAGGCCAAATTATGGTGTGGAATGGGATGTTGTCTTTACCCATGAAATACAGATGTTTGAGACTCTGACCATCCTTATCGACCCACCAATTCACCCATGCATCATCACCCTCAACATGCTCACCAGCAAATCGTTCTGCCCAAATTCTTGCACATGTGTAGTAACCCTGAACTGCCTCGAACCATACGTATACTCTCTTGCTATCCCACTCTGGATCTTCTAATGGAATCTCAATTCCCCATTCCATGTCACGAGTTACTGCTCTCGGACGTAAACCCATTTGCAGCCAATTTTGAGTCATTGCCTTGACATTCGGCTTCCAAGTTTGTTGTCGCATTTGCGCGTGCTCTTCTAAATCCTGCTGGAACAAATCTAACCGGTAAAACAAGTGCACAGTATCTCGGACTTCAATTGCCACCTCGGGATTTGATTTAGAGCGTGGATTATTCAATTCACTGGCCTCATATGTCGCACCACATTCATCACATTGGTCACCACGAGCGCCATCCTCGCCGCATTGCGGGCATTCACCAACTACATATCTATCCGGGAGGAATCTTACATCTCCCTCTGACTTAATCTCACAATATTGCTGCATGGTTTTCTTCTGCAATAATCCTGCATCATTCAATTGGATGAAAATGTCTTGAACCAATTCTTTGTGGCGCGGGTCTGTGGTTCGATTATACAAAGCGCCACCGAATTCAATCCCACGGGAATCAACGTGATTATCCCACGAGCAGCCTAGACCAGCGAGCGCGCGCGAGTTAATCTCATGGAATTCATCGACAATAACTTGAGGGGGTACTCCTTGTTCTTCAGCGCTCACGGTAATCGGAGTACCGTGCTCATCGGATCCACTGCACATCAGTACGCGACGACCTCTAGCCCTTTCGTATCGATATTGTATATCAGCAGGAAGACAATTGCCAGCAACATGACCAAGGTGCAAGGGTCCATTAGCGTAAGGCCAAGCCATGAATATAGTAACGTATTCCACTCATTTGGCCCCCCAATCAATATTCAATACTGAATCTGCGAGACAACCACCTATTTATGCATGCGCCGCTCGCAGTAATGTTGGAGCACGAAGACTCGTCATGAATCAAGAAGCCCAATTTCGTCCGAATCTAAATCAGGATTCAGAGGTGAATTCCCTTTGAGTACGTGGTCATTAATAGCAGCATATGCTGTATTAGCACTAGGTGTTTCATTCCTTTGTAGCATCTTGGAAGCTGTGCTTTTATCGACTACTAGGGGGCATATAGTCAGCATAGCCGATAAGCATCCCAAATCTAGTGAATTGTGGATAAGTTACAAAGATGATCCTGAACGACCATTGACAGCTATACTAACACTGAATACAATTGCTCATACTGTTGGGGCATTGGGTGTTGGGACTCAAGTAGAACATCTAAATCCAGGAGAATATGGTGTTGCAATTGCCTCGGCCTTGCTAACAATAGGAATTTTGTTACTTTCGGAAATTCTACCTAAAACAATTGGTACACTTTACTGGAGAAAGATGACGGTTTCTTCAGGTTTTATGCTTCGAATGCTAATAATTCTTTCATGGGTCATTGTATGGCCGGTTGAACGAATCAGGAGGATGTTGCCGGATGTTCAAACAGAAACTGTAACACGCGATGAATTGTTAGTTCTGGCAGACATTGCAGAAGAATCGGATATAATTGAAAAAGATGAAGAAGCCGTTATTCAAAACCTATTGCGATTACGTGATTTAGAAGTTCAATCAATAATGACTCCAAGGGTCGTCATGACTTGTGTAGAGGCTTCTGAAACTGTTGAAGATGTCATGAAAAGAATACCAATTATGGTTTATGGACGAATGCCTGTTTACGACGGCGATGTCGATACTATTCGTGGCTTTATCTTACGAAGTGAAATTCTCCGCAAAGCTGCTGATGATATCTTTACTCCCACGATGTCGGAGATTTCGAGGAAGGTATACAGATGCCGGTTCGATGATTCTGTAGATAAAGCCCTAGATATCTTACTTGAGAACAAAGTTCAACTCCTGATTGTCAAGGATGATTTTGGAGGAACAGTTGGTCTTGTAACAATGGAGGATATTATCGAAACTCTTCTTGGAGTTGAGATAGTGGATGAGTCGGACCAAGATGCTATTGAAGAAGGCGTAGCACACGAAGACATGAGAGAGCTCGCTAAAATGCAAGAAGACGATGATGCCACTCATTTAGAATAATTACGAACTCTCTTCTTTTTGTTCATCTAAAAGACCCTTGGATTCGGTCCAATCAGAAATTGATTCTAGACGTTTTAACCAACCCTTAGCTTCCTTGGACTTTGTTGTTCGAACTAACCATACTCCACCGAACAAGGTATCCCACAATCCAAGATCTCCTCGTACTCGGTACATGATATAATCAACTAGGGGGGGAATTAAGAGCAATATTCCGATAGCCATGAAAATTTGGCCCATTGTAGTCTCAGGGAACTCACTCATAATAGTGAATAGTGAAATCGTACCCAAAATAATGAAAACAAAAGTCAAACCTTTGATAGAACTATAGAACCAGAATGGTGATTCCCCTCTCGAGTTAACATAACGAGTTCGACTAATCCAATTACCGACTGTACGAGAAGTTCGGCTTGGCATGAAAAACAAATTAAAGCCCATCAGCGCAAGGCCCAAAATGACGAAGATTGTGGGGTTAAAGTATGAACCCCAAGCAGTAATTGCAATAATAGGCACAGACCAACCGTAACTAACAATGAAATCAACTAATTTACGTGTGAGTTTTTGCCCAGTAGTTGCGGACTCAAAGCCCTCAGGTATTACTTTCTTAACCCTTGTTTTTTTCTCTTTCTTTGCACGTGTCTTCTTCGCTTTTGTCTTTTTTGTCGGCTTAACCTTCTCCACCGGTTCCTTTACAACTTCTTGAATTGGAGTAGGTTTTGATTGTTCAATTAGCTTAGTCGGAGGTGCTGATTCTTCATTCTGAATATTGCTGGCTTTCTCTAATAATCCCATAAATTCACGCACCGTATAATTCACTCATAGATTGGAATAATGTAAAATCGGGGGATTCGACGAACTCATTTATCTTGTCGTCTGGTAAATCACCTAATACACGATTTATCATAGAGAAGAAGGTAGTTCGGTCTTCCTCTGATGCACTAGCCGGATCCTCACCAATTTCTTGGAATTTAGTGAAATCATCCGAAGCAACAAATGCATTAACAAAATCATCGGGCATATTACCTAGAAGATTGTTGACAACATCAAAGAATGCGGGGAATAAATCATCAGAACTTTCAGACTCATCAGGCGATGAACCGTCCTCGATTTCTATTTCTACAGTAGGAGGAGAGATGAGTTCTACGGTTGGCTTAATATCTCTAATTGCTTGTTGTTGTTTTTTACGAAGAACTATTATTTCTCTATCGAGTTCGGAACCGAATCGATCAGAAAATCTATCTAGAAGAGTGCCAACTTCTCCGGATGCAATTCGATCAATATGTCCATACATTCTCTCCCTATTACCTTCATTGAGCGAATCGGACTGGACTTTTTGGTTCCAAACTGATTGGAAATCTTTTTCCGGATTGGAATTACTCTCATCATTAGTTTGAATTTCTAACTCACCAATACCTTCGGATTTGACAGGTGCAGGGGGTGGTGGAGTAGGTAGAGAAGGGGGTGGTGGAGGAGTTGGTAATTTCAAACCTACAGGGGGTGGGGGAAGAGGTAAATCTCCCTCTGATTCCTTTTCTTCAACTGCCATCGGCTCCTCTCCATCTCCTTCTCCGTAATCCTCCACTATTCAACATTCTGTGAGTTCGATAGTGGAAAAGGCACCAAATTAGGTAGTTACTTCACCCCAGCCTTTCAAACAAAGGAAGGTTGCCATGGCATCTTCGACTTCAAAAACATCTCCTGTACCACCACTTACCTCCACTCCATTAATCCTAGCAGTAACATCGTCGCGTATTAACTCAATATTACTTGATTTTCCTCCTTTAAGAGCAATTGACTCCATTAATGGATCGAATGGATTGTTCCCCTCGGGGTCTAACCTGTCAAAAGGAATTTCAGTTACTCTCAACCCACACTTGCCATGCAAACTTCCAATCCAACGTATGACTCTCTTGACATCAACAGTGACATTCTCATCAGTTTCTCCGGCTGTACCAAGAACAACTGAACTATCTTTCCTTACAAGATCCCAGAATATTGAGGTGTCTTTACCAAAAACAGAGAGGTTATGATCGTCATTTAATCGATTTAACCTATCCTCAGAAGTTACTAAGTCAGCTAAATTTTTAATTCGATTCCGGCCTATATTTTTCCCTTTACTATTCCCTCTCTCATTCAATAATCCATGAAATTCATCCAACAATGGTTTAGATTCGGCTCCTCCATCTGAAATCAACTGTAATTTCTCGACCACACTCTGTTTTCCAACTTCAATTCGAGTTTGCCAACCAGAATTACCTCCAGTAAGTACGGCATCAACCTCGAGACCTTCGCCACGGATATAGGACACTATTTCCCTTCTCGCATTAGAATCTAGGCCCATTAGAGCAGAATCTCGGACATGGATGTGGAATCCGCGGTGTCCGGAAAATGAAAATTGTGAGTGCTCCCTAGATATTCCAAATTCAGGCTCTAGAAAGTCGGACCACAGCGACCAAGCCTGCTCTTGGATTTTTTCTATCATTGTGGGGAAATCAGCATCAGATACTCCAGGTAAATGATCACCATCAAGGTCGAAAATTAAGTCGGCTCCTAACCACCCTTTCTCATTCATTGTTCGCTCGTTGGGATTGTGGTAGTATGCAGTACTGTGGAAACAGGAATGAGGACCTCTTTGTTGTAAATATTCTAATAATTGCGAATGTGAAGCGAATCCTCTATGTCTATCAACAGCACGACCTCCCCAAGGAACAAACATCCACTCTCTGTTTCGCAATCGAGGGGGCGTCCAAAGATCTGTAGCTGTTAGGGATTGGTAATACTGGGCAAAACGCAAAGCGAATCTACTCCAACCCACTGTCACATAATACCTCAGGCGTATGAGGCTGATGAATTAGACCCTTAGTCTAGTTCAAGTGCTCCGACTTGTTTACCTTCAGTAGAAGGAGATGCGCCAGTCTTCTCAATATATGCTTCAAAGCATAAATATTCACCATTATGAACTATAGCTTCTGCAAATGTTAGCGCTTTTCCCGTCATTGCACATATTGGTCCTAATTGGCCAGAGGCAGTAGAGAGTCTCGTCGGGTCAGGCATGTCTATTCGTGGATTAATCTGCTTCTTGATTGTTGCTTATGTTTAGGTTGCCAAAACAAAGCAATTTTCTACCCTATTACACCCCCTAGGGATATGGGGGATGAATCAATACACATCCGAGTAGGCCATTCACCTGATCCTGATGATGCTTTTATGTTTCATGCGCTAACTACTGGGTCTATCGATACTGGAGAAAGAACATACGAGCATGTCTTATTAGACATTCAAACACTAAATGAAAAAGCGAAAAAATGTGAATATGAAATATCCGCTGTTTCAATCCATTCATATCCTGAAATTGCTGATGATTATGCTTTGATGAATTGTGGCGCTTCTATGGGAGAAGGGTACGGTCCGATGTTAATTTCGAAGGAAGAAATCACTATCGATGATGCAAAAAAAATGAAAATCGCAATACCTGGTCTTGGCACTTCAGCATATCTAAGTTTAATTCTAGCTTTGGGTGAGGTCGATGTGGAAGTTGTCCCCTTCGATGAAATATTGCCAAGAGTGAGAGATGGTGATTTTGAATTGGGTGTCATAATCCACGAGGGGCAATTGACTTGGAAAGATGAGGGGGTCAATTTAGTATTAGATTTAGGAGTTTGGTGGAATGAAAAGACAGGTTTACCACTGCCACTAGGAGGCAATGTTGTTCGAAGAGATTTGGGAGAAGAAGAATGCAGAAAAATTTCTGATGATGTTAAAGCAAGCATTATTCATTCATTAGAAAACCCAGATTCGGCCCTTGAATTCGCTAAAAGGTGGGGTAGAGGAATTGATGATGAAACAAATCGTGAGTTTGTTGGAATGTATGTGAATAAAAGAACTATTGATTATGGTGATGATGGGAGGGAAGCGGTCAGATTATTCTTGAAGGAGGGGCAAAGAATTGGTATGATTAGAGATGACTTAGATGTTGATGCCCTCAAGTTCATAGGTGAATAATATGAGTGTGAAAAGACCGTCGAGATCTGATTTTGATTCAGTAGATCCCGCCCCTGCTAGTTCGATACAACGCGTTTCTGAGTTACGAGTGTGTATTTGTGACGAAGAGGAAAAAATGTTTCAGAGAATGAGAGCCTTATTTGCGTTGAGAAACATAGGTGGTGAAGACGCCGTGGAAGCATTGGCTGCGGCATTTAATTCCCAATCCGCATTATTGAAGCATGAGGTTGCCTATGTCATGGGTCAAATGCAAGATTCACATGCTGTTCCGTTTCTAATAAATCGTCTGGAAGATTCCGATGAAGATGTTATGGTTCGTCACGAAGCAGCCGAGGCACTTGGTGCAATAGGCGATAGAGCAGCGCTGGGTACATTAGAGAAGTTCGTAAATGATAAAGAAATTGTAGTCGCTGAATCATGTGAAGTGGCATTAGATTTACTCGAATGGGTTGCAAGTAAGAATCTTGAATATGTGGATTAATTTAATTCTAGCCATTCAGGTTCTTTTTCCATCATACAAACATCTTTGAGAAAGTGTAGTAATCCCTCTAATGCATCACCTTCAATCGTATTACGGACTTCTTTGGCGAAATATGAGCTAATTCTCGCTTCATCAGTTCCGACCCTCTCAGCAGAATACTTGATAACCTCATTACGCTGATTTTCATCGGAATTAAATTTTTCATAATTTGCTAGCAAATCTTCCCTAACTTCTTTTATCGCACTAACAGGGGAATCTCGTAAACAAGCAAAAACGCCGAAGACCATTGGTAATCCAGTTATAGAAGTCCATTCCCCACCGAGATCTAGTTGGATTAAGTCGGGATTATTTGATGCTGCGGCTAAGGCCCTATCTCCAATTAGCAGAGCACCGTCGCAATAATCCAACATTGAGTCTAAATCGGGACCCGTTTCGATAAGTTTGGGGTCCAGTTCACGGGTCTTCAGTAGCCATCTTAGAAGTAATTTTGATGTTGAAGAGTCAGAAGGAAGTGCTATATCTCGCATATTTTCGATTTTCCTTGATCCAAATAATATTACTGAACCCACAGCACCATTACTGACAATACCAAGTTCAGGAATTAAGTACAATTCGTCGGAAAACTTAGCATAATCAGCTGTAGGTATTGGTGCTGTAAGGCAATCACGTCTCATTAAATGACCTGTTAACCATGCAGGCGGTGCAGGTAAAACCGACCATCGTTTGTCCAAACCATGGAACAGAGGGTCACAATTTGTGAATGCAACTCGGCCGATTACGCTTTTCCAAGACATGAATATACCTCAAACAAGTAAAGGGAGATCGATTAATTCTGGTGTAGAATATTTAGAAATTTCAAATTTAGAATATATTGAATTTCTTTTCACGGGAATGCAATCCACCTGCTCAATTAACTTACACAAATCTTGAGATGAGGAGGAAAGAGAGGTATTACTACCAGCACTATGCATTATTTCTTCATGACCCACAGTCCCATCAATGTCATCAGCACCACCCAAGAGCGCTATCTGACCTAAATTGTCTCCAATATTCATCCGATAAGCCTTGATATGAGGTATGTTATCTAGCATTAGCCTAGATACGGCAATTACGCGCAAAATATCATTTCCTGTGGATAATTTAGCCTCAGGTAATCTTGAATTGTCAGCTAAAAAGGGATATGGGACAAAACATTGGAACCCTCCAGTTACATCTTGTAAATCCCTTAGTTTAGTTAGATGTGTGATTCTGTCATGGATAGTCTCGATTGTTCCAAAAAGCATTGTGCAATTTGTAGGGATATTCAACAAATGAGCCTGTTTATGAATATCTAGATATTCTTGACTAGATTCTTTGCCACGGCATAACCTATCTCTAATTGAATCAACTAGTATTTCCGCTCCACCTCCGGGAATTGAGTCTAAACCGGATGCGCTTAATCTCTGCAATACTTGACTTACACTAATATTGGATCTAATGGCTAGGTGTTTAATTTCCACAGCCGACAATGATTTAATATGTATATTTGGAAATTTTTCCTTAGTATTAGCATATAATTGCTCATAATGTTCTATTCGCCATGTGGGATGAAGGCCACCTACCGAGTGGATCTCATCAATTCTAGGGGAAAATGGCTCAATTCGATTGACAAAATCATCGGCACTTAATTCGTAGGCATCAGAATTCCGCACTCCCTTTCGAAATGCACAAAAGCGACAAGCGAGTACGCAAATATTAGTCGGATTGATATGTAAATTCTCGTTGAAAAAAACAAGTTTCCCATATCGTGCTTCTTTGACAATATTTGCGAGGTTCATTAATGAAAATAATGGAGTTGAGTCAAACAAAGAAAATCCAGTTTCTTTTGTAATACGTCCCGAATTGATAAGTTGACTCAAAGCAGAATTCAATATAGGATTGGATAAAATATTATCAGAGATAGGAGTTGAAGCCAACCTACTTTGCCAATTATCATAACCACCCAATGGTAAATCGACTGGCATCGACTGGTCTCCTCACCTATCTCTCAATAAGATAAGTATAGTAATCTATCTGACAAAAGAGTAGGGGCATAAATCCGGAAATCATCAATAGCCATACGCACTGCCCACAAACGTGAATCAGTTGGGCACCTCAGTCGAGATGTTAGAAGAGTCGGCTAAGCGATGCCGCCAACATATCGTCAAGATGGTACACAAAGCTGGTGCAGGACACCCAGGAGGTTCTCTATCTGCTATCGATTTGATTGTCGGACTTTATGGCACACAAATGCGCATCGATGTGGAAAAACCCAATTGGGCCAATCGAGATAGATTTGTTATGAGTAAAGGACATGCTAGCCCTGCAGTATATTCTGTCCTTCATGAAATAGGATTTCTCAGTCAATCCGACCTTGATGGATTTAGAACTCTGGGGTCTGTATGTCAGGGCCATGTCGACATGAAGTGGACTGATGGAGTTGATTTCTCTGCAGGCAGTTTAGGTATGGGACTGTCATTTGGCATTGGCTGTGCCTTAGCGAGTAGGATGGACGAAAAAGAATACAACACGTGGGTAATGATGGGAGATGGTGAAACTCAAGAAGGACAGGTTTGGGAGGCACTAATGTCTGCTAGTTATCATAATCTGAATAATCTAAACATAATCATCGATAGAAACAGAATTCAGAATGATGATTTCGTTGATGTTCAAATGGAGATTGGAGATATTGCTACAAAGGTTGCTTCATTTGGTTGGTCAGTAAAAGAGATTGATGGGCACGATATGGAGTTAGTTATTGATGCACTTCAATGGGCTGCCTCGACCGCCTCACCTTGTGCTATTATTGCCCACACAGTAAAAGGGAAAGGAGTTTCATTTATGGAAGATAACCCCTCATTCCATGGCAAGGCACCTAACGATGAAGAGTTAATGCTCGCATTGGAGGAGTTACAATGAGTGCTCCCTCGTCCGGAGGAGCTAGCCGAGATGGCTATGGGGCCGCACTACTAGAATTAGCCAATGATCCGAGAGTTGTTGTTCTCGAAGCAGATTTGGGTAAATCAACCAAATCTTGCCTTTTTAGAGCAGAACATCCTGAAAGAACAGTTTCTCTAGGTATTGCAGAACAAAATATGGTTTCTGTAGCAGCAGGACTAGCGTCATGTGGGAAGGTTCCATTTGCCAGTACATTCGCTATATTCTCTGAACGCGCTTTTGAACAAGTAAGAAATGGTGTAGCAAGACCTGGTCTTGTTGCGCATTTATGTGGAAGCCATGGTGGAATCCATACAGGGACTGATGGGAGTAGTGCTCAATCAATAGAAGACCTTGCAATATACCGAACTATTCCGGGAATGACTGTGATGCATCCTTGTGATGACCTCTCTGCCAAGGAATTAACTATGCAATTATTGAATCATAAGTCACCTTCATACACTAGAACTGCTAGAAATAAAACACCTAGAATGTATGATGAAAATACCATTAAAGAATTGAAAATAGGAAAAGCTTCGATACTTCGGGAAGGAGATGATATAGCAATAATTGCATGTGGAGTTATGGTCCATAAGGCCGTAACGGCTGCAAATAATTTGTCTAAAGAGGGAATTCATGCTTATGTTGTTGACATGCATACGATTAAACCACTAGATGCTGAACTAATTAACCAATTAGCATCTACTTGCAAAGGCATTGTTACAGTTGAAGACCATTCAATAATTGGTGGCCTTGGATCCTCTATTTCGGAATACCTATCTACAACTAACCCAACAAAAATTACAATGATTGGCGTAGAAGATAGATTTGGGGAAAGTGGTGAAAGTGAAGAATTGTTAGAGCTTGTCGGTTTAACCGTAGAACGGATCGAAGAAGCATGCCGCGTTCTGTGAAATAGTCTAACTTCCTACACAAATCATAGCAGAAAGGCGTTTGATTGAATAATAGAACACTCGGCGGGCGGTTCGATGTCAAATTTCGAGAGGGTCAAACAACTACTCGATGGTGATATTGAGCTTGATGAGTTAGAGATAGACACGGAACTTTATCAAATGGCTGAAAGTATCTATGGGAGAGAGGCATTAGATGAGATGGGAGTCATGGCTCCTGAAAGACCTCCTGAGAGTATTGTACAGCCAAATGGTGATTCAAATCATAAAGTACAGATTCCACTTCCAGAGATTCCATTGCCTGAAGATAGCGCTGATTCTAAACCAAAGAAAAGATGGGGGCTGCGGATTTTACTTCTAATGATTCTAGTAGCAGGTGGCTTAGCAGGAGCACATTTCGCTGATTTGATTGATCTTAGTGAATATATCGACGATGTTAGAGAAACTCTTGGGATTTGAAAGACAAAGGGTAGCATCAAGGGATACGGTTTCTACTACCGAACGACAAACTAATCTGTATATGCCGGCATAAAAAATATAATGAGACTCAATCAAGCCGTCTCGACAATGGTCGTAGTCAGGGGAATGTCCATCGTGACCGATGGGATTTCGATTCCAAGATAGGTAACTGATATCGTTCCAGAGTATTCGATGTCTAGTGGCTGTCCTGCTTCGATCTTCTCCACTGTGACTGGGTCGAGGTCGTCCAATGTGAAATCGTAGAAGTGCTCTCCACTGCCTAGCGTGT